>Ga0157379_10004841_pt1 | contig 11563 bp, 7 predicted proteins | sample S25metaG_FD_121802 | JGI IMG/M metagenome (GOLD analysis project Ga0157379, IMG submission 121802) | Switchgrass rhizosphere microbial communities from Kellogg Biological Station, Michigan, USA - S2-5 metaG | ecosystem: Host-associated > Plants > Roots > Rhizosphere > Soil | place: USA: Michigan... | reverse complement strand
CCAGCGACACCGCCAGTTTCTTTTTGAAAGTCAGCGCCAGCCGTTGGAAAGCAATGTACCGGCCGAGGACTTCTTCCATGTTGCCGCTTTTCTCCCCCGCCATCAGGGTGGTGGTGTAAATCCGCGGAAACACGCCTTGGGCGGCGAAGGAGTCAGACAGCAGTTCACCACTCTTCACCCGCTCGCGAACGTTGGCCAGCAGCGACTTCAGGTTCGCGTCTTTCTGCCGCTTGATCAGCAGATCCAGAGAGTTCAGGATAGGCAATCCGGCCTTGATCAAAGTCAGAAACTGCTGGTTGAAGATCACGAACTGGCTTTGCTTGACCTTCCGTCCCCCGAATTGCAACTTGCCGCCGGAAAACAGGCCTCGGGGCTTTACCCAATAGACCAGGTAACCCTGCTGCACGAAGCGCTCGCGGACCTCGGCCTCCGAGTAACCATGTTCCACTTGCTGCGCTAGGTGCCCGCGATCGTCGGCGACTTTTACCAAAAATTGGGCCATGCCCTGGTCGGTTACTCCTCTCCCCTCCCAAGTCTAGCATTCGGAAGCGTTAACCAAGTGCCAATACGTCCCGATGGCTGCTTTCTAAAGGTACCTGTGGTAACATCGGCCGTACCTGCAACTGAAACCTTTACGAAGTATTGTAAGTCTATGATAAGCAATATCATTGCTAATACTATTGGCCAAACTCTCCGTCCACGATTTCAACTCCGTGTGGCGGGCTGAAGCGAAAGAGCTGGTCGGCAATTGCAACATTCTCCCGCTCCCCACTGAAGCGGTACTCAGTTACCGACTCATCGGCCTCTTCAAATTGGATGCGGGCAATGTGGTAATCCGGTGTAATCTCCAGCACAACTTCGTTGACACGGTTGGCCATCGCCTTGGGTACGCCGCGCAGCACGATGTTCCCCGGGGTCAGAGGCGCCAAGTCGGGCGCAGCCGACAGGCCATCGAGCTCTTTTTCCAGCCGTGTTTTCCCCAGAAGAAATCCCAGGGGCGATCGCAAATCGTCGAGTCGTTTAGCCGAGCTTCGACGCACCTGGTGATCTCCGGGAAGATAGAACCACGCGTCCTTGCCGTCGCTCAGAAAGAGCTTCTCTTTAGGAGAACGGTATTCCCACCGCATCTTGCCCGGTTTTTTCAGCCAGAGGGAACCGGATTCAGTTCGTTCGATGCCGGCGCCCCGGTACGTTTCAGTAAATTCAGCCTGCAGAGTTTGCAGGCGGTTGTAACGGTTGTCCACGGCTTGAGCGATAGCGTGGATATCAAGGCTCGGATTCGCCGCAAAAGCCGGCAGGAGCGCCACCAAAATAAAAACCGGCCCGGCAATCATGGAAGCTACTCTCACCAGTTAACCATATCGCAGTTTGCCACCCAAGTGTGACGCCGGACGCGGCCCGAAAAAGTAGCGCCGGCGCCTCGCCGGCTGTCGCGAGGAGGTCAAAGTTCGTCTTGAAGCCGAGGGCAGGGTGTCCTCGGAGGACGCCGGCGCTAGGAAAATCCCTCCAAAAACGAAAACGTCCCAGACTCAAAAGAGTCATGGGACGCTCGTCGAACAGCCCTCCCCCGAAGTCTGCTCACAAACAGCCTAACGGCTTCCGGGTTAGGTGGGAATGGCTCGAACGTGCCACTTACAAACTAGTAATGAGTGCAGTGGGTCGGCTTGGATTGCCGGTGGAAGAAGTTTGGTGCTCTCGCGGAAATGTTCTTTCACAGTAATTTGAATTTGAGTTACATGCGTAATCGGGCGAGCGGTTACCGAGAGCCGAGGCCCGTACAGCCCTCGCGTCCTCGGAAGATGCCTCCCACGAGGCAAGTTCATTGTTTGGCTGCCCTCTATTGGCCTCGGCAGATCCCGACTGTTGCCCTGCACATAGGGAGGGGACCAGCTGGCCTTGGCCTTGCGATTGCAATGGCCTAGTTGCGGATGCACGCTTCGGCGGGATTTGCTCGAGACTCGCGCCTTTCGCCAGCGATTCGGGTATCCGGTAAGCGCGATCTGCCCCAAGCCAAGTCGCACGCCTCCCCTGAAACGCGCGTTAGAAATTCGGAGTAAGGGGACAGTGACGATCCATCATTCAGTGGGTAGCCGCGCAGCGGGGAACAGCCTGGAAGTTCCGCGCGCAGCCGGACTGGCAAGCACAGCTTTCTTCCTCCCGTTTGTGCTGATCCTGATTGCGGCGATGGCATTGTCCGGATGCGGCGGCGGCTCGAGTACCGGCGCTCCACTCCCGCAGTCAAGGTTAGCCACAATTTCTGTCGTGCCAGCCACAACCAAGATCATGGTTGGTTCCTCGGAGCAACTACAGCCGGTCGCGAAGGATCAGAACGGCAATGTCATGCCGGGGATAACTTTCACTTTTTCCAGCTCCGGCGGCGCTGCGAATGTAAGCCAGACCGGTGTAGTCAAAGGCATTGCGCCAGGCACAGCCATCATCGACGTCATTGCGGGCGAGAAGAGTACATCGTTAACGATCACGGTTACAGCGCCTCAACCGGTCTTGACCCAGATCAGCGTGTCGCCATCCACGGCTTCGATCTCAGCCGGTCAAAGTCAGACCTACACCGCCGTGGGATACGACCAGTTCAACAACTTGATGAGCGGGATCACTTTCATCTGGGCGTCGGATGGCAGCGGCTCGGTGGCGACCCTTAACGGGAACGTGGCATCCGGGGTCTCGCCGGGGATGGTGCATATCACGGCGTCGGCTTCGAGTATCAGCAGCGCGCCTGCCTCGTTGATGGTTCTCCCGCCTCCGCCGGTATTGACGAGCCTGGTGGTCACACCCGCCGCTCCTTCGATCTTTACCAGCGCGACACAGCAACTCACCGCTGTGGGCTACGACCAGAGTGGAAATCAGATGAGCGGCCTCACGTTCGTCTGGGCTAGCTCCAACCCGAGCGTCGCCACGGTGGGTGCCAACGGACTCGCCAGCGGCGTTTCCGTGGGCGCTTCGCAGATCAGCGCATCGGCTCAAGGCATCCACAGCAATCCGATCACCCTGACCGTCAACCGGCCGTCTTCTGTTTTGACTTCGATCCAGGCGTCTCCGTCTACCGCTTCCATCCAGGCGGGAAACACGCAGCAGTTTGCCGCCGTCGGATATGACCAGTTCGACAATGCAATGACCGGAGTCGTCTTCACCTGGTTGAGTTCGGCTACGAGTGTGGCGTCCGTGAGCGGAGTCAACTCGGAAGGCCAGAATGTAGGAGTAGCGACCGGCCTCTCGGCGGGCTCCACGCAAATTAGGGTGAGCGCGGGCGGAGTGAACACGACTGTCTCGCTGACCGTCACCGCGCCGCCGCCGCCACCTCCTCCGCCAGCGGTAACGACGATCAACGTAATACCTGGAGACGCTTCCATCCCTACCGGTGGGAAACAGCAATTCAGCGCCCTGGCTACCGATCAGAAAGGGCTGGCGATGAGTGGAGTCGTGTTTAGCTGGACATCAAGCGACCCGACGGTCGCGACCATCGACGCGAACGGTCTTGCCACCGGCGTAGGCACCGGTACGACACAGATCAGCGCCTCGGCCCAGAGTGTAAACAGTAACGCCGCTTGGTTGACGGACAGCGTCCCCGACTCAGGCGTCCCGCTCACCATCACCCGACTTTCCCCGCCCATGGCCCTGGTAGGGAGCGGAAACCTAGTGCCTCTCACCATTACCGGTACCGGCTTTGTGCCAGGAGCGCTGGTGAACTTTGGATCCAACATCCTGATTCCGTCTTCGGTTAACCCGACGGCGATTACAGTCACAGTTCCAGCGGCGGAGCTGACTACGCATACGCCTGCCGGTCAACCCCTGCGGGTCACGGTGACGAATCCCGCGCCTTATGCCGGGACTTCAGGCGCGTTGCCTTTTACCATCACCCGTCACGGACTGGTCTCGATCGACTTTGACGACGGCTACCAGTCCATGTATGACAACGGGCTGCCCATCCTCGACTCCGCCGGACTAAAGAGCACGCAGTACATCATTACTCAGAAGGTCGGCACCGACAGCTATGTGTCGCTCGACGAAGTGATGCAGATGTACAACAACGGACACGAAATCGGGGTCCACACCAGAACTCATCCCAACCTGACAACTCTCACCGACGCGCAGATGACGGACGAAATCCTCGGCGCCAAGCAGGATCTGATCTCCTGGGGCATCGTGCCCACTACGCTCGCTTACCCGTACGGAGGATATAGCCCTGCAGTCGAGGCGGTGGTGCTGAGCGCGGGACTTCGCGGCGCTCGAGACTCCGACCTGGGCTACAACAGCTCTGGACTCGGGCTTACCTTCGGAGGACCGCTCGATCACGACACTCTGCCGCTGGAGTTGTGGAGCGAAGCGGCCGAGATGGACATGAACACCACGTTGAGCGATATCACATCCGAAATTGACTACGCGGTCGCCAACAATCTGTGGCTCATCATCCTCTTCCACCGGGTCGATGAAACTGACCCGTGCTGCTCATCCATCAGCGTGGACCACACGCTCATTCAGGGTACCGTGGACTACCTGGTGCAGCACAAAGTTCCGGTCGTCACCAATAACGAAGGCATGATCATCGAGAATCTCAACGCCCAGAACTAGCTCTTATGTAAGGCGCGAGCGTCTCGCCCGTGCGTCCGCAATTCCGAAAGATGCTAGTCCACACTGCTGAGTAAGGATTGATCTCCGCACGAACGAGGACGCTCGCACCTACATCGAAACCTAGTCCGAGGGGAGAATCTTGGGCGACGGCGGCGGCGTGTAGTCGAACGGCATGCCCTTCTCGATGAACGGGAAATCGTCAGGTGTGCGCAGCTCGACCCTCCCATCGGGCATCAGCTTGTAGCTCTGTCCGAGCGGGTCGAGGGGCGTGCCGCGCAACAGGCCGGCAGCTTCGAGTTCTGAAAAGCTGGAAGGGAAGCGGCCAGTCTGCTGTTGATAGCGGGCGTTCAACGCTTCCAGGTTGGTTACGTCTTCGTCGACTTGAAGTGCCCGCAAATGCGCCGCGGCATTTGCCCGCACGTTAATGTCTTTCGTGGTCTGATAGCTTGTGCTCCACATCATGCGGGCCATCTGCCGGTCGCCGGCATGCTCTGCCATCTTGCCGGCCAGCATCGCCAGAAAAGGGTGGGCGTTTGGCCTTTGCGCGCCGCGGGCAAAAGCTTCGGCGGCGCCTGCATAATTCTTCAATTCCATGTAGTGGATGAACCCGACGTTGTAGTAAAGCTGCCAGGCGTCCGGGTTATTGAGGATGCCGAATTCCTCCAGTGCGATGGCACGGTCCGGCATGCCTGCGCCGTTGGGCGGCTTGGGAGCCAGAAAATTCGCACCGTACTCATACGCCACCAGCAATTGCGGATCGAGCACCGTCGTGATTTCAAGTAGCGGGGCCAACAGATCGAATCGCCGCGCCCCATCATGATGCTTGTTGCCGTAGTACTGCACGGCACGCGTCCAGTAGATATCGGCCAGCAGGCCGTTGTAGCCCAGGCTTAGCCGCCTCAAAGCTTGGGGTGAAGAAATGTAGAGAACTTCTTCCAGCGTGGCGCCGGTGCGTACCTGATCAACGCGGCGCAGCAGCAGCACCGATGCGATTAAGGAGCTTGCCAGGAAAACACTGAAAATAACGGTGACCCGCTGTGACCTGCTCATTTGAGGTTCCGGTGCTCGAATACCAGCACAGCTCCGCAAATGGCCATCGCCGTATAAACCAGGGCGTAGGCGCTGTTATCGAGAACGAGTTGTCCAGAGACCGGCTGGGAGTGGGCCACCGACGTGATGACATTCAGTGCGGAAAAATTCGGCACCAAGTAAGCGGCGCCCGTAGCCAGCCAGCGTGTGGCGCCATGCGTCATGCCAGCAAATCCACGCAAGTCCTCGGCAAAACTCCCAATCACAAACAAGGAGAACGCAAACACCGCGGACAGCAGCGGAGAGGAAAACGAAGAAAAGAACAAGGTCAGTGCCGTGAGAATCAGAAACTGTAAAATGATGAAATACAACGCAACCAGAACCCAGCGATCCTGCTGCTGAAAGTGGTGTGAAACATAAAGGAGTGCGACGAAGACTCCGATCGCCATGAAAAAGGTGTTGACCGCCAGCGTGCCTGCCAGCCCGAAGAACTTGCCGACAATAAATTCCCAGCGCCGCACCGGCCGAGAAAGCACGGTATAGAGCGTCCGCCTCTCGATCTCTTTCGAAACCAACCCAATCCCTATGAAGATCGCGATGACCATGCCAAAGAGTGAGACCGCGGTCAGGCCGAGATTGATCACCACCAGGCGCTCGATATCAATCGAGATCTGGCCGACTACAACCGCCGCCGCCGACATCAGCAGGGCGAAGACGATCAGGTTGTAGAGCACCCGGTCGCGGACTGCTTCGCGGAAGGTGTTGGAAGCGATGTGTGCGATTCGTGATGTCATACTGTAGTCCCCACTTTTGCTCCCACACGCACCGTCGCATTCGGCGGCTGCAATTTCTGCAGGTAGTAATCCTCGAGGGACGTTCGCACCGGAGTCACCGAAACCAGTCGCAGCCGTTCCCGCCGCAGGGCCTCGATGGCCGCATCCTGGTTGGCTTCGGAAAGCATGGCTCGCACGGTGTCGCGAGTGACGTGGCACTCCGCTCCTAGCGCCCGCAACGATGCCGGTACCACCGTTCCTTGCCACACCACCTCCACTTTGCCGTGAACGCTCGAGGTGAGGTCCGCCACCGCGCCCACTCCTCGCAACTCGCCCTGATGGATGATGGCAACCCGATCGCACAGGGCTTCCGCATCGGACAAAATATGAGTAGAAAAGAAAACGGTCTTACCTTCTACTTTCAGCTGCTCCATGAGGTCACGAACCTCACGGCGACCCATGGGATCCAGGCCGGACATCGGTTCGTCAAAGAAAACGACCCGCGGATCGTGCAGAATGGCTTGCGCGATTCCCACCCGCTGCAGCATGCCTTTGGAAAACTTGCGCAACTGCACACCGCCCACGTCGGGCAGTCCTACTCGGTGCAGGACTTCGTTCACTCGGGACGACCGCAGTTTGGCCTCGACTCCGGAAAGCTGCCCGTAGTACTCCAGCAATTCGCGGGCGGTGAGATAGTCGTAAAAGTAGGGTTGCTCCGGCAAGAAACCGATCTGCGCCTTCATGCGCGGGTCGTCGAGTTCCATGCCCAGAATGCGGGCCGAGCCGGCGGTGGGGAATATGAGTCCCATGAGCAGCTTGAGCGTGGTGGTCTTGCCGGCGCCATTCGGTCCCAGAAAGCCGAAAATCTCCCCTTCCTCAACTTTGAGATTGAGGGGACGCAAAGCGTGCTTCTGCCGTTTGCGCCAGAAGCCGATGCTGTAGGTTTTCTCGAGACCAAGAATTTCGATGGCAGCCATGGGAAGAACTCGGAAACTTGCTCAGAAAATTATAAGCAAGATGCGCGCATTTGGAACGGCTAATGCGGTTACCGAAGTCATTTGGTGAACGCCGTCCGGCAGAAAAAAAAGGAACCGAGCGAGCTCGGTTCCTCAATTGGCTGTGTACCCTCCCCCAGAGTACAACGCCAAACTTGTTACTGCATGCTCGTGAAGGCCTGGCAGCCGGCCAGAGTGGATACCGGAACGCTGCCGGCAAGTCCGGGATTAAAGCGAATGACGCCATCGTCGGTCGAGCAGAAATTGCGCACGCCGCTGATGTTATAAGCCACCGGGGAAGCGCCGGACACGAACGCCGTAAACCCGGTGCCCGCCGGCGTGAGACCTGTGGCCGCAAACACATAACCGCTCTTGCTGCCTACTCCAACGCTGGCAGTAGCCAGCGCGTTATCGATCAGACACGCCTGGATCGAAGTAGGGTTGCAGGGAGCCGCTCCGCCCAGGTTGACCAGGGCGGCTGAATACCCAACGGATGGATAGGCCGTGTTGTAAGCAAATTCCGCTGTGTTGATGTTGCGAATGGCATTGCCCGCGGACGCTTCGTTGGCGGCGATTCTTGCCCTCAGCAGATTGGGGATTGCGATCGCCGCGATGATAAGAATGATCGCGACCACGATCAGCAGCTCAATCAGAGAGAATCCTCTGCTGGGCATCGTCATTCCCGCTCTGGCTTGGTAGCGCCCCATGTTAACCCTACTGTTGCATTTTTAGCGCCAGACCAAGGGGGCAGCTGCGCGCGACGCGATGCATTGGAGGCATTGATAAATAAGGGGTTTAGGGCTTCAAACCATTGAGTAACATCGGGTGAGCGACAACGTCCGGCTGTGTCATCGCCAAAATGTGGCAACGATCTCAAGTAGCGTCGTTCTCAAATTGAGCAAAAAGACAAAGGGAGCAACGGGTGGTCCGTTGCTCCCAGTCGGGGGCTGCCCCCCGGGGTATCGCTCTGACTCGCGGTTACTGCAGAACCAGGTAAGGAGCCGCAGTGCAAGCCACGGTGCCTGTGGTGGTTCGGGTCGTAACTCCAGCGGTGTTCGGATCGAAGTGCAGTACGCCATCTTCTTCCGAGCAGAACCGGCGAACACCGGTCTGGTTGAAGACGAGAGGCGCTGAACCCACGCCATAAGTCACGTTGGTGGTGGCCGGTGCCACAATGACGCCTACGGCGTCCACGGTGTAACCGCTCTTACCGCCGGCGACGATGTTGTTCGACAAGGCGGAATCAAGCAGGCAAGCAGCCACGCTGGTCGGGCCGCCCGCGGGGCAGGCCTGAACGCCGGCGCCCGGTCCAAGTGCGACCAGGGTGGGCGAATAGCCAACCGTCGGATACGCTGTCAGATAAGTTACTTCGGCAGTGTTGATGGTGCGAATCGAGCTTACTGAAGACGACTCGTTAGCCGCAATGCGAGCCCGCAGCAAGTTCGGAATGGCGATCGCAGCGATGATCAGAATGATCGCGACCACGATCAGCAACTCAATTAATGAAAAACCCTTCTGTTTCCGCATCTAGTTTGTCCCTCTCCCCGTACTGAATGTGGTTCCAGTAGACCCACCTTGATGACTATGACAGCAATCGAGACGCCAACCCGCCGGCGAGCTCGGTTTTTACCTCGTGCTGTTTGTTTTGATGGCGTTGAGCTTGTTTCTGCCCACCGTTTCCCCGCCCAATTGTTAGACATATTGCGCCAATGCCATATTTTGTCATCCGCTTCCCAATCCTCGTCATCGTGCGGATCAGGGCAAAAAGAAACCGGGAGCAACGGAGTGTTTCCGTTGCTCCCGGTTCTGTACCCTCCCCGAGGTACGTTGCCGCTAGACTATTGCAGCACCAGGTAAGGAGCCGCAGTGCAGGCCACGGTACCTGTGGTGGTGCGAGTCGTAACTCCGGCAGTGTTCGGATCGAAGTGCACAACGCCATCTTCTTCCGAGCAGAACCGGCGAACACCAGTCTGGTTGAAGACCAGGGGCGCCGCGCCGATACCGTAAGTCACGTTGGTGGTCGCCGGAGCTACGATCACGCCCACGGCGTCAACCGTGTAACCACTCTTGCCGCCGGCGGCGATGTTGTTCGCCAGAGCGGAGTCAAGCAGACAGGCAGCCACGCTGGTCGGGCCGCCCGCCGGGCAGGCCTGAACGCCGGCGCCAGGTCCAAGTGCAACCAGGGTGGGCGAATAGCCAACCGTGGGATACGCTGTTAAGTAAGTCACTTCCGCCGTGTTGATAGTACGAACCGCGCTCACCGCGGACGACTCGTTAGCCGCGATGCGAGCTCGCAGCAAGTTCGGAATAGCGATCGCAGCGATGATCAGAATGATCGCGACCACGATCAGCAACTCGATTAATGAAAAACCCTTTTGTTTCCGCATCAAATTGTCCCTCTCCCCGTTTGAAATGTGGTCTTTCGCAGACCTGACTCGTACCCTGTATTCTGCAATCCAGCCGCCAATTTTGCCGCCAAACCCAGATCGGGAATCCAAACCTTATATTTTCTTTATTTTGAGAATTTTAACCTTGGCTTCGAGGTTGGGGCCTTGCTTGGGGTAGGTGACAGGAAGGGACCAAATGACAGAATTCGTCAAAAATCGTTCGCAATACGTGTCAATCGGCCGAATTTGTTTCAAAATGAGAAAACGGGAGCAACGATTTCGGTTGCTCCCGTTTAATATCTCCCGTCCTGGTGCTTGGATTTGCTTCTACTGCAGAACCAGGTAGGGTGCCGCACTGCAAGCCACAGTGCCGGTAGTGGTTCGGGTTGTAACTCCTGCAGTATTCGGATCGAAGTGCAGTACGCCGTCCTCTGCCGAGCAGAAGCGGCGAACGCCGGTCTGGTTGAAGACCAGGGGCGCTGAACCCACACCGTAAGTGATTCGCGTGGTGGCTGGGGCCACAACGACACCCACAGCATCCACGGTGTAACCGCTCTTGCCGCCGGCGACGATGTTGTTTGCCAGCGCGGAATCAAGTAGACAAGCTGCTGAGCTGGTAGGGCCGCCCGCAGGGCAGGCTTGAACGCCGGCTCCCGGTCCGAGTGCCACCAGTGTCGCCGCATACCCAACGGTCGGATACGCTGTCGAATAAGTCACTTCCGCTGTATTAATGGTACGAATCGAACTGACCGAGGACGACTCGTTGGCCGCAATGCGCGCCCGCAGCAAGTTCGGAATCGCGATGGCCGCGATAATCAGGATGATCGCGACTACAATCAAGAGTTCAATTAATGAAAAGCCCCTCTGTTTGCGCATCTCTTTTGTTTCCTCTTCTCGATAATTTGTAGGCGTAGACGCCCCAGTTCCCAGAATTGGGGCACTTTGAGTGCCACTGCTTCGGCCCGAACCGGACGGTCTCTGATTTTTGTTAAGTCTAGCTAATTCATTGCCGTAGGCAATTAATACCAGCTTACTCATTCGATCGGTCAAACTGATTGACTCCTTGCCACCTGAGATGTGACAAATTCTGTCAACTAGAGCACCGAGTACTGTCGGCCCCGCATCGCTCTACTCCGGCAGGGCAAAGGATGAACCGCAGCTTCTATTATGCCACCACGGTTTGGGGTGAAGTTAGAAAACAGTGGTTCTTGGTGTCTTCTAATACTGTCATCCTGAGGAAGTAGACCCCTTCGTGATGCGAAAGGTGCCCGACGAAGGACCTATATATTTCTCGGCGACGGCAGCGCCCAAACTCTTGTCGGGCAGTCCGCGCGCTCCGGTTGTGGGCTGTTCGCCAAGCGGACATGCACCTGCCGTATGGCGCGGGATGCACAGGTCCTTCGCTTGTTTTCGTCCGGCTCTGCCGGGCGAAAGACTGCGCTGAGGATAACAATGACTAGGTAAGCGGAGCTCAGGTCCGTGTGCCCCGCCGCGGCATCCCGTAGAATAACTGGCTCTGGCTTCGGCTATGAGCAAGCTACCTGCACTTCAGATTGATTCCGACATTTCGCGGGCATGGTCCATTCCCGCGCCCTTCTACACCGACCCCGAAGTTGGCGCGCAGGAAAACGAGCGCATCTTTGCCCGTACGTGGCAGGTGGTCGGACATCGCGAGCAATTAGCAAAGACGGGTGACTTTTTTACCACCGAGCTTCTGGGCGAACCGTTGTTGCTGGTGCGTGGCGCGCAGGGTGAGCTGCGCGGTTTTTATAACGTCTGCCGTCACCGCGCCGGT
>Ga0157379_10004834_pt1 | contig 11566 bp, 11 predicted proteins | sample S25metaG_FD_121802 | JGI IMG/M metagenome (GOLD analysis project Ga0157379, IMG submission 121802) | Switchgrass rhizosphere microbial communities from Kellogg Biological Station, Michigan, USA - S2-5 metaG | ecosystem: Host-associated > Plants > Roots > Rhizosphere > Soil | place: USA... | reverse complement strand
TCACAGCCAACAGTTGGTCATCGACGGCGGGAGCGGCCAGATAGAAAACACGGCGGTTCTCGTCGTGCACCTGACCTATGGCGGCGGCAAGAAGGTCGATGCTCCGATGCGGTGGCGCGGCGCGGCCGGACCAGCGGCACCTGCGCCGAAAGGGTATTTGCGTTCGCCGGTCGAGCTCTGGACGGGGTCCTGGGTCGTGCCGGACGACGCGCCAACCGGTGCAGTCAGCTATACGGTGACGGCGACGGACCGATTCGGCCGAACCGCTTCGTTCACGCCATTTTCGGCGGAAGCGTCACAACTCGTCGTCGTTCAGTAATCGTGCCCTAGCGCGCGGCTATCGCGGCAAGGCTGCTTGCGCGGCGGCGGCGCATTCCTTGGCGACCGTCAGATACCGCTTTACGGCGTCGCTGCCGATGACGTACGGGTGATTCTCGCCGGGCTTGCGCGCTGCCAACGCCGGGATCTTCGTTTTCGACCCGTCGTAGGGCGTGTGGTTTGAAATCACCGTATCGGCGCCGGCGCGCGCCACGATGCCTTGAAATCGCTCGGCTGAAGCGATGTAGGTATCGAACGCCGCCCGCGACCGCGGGAAATTGAACATCGTCCCACCCCAGAGGGCCGCCACATGCGGGCGGCCGCCGTCCTTCACAGGAACCAGTGTCGACAGCGTGCCGGCGGTGTGTCCCGGCGTCACATACAGCGTGAGCGTTGTATCGCCGAGGGTCAGCTTCATGCCGTCGGTGGCGACCATATCGCGCTTGGGACGCTTGTCTTCGGTCTCCGTGCGGGCCAGGAAGTCCCAGTCCGACGCGGAGAGGATGACCCGGGGGTGGAAGCGGTCCTGGAGGAATCTCGCCCCGGCATAGTGATCCGCGTGGGCGTGACTGATGATCACGTACTTGATTTTCGTCGGATCGAGCCCGAGCTTTTTCAATCCACCGACGACTTCCTCCTCGACCGAGTAGTCATAGATCGCGTCGATGATGATGATGCCATCGGAGGTGACGACGGCCCACGATGAGAATTCTTTCTCACCGACGAAGTAGAGGTTGTCGAAGACCTTTGCCGGCTCGACATACCAAGTTGAGCGATCGGGTGCCGGCCCTTCACGCTGCCCCGGCGCCTTGCCAGGAAGGGTGCCGGGTGGCAGTCCAGACCCGAGTCGAATGGATGTTGGCGCACATGCCGGTTCGAACAGGCCGAGATGATCCTGGCCCGCGGCCGCCTTGGCCGCCGCGATGTGTGCGTCAACGGCGCTCGCGTTCGATTGCGCCGCCGCCTGCGCGGTCGGACGCCCGCTGAACAGCGCGAGTGCAACAGCTCCGGCCAGAACCGCCGTCGCGTGGGGTTTCATCTAGTTCACCCGCGACACCCGAGGCACTTCGAAGGAGAGCTGCCGTGAGAAGAAGGGCAGCACCTTCTCTTCGAGCCGTTGCGGGATATGGTTGCTGTGGTCGCCCTCGTAGGTCTCGAACGTGTGCGCGAGACCGAAGCGGGTCAGCGCTTCTTCGAAGACGCGGTTGCTGGTGATGAGGTTGTCCTGCAGCCCGACGTCCATGGCAATCGCCTTGTACTTCTTCAAGTTGGGCACGTACTGATCGAGCATCGCGACGGGGGAGTTCGCCGCCCATTTCACGGCGACCTGGGGTTGGACTTCGCCGCCTTTGGTCGGGAGGTCGAGGAAGAGCGGCGGGTTGGCCGGGTTCGGCGCCCAGGCCGCGGCGCGGGCGAGCGTGCCCTGTGCGCCGCGATTGCCGCGCGCCTCTTCGATTGACTTGATCGATTCAGCGGCCGAGGGTGCTCCATCGCGCGGCGGACGTACGGTCCCCTCGTTCAGACAGCAGGAACTGAGCGCGTAGATCGCGCTGAAGACGTCGGGACGCTTCATCGCGATTCGAAGCGTGCCGTAGCCGCCCATCGAGTGGCCCGCGAGTCCGCGGCTCGCGCGCGCGGCAATCGTCCGGTAGTGGCTGTCGACGTAGGCCACGAGGTCCTCCGCGACGTAGCTTTCCCAGTTCCCCGCGGTCACCGAGTTCGAGTACATGCAGCCGCCGTACGCGTTCATGCAGTTCGGCATGACCAGGATCATTTCCTTGGCGGCGCCGGCGTCGAACACGCGCTCGGCAATGACATGCAGCTGCCGGCCCGTGGGGCCGAAGTACCCGAGATCGGTTCCCGTGTAGCCGTGCAGCAAGTACACGACGGGATAGCGTCTCGAACGCTCCGCGTTGTAGCTCTTCGGCAGGTAGATCGAAACCTCCGGCTCGGCGGACTCGCGCATCAAGTTGCCTTCGAGCGCTTTACCGTGCACTTTCACCCGCTCCAGCGTGCCCCTGAGAGCCGGCGTTGGCGCAGACGGCGCGGGGGCGGCGACTGCCGCCTGACCCTGTGAGTGGAGCGGTGCAACGGTGAGCCGCGCGATCGCGCACGCAGCGAGCAGGCCGGCCGTCAGGGGCGCTGAGCGCCAACAAATTCGTAACATGTCACTACCCTCCCAGGACGGCGGTAGTGTACACGAGGATACCGGCTGGCTGTCGTTCGTCAGCCGAGATCCGATGCAGTGACGGGGCTCGTGGACTGTCGTGCTTGTGCTTCAGCGCGTACAGAGATGACGAATACACTCCACCGGTCAGGTCAGCATCGCTTCAAGGTGCCGTCCCGACTCCTGCTCGATGTCTTTGTGCAAGCTGTTGCCGTGCGCGTCCATGGTGACGATGGCGGGGAAGTCCTTGACGGTGAGGTGCCACATCGCCTCGGGCGTGCCGAACTCGAGTAGCGAGACGCCATCCACGCGCTCGATCGTTCGCGCATAGAACTGGGCCGCGCCACCGATGGCGTTGAGATACACCGCGCCGTGCTCCTTGAGCGCGGCCAGCGTTTTGGCGCCCATGCCGCCCTTCCCGATCACCGCGCGCACACCATAGCGCTTGATGATTTCGCCTTGATACGGCTCCTCGCGAATGCTGGTCGTCGGGCCGGCGGCCGTCACGCGCCAGCCGTCGCCCTCCTTCACGACGACCGGACCGCAGTGGTACAGCACCGAGCCGCGCAGGTCTACCGGCGGCTCGTGCTTCATGAGGTGCGAGTGCACGGCATCGCGACCGGTAAAGGCCGGACCGGAGATGAGGACCACGTCGCCGACCTTGAGCGATCGCACCTGGTCTTCGCTGAGCGGCGCCCGCAGTGCGACTTCGCGACCGGTACGGGTGAACCCCGCCTGATCGAGCATCGGGATGATCGGATGCGAGGGGTCGCGATACAACCAGCGATCGATCGCGCCCGTCGACGCATTCAACGTGATCCCGAGACGCCGGAACGCCCAGCAGTCGTAGGCCACCGAGACGAAGAACGATGCCGGCAGCCGGTTGAGCACGCCGATCTTGCAGCCAATCAGCGTCACGTTGCCGCCGAATCCCATGGCGCCGATTTCCAGGTTGTTGACCGACGCCATGATCGAGGCCTCGAGATCCGCCAGCCGCGGATCCGGATTCACATCGTCGAGCGTTCGGAACAACTGCTCCTTGGCATGCGTGTAACCGGAGGTGCGGTCGCCGCCGATGCAGACACCGACCGCGCCCGGTGCGCATCCCTTCCCTTGTGCGTTCCATACCGCATGCAGAATCGCTTTCTTCACGCCCTCGAGCGTCCGATCGGCCCGACCCAGATGCGCCAACTCAGCCGGCAGCGCGTACTGGGCATTGGTGTTTTCGCAGCCGCCGCCCTTGAGAATCAGCTTGACCTCGATCTCGTCTTTCTCCCATTGCTCGAAGTGGATGATCGGCGTGCCCGGTCCGAGATTGTTGCCGGAGTTTTCGCCGGTGATCGAGTCGACCGAATTGGGACGCAGCTTGCCGCGCTTCGTGGCTTCGGCGACGGCCGCTCGAATCTGCTGCCGCATCCAGATCTGATCCATGGCGACCGGCGTCTTCACCTCGAAGGTGGGCATGCCGGTGTCCTGGCAGATGGCGCCTTCCGAGTCGACCGCCAGGTCGATGTTCTGCGCGATGATCGTCAGCGCCTGCCCCGAGCGGGTCTCGGCCGGTTCGCTCTCGCGCGCCGTCCGCATGGCCGCGCGCACGTCCGGCGGCAGATCGGTCGAGGTCCGCACGATCAGTTGCAGCACGCTGTCGAAGAAAGATGGGAGCATGACGGACAGTATAATCAGACCGAAGTATGAAGTGCGAACCATGACGCGCGAAGTGCGTCCGACGCCGCACCTCACCGTTCAGACTTCCAAGTTCAGGCTGTGATGAATTTCCGCACCGAGCGCGATTCTCTCGGCGAGCTGCAGGTGCCCGCCGACGCGTACTACGGAATCCAGACGGTTCGGGCCGTCGAGAATTTTCCGATCAGCGGGCTGCGTGCGCACGCCGATCTCGTGACGGCGACCGTTCGGGTCAAGAAAGCGGCGGCGGAGGCCAACGCCTCTCTCGGGCGACTCGACGCGACGATTGCCGGTGCCATTGTTTCGGCGGCCGAAGAGGTGCTGACCGGCCGCCTTCGCGATCAATTCGTGGTCGACGTGTATCAAGCCGGCGCCGGCACCTCGCACAACATGAACGCGAACGAGGTGATCGCCAATCGGGCCGCGGAGCTTCTCGGATCAACTCGTGGGCAGTACGATCGCGTCCACCCGAACGATCACGTCAACATGGCGCAGTCGACCAACGACGTGTTCCCGACTGCCACGCGGCTCGCGCTCTTGATGGGCGCTGGCCCTCTGGTTCAAGCAGCGCAGCAGCTGGCCGACCATCTGGACCGGCGGGCAAGCGAGTTCGCCGATGTGCTGAAGACCGGCCGCACGCACCTGCAGGATGCAGTGCCGATCACGCTCGGCCAGGAATTCGGCGGTTACGCCGCGTGCATCGCTCGCGGCGCGCGCGACGTGTCGATCGCGTCCGAACAGCTGCAGGAACTGAACATCGGCGCGACCGCGGTCGGCACGGGTCTCAACGCCGGCGATGAATATCGTCGACTGGTGGTCGAGCGTCTCGCGCACGACACCGGCTTTCCGCTGAGACCGGCGGCCAACCAGTTCCGGGTCACGCAGAGCATGGGCGATGTGCTCGCCTATTCGAGCGCGATGCGGCGTCTCGCGGTCGAAGCAGGCAAGGTCGCGAGCGATTTTCGACTGCTCAGCATGGGGCCGCGCGCCGGCCTGTCCGAAATCGCGCTGCCGGCGGTCCAGCCCGGATCGTCGATCATGCCGGGGAAGGTCAATCCATCAGTCGCAGAGATGATCAATCAGGTCTGCTTCCAGGTGATCGGCTGCGACACGACAGTGGCCATGGCGTGCGAGGCAGGACAACTCGAGCTGAACGTGATGATGCCGGTCATCGCGTGGAACGCGCTGCACGCGTCGACGATTCTGCGGGAGGCGATCACGGTGTTTCGGACCAGGTGCGTCGACGGCGTCACGGCGAACGTCGGCCGGGCCAGGGAATTGCTCGATCGGAGTACGGCGACCGCCACTGCCCTGAGCCCGTACATCGGCTACGCCGCCACGGCGGAAGTCGCCAAGGCCTCGGTCGAGACCGGCCGCACGATTCGCGACCTGGTGATCGAGCGCGGCCTGCTGGACGCCGAGCGTCTCGACCGCATTCTGTCGCCCGAGGCAATGACGCGGGGCGGTGTGGTGGGCTCGGACTGATCGGAAGGCGGTGAGTGTCTAGCGCGCGCGGTAAGTCTGAAGTTTGAAGTGTCAAGTCGCCCCGATCGCAGCATCCGGCAGACCTCAGACTTGAAGCGTCACCCTTGGCGCGGCACTCTCTACGGCGCAGGTTTCTAGGGCAGGCGGGGCGGGTGAGACAGATGGGGCAAGCAGGGCAGGTACGGCCGGTGCGACAGGTAGGGCAGGGGAGGACGGTCGAGCGCGCTGCTTGGATGGATCGAGCCCGAGCCGGCGTTGCCGCGCTCCTCGTCTGCCTGTTCATCGGCGTGTCATGGCCGGTGTTCTCCGCGCCGCCTGTTCCTCAGGGCGTGCCGACGCCGCCCGCCCTCCCGGCCACGACCGCCCCCCCGACGCAATCGGCGGTGAAGAACCGTCTCTTTCCTGCGCAGGAGCTTGGCCTGATCGAGCCGGCCGATCGCGATCAATGGCAGCCGCCTGAGATGATCATGGACGATCTCAACATCGCCGAAGGCGCCGTCGTCGCGGACCTGGGCGCCGGCGGAGGCTGGTTCACGATTCAGCTCGCCCACCGCGTCGGCTCGAATGGCCTGGTCTACGCGGAGGACGTGCAGGCGCCGATGCTCGACGCGATCCGGCGGCGGGCGCAACGCGAGAACCTGACCAATGTCAGGACCGTCCTCGGCACCGCCAACGATCCGAAGATCCCGCACGGTCTCGACGCGGCGATTATCGTCGACGTGTATCACGAGATGGCGTGCGCGGCGAGGGCATCGTGCGATGAGCCGGTGGCGCTCCTGAAAAACGTCGCGCGGGCCTTGAAACCGCAGGGCCGGCTCGGCATCGTCGATTTCTTTCCTGGCGAGGGCGGGCCGGGCCCTGCTCCAGATGAACGGGTCGACCCGGACACGGTCGTGAAGGCCGCCGCCGCCGCAGGATTGCAGCTCCTCACGAGAAAAGCCGTTCCGCCGTTTCAGTTCCAGTACCTTCTCGTGTTCGGCCGGGCGCCGAATACGAAGGTCGTGCCATGAGTGGCTGCCGAACGGCGCTGACCATCGCCGGCAGCGACTCGAGCGGCGGCGCGGGGATTCAGGCCGATCTCAAAACCTTCGCCGCGCTGGGTGTATACGGCACCAGCGCCATTACCGCCGTCACCGCGCAAAGCACTGTCGGAATCGTCGACATCGTGACGCTCTCTGCGGATTTTGTGACCGCGCAGATGGAGGCGGTTGCCGGCGACATCGCCGTGCACGCGACAAAAACCGGCATGCTCGCCACCGCGGCTATCGTCGAAGCCGTGGCCGCGGCCATCAAAGCGCTCGATTTGCCGCAGGTCGTCGTCGACCCGGTGATGGTATCGAAGGGCGGCGCCTACCTGCTGGACGATGACGGGGTTCTGATGTTGCGAACGGAGCTGCTGCCATGCGCGGCGGTGGTGACGCCGAACATTCCGGAGGCGGAGATCTTGAGCGGACGTCGCATCGAATCGATCGAGGACGCGCGCGCGGCAGCCTTCGAGATTTATCAGGCTGGCGCGTCGACGGTGGTCATCACCGGCGGTCATGCACCGGGTGACGCCATCGTCGATCTGGTCTATGACGGCGAGCTGTTTACGGAATTGCACACAATCCGCATCGCGACACCCAATACGCATGGAACCGGTTGCACGTTCGCCTCGGCGGTCGCGGCGAATCTGGCGCTCGGCGAATCCGTCCTCGATGCGATCATCCACGCGCAGGATTATGTCCGCGGCGCGATTCAGCACGCGCTCGCCCTCGGCCACGGGCACGGCCCGCTCGATCATTTCTGGAAGGGAAGGACGACGGGAGCGTAATGGGGTGATGGGGTAATGGGGTGATGGGATGATGTGGTGATGGGGTAATGGCGGATGGGCCCCTGGAAACTGTTGGAACCAGTCCGTCACCCCATCACCCCATCACCCCATCCCTTATACTGGAGTCATGCCCCGGCTACTGGCGATCGGGAGTGAGCCGCTGAACCTCGAGCGTCTCATCGGTGCGGTGACTGAGCGGGCCGATGGCCCAACGGGATCGGACGGCGCGGTCGTGACGTTTCTAGGGCTCGTGCGCAACCACAACCTGGGACGCCGCGTGCTCTTCCTGGAGTACGAAGCCTACGATCCGCTCGCCCTCAAGACCTTCGACCAAATCTCAGCCGAGGTGGATCGACGGTGGCCGGGCGTCAGACTGGCGCTGCATCATCGGACCGGCCGAGTGGAGGTCGGCGATGCCAGCGTGGCGATCGCCGCCGCGTCGCCGCATCGTGCCGATGCGTACGCGGCGTGCCGCTACACGATCGAGCGCGTCAAGCAGATTGCGCCAGTGTGGAAGCGCGAATTCTTCGACGGCGGTGACGTCTGGATTGAAGGAGCGACGGCCGATCCGGCCGACGACACCGCGCGCCTGCACGCGGAGCGGACTGCATGCGCGTGACGGTGCGTCTGTTCGCTCGCTTGCGCGAAATCGCCGGCGCCGCCGAGCTGGCGCGCGAGGTCGCCCCCGGCGCCACGATCGGCGGAATCTGGCGGGATCTGGCGAGCGAGTTTCCGGCGCTCCAGCCGTACGAGCGCTCAATCTCGAGCGCGGTCAACGCCGACTACGCCCGGATGGACACCGAGCTGCGAGACGGAGACGAAGTCGCGTTTCTGCCGCCCGTGTCCGGGGGATGAGTTGTTGATCGGATTATCCTGATCTTATGTTCGACAAACTGGGCGCTATCGAGCAGCAGTACGAGACGTTGATGCAGCTCCTCGGCACAGTCGAGGTGCAGAACGACTCGTCCGCCTACCGGAAACACGCCAAAACGCTTGCGGAAATCGAGCCGATCGTCCAGACCTTCAGGGCATACAAGGCAATGGCCGAGGAAGTCGCGCAGACCGAAGAGCTGGCGTCGAGCGGCGACGCCGATATGCGCGAGCTGGCCAACCAGGAGCTCAAGTCGCTCGTGTCACGCCGCGACGGCCTCCTGGCCGAGCTCAAGATCCTGCTGGTGCCAAAGGATCCGAACGATCAGAAGAACGTGATGCTCGAAATCCGCGCCGGCACCGGCGGCGACGAAGCGGCTCTTTTTGCCGCCGAGCTGTTTCGCATGTACAGCAAGTACGCCGAACGGCAGGGCTGGAAGCTCGACGTGCTCTCGAGCAACGAGACCGGGGTCGGAGGACTGAAGGAAATCATCGTGTCGATCGAGGGCCGAGGCGCATACAGCAAACTGAAGTATGAGAGTGGCGTGCACCGCGTACAACGCGTCCCGGCCACCGAGGCACAGGGACGCGTGCACACATCGGCCGCCACCGTTGCCGTCCTGCCCGAGGCCGAAGATGTGGACGTTGTCATCCACGAGAAGGACCTACGCATCGACACCTTCTGCTCGAGCGGCCCCGGCGGTCAGAGCGTCAACACGACCTACTCGGCCGTCCGTCTCACACACATTCCCACGGGGGTCGTCGTCTCGCAGCAGGACGAGAAGTCGCAGATCAAGAATCGGGCGAAAGCCATGAAGGTGCTGCGCGCGCGCTTATACGACATGGAGCTGCAGAAACAGCAGGACGCGATTGCGAAGGATCGGCGGACCCAAGTCGGGAGCGGCGACCGGGCGGAAAAGATTCGCACCTATCATTTCAAAGACAATCGAATCACCGACCATCGCGCCAACTACACCACTCACCGACTGGTCGAGGTGCTGAACGGCGACCTGGTCGAGCTTCTCGACAACGTGCACACCTACTATCAGTCAGAAAAGCTCAAGGACGCCACGGCGGTCTCGCCCTGAAAACGGAGCGCGGGTACGTGAGCCAGTGACGTTGAGAGAATCGATGTGTGACAGGATTGATCGGTCAGAATCTGGACTGCGTCACTCGGCCGATTTCCGGAGCCCCGGATGCCGGCACCTGATTGCCCGGTCCCTCCGGTACGCCGCGCCATCTCGTCGTCAATAGTTTGCCAATCATGACCACTGTCCACGAGCGAGTCGCCGCCGCTCGGCAGATGCTCGGCGACGCCGGCATCGGTGCGTTGGAAGCCGCGAGCAGCGCCCGCGTGCTCGCTCAACACGTGCTCGGCTGGGATACCACTCGATTCCTGACCTCCGGCCACGAGCCCGAGCCCGGCGGGTTCGGCGACCGCTACGATGCCCTGGTCGCACGCCGTGCCGCGCGCGAGCCATCGGCATACATTACCGGACGCCGCGAATTCTGGGGCCTGCCGCTCGAGGTGTCCCCGGCCGTTCTCATCCCTCGCCCCGAAACCGAGCTGATCGTGGAGGCGGCTCTGGAGATCTTCGCCGACCCGCGGCAGCGCCTGGACATCGCCGACGCGTGTACCGGCTGCGGCAATCTGGCGGTGGCCCTCGCCCACGAGCTTGCCCAGGCCTCGATTGTCGCCACCGATATTTCGGCGGATGCGCTGGCGGTGGCGCAGCGGAATGCGGAACGGCACGGCGTTGCCGACCGCGTCCGTTTCGTCCACGCGGATGTGCTCGAAAACGTCAACGGCCCGTTCGACCTGATCGTGGCGAACCCTCCCTACGTACGGCGTGAGGATGGTCCAGCGCTGCAACCTGAGGTCCGCGACCACGAACCCGGCGTGGCATTGTTTGGCGGCGCGATCGGCACCGAGCTGGTCGCCGCAGTTGTCGACCAGGGCGTCGCTCGGCTGAAGCCAGGCGGCTACTTGATGTTCGAATTCGGCTTCGGCCAGGAGGTCGTCGTCGAGACGTTGATTGCCGCCACGCAGGGACTGACGCTGATCGGCCTTCGGCGCGATCTTCAGGGCCTCGCGCGAATGGCCATTGCCAGACGTCAGATCGACGCCTGACGCCATGGATTGATCGCATCCGGCCGCGTGTCTGACTGCCGGCTCCCGGCGCACATGCTTCGCGACCACGGGCACGCGTCGCGATTTAAGTACTGCGGTGCACAACTACAGTGACGTATTCGTGAGCCTCGATGCCCACAACGTGCAAACGCCATTCTTGCGCGGGCCCTCAACCAGCGCGGCACAACCCGCCGTGCCCAACTTCGGACTGACACGATGACTGACTGTCTCTTCTGTCGATTGGCCAATCACGAAATCCCCGCCTCCATCGTCTACGAAGACGAGCGCGTGTTGGCATTCAGCGACATCAACCCGCAAGCGCCAACGCACATCCTGGTCATTCCCAAGCGGCACATCGCTTCGCTGAACGAGATCGGCGTCGAGGACGATCAACTCCTCGGCGAGTTGGTGCGACGCGCGGCCGCCATCGCGAAAGAGCGTGGGCTTGCTGCCGGCGGATTCCGAACGGTTTTCAATACCAACCGGGATGCGGGACAGACGGTGCCTCACATCCATCTGCACCTGCTCGGCGGCCGCAGCATGACGTGGCCACCCGGTTAGGATGAGCATTGCCGTGTCGCGGACGCGACCAGCGCGGGCAGCTCCCGCAGTGAACGGATGACAGGTACCCCTCTCGCGGACAGTTCGTCTGTCTGTGGGTGACGCTGTTCCCCGCGGTGTAGCAGGACCGCGCGCATACCTGCCCTGAGCGCGCCGTCGACATCCTGGCGCATGCTGTCTCCCACCATCACGGCATCGCCCGGAGGACTGTCCACCAGCTGCAGCGCCGCCGCGAAAATGCTGGGATGTGGTTTCATGAACCCATGCTCGGAAGACGACACCACGGCGGAGATCAGGCCGTCCAGCTCGAAGTGAGATTGAAACGACACCAGGCAGCGATGCGAGTTGGAGATTAGCCCGAGACGGATGCCAAGCGCCGCCAGTTCGCCGAGCGCGGCCGGCACATCGTCGTACAGCTCGAAGTGCTGGCACGCCGCCCATTCGGCATAAATCTCGCGAGCGCATGCGTCGAGGTTCAGTCCGCGCCCACCCATCCCTTCGATGATGTGGCGCGTGTAGGCGACGAAGATTTCGGCGT
>Ga0157379_10004832_pt1 | contig 11570 bp, 11 predicted proteins | sample S25metaG_FD_121802 | JGI IMG/M metagenome (GOLD analysis project Ga0157379, IMG submission 121802) | Switchgrass rhizosphere microbial communities from Kellogg Biological Station, Michigan, USA - S2-5 metaG | ecosystem: Host-associated > Plants > Roots > Rhizosphere > Soil | place: USA... | reverse complement strand
GAACGGACCGGAAATCTCGTACTTCCGGCGGAAACGCGCGGGCTGCGGGTTCTGTGGCACATCGGATCCGATGCCGACGACGACGTTCGGGACCTCGATGTTGCCGGAAACGGCCTGGATCATCGTCCGCTCTTCGTGCGAGTTGTACATCAACGCCCGCACCCCCCGGAAGATGGGCTGGAACATCGTCAGGCCGATGGCCGCGTCGCGTTCGGCGGTGGGGACGAGAATCGCGCGCGCCGCGGTGGCGCGGACGCCGTGGTACGCGTGGTAATAGCGGTAGCTGAAGAACAGGCAATAGTCGTAGCGGTCCCCCTGCGTCGTCAGGTGATCGATGAGAGCCGGAGAGGTGGGACCTTCGGCGTCGAGCCAGTGCAATTCGTCGCCCAGAGAGTGCGACCGCTCGAACACGCGATCGGAACGGCGCCCGAAGACTCGCGGATCGCGCTCGCGCTTCACGCGAAACCGGCGTACCGGGACCCCGTTGATCTCATCGACTCCCGAGGGGAGCTCATTGCGCCACGTGACGTAGTCGGTCGCGCACGTCGTCAGGACCTCGACCTCGGCGTGCCTGGCGAGGTGCTCGGCGATGTACCGGGCGTGCAGTTCGGCGCCCCCGTTGATGGCCTGACCGTACCGCTGGACGACGACCGCGATTTTCACTGCGGATCGTCGCCCCCCGACGTCGCTCGCCCTTGCAGATCCTCAGCTTCTCCTGCGCGTGTCGATGGCCCTGAGCTTGTCGCCTCTCGATCGGGCTCGGGACCACTTTGCGCCTCTCGAAGGCTTGAAGTTTCGCCGGCCGGAGCGCTGGTCGAGGGTTCGGCGCCGGTCGACGATACTTGCTCCGAGGGTGTCGTCAGCTGGCTGGGTTCTGGATCGCTCTGAGCATGTCGAAACGTGGACTGCGCTGTGTCACCGGGCGCAGCCGGCGCGCTCGGAGCCGATTCGGCGCCGATCGCCGGCTCGGGCGGTCGGGGACGCTCACCCTCCGACGAACGATGGTTCTGACGGTTGTCAGGGACGCCCATGATCGCGCTCGCCGGAGCGCCACTGCGCCGGCCTCGGCGGCGCCGGCGTCGGCGGCTGCGCTGACCCGGCCCTTCAGGCGCTGGGCCCACACCGGTCGGCGGAAGCGGAGACGGGAGTGTTTGAGCGGAAACCTGCCCCTCTTCTTCGTCCGGTCCCTGGTCAAGCTCCACCGGCTCGATCTGGTCTTCGGCCGACGGTTTGTAGACGACGACGCGCTCGAGCGCGCGCGCACGGCGTTCGTTGAACTCGAGGCGGCTGGCGAGCGATTCGACGCGCATCTTCAGGTTCTTCACCTCGATGCCCGTTCTCGTCATTTCGAACACGAGGTTGTGGATGATCTCGTAGTAAAGCGACTCCATCTCGAGGCGCCGCTTTTCCTGCGCTTCCTCGCGTTCGAGGTTCAACGCGTTGATTTCCACCTGCGCATGGAGGGCGTGGATGATCGGATTCGGGTTGAACAGGAGCTTCAGAATCGGGTTCAGCAGCCGTCGAATCCACTGCAGCGGGCCGCGATGCGTCTCGTAGATGGTGGTGTCCTCGAACGTATAGAGCGGCAGCAGCGGCTTCTCATACGACGGCTGGCGCTCCTTGAATCGCTGCAGCAGATCGGAGCGGACGCCACGGGGGTCCAGAAACTTCTCCAGCTTGACGGCAGCGAGGTCGCGCAGTTGCTGCTCGGTGTAGTCGACGCCGCGCTTTTCGCGGATCCGCGCGCGGATCTGCTCCATGATTTGTTCGACGTCGACCGATTCGGACCGGATGTTGAAATCGGACATAAGTCACTATCGATCACAAAGGCTTGTAGATGAGCAGCGCGACCGACAGCGCCCACAACGCCACACACGCGAGCAGGGGGCGGTCCGTCAGCAGCAGGTCCGCGGGACTTCCACCGCCGGCCCGCAGGTGCATGAGATACAGGTAGCGGAAGATTCCGTACAGGGGAAAGGGAATGGTCAGCCCCAGCCAATGCGTGCCGAACTTCTGTTCGGTTTCCGGGCTGATCGTGTAGAACACATAAGCGATCAGCGTCGAGGCCGTGACCACCGCGATCATCTGATCGAGGAGATACGGGCTGTACTCTCCGAGTATCGGCCGATGGCTGCTCGCGCCGTCGGCGAGCAGCGTCAGTTCGTGTCGGCGTTTCGCCAGCGCCATGAACAGCGCCAGCAGGATGGTACAGACGAGCAGCCAGTGGCTGATTTCGACGTTCACGGCCACGGCACCGGCCGCCGCTCGCAACACGAACCCGATCGCGATCGTCAGCACGTCGATGATTACGATGTTTTTCAACGGCCCCGAATAGAGTCCGAGGAGCGCCAGGTAGGCCGTGGCGATGAAGCCGAGGCGGGTGCCGAGAGCGAACGCGCCCGCCAGCCCCGCGCCCCCCAGCAGACAGGCCGCAGTCAAAGCAGGCTTCACCGCGAGGGCACCGGAGGCGATCGGCCGCCTCGCCTTCAAGGGATGACGTCGATCGATGTCGCGGTCCGCGACATCGTTGAGCAGATAGACCGACGCCGACAGCGCACAGAAGCTCACGAAGGCAGCTCCCGCCGCGAGGAGCGCCGAAGCGTTGAACAATTGCCGCCCGAAGAGGAGGCCGGCGAAGACGAGAAGGTTTTTCGTCCACTGGGCAGGCCGCGCCGAAACCAGCAGGTTCAGCGCGAGCGAGCGCCCGGATACCTCGGTGAGCGAGGCATCCGGGTGCGGCACTTTGGAAAAGGATCTGCGCGCCATTTAGCGCGAGAACGGGCTAGACCTTGGCCGATGCCGAAAAACTCTTGACGGCGTCGCTTTCCGAATCGAAGGTTTCGAATACGGTCAGAAGCTTCGTAATGGACAAGAGGTCGGTGATGCGTTTGGTCAGGTTCAGCAGTTTCAGACTGCCACCCTCCCGACTCACCGTGGTGTACGCCCGAACGACTTCGCCCAGCCCCGCGCTGTCGAGGTACGGCACTTCGCCGAGGTTCAGGACGATCTTCCGTTGACCCTGATTGATGAGGCTGTTCACCTTGTCCTTGAGCAGCTCATCGCCTTCGCCCAACGTGATCTTTCCCTTTAAGTCGAGCACCATCACGTCGCCGATCGACCGTTCCGAGATCTGCATTGAAGCTCCGATGAAATACGTTGTCAGTAACGAACGTCCAGCTTACACCGAATATATCCGCCTGTGATCCGTCGATGCGCTATCGTGCGCCGCCCGCGCTCCGCGGCGGCTTGCCGGGATGCACCATCGATCGGCACCGCGGAAAGAAGTCCAACGAGACTACATGCCGCCGGCCCCGGCGAATTTCCGGGACTGGAAGCATTCTTTACAGAAGACAGGGCGACCTTGTGTCGGCCGGAACGGTACGGTCGTTTCCTTGCCGCACGCCGAACAGTTGGTGACGGTCTCCACGCGCTCTCGAGCGACCGGCCCGCCCGCCGGTCGACTCGCCCGTTTCCCCTTGCAGGCTTTGCACCGCTTCGGTTCGTTCTTGAAGTTCTTATCGGCAAAGAATTGCTGTTCTCCCGCCGTCCAGACAAACTCTGCGCCGCAGTCCACGCACCTGAGGATCCTGTCTTGGAACTCCATCGGTCGCTACCTCGTCGGGGTTCGGGTCGATCGCCTGCGCTACTCCAACTCGCGCCGGAGCTTCTTGCGATTGCGCTTACGCGCCAGAGCCTGCTTGGCTCGGCGCTTGTCGCCAGGTTTCAGATAGAACGAATGCTTCTTGATATCTTTGATGATGTCTTCCTGCTGAACCTTGCGCTTGAAACGACGGAGAGCGCTTTCGATCGACTCCCCTTCTTGTATCTTCACTTCAGCCACGCGTGTCACACCCCCTCAAAACCACGAATTCAAATGTGTTAGGCTATCACAGCGCGGCGGCGCCGAAACGGGAGTCTGGCGCATCCACACAGGCGGCGGACCTTCGGGCTCGACGATCCAGCAAAACAATCGTTCTCATCAGGAAATCGGGATTTCGAGCGTTTGTTCTACAGCAAGCGCGAATCTTAGGCGCAATCAGAGGCCAAGGTCAACGAAATAGTCCCCGGCGTCGCCTGCGACGTACATCGCCTTGACCAGCGCTAACCCATTCATATCATGAGAGTTCTTGTTCTCGGCAGTGGTGCGCGCGAGCACGCGCTGGCCGTCCGCCTGGCCTCCGGCCTGGAGGCCGCCGACGTCATCGGCGCGCCTGGCAATCCCGGGATCGCGGCCCTCGGGCGCACCTGTCCTGTCGACCTGTCACGTCCCGACAGCGTGATCGAGCTGGCCGCCCGCGAACGCGTCGACTTCACGATCGTGGGACCCGAACTTCCCTTGAGCCTTGGCGTGGCCGATCGGTTTGCGCGCGAGGGTCGAATCCTCCTCGGGCCGACTCAGGCGGCGGCTCGACTGGAGTCGAGCAAGGCGTTCGCGAAAGCCTTCATGATGCGCCACGATGTACCGACCGCGCGTTTCCGCACGTGCGAGTCGCCCGAGGACGCCGTGGCGGTCGTCCGATCCGGCGAGTTCGGCTTTCCGGTCGTGCTGAAAGCTGACGGCCTAGCCGCGGGGAAGGGCGTCGTCATCGCCGACGATCGCGCAGCCGCCGAGGTTGCGATTGGCGCGGCGATGTGCGATCGGCGCTTTGGCGCGTCCGGCGATCGGCTCGTAGTCGAAGAGTGTCTGACGGGCCCGGAAGTCTCGTTCTTCGCCATCAGCGACGGCACGCGCGCGGTGCCCATTGGATCCGCCCAGGATCACAAACGCATCTTCGATGACGATCGTGGTCCGAACACGGGTGGGATGGGATCCTTTGCGCCCAGCCCCCTCATCGATCGTGTGCTCGAGGCCCGGGTGATGGACGAGATCGTCGAGCCAGTGATTGCCGGGATGGCCGCAGAGGGCCACCCGTTCAGCGGCTTTCTGTTTGTGGGGCTCATGCTGACTTCCGACGGTCCCAAAGTGATCGAGTTCAATGTGCGGCTGGGGGATCCGGAGACTCAGGTCATTCTTCCGCTGATCGATCAACCGCTCCTGCCGCTGCTTGTTGACGCCGCCCGCGGGCGGTTACCCGCCAGCCCGTGTCGAATCGGGCCGGATAAGCTTGTCGGCGTCGTCATCGCCTCTCGCGGATATCCTGAGGGTTCCGAGTCGGGACACCCGATCCGGGGAGTCCAGGAGGCAGAGCGCCTCGCGCAGGTGTTTCACGCCGGAACCGCGATGCGAGACGGAACGCTCGTGACGGCCGGCGGTCGCGTGTTGACGGTCGTCGGCCAGGCTGCCACGTTCGAGGATGCGATCGCCCGCGCCTATGAAGGCGTCGCGAGGATTCACTTCGACGGAATGCAGTACCGCCGGGATATCGGACTCAAAGCACTGAAGAATTGAGATGAAGTACTCCGTCGTCACCTTTGGCTGCCGCGTGAACCAGGCGGATTCGCTCGGGTTCGAGGAGCAACTGCTCGCTGCCGGGGCCACTGCTGATGCGCCTGAGCACGCCGACGTCGTTATCGTCAATACCTGTTCGGTGACGGCCAGCGCCGATCAAGGCGCGCGCCAGACCGTGCGTCGAATCGCGCGCATCAATCCCAACGCCCGGATTGTCGTCACAGGTTGTTACGCCACCCGCCGTCCCGACGAGTTTCAAGACGTCGCGCAGGTGCTGCGGGTCGTCCCCAACGACGACAAGCCGCACCTCGTTTCGTGGTTGTCGGACAATCTCGGGCTCACGACGTCCGGACGTTATGGTGACGGGCCAGGCAGCTGCGGAGCGGCGATCGAACCGGGCGTCGCCGGGCGGACCGCGTTCACGCTGCGCGTGCAAACCGGATGCGCGCAGCCGTGCGCGTACTGCATCATCCCGGCGACGAGAGGCGCACCGCGCAGCGTGGCTCTCGAGGCGGTGGTATCGGAGATCGCGCGCGTTTCCGCCGCGGGATTCAAAGAGATCGCCCTGACCGGAGTGCACCTGGGATCGTACGGGCGAGACCTGACGCCTTCGTCGTCGTTGCTCGAGCTGCTGCTGACGATAGGTTCGGTCCGGCTTCCGCCTTCGCTGAAGCTTGGGCGGACCGCAGTAGCCTCAGTGGAGGCCGGTCACCCTGACCTTCGTTTCCGGATCAGCTCGCTCGAGCCGATGGACTGTTCGCGCGACGTCGTCGATCTCGTCGCGGGGTGCGACGCCTTCGCTCCCCATTTTCACCTGCCGCTCCAGCACGCCAGCGACCGATTGCTGGCGGCGATGCGACGGCCTTACACGCTCGCGTATTACGCCGACCTGGTTGACGACATTCGCTTCCGCATGCCGAACGCTTCCATTGGATCGGACCTCATCATTGGTTTTCCCGGCGAAACCGACGAAGACTTCGAGCAATTGTGCGGCTATCTCGAGCGGTCTCCGCTGACGCATGTGCACGTTCTTTCGTCTTCAGACCGGCCGCGAACGGCGGCTTCGACGATGAGCGGCAAGGTCCACGGTGCCGTGATCCGGGACCGGGCGTCCCGGGTTCGCGAGATTGGCCAGCGGTTGACGCTCAGGTTCCGCGCATCTCAGGCCGGTACGATCCATCGGGGGCTGACGCTCGACGACGGCTCGGTCGTCGTGACGGGGAACTACCTCAAGGTGCGAATCCCTCCAGGTCGGCTCCGCAACGAATGGGTACAGGTGAAGGTGGCTGCCGTGACCGAAAATGGGTTGACCGGAGAATTGTGCTGAGGCACATGACACCAATGAATGGACGTCTTCACCACGATGCGGTGACTCTCCCCGGCGTGGAGGTTTTGTGAGATCAGCGATCGTATTCGCGGTCGTGTTCACCGTGTTCGTCCCCCTGTCGCTGCTTGCTCAGTGGCCTGGCTATCCGACGCAAGGCGTGCCTCGATTGCCTGATGGCAAGCCGAATCTGGCGGCGTCGGCTCCGCGGACCTCGGACGGCAGGCCCGACCTGTCGGGCATCTGGAACTACGCGGGGGTCCTCGGCCTCCGGGGCCGGCCACCGGATCCTCCGCCTGGCACGCCGCCACAGGCGACGTTCTGGAACATCGAGGCCGGATTCAAGGACGGCCTGCCGTTCCAGCCCTGGGCCGCCGAGCTCCGCAGGCAGCGAATGGCCGTGGAGAGCAAGGACAACCCCGATGCGGCCTGCCTGCCGCTCGGCCACATGCAGCTGCATACACACTCGCAGCCGCGGAAGATCGTTCAGACGAGAGACCTGATCGTCATCATCTACGAGGCCAACGCCGGCGTGCGGCAGATTTTCATGGACGGCCGACCAGCGCCGAACAACGACCCGCAGCCGTGGTGGTTCGGCTACTCCAGAGGTTGGTGGGAAGGCGACACGCTGGTGGTGGAGACGACTGGCTTCAGGGAGGATGGCTGGCTCGACGTGAACGGGGCTCCCCTGACCTCCGCCGGGAAGCTTACCGAGCGATTCCGAAGACCGAATTTCGGGACTCTCGAGATTGATGTCACGATCGACGACGCCAAGGCGTACACCAGGCCGTGGACGGTCAGGGTGAATCAGCGGCTTCTGGTGGACACGGAGCTCATCGAGTTCGTCTGCCTCGAAAACGATCAGTTCGGCAGATTTCGCAAATAGAAAGGGTGATCCGCGACAAGGACACCGACGGGAAATCGACGCGGACGAAACGGCAAGGCGTGCTCACTTGCCGAATGCGAGGGTCGCGAGCTGCTGAGCGGGCGAGCGCAGCTGTCCCTCGACGATGAGCTGTCCACAGGCGGCGCGGATATCACGTCCGCGGCTTTTCCTGACCGACACCGTGATGTAATGATCCGCGAGGACCTGCGCGAAACGGTCGACGACCTCGTCGGACGGACGCTCGTAGGGAATACCCGCCGCCGCGTTGAGCGGAATCAGATTCACCTTTGATTTCACGCCGGCGACAAGCGTCGCCAGCCGTCGCGCGTCGTCGGTCGAATCATTCACGCCCGCGAGCATCACGTATTCGAAGGTGATGCGGCTTCGCCGCTTCAGCGGGAACCGCTTGCACGCCGCGATGATGTCCGCCACCCCGTACTTCTTGTTCAGCGGCACCAGCGCGCCCCGAACCTCGTCGGTCGGTGCATGGAGCGAAATGGCCAGATTCGGCATGATCGGCTCCCGTGCGAGCCGTTCGAGCGCGGGCAGCAGGCCGACCGTGGACAGCGTCACGCGGCGTGGCGACACCGCCATGCCGTGCTCGTCGGCGAGCATTCGCAACGCCTTCATCGTCTCGTCGTAGTTGTGGAGCGGTTCGCCCATCCCCATCAGCACGATGTTGAAGCGCCGCTCTCGCATCTCCAGGGCGCCCGCGAGCACGCGCACCTGACCGACGATCTCTCCCGCCGTCAGGTTTCGTACCAGCCCCATCTTGCCTGTCAGGCAGAACGAGCACGCCATCGCGCAGCCGACCTGCGTCGAGATGCAGAAGGTCATCGACGGAGTGTCTGGAATGAAGACCGATTCAACCTGACGACCGTCCGAGAGGCGGAGCAGAAATTTTTCGGTGCCGTCGATCGATTGTTCGCGCTGGAGGATCTGCGGCGTGGGCAGCGTGAAGTCGGAGGTCAGCACGGCGCGGAGCGACTGCGGAAGGTCCGTCATCGCGTCGAACCCGGTCACGCCGCGACGGTAGATCCATCGGAACACCTGGTCGGCGCGAAAGCGCTCGAGTCCCAACCGCTCGAACGCCGCGGCAAGTTGAGGGCGATCGAGCTCAGCGAGATTCAACGATCGGGGGGAATCGGTCACGATATCTGGTTCGTTTCCAACGATTTGACGTACGGTCGATCCTATCGCACTTGCTCCGCCAGTCGGCGGCGTGTTATAGTGCGGGCTGGCTGGTAATTCCTTTTCTGTCAAGGCTTTAAAGGCACACGGCACGCGTTCCCCCTGCGAGCTTGACCTTGTCGAACTCACCCATCATCGTCCGAGACGTTCTCGATAACGGTCTCCGTCTTCTCACCGAGACGATGACCGAGGTCCGGTCTGTCAGCATCGGGGTGTGGCTCACGCGCGGGTCGCGTCATGAATCGGCCGAACGTGGCGGCATCGCGCATTTCGTCGAGCACATGCTGTTCAAGGGCACGGCGAAACGAACGGCTGAAGACATCGCGCAGGCCATCGATTCGATCGGCGGACAGCTCGACGCGTTCACCGCGAAGGAATACGCGAGCTACTACATCAAGGTGCTCGACGAGCATCTTCCCCTCGCGATGGACATCCTCTCCGACATTGTCCTGAATCCCGCGTTCAGCGCCGGCGACATCGAACGTGAAAAGAACGTGGTCCTCGAGGAAATCAAGATGGTCGAGGACACTCCCGACGATCTGGTGCACGAGCTCTTCACGCAGGGCTTCTGGGAAAACCATCCGCTGGGCCGTCCGATTCTCGGACAGCCCGAGACGGTCGGATCGCTGAACGCCGACGTGCTGCGGCACTATTTCAACAACGCGTATACGGCTCAGAATTTCATCATCGCCGCCGTCGGCAATCTCGGCCACGCCCACGTGCGGGATCTCGTCGAAGAGAAATTTGCCTCGGTCCCCCGGTCGGGCGAGCCGGTGCGCGACGAGCCGCCGACCGTCGTGCCGAAGATTCTCATCCGGAACAAGGAGCTCGAACAGAGCCACGTGTGCCTTGGCTCGAGCAGCTATCCCCAGAATCACGACGACCGGTATGCGAGTTACGTGCTGAACACGCTGCTCGGCGGATCGATGAGCTCGCGCCTGTTTCAGAACGTGCGCGAGAAGCGCGGGCTGGCATATGCGGTGTTCAGCGGACTGAACGCGTATCGCGACGCGGGGTCGTTCACCGTCTACGCGGGATGCTCGAACAAGGCCGTCGGCGAGGTCGTCGACCTCATCGTCGAGGAGCTGCGTGGCGTGACGCGAGTGCCGGTGCCGGCTGTCGAGGTGCAGCGTGCCAAAGATCATCTCAAGGGCAGCCTGATGCTCAGCCTCGAGAGCACCGCGAGCCGTATGTCGCACCTCGCCCGCCAGGAGATCTACTTCGATCGCCAGTTCGGCCTCGACGAAATCCTGGAAGGCGTGGAGCGCGTGACACCCGAGGATGTACAGCGCGTGGCGTCCGACGTGTTCAGACCGGGATCGCTGGCGGCGACGGTCCTTGGCAACGTGAACGGCCTGGACATTCCGCGCGAACGACTCTTGTGATTGCGCGGTATACCCACCCGGACATGGGCCGCCTCTGGAGCGACGAACGCCGCTACCAGACGTGGCTGCACGTCGAAACCGCGGCGGCGGAAGCGATGGCCGAGGCGGGCCTGATTCCAGCCGATGCCGCGCGCGACATCCGCGAGCGCGGGGCCTTCGACATCGCCCGGATCGAAGAGATCGAAAAGACCACTCAGCACGATGTGATCGCCTTCACGACCGCTGTCGCGGAGAAGGTCGGGCCGTCGGCGCGCTGGCTGCACTTCGGCATGACCTCGTCGGACGTGATCGACACCGCACAGGCGATCCAGATGCGCGAGGCCTGCGACGTGATCCTCGCGGACCTCGACGCGCTGGCAGGTGTCGTCCGGGACCGCGCGTTCGAGCACCGGCGTACGCCGATGATCGGCCGCACCCACGGTGTGCATGCGGAGCCGATGACGTTCGGGCTGAAGCTGGCGCTGTGGTACGCGGAGATCCTCCGCGACATCGAGCGCATCCGTCGCGCGCGCGCCATCGTCAGCGTCGGGAAGCTTTCGGGTGCGGTCGGCACCTTCGCGCACCTGTCACCGGAGATTGAAGCCGCGGTCTGCCGGCGGCTCGGCCTCGAGGCCGCTGCGGTGGCGTCACAGGTGATTCAGCGCGACCGGCACGCGGAGCTGCTGGCCGCGCTGGCGATCACCGGCGCATCGCTCGAGAAATTCGCGCTCGAAGTGCGTGGCCTGCAGAAGACGGAGATCGGCGAGGTCGAGGAACCGTTTGCGAGCGGGCAGAAGGGTTCCTCCGCGATGCCGCACAAGCGCAATCCGATCGGGTGCGAGCAGATTGTCGGCCTGGCGCGCCTTCTCCGCGGCAACGCTCATGCGGCCTTTGAGAACGTCGCCTTGTGGCACGAGCGCGACATCTCCCATTCCTCGGTCGAGCGAGTGATTCTGCCTGACAGCTTCATCGCGCTGGATCATATGCTGCGTCGCTTCGCGAGAATCGCGAAAGGGATGGTCGTCTACCCCGGGCGGATGCGCGAAAACCTGAACCGTTCGCGCGGCGTGGTGTTTTCGGGAACGGTCCTGCTCGAGCTCGCGCGCCGCGGCGTCTCGCGCGAACAGGCCTACGAGTGGGTCCAGCGTAATGCCATGCGCACGTACTCCGAAGGTCGCGACTTCAAAGAATTGCTGCTCGCCGATCCGGATGTGACGGCGATCCTCAGCCGCGGCGATGTCGAGCGGGCATTCGACCTCGACGAGCAGTTCCGGCACGTGGATGACATTTTTGCGCGTGTGTTCAAAGCGACGACGTTCACCGAAGAGCCCCTTGAGGCCGCGAAGGTCGGCGGCAGTCGGCCGACGCGACTGTACGGCGACGACTGAGGACCAGAAACCAGGGACCAAGGACCAG
>Ga0157379_10004828_pt1 | contig 11587 bp, 11 predicted proteins | sample S25metaG_FD_121802 | JGI IMG/M metagenome (GOLD analysis project Ga0157379, IMG submission 121802) | Switchgrass rhizosphere microbial communities from Kellogg Biological Station, Michigan, USA - S2-5 metaG | ecosystem: Host-associated > Plants > Roots > Rhizosphere > Soil | place: USA... | reverse complement strand
GCCGCGCCGATGCCGGTGAACAGGACCCAGTCGCGCAAGGCGAGCGTGCCGAAGCCGACGCCACGCGTAAACGCGAATGCGATCGCGCCGAAGATGACGACGAGTACGCCCAGACCGATCCATTTCGGCCACTGCGAAGCGGGCGGCAGGGTGTTGAGCGCAGCGAGCATCGTTTGCGGCGCCTCACTCTGCGCGCCGAGTTCGCGTTCGATGCCGGCCAGGTGTCCCGCACCAATCACGACCAGCACCTTGTGCAGCGGCCGTTTCGTCACTTCCTCACGCAGACGCGCGGCCATGAACATATCGCGCTCGCCGATCAGGCTGCGATACAAGGGCTCGGACTGTGCGGCAAATTCGCTGAACGCGCTCTGCAGCATGTCGCCCTGTTTGAGCTTCTCGATTTCTTCCTCGGCCACGTCGCCGCGCTCGAACAGGCTGGCGATCAGGCCGGAAAAGATGCCGAGCCGGTCGCGCAGGCGTACGCTGCGATACGCGCGCTTGAGCGTGGTGCTGATCTCGCGGTCAATCAGCCAGAGCGGTTTGCCGCGCTGTTCGGCCAGATCTGCCGCGGCTTTCATCTCGGCGCCGGGCTCGATGCCGAACTGCTCGGCGAGGCGACGCTGGTAGGCAGACAGTGCAAGGTTGGCTGCCACCATGCCGGCCTTGCCGTCACGAATGATCTGCAGCAGATCCAGGTTGCGCCAGGCTTCGCGATCGCGCATCGCGCGGTAGCGCGTATCGCATAGCTCGATCGCGATGGCGTCGTAGTCACCCGTCTCAATCAGCGAACGCACGGCGGCGACGCTGGCGCGCGACACGTGCGCCGTGCCGAGTAACGTGTACTGCGTGCCGTCGCGCGCTACGCGTGCGAGGGGTTGGTCGGCGTGTGCTTCGAGGCCGGCGCCCGGCGCCGCCTCAGGTATGGGGGATTGGTCCATCTTAGTCGCGGTAGCGTTTCAACAAATCATCGTAGGCGTCGATCCGCCGGTCGCGCAGAAACGGCCAGATGCGGCGCACCGCTTCACTGCGCGCCATATCGACATCGACGATCAGCAACTCGGTTCCTTCATTGGATGCCTGCGCCAACAATTCGCCTTGCGGGCCGGCAACAAAGCTCGATCCCCAGAATTGCAGGCCGCGTCCGCCGTCGGGCGCTGCTTCAAAGCCGATGCGATTGCACGCCAGCAGCGGCAGCCCGTTGGCAACCGCATGGCCGCGCTGCACGGTAATCCAGGCTTCGCGCTGCCGCGCCTTCTCGCCCGCGTCGTCAGCCGGATCCCAGCCGATCGCGGTGGGGTAGAGCAGCAGATCAGCCCCGGCCAGTGCCATCAGGCGCGCGGCTTCCGGGTACCACTGATCCCAGCACACCAGCACTCCGAGCGTGCCGATCGAGGTCCGCACGGGCTGAAAACCCAGATCGCCCGGCGTGAAGTAGAACTTCTCGTAGAACGCCGGGTCGTCCGGAATGTGCATTTTGCGGTACTTTCCACAAATATCTTTTGCACAATCGAACACGATGGCCGTGTTGTGATAGAGACCCACGGCGCGGCGCTCGAAAAGTGACGCTACGACGACGAGCTTCAGCTCCGCCGCGAGCGCGCCGATACGCGCCGTGCTCGGGCCGGGGATCGACTCGGCGCGATCGAACTCTGCAGTGTTTTCGTGTTGGCAGAAATACGGCCCGTTGTGCAGCTCTTGCAGCAGCACGAGCTTGGCATCTTTCGCAGCCGCGGCGCGCAGCCCGGCTTCGATCGCGTCGAGATTCGCCGCCACGCTGCCGCGATCGTTTTCCTGCAGCAACGCGACGCGCAAGGATTGGTTCATTTCAACACGCCTTCCGGCAGCTGCATCGTCAGGCAATGCAGGCTGCCGTTTTGCCAGATCAGGGGCCGGCAGGGTACCGCAATTACCTCGCGTCCGGGATGGGCAGCGGCGATCGCGCGTGCCGCTTCGGCGTCGGCCGGATCGCCATACGCCGGAATCAGCACGGCATCGTTGACGATCAGGTAATTTGCATACGATGCCGCCAGACGACGGCCATCGTCGAAAATCGGTTTCGCCCAGGGCAGGCCTTGCAGGCGATACGGCTGACCGCTTGCGGTGCGCAGTGCGGTGAGTTCATCGCGCATCGCGGTGAGTTCGTCGTAATGCGGATCCGCCGGATCGTCGCAGGCCTGGAATACGATCACGTCGTCCGGCGCAAAGCGGGCGAGGGTATCGATGTGTGCGTCGGTATCGTCGCCTTGCAGGTAGCCGCGTTCCAGCCACAGCACGCGCTCGACGCCGAGCTTTTCGCAGAGCACGCGTGTCATCTGCTCGCGGCTTTGCTCCGGATGGCGTTGATGCAGGCAGCGCCAGGTGGTCAGGATGGTGCCGGCGCCGTCGGATTCGATTGCGCCGCCCTCCAGCGCCCAGTCGACGCGCCGGTGGTCAGCGTTGCGGAACAGTTCGCGCGCCGCCAGGCCTTCGACAAGGCGGTCATCGCGGCTTGCCGCGAACTTTCCACCCCAGCCGGTAAAACGAAAATCCAGCAGACGATAAGCATCAGGCGAGCGCAGCGTGATTGGGCCGGAATCGCGCAGCCAAGTGTCGTCGTACTCGATTTCAACGAAGTGACATCGGCGGGAATCCACGCCCGCAGTCGTCAGCAGGCTCTGCGCACGCGCGCGCACCTGCGCGTCGGAGACGCAGATCAAGGCAGGCTCATAACGTGCTATAGCGGCAGCAAGGGCGGCGACTGTGGTTTCGACTTCGACCAGGCGTTCCGCCCAGTCGGTTCCCTCATGCGGCCAGGCGAGCAAAACCGCTGCCTGCCGTTCCCATTCGGCGGGCAGCCGGAAATTTGGTGGCGTCATTCCGCTACTGCTGCGACGATGAGTTCTTCAGGCCGATCTCGTTCGGACCCTTGTTCATCACGCTGCTGATGACTCGGTCGCGTTCGAAATAGACGGTGTATTCCGGATAGACCCAGCGATTGATGACCGGATGCAGTTTGGTGTCGCCACCGCGGGGATCTTCCTTGTTGCTCGGCGCGCCGAAACGGGCTTCGACCTGGGCCATAGTCATGCCTCGCGCGGGGCTGTTCATGCCACGCTCTTGCTTGACGCGTTCCACCAGCAGAACTTCGGCATGCGCCAGGCTGCCGGCTGCAAATGCGGCAACGGCGAAAACGAGGGTGAGGGAACGGGTTTTCATGGCGTGCTCCTCAACACGCGGCGGGGGCCGCGTTGCGCCGATAATTCTGGCAGATTCCCCCAGTCAATTCCATGACTTGGGGCGCACTCTTCAGTACCGGTTCACGCCGTCGGCAACGCTTCGGCAAACAGCAAAAAGGCCGCGCTAGGCGGCCTTTTTGCGGACATCTGCGCGAATTGTTCTCAGCGCTGACGTGCCTTGAAGCGCGGATTGCTCTTGCAGATAACGAACACTTTGCCGCGGCGGCGCACGACCTTGCAATCGCGGTGGCGCTGCTTGGCGGACTTGAGCGAGGACAGGACTTTCATGGCAATACTCAGATCGGGAAATGGGGCATGAAGCCGCGCATTGTAAAGCATTGCGCGAGAAAGGGAAATACCCGTGTTACCCGTACGCAGCGTCGCCCCAAAAATGCTATCTAAGGTCGGGTCCAGCCCTTGTGGCGCGGTTCCGGCTCGGGCACGCCCTTATCCAGCGCTCGCCAATCGGAAATCTTCTCGCGATCCAGCGGCAAGCCATATGCGTCAATGAATTGGCCATATCGGTAGACTGCCGGCTGCCAGCCGTCGCCGTTGAATTTCACTTCGACTTGCTGACGCTCAGTCGGTAGTTCGTTGCCCATCGCGTTTCTCCGCAAACGCCGTAAATTGCTCCTGCATTTCCGGCATACCGTCCATCCATGGCCATAAAAAACACGACGCGGGAAGGCGCTCCCGCGTCGCGAAGGGGGAAGGCTTACGGTTGCACTGGGGTGATCATGAGCGCCGAACGCGCGTGGGTAAGCGGATCCGTGGCGCTGCGCCCGGTGATCACTCCGGTGTTGTTGATGTCATTGGCCAGGACGATCACGCCGGAATAATCCGTCTCACCCGGATCGTTCAGGTCCTTAAGACCTTGCTGTGCATCCCAGACGAAGCCGTGCAGGCTGCCGTCCGCCGCTACGAAATAACCCACGACCTGGCGTGCATCGTTGATGCCCGTCGGCGTGCTGTTGTCGTCAGGCGCGTTGTTGAGGAACTGCACGCCGCCATCCTTCGTCCACAGGAATGCATGCGTGAGATTGCCCGTGGGATCGCTGACATCACCGGCGAAGCCGACCACATCACCGTTGTTGTTGATGGCGACCGGCGTATTCCAGAACGGCGCGGGCAATGCGTCCTGGCCGATGTCGACGACGCTGCCATTCTTGTTCCAGAGCACCGCATGCGCGGCCGTATAGCGGCCGACGGCCTGATCGCAGGCGCCGGAAATGCCGACGATCTGACCTTGATCATTGATGGCAACCGCGGCACCCGAGCTGTCACCTGGCAACAAGGGCAGGGCACGGATCGCCGTTTCGCCCGGGCCATAGATTACCGGCAGGAATTGCAGCACCTGGCCGCTCAAGCCGGGGCCGGCGCCTTCGCATGAAGGATCGCGCACGCTGGTTTCCGCCCAGCCGACGATCTGGCCGCGATTGTTGGCCCCGTTCGCATAGCCGTTGTTGCCGCCGAGCGTCGGCAGGGCGCGCATGTGTCCGGCCTCGTAGACGAATCCGCGGCAGGTATAGCCGACCGAGTCGACCTGGAAGAACGGTGCGCAGCTCCAGTTTTCACCATTCGGCTCGGGCGTGCTCGTCTGCGAAATGCCGACGAAGCGGCCGTGCAGGTTCTTCACCGGCCAAGCGATGCTGCTGTTCGGCCCGCCGAGCGTGCCAAGGTCTGTCGGCGTGTTCGACATCCACGCGGTTGCATGCCGATGCAGATCGCCGGGACGGGTGGTAAAGCCGCTGACGGTGCCGGCGTCGTTGATGCTGTTGCCCTGGTTGCGGGTGCCGCCGAACGAGGGCAGATTGTCAACGTGATAGGCAGTCGCGGCGATCGCGGTCGGCGCGATGGCGCACAATGCCGTGGCCAGTGCTTTGCGTTGGAAATTGCGCATGAATCCTCTCCATAGTGGGTTTGTGGTGCGCCACTACTTTCTTCACAGCGGGTGCGTCTGGGGAGTTCCACTTCTGCGACGGCGCCTAGTCCGGTTGCGTCTAGGACAGAAACCTCGACGGAGATGCCTGCATGCGTCGCTGGGAACTGTCTGTCGCGCTGGATCAGCGCCGTGAGCAACCCCTGTTTCTGCAACTGGCCACGGCGATCGCCGACGATATCCGCCGTGGCCGTCTGAAGCCCGGCGAGCCCTTACCCGGTTCGCGCGAGATGGCTGAGCTGCTCGGCGTGAATCGCAACACAATCGTCGCCGGATACGGCGAACTGGCGGCTGAAGGGCTCGTGAGCACGCGTATCGGCGGCGGCACGTTCGTCGCCGGCCGCGACTCGATCCAGATCCGGCGCACGCCGGCGGCGAATACACCGGATGACACACCGACCTACGCGCTCGCCGCGCCGTTGCCGCTGAAGGCGCTGAAAACCGCTTACCAGCCCGGCACGCTGATCCTTTCGCGCGGTGTGCCGGACGCACGCCTGTTTCCCACACAGGCGATGGCGCGCGCGTTCCGCCGCGCGATCGGCCAGCGAGGTCGCATGCCGCTTACCTACACGAATCCAGCCGGTCATCCGCGCCTGCGCAGCGAACTGGCAACGATGCTCTCGCACACGCGCGGGCTATTCGCCACGCCGGGAAACCTTATTGTTACGCGTAGCATCGAGCAGGCCATCGACCTGGTCGCACGCGCCCTACTCGCGCCGGGCGATGCCGTCGTGGTTGAAGGCTTCAGCTATCCACCGGCACGCAGCGTCATGCAACTGGCCGGAGCGCGTCTCGTGCCCGTGCCAGTGGACGAGCAGGGTCTGAGCCTGGACGCACTGGAAGGGGTCTTGACGCGCGAAACGGTGCGCGCGGTCTTCCTGACTCCGCACCATCAGTTCCCGACCACCACTGTGATGGCGGCGGAACGCCGCGCACGCCTAGCAGAGCTCGCGCTACGGCATCGCTTCGTGATCATCGAAGATGACTACGATCACGAACTGCACTACGAGGGCAAACCGATCTTGCCGATCGCTGCCGGTAGTGGCCGCGCGAACGTTGTCTACATCGGAACTTTGGGCAATCTGCTGACGCCCGGTTTCGGCACCGCGTTTGTGGTCGCGCCATCGGCGGTGATCGAACGATTGATCAGTTTTCGCGCTGCCAGTGATGCACAAGGCGACGCCGCGGTGGAATGCGCGATCGCCGAGCTGTTCGAGGATGGCGAACTGCTGCGCCATGTGCGGCGCACGCGCCGCGCCTATGCCGCACGCCGCGACGTGTTCGCTGCGTCGCTCAGGCGGCATCTCGGCAGCGCCCTTGATTTTCATGTGCCCGAGGGCGGCATGGCACTGTGGGCTCGCGTCGATGATTCGATCGACACGGCGAGCTGGGCACTGGCCGGCGAGCGCGAGGGCGTGATGTTCAACAATGCGAGTGCCTACGATTTCTTCGAACGCGATACCTCGCATATGCGCCTGGGGTACAGCTTCCACAACGAGACCGAGCTGGAAGAAGCCACGCGCCGCATGGCTCGCGCCTTGATGCGGGTGCGCAAGATTTAAGCCGTCACGCCAAGGTGTAGACTGGAGGTCGGTCCAGCGGAGGGATACGGCCATGAAGAATGTCAGCGTTGTCGTCGGCAGTCTGCGCAAGGGCTCGTTCACTCGCATGACGGCGCGCGCAATGATCGAACTCGCGCCGGCCAGCCTCAAATGCGAATTCGTCGAGATCGGCGATCTGACCTGGTACAACCAGGACGAGGAAACCGATCATCCGCCGGCGGCGTGGGTCGCGTTCCGCGATCGCATCCGGCCGATGAATGCGGTGCTGTTCGCGACACCAGAGTACAACCGCTCGGTTCCGGGGGTGCTGAAGAACGCGCTGGACGTCGGTTCGCGACCGTATGGCAAGAGCGTCTGGCAGGGCAAGCCTGCCGCGATCGTCAGCGTATCGCCCGGTGCCATCAGCGGTTTCGGCGCGAACCATCATCTGCGCCAGTCGCTGGTGTTCCTCGACATGCCTTGCCTGCAACAGCCCGAAGCGTACATTGGCCACGCCGACAAGCTGTTCGACGCTGCAGGCAAACTGATCAACGATGGCACGCGCGATTTCCTGCGCAAGTTCATGGAAGCGTTTGCCGCCTGGATCGAGCGCAACGGCCGCTAGCCGGCGTCGTTTAACCTACTTTAGGTCTGGGTATCGGTCTATCGCTCGTGAAAACATTCGTGGAAATGCACGGCGGTACGGTGACGGCACGAAGTGCCGGTCTCGGCAAGGGCAGCGAGTTCACGATTCATCTGCCGCTGGCGTCTCGCGTATAGCAGTTGCCTAGAGCATCCACTCGATCGGCAACCAGGAGAGGATGCGGACGATGATGCGCTGCCAGCGCGTCGTATACGGTTCCGTGTCGTGGATGGTTTCGACGCCTTCGTCGCGTTCGATCCATTGCAGCCGGCCATTCTGCAATCGCACTTCAAACGCGCTGCCGGGAACCTGCGCGTCAAAGGCATCGGCGCTGATCTGCGCAAGTTCCGGGCTGTCGATGATGAAACCCATCTCGGTGTTCAGGTGCGCTGAACGCTGGTCGAAGTTGAACGAGCCGACGAACAGGCGCATCCGGTCGATCGAGAATGTCTTGGAGTGCAGACTCGAGCCGGAACTGCTGCCGCCCGACGATCCGCGCAGCCGCAGCAGGCGCTTGTGTTGCGCAGGCGTGGTGCGGCGCAGTTCGAACAGGCGCACGCCGGCGCACAGTAGAGCTTTGCGACGCTTCATGTAACCGGCGTGCACGGCAACGACGTCCGTTGCTTCGAGTGAATTGGTGAGAATCCGTACGTCCACACCGGTGCGCGCTTGTGCGGAAAAAAAACCCGAGCCGCGTCGGGTCGGAACGAAATATGGCGAAATCAAGTACAGCTCGCGTTGCACGGTACCGAGCACTTCCTGCAGGCGGCGCAGGACCAGGTCGTGCTGTTTTTCATGCGCCAGTCCTTTTGCGGGATCGTCGCTGATCATGCGCGTCGGCGCCCAGGTGTAGGGCAGGCGACGCAGCAACAAATCGCTGACGATCGGCAGATCCGCGATCGCTTGAACATAATCGCGGGACTCGGCCCGCTGCCAGGTCCGCGCAGCATTGGCGGCACATTCGGCGAGCGCGTCGGGCGGGGCGGGGTGCAAGATCGTTGCCGCCGGCGTCGCCGATGCGCTCGCCCAGTAGCGCTCAAAATCGTTGCCGACATCAGCGACGACGGCGCCGACTGCCAGCACGTCCAGATCGACGAACAGCGTGTCGCGGCTCGCACCGAAATATTCGTCGCCGACGTTGCGACCGCCCACGATCGTCACACGTTCGTCCACTGTGAACGATTTATTGTGCATGCGCCGGTTCAGGCGCGAGAAATCGGTCAGGAAACCCCACCAGCGCCAGCGCCTGCTGTTGAATGCGTTGAACAGGCGCACCTCGATCAACGGATGGCTGTCGAGCGCGGCGAGCACGCCATCGAGGCCGAAGGTATTGTTGTCGTCGAGCAGCAGGCGCACGCGGACGCCACGATCGGCAGCGCGACGCGCGGCTTCGAGCAACAGCGTGCCGGACAAGTCGTCGTGCCAGATGTAGTATTGGACGTCCAGCGTGCGCTCGGCTGCGTCGGCCAGCAGCACGCGCGCCGCGAACGCATCGCGCCCGTCGTTTAGCAGCAGCACGCCGGACAATCCCGGGCGCTCCGCTATTTGTGGCGCAACCGATTCATCGAGCCGACAGTCACGGTCGGCCGTGCAGGCAGCGAGGTCGGCGCGCGCATTCATGCGCAAATCATGACACGCGCGGCGGCGCTACGGCGAGCAGCAAGCCATCTGCTGGGACGAAACCAACGGGTCGGCAACGACACAGCATATATTGACGATGTGGGCGCTGCATTCAGTGCGCCGCGCCTTCAGGGGCCGTCTGTGGGGAGCACCGTTTGCAGCTCGAGTCGCTCGCGCAGTCGGACCTAGGTGTCAACGCAGTCCCGGCGAGCCTGAACGGCGGCAGCCATCTGACGCCGGGGGCATGGTGCAAGTTACATCTTTCAGACTAGCAAACAGACGAGACGATCTGGCGAGTACCAGGACACCTCGTAAAGCTCTCACACCGTTGCTGCCTTTAGATCAAGGCAATGCAGGACCAGAGTTGGGTCGTTCGGGTCGGGCTTGCGCGTGAAACCGAGATGCATGGCCAGTTCCCGCATCGGCGCGTTCTCGGCGGCATCCACGGAATACATGCATTCGATTCCGCGTGAACGCGCAACGTCGATCAACTGCTGCATCAGCAGCGTGCCCAGGCCGCGATTTTGCCAATCATCGCTGACGGCGACTGCGCACTCGCACGTGACTCCGTCGGGCCGTGCGCTGTAGCGACAGACGCCTATTTCGCGCTTGTGTGCGCCTTCCGCAATCAATGCGACAAAAGCCACATCGCGTTTCTGATCGACGTCAACCAGCGCTTTGATCAAATCAGGGCTTAGAGTCTTGACCTCGCCGAGAAAGCGAAAGCGCCGCGACTGATGCGAAAGCTGCTCCACGAACTCGCGCTCCAACTCCGCGTCGGCGCCGTGAATGGGACGAATCAGTACCGTGGTACCGTCGCGCAACCTGGCGACACTGGTCCCGGCTTCCATCGGCTGCGACGACGGTCTAGGGGCAGCAGGATCGTGATGGCAAGTGTTCATCGATACACCAATACGGGTACGTGGCTGTGCGTCAGCACTTTCTGGGTTTCGCTGCCGAGCAGGAAGCCCTCAATGCCGCGCCGGCCGTGCGAGGCCATCAGGATCAGGTCGCAGCCTTTCTTTTGCGCAGCCTTGATGATTTCTTTGTACGGCTGATCGCTGCTCGCATGGACACCGTCGCAATCGACGCCGGCGCTGCTGGCCACACGCTTTGCATAGCGTAAAAACTGATTCGCGTGCTCGACGCCGGACTTTTCAAATTCCTTCGGCGTCATTTCGAGCATCTCGGCCTGATAGGTGAACGTGTGGAATTTCGGGATCACATGCAGAGCAGTCACGCGCGCCTTGCACTGCTTGGCGAATCCCATCGCATGCTTGATCGCTTTTTCGGAAAGCTTGGAACCGTCGGTGGGAACGAGAATATGCTTGAACATCTTGCTCTCCTCTCGGGCATTGGATGTTGGTGCAACGCGAGTCCACAATAGCCATCCGCGCGTGCAATACTTTGACCCAAGTCAATTACAGGCGATTTTGCTTTCCGGTTTGACGACGGAATAACGCTATACCGCTTGCGAATAGCGGATCTGCCCGAGCGGGTTCGACGTCAGATAGGCGTCGAAGCACATGGCGATGATGCGTAGCAGGAAGCGACCCCGCGGCAACACACTGATCCCAGCATCATTGCAGGTGACCAAACCGTCGCGCTGCAGGAGCCGCAAGCGCTCGAGCTCTGCCGCAAAATATGCCGCGAAATCGATACGGTGACGTGTTGCGAACACGGGGATATCGAGGCAGCCGTGACACATCAGGCGCTGAATGACCTCTGCACGGATGATGTCGTCGGTGCTGAGGGCAAGGCCGCGCTCGGTCGGCAGGCGTCCGGCATCAAGGGCAGCGCAGTAATTCTTCATTTCTTTGGCGTTTTGGCTGAACGTATCGCCGATATGGCTGATCGCCGTGAGGCCGAGTCCGAGCAAGTCGCAGGCGGCATGCGTCGAATATCCCTGGAAATTCCGCTGCAGCGAGCCTTGGCGTTGCGCGCTCGCGAGTTCATCGTCCGGCCGTGCGAAATGGTCGAGACCGATAAAAACAAAACCCGCTTGCGTCAGCCGTTCAATGGTCAGCGCCAGCAGCGCCAGACGTGTTGCGGCGTCGGGCATGTCCGCTGCGCGAATCTGCCGTTGCGCCTTGAATCGTTCCGGCAGGTGCGCATAACCGTATGCGGCAACCCGGTCTGGCCGCAGCGCGATGACTTTGTCCAAGGTCTGTGCAAAATGTGACAGTGTTTGCTTCGGCAGGCCATAGATCAAATCAACGCTGACCGAGCTGAAGCCATGCGCTCGCGCCGCTTCGATGACGGCTTGCGTTTGCTCGAACGTCTGCACGCGGTTGACCGCTGCCTGCACGTCTGCATCGAAATCCTGTATGCCGAGCGAGAGCCGATTGAAACCGAGTTGGGCCAGCATGTGCACGTACTCGGCGTCGGCATAACGCGCGTCGATCTCGATGCCGAACTCGCGGTCACTCGCATGGCTCAGGGTAAAATGCTCGCCCAGCGCTGCGATCAGACGCGTCATTTGATCGGCACTGAGGAAATTCGGCGTGCCGCCGCCCAGATGCAACTGCTCGACCATGCGCGAGCGGTCGAACATGCCGGCGCCGAGCCTGATCTCGGTTTGCAATCGCGTCAGATAGGCTTCGGCGCGGCTTGGATCGCGCGTGATGAT
>Ga0157379_10004826_pt1 | contig 11588 bp, 12 predicted proteins | sample S25metaG_FD_121802 | JGI IMG/M metagenome (GOLD analysis project Ga0157379, IMG submission 121802) | Switchgrass rhizosphere microbial communities from Kellogg Biological Station, Michigan, USA - S2-5 metaG | ecosystem: Host-associated > Plants > Roots > Rhizosphere > Soil | place: USA... | reverse complement strand
GACCTGTCCGAGCCCGCGCCTCATCATCATCGTCGCCGACCTGGCCGTCTACCCTGCGGCGCTCTACGAGAGCGGTGTCCGCGTGATCACCGCGGCGACACGACAGGTGCCATCGGCCTGCGTCGATCCGCGCATCAAGTCGCTCAACTATCTCAAGAACGTGCTCGCCCGGCTCGAAGCACACGCCGCCGGCGCGGCGGAAGCGCTGCTGCTGAACGTGGATGGGTTCGTCGCGGAGTGCACCGCGGATAACGTCTTCGCGGTTCGGGGCGGCACCATCCGCACGCCTCCCGCGTCCGAAGGCGCGCTCGGCGGCATCACGCGCGACGCCGTTCGCGAGCTGGCCGAGGAGGACGGTCTGGCCTGGAGCGAGGAGCGTCTCGGGCGCTATGACCTCTTCACCGCCGAGGAGTGCTTCCTCACCGGTACCGGCGCGGAGCTGATGCCGGTGATCGCGCTCGATGGACGCCTCATCGGCACGGGTCGGCCGGGGCCGATCACCAGGCGCCTGACCGAGCGCTTTCGTGGCCTCGCCGAGCGCGAGGGCGCCCCGGTTTTCTGAAGACGCGCACTCCTTCTTCAAGCGACGACGCGGTCGCGTTCTGCGGTCGCGTTCTGTTCTGCGGTCGCGTTCTAATGATGCGTGTCCGCGCTCAGCCGCTCAGCTCTTCGCGCCGCGCGTGACGCTCCACCATCTCCTCGAGCTCGTCTAGCGAGACCGCACGCGAGCGCAGCAACTCCGGCGGTAGAATGTACGGCAAGGCGGTCGCGATCTCACCGGGATGGCGCCGTCCGTGCGGTCGCGGCGGCGCCGACGGCAGCTGCCAGTAATAGGGAATCGGCACCTCGCCCTCGTAGGCCCGCATCAACTCGCGCTCCAGGTCGCGCGCGGCATGCTTTCCGAGATTGGACGTCATGATCACGCTCCCCCCAACGTCACCGATGATACGGACCGAAGGGCCCCGCGGGGCAATTGCCCTGATTCCCTAGTTCGCACGGAAAGATTCCCTACTCGTGTACTCGTGTGAGCTTGTGCGCTCGAGCACGTGTCGCGCCCGGGTCCATTACAACCCCTTCATGGCGCGAGGGGCCTGATGGACGCCCCGCGGGGGTCGTGGTAGGTCGGCCGCCCGTGCTGAGTTCCCGTATGACGAACAGCGGGGCACGCCGCGCGATGGCTCTCGTCGCGCTCACGGCGGTCGTCGCGGTCGCGTTCGCGCTCGACCTCGGACGACCGCATTTCTGGGATCCGGGCGAAGGCCGCTATGCGGAGACCGTCCGCGAGATGCTGCTCACACGCAACTGGATCGTCCCGACGCTCGAGTTCGCCCACTACTACGACAAGCCTCCCGGCTTCTTCTGGATCGTCGCCAGCTGCTTCCAGCTCTTCGGCACGAACGAATGGGCGGGACGCCTGCCGGCCGCACTCACCGCCGTGCTGACGATCGCCGCGACGGTGGCGTTCGCGTGGCGCCGGCTCGGCGCGGCAGCAGCGCTCGGCGTCGGCGCCATGCTCGCCACGACCGGGCAGTTCGTCGCGCTCGGCCGTTCGCTCCGCATGGACATGCCGCTCGCGTTCGCCGTGACCGGCACGCTCCTCTACGCCTATGCGCTTCTCACGGCCGACGACGAGCAGGCGGAGCGGGTGACGTGGCCGCTCTACGTGCTCGCGGCCGTCGGCGTGCTGGTCAAAGGACCCGTCGCGATCCTGTTGCCCGTGCTCGTCCTCGGCGTCTACGCCGCTCTCACCGGTCGCCTCCGGCGGCTACGCCGGCTGCGGCCGGGATGGGGCGCGCTCGTCGGACTCGCGATCGCCGGAAGCTGGTACGTCATCGCCGCGTTCCGTGCGCCGGACTATCTCTGGGCGTTCCTCTGGCAGCAGAACGTCGATCGCTTCCTCGAAGGCGCGCGCGGCTCCGGCCACAGCGAGCCGTTCTGGTTCTACTTCTGGGTGCTGCCGTTGACGTTCCTGCCCTGGACGCCGTTCCTGCCGGGCGCGCTCGCGCGCAGCGTGCGGCGGGCGCGACGGGGCGAGGACCTCGACGTCTTCCTGCTCGCGTGGACGGTGGTCGTGTTCGCATTCTTCACGGTCGCACGCGCGAAGCTCGCGACCTATCTCCTGCCGATCTTTCCGGCGCTCGCGTTGGCGGTCGTGGCATACATGGAGGAGGTCCTCGCCGCCCCGGTCGAGGCCCGCCGCCGCGCCCTCACCGTTCCGACCATGGCGTGGGCGGTCGGGCTCGCGACGCTCGCCATCGCGGTCGCGATTCCGGTGGCGATCCGCTACCCCCCGTTCGCCTGGCGAGCGCTTTCGGCGCTCACCCTGCTCGTCTTCTCCGTCGCCGGCTTCCTGTTGGCACGACGCGACCAGTGGCAGGCGATTCCCGTGCTGATGCTGATCGCCACCCTCTACTCGCAGGCGCTGTTCTATCGGGTCGCCTCCCCGATCGTGAACGAATTCATCAGCCTGCGCGCGGCGGCCGAGGTGGCGCGGGCGTTGCCCGACGAGGCCCAGGTCTATGCCTTCCACACCCGGGGGCACTCGTTCACCTTCTACGGGGGCCACGTGTTGACGCGGATGCGCTCGCCCGAAGGGGCGGCCGAGGTCCTGCGCGGAGGAGATCCGGTCGGGCTCCTCACCAAGAAAAAGTATCTCCAACGCATCCAGGCCCATCTCACCGAGCCGGTCTGCATCTGGTGGGAGGGCGTATCGGGACGCGTGCTGCTCGCGAACCGCCCCTTTCCCGACTCCACCCGCCACGCGGCGCTCCTCCCGGGCTCGGGCAGCCGGATCGGCGACTACTCGCCGCGCTGCTGAGGATTTTGACGCGCCGGGCCGACGCCGGTAAACTCAGGACGTGTCCGCGCGATCCTTCGAGGAAATCTGCGGTTATGCGCTGGAGCTGGTGGTCGGAGGCCTGCGCGGCCTGCGCGGCGCGCTCGGCCACGTGATCGCGGCGGACGAGCCGGCCGATCTCGGCCCGTCCGCGCGTCCGAGCCGCGGCAACGGGCACGATGGGTCCCGGCCGGCGCACCCGGCCGATCGCATCCCGGACGAGGCGTCGCTCCGCCACGCGCTCGGCGCGGCGCCGCCGCTGCCGCATGCCTACGCGGATGATCGCGTCGTGCTCCTGACGCGCGATCCGCACACGCTCTTCGCCTACTGGGATCTCGCGCCCGGCGCTCCAGAGCCGGCCGGCGCCGCCGCGGCCCGGCTGGTCCTGCGCGTCCACGATCTCACGCTACTCGATTTCGCGGACGCCCGGCCGCTCCACCATCACGATCTCGAGGTCGATCGGCCGGTCGGGTCACGCTACGTCCCGCTCGAGGGCACCGCCGGGACGTACCGCGCCGAAATCGGTTGGCGCTGGAGCGACGGCAGGTTCGTCGTCCGTGTCCGCTCGGGAACGATCACCGTGGCGCGCGCCGACGGCCCCGGCAACGATCCGACGCGCTGGATGACCGTCGCGCGCTTCGCCAGCGCGGAGCGCGCGACCACGGACGCAGCCCGGCCGTCGGTGCGCGAGGCGACGGCGCCGAAAGGCGCGCCCTCCGCGTCAGGGCAGACCACGGCGGCACCGGCACGCGCCCCGTCGTCCGAAGAGCAGCATCGCCGTGGGGGCTGAGCGCGGACTCCTCGCGCTCGTCCTGCATGCGCACCTGCCCTGGGTGCGCCACCCCGAGTATCCCTCGTTTCTCGAAGAGCTCTGGCTCTTCGAGGCGATCACCGAAACCTACCTGCCGTTGCTCGCGACGTTCGAGCGCCTCGCGCACGATGGCGTCCCCACGCAGGTCACGCTCTCGCTCTCGCCGACCCTGCTCGCGATGCTCACGGATCCGTTGCTGCGCGCCCGCTATCTCCGCCATCTCGAGAGCCGCCTGGAGCTCACTGAGCGCGAGCTGCATCGCCTGCGTCGCGACCCGGTCTTCCAGCCGCTCGCGGCGCGACAGCACGCCATCTTTCGCGACGCCTGGCACCGCATGGCGGACCCGGGCGGCGCCGATCTGATCGGCGCGTTCGCCGATCTCGCCGACGCGGGCCTGCTGCATCTGATGACGACGGCGGCGACGCACGGACTTCTGCCACTGCTCGCGCCATGCCCGGAGGCAGTCAAAGCCCAGCTCGCCGTCGGCCTGGCCGAGTTCCGCCGCACGTTCCAGCGTGAGCCGGCCGGGCTGTGGCTGCCGGAGTGCGGCTACTTTCATGGCCTCGATCACGAGCTCGCGGCCGCGGGGGTCCGCTTCGTGTGCCTCGAGACGCACGCGCTCGCGCTCGCGGCGTCGCCGCCCGTGTACGGCGTGTACGCGCCGGTCTACTGCCCGGCGGGAGTCGCGGCGTTTGCCCGCGACGCGGAGGCCTCGGGCCAGGTGTGGAGCGCGACCACCGGCTATCCGGCCGACCCGGCGTACCGCGACTTCTATCGCGACATCGGCTTCGATCTTCCCCATGACTACGTGCGACGCTACCTGCCGGCGAGCGGCGAGCGGGCGGCGACGGGCGTGAAGTACCATCGCGTCACCGGCAGCGGCGAGCGCAAGGAGCCCTACGACCCCGCGCGCGCGGAAGCGACGGCCGCACGTCATGCGGCCGACTACGCGGAGCGCTGCGCCGCGACGCTCGGCCGTGTCGGCGCCGGCTTCGACCGGCCGCCGCTCATCACCGTGCCCTTCGACGCCGAGCTCTTCGGGCACTGGTGGCACGAGGGACCACTCTGGATCGAGCTGCTGTGCCGTGAGCTGGCCGGCCGCGGCACCGTCCGGATGATCGCGCCCGACGCCTACCTCGACGCCTATCCGACGAATCAGGTCACGGAACCGAACGCTGGGACCTGGGGCGCCGCCGGGCATCACGAGGTGTGGCTCACCGAGTCGAACGACTGGATCTACCGCCATCTGCACCATGACGCCGCGCGCATGGCCGCGCTGGCCCGATGCCATCCGGCCGCGGACGGCATCCTGCGCCGCGCCCTCGATCAGGCGGCGCGCGAGCTGCTCCTGGCGCAGGCGAGCGACTGGCCCTTCATGATCTCACGCGGGACGACGGTGGACTACGCGACGGCGCGCGTCACGGCGCACCTTGCGCGCTTCACGCGACTCGCGGACGAGATCGAGCGCGAGACGCTCGACGAGACGTGGCTCCAGGCGGTCGAGACCGCGGACAACCTCTTTCCGGCGCTCGACTACCGCGTCTACGCCTGAAACGCGGCCGACCGGTCGTCGGGAGTCCCGCGCGCGCGGGACTCCCGACCGACGATCATTGGCAGATGGAGCCGATGCAGTTCTGAACGCCCGGACAGACGAGGCCGCAGAACCCACAGTTGCTGTTGTCCGAGGTCGTGTTGACCTCGCAGCCGTCGGCCGTCATGCCGTTGCAATTGGCAAAGCCCGGGTCGCACGAGCCGACCATGCACTGTGATGCCACGCAGGACTCCGTGGCGTTCGGCAGAACGCAAACGTTGCCGCACGCGCTGCAGTTGCTGGGATCGTTCGTGACGTTGATCTCACAGCCGTCAGACGGGAGACCGTTGCAGTCGGACCGTCCGGGAGCGCAGGAGCACTGACCGGCCTGGCAAATGCTGTTGATGACGCAGTCGCTGGCGGCAAGGCACCCTTGACCGACCGGGCATTGCGGGCACGTGCCGCCGCCGCAATCGACTCCGGTCTCGTTCCCGTTCTTGACGCCGTCGGTGCAGGTGGGGGTCTGGCACATCCCGCCCATGCAGATCAGCGAGCAGCACTGGCTACCGACCGAGCAGAAGGACCCGTTGGACTGACAACCCGTCGGCGTGGACGTCGGCGTCGGGGTGGGCGGCGGCGCTGCTGGGCACGTCGGGGTGGGCGTCGGGATGGGGCAGAAGATCGAGCCCGGATCCAGCGCGCACACGACGCTCGCGACGAACGCGTCGACCTTGCCCTCGAGGAGGCTCGTGTCGTTGATGGTCAGACACTGGCCCGGAAACTTGGCCTCGAGCTTGGCGAAGCACCCCTTCGCGGGATTGGCGCCGCCGTCGAACTTGTCCTGCGCCTTCTGCAGGCAGGTGGCGAGCGCGGCCGGCGTGAGACCGGGCGGCTTCTCGTCCTTGAAGTGACACTTCAAGAGCGCGGACGCCTTCTTGGCGACGCACTTCTTCTTGGCCGCCGAGCAGGGGTTGAGCGAGGCGTGGGACGGCGCCGCAAGGGCGAGCGCGACGAGCGAGCCGACGAGGGCGAGCACGATACGGCGCATGGGGCGATCCTCCTGGACGGGGGCGGTGGCGGCGACAGTCGCACAGGCCCATCAGGCCGTCCAGGAAAAAATCGCGACCCGCCGCGTCAGTACACGACGCGCCGGACGCGGGCGCCGGCTCAGTCCTCGAACAGGGTGCCGACGATCGGGATCCGCCGGGCGCAGGATGCGACGTTGCCGCGAATACCGAAGGGATCGGGGAGGAAGCCCACGACACCGCGCACGGCGTCGACCGCCCCGCTCGTCAGCGCGCCGGCGGCGTCGCTCGCGAGCCCGGCTGCCGCTCCGACGAGTCCGAGCACGCTCCAGTCCTGCGTCGCGGTGGGCGTCGGGCCCAGACCGAGACTGTCGCGCGCCTGGTCGATGTCGTCCCACAGGCGCCGCATACGGTCCGGCTCGAAGCCGCGCGGCCGGTCGTCCTCGCCGGCACCACCGCGCGCGCCGCGCCCGCGGCGTCGCCGACCGTTCGCGGAGCCGTTACGGGTCTTGTCGTGCGACGCCACGTCGCGCCGACCCTAGCATCGCGCGTCGCGCCTTTCGAGCGCGAAACGCTTCCGCTACACTCGCGCGCCATGCGATTCCGCGTCGCACTCGTCACGCTCGCGCTCATGTCCGTCGCGCTGCCCGGCTGCCAGTCGTCCGATGCCCGGCAGGCCGTGGCCGAGCGTTTCATCGACGAGCTGTACATCAAGATCGATCAGCCGGCGGCGCACCGGCTCGCGATCGGCCTGGCGGCCTCCAAGATCGACGAGGAGATCCGCTTGAAGGACGGCCAGGCGATCGACGACACGACGCGCCAGCCGCACATCCACTACACGTTCGTGCAGGCGGACGCCGCGCAGGACGACGCCGCCTCGCTCGTCTACGATCTGCACGTCGCCCCCGACGGCGCCGACGCGTTCACCCGCCGGCTCGTGCTCACCGTGCGGCGCGAGGACGGCGCCTGGAAGGTCGCGAACTACACGCTCGACAATCCGCCGATCCCCGGCGAGTGAGCGTGCCCGCGCCGCACCGGTACACGCAGGCGTGAGATGCAGTACGCGGCGGCGAGCGTCAGCACGAAGATCATGACGATCGCCGGCACATAGGTTCCCGTGCGGTCGCGGATGGCGCCGACGATCGGCACCGCCGCCGCCTGAGCCAGGACGATGAACGGCGTGATGCGTCCCGCGATCGCGCCGTAGTGCAGGCGACCGAAACATTCGCCGAGGATCGTCGCCTGCAAGGTCGCGTTGCCGCCCATGGCGTACCCGTAGATGAGGACGTAGAGGACCAGCACGGTGGGGTGGCGGGCGAACGGCAGCAGCAGCAGGCCTGCCGCCTGCAGCAGGAAGCAGCCGACGATGACCCGGCGCTGGTCGAAGCGGTCGAGCAACGCGCCGAAGCCGAGCTTGCCGACGACGCCAACCCCGGCCGTCGCGCTCAGCGCGAACGCCGCGCGCGAGCCGTCCACCCCGAGATCGATGAGCAGCGGGATCTGGTGGAGCAGGATCGCCGAGAGCCCCATGACCGTCAGCGAGAACGCCAGCGCAATGAGCCAGAAGTTGGGATCGCGCACCGCCTCGCGAGCGCTCACCGAGCGCTCGATCTCGCCGGCCAGATCCCACGGGCCGCCCGGGGCACCGTGCTCGACCGCCGGCAGCTCGGCCGGCGGCTTCCGCATCACCAGCGCGACGGGCAGGAAACCGACGGCGATGACCGTCGAGCCGAGCACGACGAAGGCATCGCGCCAGCCGAAGCGCTCGATCAGCCAGTGCGAGAGCGGCACGAACACGACGCCGCCGAGCGAGATGCCGGCGGTCGCGAGCCCGAGCGCCCGGCCGCGCCGGCGCAGGAACCAGCCCGCGACCGCCGTGTTGCTCGGGATCGGCCCGAGCGAGCTCGAGCCGAGCGACAGCAGCAGCGCGAGCATGCAGTAGTACTGCAGCAGGGAGTGCACGCCGCTCAGGCAGATGAAGGTGCCGCCGAGGACGAGCACACCGAGCAGTTGTGATGGGCGCGGGCCATAGCGGTCGACGACGCGGCCGACGAGCGGCGAGTAGAGCGCGCCGAAGATCGAGATCGAGGAGAATCCCCATGACAGCTGCGCCCGCGTCCAGCCGAACTCCTCGCGCAGCGGGGTGAAGAAGACCCCGAAGCTGTAGAAGACGCAGCCGACCGTGAGGCAGTGCGTGAGGCACGCCACGGCGACGATGCGCCAGCCGTAGTAGACGGCGTCGTCGCCCGCGCGGGCGCGCGCGCTCAACGGGCGAGACCGCTCTCGCCGAGGCGCGCCTCGAGGAGCGGCATCCGGTCGTGCCCCCAGAACGGCTCGCCCCGGAAGAGAAAGAGCGGCACGCCGAACACGTGGTCCGCCTCGGCCTCGGCAACGCAGCGGGCGTAGGCGGCAGCGCCCTCACCGATGCGGAAGCGCTCGTATTCGGCGGGCGACGCTCCGCACTCGCCGAGCAGCGCGGCGATCGCCGCGGGCTCGTCGAGCTCCAGCTCGCGACGGAAGAAGCGGCCGTACGCCTCCTCCGTGTAGCGGCGGAAGCAACCCGTGTGCATGGCGTAGAGCCCGCCGATCAGCGCTGGCTCGGTGTCGTAGACCTTACGCGGGCCCTTGATGACGAGGCCTCGCGGCGTCGCCCACCGACGCGCGTCCAAATAGGAGTACTTGGCTTTCCACTCCGAGTTCTGGCTGCGCTCGCCCTTCCCTTTGATACGCAGCTGGTACGGAATCCACCGCAGGTGCACCCGGAAGCGCGCGTCGAGATCGAAGGCCAGGCCGCTCGCCAGAAAGGCGAACGGACTCTTGTAGTCGAAGTAGAGCTTGACCTCCTCGAGCGAGGAATCGGTGGTGGGCATGCCCGGGTACTAAAGCGTCGAGAATGTCGAAGCAACGGGCGGCCCGCGCCACGCGCGGCGCGCCGTGGGGCGCGTCGCGCGTGCGGAGAGCCGCGGGGAGAAGGGGGAGAGCCCCGGCCGTGGCAGCCGGGGCTCTCGGGTGCACTGTCGTGAGGAGACGACAGCCACCGTTAGGGACCAGATCTGCATGCCGGCGGGCGCGCCGGCAAGCAATCCCTTCGACGGTGAAGTTTGCGTGACTAGGGTGTGGCCGGCGCCGCCTCGGGAGCGGGCGGTGACGCACCGGACGGCGCCCCGTCCGTGCCCGCCTGCAGCGCGGTCGTGAGCGCCGCGATCGTGATCGCTCCGCCCTCGCGCGCCTGATCCATCACCTCGACGGCAAAGCCGTACTCGGCATCGTCGGCGGCGTCGAAGAAGAGGATGTGATCCTCGCGCGCGGCGAACATCCGGCGCAACCGTTCGGCGAGCTCCGCGAACGGCACGTCGGCGCCGTTGACGCTGACCGCCCGGTCGGCGCCGACGCGCAGCACGAGCGGCGGCGTCGGATCCTGGTCGAGCTGTTGGCGCTCGACCTCCTCCTTCTCCTGCTTCGGCGTATGCACCCAGAAGTTCTTGGTGAGGAGCGGCGTGATCACCATGAAGATGATGAGCAACACCAGCACGACGTCGACGAGCGGCGTCACGTTCATCTGTGGAACGACGCGCTTCTCGCCGCCGCCCGCGTCGAGATTCACCGCCACGTCAGGCGCCCCCTTGCGGTTGCATCGCGGGCTCCTGCGCCACGGCGGGTGCGGGAGGAGCCGTCTTGTGCCCGGCGCGCTCGCCTACCATGAGCGCGATGCCGGGGAATCCCACCTTCTGCGCCCGCGAGAAGATCTCGCGCACCTGCCCGTACGTCAGCTTCGCATCGGCGCGCAGGACGAGCCGGCGCAGCGGCTCCGTCGCGTGCTCCGAGCTCAGCAGCTCGATCGCGTCGTCGAGATCGTACTTCTGGTCGTTGATGTAGTACTCGCCCGAGCGCGCGACCGTCACCTTCAGCGGATCGACCGAGGTCTCCATCTCCGGGTCGGGATTGAAGATGCCCGGCAGGTCGACCTGCACGTCCTGGTCCATGCGTGGCGCCACCACCATGAAGATGATGAGCAGGACGAGGACGACGTCGACCAGCGGCGTGACGTTCATCTCCGGGCGGATCGCCCGGGCCTTCTTCCTACGCGACACGCTCGCGCCGTGTGCCCTGGGCCTCGCGCTCCGCCCAGTCTTCGATCGTGTCGAGAAGCTCGCCGGCGGAGTTGGTGAGCGCGCTCTCGTCGTGCGCGATCTCGTTCGACAGGTAGTTGAACGCGAGCACCGCGGGGATGGCGACGGCCAGCCCGAGCGCGGTCTCGACCAGGGCCTCGCTGATGCCCGCGGAGACCGACGACAGACCACCCGAGCCGGTCGCCGCGATGCCCTGGAACGCGGAGATGATGCCGACGACCGTGCCGAGGAGGCCGACGAACGGAGCGACCGACCCGACGGAGGCCAGGACGGCCATGCCACGGCGCAGATCGGCGCCGATCTCTTCCATGTAGCGCTCGAGGTGCCGGCGCGTGCGCTCCGCCGGCGTGAGACCCGAGATGTCCGCGGTATTGCGCGCATGCCAGTACGTCGTCACGCCGGCGCGGACGATGCGCGCCAGGTGTCCGCGCTGATGCTTCTCCGCCTCGGCGACGATCGCGTCGACGTTGCCCTCACGCATCTTCGGCGCCACCGTCGCCGCGAACGCCCGCGACGCCGCGCGCGAGCGCCGCAACGTCAGCACCCGCTCGATGAACACGGTGAGCGAGGCGAGCCCCATGACGACGAGGATGGCGGCGACGATCATCGCCGGCACGCCCATGTGCTGCCAAATCTCCATGAATCCGAATGACATGCTTGGTCCCTCTCCCGCGCCTACGCGTCTTCACACGTTCAATTTGAACGGAATCTGGATGATCCGGTACACCGTGATCGGCTGGCCCTTGAAGCGTGCCGGCTCGTACTTCCACTTCTTCACCGTCTGGACCGCCGCCGAGACGAAGGGCTCGTCGCCGCGCATCACCTGCACGCTCGCGACGCTGCCATCCGCCAGCACGACGATTTTCAGAATTACCGTGCCGGTCTTGCCCGCCGCGCGCGCCTCTTGGGGATAGGGCGGCACGGCGTTGCTCGACGCCGGAATCGGCGGGACGCCGTCCTCGGGCAGCGCGATGGCGCCGCCCACCTGCCCGCCCACAACCCCGCCTTGCGAGACGCCGCCCTCGAGGCCGGCGGCGTCGCCCTTCCCCGGCTCGCCGTACACGGCGACGCCCTTGTCCTCCTCCGGGTTGGCCTCCTTGGGGATCTCCTTCGGCATCTCCTTGGGGGCGATCATCTCCTTCGGCTTGGGAGGTGCGTCGAGCTTGCGGATCTTCTGATCGGGCCGCACGACCGGAGCCGCCGCTGCCGGCGCCTGCGGCTTCACCTCGGCCATCGGTTTCGGCGGCGGAGGTGG
>Ga0157379_10004825_pt1 | contig 11589 bp, 8 predicted proteins | sample S25metaG_FD_121802 | JGI IMG/M metagenome (GOLD analysis project Ga0157379, IMG submission 121802) | Switchgrass rhizosphere microbial communities from Kellogg Biological Station, Michigan, USA - S2-5 metaG | ecosystem: Host-associated > Plants > Roots > Rhizosphere > Soil | place: USA: Michigan... | reverse complement strand
TGGGCTGCGTCCCGGGCTTGGCACCGCTGCCGTGGCACGTCTCGCATTCCTCCATTGCCGGAATGCGGATCTTCACGTCGCTGCCGCGCGCAGCGTCCTCGGGGGACAAATCCAGGTTGTAGCGAAGGTCGGCACCGCGATAGACGCCGTCGCCGCGCGCGCCCCGCTGCTGGCCGAAGATTTCGCCGAAGATGTCACCGAAGGCGTCGGCGAAACCGCCGAAGCCCTCGGCGCCGCGCGCGCCGGCAGCGCCGAAACCAGCCGATGCGTCGACGCCGGCGTGGCCGAACTGGTCGTAGGCCGCGCGCTTCTTCGCGTCCGACAGGATCTCGTACGCTTCCTTGGCCTCCTTGAAGCTTTCCTCGGCGCCCTTTTCCGGATTGCGATCCGGATGGTGCTTCATCGCGAGCTTGCGATAGGCCTTCTTGATCTCGTCTTCCGATGCGTCGCGGTTGAGGCCGAGCACCGTGTAGTAGTCACGCTTCGCCATGAAAAACCGTGCAGCCGCTTACGGCCCCTGATCAATTGATGCAACGGACGCCCCCGATCGCGCCCGACGACCCGCCGCTTGTGCGCGCGGCTGGCAAGTAGCAACGTAGCAAATCCGAAAGCAATTTTCCGGCCGCACGACGCGTGCGGCGGAAGACACAAAACGGCCGAGTTAGCCGGCGCCCAGGGCACCGCGTTCAACTCGGCCCGATATTCCGTCGCGCGCCGCCATCTGCCCGTCCCCGGATCGGCCGCGACGGAATAACCCGGGAGGTCGAGAGGATCGCAAGGACTTATTTGCGATCCTTGACCTCCGTGTACTCGGCATCGACGATCTTCTCGTCGCCGCCGCCCTTCGCGTCGCTGCCGGCCGCACCTGCACCCGGACCGCCCGCCGCCCCACCGGGGCCGCCTGCTGCACCGGCTTCGGCCTGCGCCTGCGCGTACATCGCCTCGCCGAGCTTCTGCGACGCCGACATCAGCGCTTCGGACTTCGCCTGCAACGCGTCCTTCGACGCATCCTTGTCCTTCAGCACATCTTCCGCTTCCTTCAGCGCAGCTTCGATCTTGCCCTTCTCGTCGGCGCCAACCTTGTCGCCATACTCGCCGAGCGACTTCTTCACGCTGTGGACGAGTCCGTCGAGCCCGTTGCGCGCCTGCACCTCTTCCATCAGCTTGCGGTCTTCCTCGGCATGCGATTCGGCGTCCTTGACCATCCGCTGGATCTCGTCTTCCGACAGGCCCGAGTTCGCCTTGATGGTGATCTTGTTTTCCTTGCCGGTCGCCTTGTCCTTCGCGGTCACGTGCAGGATGCCGTTCGCGTCGATGTCGAACATCACCTCGATCTGCGGCGTGCCACGCGGTGCCGGCGGGATGCCTTCGAGATTGAACTGGCCGAGGCTCTTGTTGCCCACCGCCCGGTCGCGCTCGCCCTGCAGCACGTGAATGGTTACCGCCGGCTGGCTGTCGTCGGCCGTCGAGAACACCTGCGTCGCCTTCGTCGGAATCGTCGTGTTCTTCTGGATCAGCTTCGTCATCACGCCACCGAGCGTCTCGATGCCGAGCGACAGCGGCGTCACGTCGAGCAGCAGCACGTCCTTCCGCTCGCCGGCGAGCACCGATGCCTGGATCGCGGCACCGACGGCAACCGCCTCGTCGGGGTTGACGTCCTTGCGCGGCTCCTTGCCGAAGAACGACTTCACCGTTTCCTGCACCTTCGGCATCCGCGTCATGCCACCGACGAGGATGACGTCGCTGATGTCGGACAGCGCAACGCCCGCGTCTTTCACCGCGATGCGGCACGGCTCGACGGTGCGCTCGATCAGCTCGGCCACCAGCGACTCGAGCTTCGCACGCGTGATCTTCAGCGACAGGTGCCTCGGCCCCGATGCGTCGGCCGTGATGTACGGCAGGTTGACGTCCGTCTGCTGCGACGAGGACAACTCGATCTTCGCCTTCTCGGCCGCTTCCTTCAGTCGCTGCAGCGCCAGCACGTCGTTCTTCAGGTCGACGCCCTGGTCCTTCTTGAACTCGGTGACGATGTAATCGATGATCCGCTGATCGAAGTCCTCGCCGCCGAGGAATGTGTCCCCGTTGGTCGACAACACTTCGAACTGGTGCTCGCCCTCGACGTTGGCGATCTCGATGATCGAGATGTCGAACGTGCCGCCGCCAAGGTCGTAAACGGCGATCTTGCGGTCGCCTTCCTTCTTGTCGAGACCGAACGCCAGTGCCGCCGCCGTCGGCTCGTTGATGATCCGCTTGACCTCGAGGCCCGCGATGCGGCCGGCGTCCTTCGTCGCCTGCCGCTGCGAATCGTTGAAATACGCCGGGACGGTGATGACCGCCTCCGTCACTTCCTGGCCGAGATAGTCCTCGGCGGTCTTTTTCATCTTGCGCAGGATTTCCGCGGACACCTGTTGCGGCGCGACCTTCTTGCCGCGCACCTCGACCCACGCGTCGCCGTTGTCGGCCTTGACGATCTTGTAGGGCATCAGGCTGATGTCCTTCTGCACTTCCTTTTCTTCGAACTTGCGTCCGATGAGCCGCTTCACCGCGAAGATCGTGTTCTTCGCATTGGTCACCGCCTGGCGCTTCGCCGACGCCCCGACGAGCACCTCGCCGTCGTCACCATAGGCGACGACCGACGGCGTCGTGCGCGCGCCTTCGGAATTCTCGATGACCTTGGGCGTGCCGCCTTCCATGATCGCGACACAACTGTTCGTCGTCCCGAGATCGATACCGATGATCTTGCTCATTTTTGATTGGCCTCCGTACTCTGGAATGGAACTGAATGTCTTACGAAATGGGGATTTTCGGCGAACGAATCAACCGGCCTGGCCAGGGTGGCCGGCATCCGGCGCCTTCGCGACGGTCACGAGCGCCGGCCGCAGCACGCGATCGTTGATCATGTAGCCCTTCTGAAATACGGTCACGACGGTGCCGGGCGGCTGGCTGCTGTCGACCGCCTGCATCGCCTGATGCTGGTGCGGATCGAACTTCTGGCCCGTCGGGTCGATCTCGCGGATCTGCGCCCGCGCGAACGCCGCATTCAGCGATTTCAGCGTGAGTTCGGCGCCGGCCTTCAGCGTGTCGATGGACACGGCCGCGTCGGCGGATACTGTCTGCTCGAGCGCATCCTTGACGGCAACCAGGTCCTCGGCGAATTTCTCGACGGCGTACTTGTGCGCCTTTGCGACGTCTGCCTGCCCTTGCCGGCGCACGTTCTCGATCTCGGCGCGGGCGCGCAGCCACGAGTCCTTCATCGCCTCGGCTTCGGCACGCGCCTTTTGCAGAGGGTCGTCGGTCGAAGTGGCATCCCCGAGAGGGGCATTCCGCTCGGAATCGGCCGGCGTTTCGTCGAATGAGGCGTCGGAATGGGGATCGGGTGCGGTCATCGGTGTCGTAGCGTCAGGTCATAACGGATCGTGGCGCAGATGGGGCCGCATCCGTGCCGTTTCAACGCCCGAAACAGCCTTGGCGATGAAGAAATGGCGCGAAATTGGTCACACGCGATCGCGGGCGTCTTTCCAGCAAGATTCCCGTCGGCAAACCGTGACTTGAGGACGAACCGACCTGTCCGGGACGTCAGCCCGCCGCCCCCAGCGCCTTGGCGCGGAGCAGTGTCGTCTCGCGCTCGGCCGGGGCCGGCGGCGCTTCCAGCCAGCCCTGCAGGTTTGCGACGATGAGATCGGCCAGCGCGCCGATCCACCTGGGATGCTCGTTCAGGCAGGGGATCACGTTGTAGTCGCCGCCGCCCGCAACCTGAAACGTCCGCTTTCCCTCGATGCCGAGCTCCTCGAGTGTTTCGAGGCAGTCGGCTACGAAACCGGGCGCTGCCACGTCGACGCGCCGCAGCTTCTGCCGGCCCAGCGCGGCGAGCACGTCCGTTGTGTACGGCTCGAGCCACCGTCCGCGGCCGAAGCGTGACTGAAACGCGAGCGTCCACTGCGGAGGCTCGAGACCGAGTTCGCGGGCCAGGAGGCGCGCCGTCTTCTGGCAATAACAGTGGTAGGGATCGCCGGCCAGCAGCGTCCGGCGCGGCACGCCATGAAAGGACAGCACGAGGTGGTCGGGGCGCGCGTGCCGCATCCAGTAATCGTTGAGGGTGGTGGCCAGCGCACGGATGTAGCCGGGGTCGTCGTGAAACGTGTCGACGCTGCGCAGCCCCGGCACGCGTCGCGCTCGAGTGGCCCAGTCTGCGACGGCGTCGGCTACCGAACCGGTCGTGCTCGACGCGTACTGCGGATACAGGGGGACGACGAGGATCCGCGTGCAGCCGGCGGCGCGCAGCCGATCGAGCGCCGCGCCGATCGACGGCTCGCCATAGCGCATTCCGTGCTCCACGACCGCGTGATCGGCGGGCAAGCCGAGCGTCTTCAGCCGCTGGCCGAGATAGCCTGAAACGAGCACCTTCTGCTTGTTCGTGTGCACGGCGAGCGGCGAGCCGTCCTTGGTCCAGATGGCCGCGTAGCGCGCCGCGGACTTGGCCGGCCGCGTGCGCAGGATCACGCCGTGAAGGATCGGTCGCCACGCGACGCGCGGGATCTCGACGACGCGACGGTCGGCCAGAAACTCGGCGAGGTAGCGGCGCACCGCCGCCGGCGTCGCAGCATCGGGCGTACCGAGGTTGACCAGCAGCACGCCGACGCGTGCCATGCCGCCGTGGACAAATTTCGTCTCGGGACGGTAGCTCATCGCCGCAGGGTGGACATGACGCTAACCGGCTTCCGCGGTGTGTGCCGAAGGCGTAGGCGCAAGGCGGGCGACCAGCGCGTCGATCCACGCGACCTGTGCGTACGCCTCGGGCGTCATCGGAATGGCCGCACGAACCTGCGCGGCCGAGCGGAACGGCCGCGTCCGTGACCGGTAGCGGCGACGCAGGTCAGTGCTGTCCACGAGATCGAGGAAACACCAGTCGATATAGCAATCGATCAATTCCTTCGTTTCCGTAGTCCTCCAGCTCGTGCCGCCGACGTGTGAGATCGCCTCTTTGGCGAATTGCTGCAGGAACCGGCACGCGTAACCGTCGGCGATCGCCAGCGCGACCAGCAGGTGAAGCGTGTCGAAAAACGTCAGGTAGTCCTTGACGAACACGCCATCACGCAAGCCGATGCGTTCCAGCACAGCGCGCAGCCGCTGCGGCGCTTCGCGATGGATACGGGCATCGACATGGTAACGCGCCATCGTGTCCTTCAGTACGGCGGCATGCAGGAACATCAGATACGTCTCCGGATACGGAACGCCAGTCTTCGCGCTGACACCGCCGTAGATCGCCGTCAGGCAATCGTTGGGGCCGGGTGCGAGCGACTCGAAAATCCGCGGATCGAACACGTAGCAGTCGTGATCGATCAGCCCGAAGTTCGCCGACTCGTTCTGCAGCAGCAGCGTGATGACGTCGCCATGCATGAGACTCGTCGCCGGAAGTGTCGCCAGCGGGCAGTAGGGAAACGCGGGAAACCGATGCGCGACGATGTGTCGCTCCCACGTTGATGCCCCGTTGCCAAGCAGCACCACTTTCAGGTGCCGCGGCAGCAGTGCTAGGCACGGCAGCAGGAAATGCAGCGTCCCCGGCATGACGATCACGTAGAACGCGTCGCCGACGGCGTCCATTTGCGCAGCACCCACTCGACGGATCCGGCGACCGTTGACGGCATCGAACACGACACGATTGAACCGGCGCGCGGCGTGCCGATACCCGCGCACGACCGTGATGCGCGGCAGCACGAGCAGGATCGACGGCAGCAGCGGATAGCCCCGCACCTGCATCCGGCCGACAGCGGTTCGCACCCGCCGCGCGTAATACGCGATGAGATTCACGCGTCAGGCGCGCGAACCGCGACCGGTCCGCGGAGTGACGCGACGCGCGTCAATCGTCGGCGAACTCGCGCGACAGCGCGTTCGACAGCAGCTTGGCCGTGACGTCGACGATCGGAATCACGCGCGCGTACGCCATCCGCGTCGGACCAATCACGCCGAGCGTGCCGATCACCTGCCCGTTCGCCTCGTAACTCGCCGTCACGACGCTGCAGTCGTCGAGGGGCACGAGACCGGACTCGCCGCCGATGTAGATCTGCACGCCCTGCGCGCGCTGCGAGACGTCGAGCAGATGGAGCAGCGAAGTCTTCTGCTCGAACAGGTCGAACAGTCGCCGCAGCCGCTGCATGTTCGACGCAAGGTCGCCCGCATTGAGCAGGTTGCGCTCGCCGGTTACCACCAGCGCCTCGCCTTCCGCCAGCGCGCCCTCCCCGGCGTCGACGGCTGCCTTCATCAGCCCGGCGATGTCCTCGCGCAGTGCGCGAAGCTCGTCGGCCATCCGCTCGCGGATCGACACAAGCGACTGGCCGGCGAAATTCTGGTTGAAAAAGTTCGTCGCCTCGATGAGCTGCGTCGGCGAATACGCGCGATCGGTGTGCAGGATCCGGTTCTGCACGTCGCCATCGGGCGTCACGATGATCAGCAGCACGCGCCGCTCGGACAGTCGCAGGAATTCCAGGTGACGGAAGACGGCCTCCCGCCGTTTCGGCGTCGCGACGACGCCGGCGAACTGCGTGAGTTGCGACAACAGTGACGCGGCGGCGCTGACGAGTTGCTGCGGCCGATCGACGCTGAGCTCGCCTTCGAGACGATGGATCTCGTCGTCCTCGAGCGGCTTCACGACCATCAGGCTGTCGACGAAGAACCGGTAGCCGCGCGACGTGGGTACGCGCCCAGCGGACGTGTGCGGGCTCGCAATCAGACCCATTTCCTCGAGATCGGCCATGACGTTGCGAATCGTCGCCGGGGACAGGTCCAATCCCGAATGCCGCGACAGGACGCGCGAGCCGACCGGCTGCCCTTCGGCAACGTAGCGCTCGACGAGCGTCTTCAGCAGATGTTGTGCGCGCGGATCCAGCATCCCGATTCGGCGCGGCGCCTTTGAGGCGTTCGCGCGTTTGACTATATTACCGTGCCGTCGCGTTTTGCACCGACGTCCCGGCGGCGGCATCCGGTGACGCTCGCCCGACGAGCACGCGCTTCGTCCGGGCGGCCGAGTGCGGCCGCGGGCGCCGCTATGGTTTAATCGCGCGATGCCCGCGCCCACCCCTGACCGATTCCATCGTATAGCGCTGATCGGCCGTCACGGAGGCCCGGCTGTGAAGGCGCCGCTCGCCGAGCTCGTCGCATTCCTGCGGGCACGTGGACATGCGGTATCGCTCGACGCCGACACGGCCAGCGCGGCCGGCATCACGGACGTCGACACGATCCCCGACGACGCGCTGCCCGGGACCGCCGACCTCGCGATCGTACTGGGCGGCGACGGCACGATGCTGTCGATCGCACGGCGCTTGGCACCGCTCGGCGTGCCGCTGATCGGCGTCAATCTCGGCCGGTTAGGCTTCCTGACGGACATCCCGCTGACGGGACTGGAGCCGACGCTCGGCGCGATGCTCGACGGCAAGTACACCGAAGAGCGGCGCACGCTGCTCGCCGTGACGATCGCGCGCGCGGATGGGTCGAGCGTTCACGCGCCGGCGCTGAACGAAGTTGTCGTCAATCGCGGTGGTCTGGGCAGCTTGATCGAATGCGCGGTCGAGATCGACGGACGGTTCGTATACGCCATGCGTGCCGACGGTGTCATCGTCGCGACGCCGACCGGTACCACGGCTTACTCGCTGTCGACGGGCGGACCGATCATCGCCCCGGAGGTGCCGGCGTTCGCGCTCGTGCCTATCGCGCCGCACGCGCTCACGCACCGATCGATCGCGGTGCCGGACTCGTCGACGATCGAGATCACCGTGAGCCGCGGACGCGACGCCGCCGTTCATTGCGACGGGCAGGCGCGTTTCGACCTCGCCGAAGGCGATCGCGTGACGGCGCGTCGTGCGCCGCACACGGCGCGCTTCCTGCATCCGGCGCAGCACGATTACTTCGCGATGCTGCGCGAGAAGCTCCACTGGAGCGAAACGCCCGAGCGGCTGCAGCACGCAGGCGGCGGCAAGCGCGAATGAAGGCGTCTGCGGCGCGCGCACCGCGCTAGACTGCATGCTGCGTTCGCTGTCGATCCGCAACTTCGTCGTCGTCGATGCGCTCGACGTCGAGTTCGACGCGGGCTTCACCGTACTCACCGGTGAGACGGGCGCCGGCAAATCCATCCTGCTCGATGCACTCGGCCTGCTGCTCGGCGACCGTTTCGAGCAGGGCCAGCTTCGACCGGGCGCCGACCGCGCCGAGCTCACCGCCCTATTCGACGTCGCAACGGCGCGCGACGCGCAGCGCTGGCTCGCAGAAGCCGAACTCGATTCGGGCCCCGAGCTTTTGTTGCGCCGCGTGCAGGACGCGCAGGGACGCAGCCGTGCGTGGATCAACGGGCGGCCGGCCACGCTCGCCCAACTCGCCGCACTCGGCGAGGCATTGCTCGACCTGCATGGCCAGCACGCACACCAGGCGTTGGCGGGCGCCGAGGCGCAACGCCTGCTGCTCGACGAGTTCGGCGGCCATTCCACACTGGTATCGTCGGTGGCCGATGCGTGGCGCACGTGGCGCGATGCCGTTGCACGGCGCGATGCGGCAGCGACCGCCGCGGCGGCGAGTGCCGCCGAGCGCGATGCGCTCGCCGAACGGCAGCGCGATCTCACGGCGCTGGCGGTCGGCCCCACCGAATGGGCCGACCTTACTGCATCGCAGCGCAGGCTCGCCAACGCGGCGGGCCTGATCGAGGCGACCACCCGGGCGGAAAGTGCGCTGACCGAAGGCGACGATGCGCTTTCGCGACGGCTTGCTCGACTCGTGCAGAGCCTGCGGCAGGCGAGTGCGGACGACGCTGCGCTGAACGACGTCGTGGCGCTGCTCGAGCCGGCGGCGATCCAGGTCGACGAGGCAGCGCGCGCGCTTCGCGACTACCTGCGGCACACCGACGTCGATCCCGCCGAGCATGCGCGCGTCGAAGCGCGTGTGACCGCGATCCACGACATGGCGCGTCGCCACCGGACGAAGCCCGACGAGCTGCATGCGCTCGCGCACGCAACCGCGCAACGCCTCGCCGAGCTCGATCTTGCGACCGATGCTGGCGCGCTGGCGCGCAGCGTCGAAGACGCGCGCGCCCGCTTCGATTCGCAGGCGGCCGCGCTGACGGCAAAGCGCACGACGGCCGCGCGTTCGCTGACGCGACGCGTGACGGCTGCGATGCAGGAGCTCGCGATGACGGGCGGCCGCTTCGAAGCGACGCTCGAGCGCATCGACGAGCCTGCGCGATTCGGCCACGAGAGCGTGGCGTTCACGATAGCGACGCACCCGAAGCAGACGCCAGGTCCGCTATCGCGCGTGGCATCGGGCGGCGAGCTCGCGCGCGTGGCGCTCGCGATCCAGGTTGCGGCCAGCGAAGTTGGCAACGTGCCGACGCTCGTGTTCGACGAGGTCGACACCGGCATTGGCGGCGCGGTGGCAGCAACGGTCGGGCGGATGCTGCAGACGCTGGGCGAGCGGCGGCAGGTGCTGTGCGTGACGCACCTTCCGCAGGTCGCCGCACATGCCGACCGCCACTTCAGGGTCGTGAAAACCGGCGATCGCTCGCAGGTGTCGAGCGAGCTCGCGCAGTTGTCGGGCAACTCGCGCATCGACGAACTCGCGCGGATGCTGGCAGGCACGGAGATCACAGCGAAGACTCGCGCTCACGCGCGCGAGCTCTACGAGCAGCACCGCCGCAAGGACGCGTCCTAGCCTAGGTTCACATCGAGGATGAGCGATCGCGCAGTACGCGCGACGGGGACTTGCGAGTCAGCGCTTGCCAGCCGAGGTCTTGACGATGCGTGGTTCGAACGTGCCGCGCACGCGCTTGCCCGCCTTCGCCGACCGCCCTGCCTTCGGCTCGGCGATCACGAGCGATTCGCCGGTTTCGAGCCAGTGCTTGACGCGCTGCGCGTCGGCAATCCGCGTGTACTTGCCGAGCGAGTCGAGCAGCACGATGACGATCGGCTTGCTGGCGATGTTGACGAGCATGACGACGCACTTGCCGGCTTCGCGAATGTAGCCGGTTTTCTGCAGCTGGATGTCCCACGCCTGGTTCTTCACCAGCGAGTTTGAATTGTTGAAGCCGAGCGTCTGGCCCGTGGAGCCCACTTCGACGAAGTGCGACGGCGTCGTCGTGAAATCGCGGATCATCGGGTACTCGGCCGCGGCCTGCACCAGCTTGGCGAGATCCTTCGCCGTCGACACGTTCTCTGCCGACAGTCCGGTCGGATCCGAGTAGTGCGTATGCGTGAGGCCGAGCGAGGCGGCCTTGAAGTTCATCGCGTCGACGAATGCGCGCGTGCCGCCGGGGTAGTGGCGCGCGAGCGACGACGCGGCGCGGTTCTCCGACGACATCAGTGCGAGCCGCAGCATTTCGCGGCGGGACAGCGTCGAGCCCATCCGCAGTCGCGAGCGGCTGCCCTTCAGGTAATCGAAATCGCCCATATCGACGTCGATCGTCTCGTCGAGCGGCTGCCCGGCGTCGAGCACGACCATCGCCGTCATCAGCTTGGTGACCGACGCGATCGGCGTGACGGCATCTGCCGCCTTTGCGTAGATCTGACGATCCGCGGCAGCATCGAGCACGAAAACGTTAGCCGACGAAAGGCGCAGCCTGGCCGGGTCCGGCGACGCAAATTGCGCCCAAGCCGGGGTGGCCAAAACACCCAGAAAAACAAGTGTGAGCAACCGGTTCATCAGCATAAGTCTCAAGATATCCGGCAGGTTTATCGCACACTCGCCGCCGAGTCGTCAACGGGTCTTTCAAATCAGGTAGTTACGAACCGCTGCGCAACGTTGCCGCCGCGGCAGCCGCGGGCGCCTCGTCCAGCCGGGGTGGTTCGCCCGGCTCGGGCACGCGCGGATCGTCGGGCGATTGCGCCTCGACCGCTCCCCGCCGCTCGTCCAGCTGCAACCGCCACATCCGGGCGTAAACGCCATTCGCAGCAAGTAGAGCAACATGCGTGCCCCGCTCGACGATCCGGCCTCGGTCGAGCACGAGGATTTCGTCGGCGTCGACGATCGTCGACAACCGGTGAGCGATGGTCAGCGACGTGTGGTCGCGGGCGATGACTTTCAATTCTGTCTGGATCGCGCGCTCGGAGCGCGAATCGAGCGCTGACGTCGCCTCGTCGAAAATCAGGATCGCCGGTCGCTTCAGGATGGCGCGCGCGATCGCGACGCGCTGCTTCTCACCGCCGGACAACTTCAGGCCGCGCTCGCCAACGGGCGTTGCGTAGCCCTCCGGCAACCGCGCGATGAAATCGTGGATCTGCGCGAGCTGCGCGGCCGCGACGATCTCGTCGTGCGACGCGCCCGCGCGCCCGTACGCGATGTTGTATTCGATCGAGTCGTTGAACAGCACCGTATCCTGCGGCACGATGCCGATCGCCGCGCGCAGCGAATCCTGCCGGACGCTGCGAATGTCCTGGCCGTCGATCGTGATGCGTCCGCCGTCGACGTCGTAGAACCGGTAGAAGAGGCGCGCAAGCGTGGATTTGCCGGACCCCGACGGTCCAACGACGGCAACGTTGTGGCCGGCGGGAATCGTGAACGTCACGTCGTGCAGGATCTGGCGGTTGGGTTCGTAGCCGAAATCGACGTGCTCGACGC
>Ga0157379_10004824_pt1 | contig 11590 bp, 20 predicted proteins | sample S25metaG_FD_121802 | JGI IMG/M metagenome (GOLD analysis project Ga0157379, IMG submission 121802) | Switchgrass rhizosphere microbial communities from Kellogg Biological Station, Michigan, USA - S2-5 metaG | ecosystem: Host-associated > Plants > Roots > Rhizosphere > Soil | place: USA... | reverse complement strand
CCTAACACAAGAAAACGACTCCGACGAAATGATGATCTCCCAATACGCCGCCTCCCAATTCACCCAATCTCTCCAACTCTTCGTAAGTCCCCCCTCTCCCTCCCTTCATCATCATCCCACTCACTAACATACCTCTCCTCCTCATAGTCCCAAACCCAATCCGGCAAACGCTACTGCCCTCACCTCACCCGCTTCTACTCCTCCCTGACCCCCTCCGCCCTAACTCCCCACATCCTCACCGCCCTCCAATCCTTTGGTGTCAAATATCAACCGCGCGATCACGATACGGATCCAGAAGGACGTCTCATGAAGATTGGAGGGTATGATAAGCGGAAGGAACGGTTTACGGGGTATGTAGATGTGGAGAGGTTTACGTGGAATGGGGGGGAGTGCGAGGGGAGTTTCTGTGTGATGAGGAGGGATAAGGTGGGTATTTTTATGCAGTATTGATTGGAGGTGAGGAGGCTGATGGGGGTTCTTTTTTCTTCTTTTTAGGGAAATCCGATTTCGTGGAGACAGCTGTGGAAAGCGCTGATTACCTCGCCGGAGGTGGATCCATATGTTTTGCGGCGACGGAACGCCTAGATATCCTCCCTTCAAGAGCTCGCCCCTTGGTTTTCCTTGGTTCGGTCTTGCTCTATCGTGATCTACGCCTTTCCTTTACGCATTGTAGTATAATTCTATTAATTCTTCTGCAAAATCTACACCACCTGTCTATGACTATTCATGTATGACATATCTCTCACTATGATCTATCTGTACATATATAACAAGCTGGAAAATGTACAATTCGCCTCCCTTGCGATGCTATCACTTTGATTTATACACGTCGCACTGGAGATCCAGAATAATCGATCTGTACACATTAAAAATTAAACCACATACAAACATATTCTACCCAGGCTGTTCGTTCATTTTAAATCGAAATGTAAGTGAGTAATAAGGGGCAATAGCAAGCATCACAACGGGGGGGAAAGCAAGGAAAACATCCCCTCTCCCCAATCTAATCATCAATAACAATCACATCTGCTTCATCATCATCCACCAAAATAACCCCATCCACTTCCTTAAACGCCTTCGAATGACTACTTTCCACCTTTGTGCGTTTTGCGGGTGGTTCCTCTCCTGCTGTATCTGCGTCGCCGTTCAAGGGCCGTTTGGAACCTAACGTTGGCTCAGGTGTGGAGGGACGCGCTTTGTGAGGGACGGTGGGTAGGGGAGAGGGGAGGATGAGGCGGGGGGCGTCCGAAGGATGGGTTGGTCTGCAATAATCGAAATGAGAATGAGAATGAGAATGAGGAGTTGAGGAAGGAAGATACATACGGTAAGTCTGAGATGGCGATAGCCACAACACCCCACTCTCCCTCCTCATCAACAACCGTAACAAATTTCCCCTTCTCACATCCGATTTCGTCGAGTGTCTTGTCGAGGTTATCATCGAAATCCGGGTCGGCGAGGATGCGTTTGTCTTCGTAGATTGATACCTCTGGTAGGTCACCTTCATCCTCCTCATTCTCATCCCCGTCCCCATCTTCATTTGCATTGACACCATCCCCTGGATTCACATAAACCCTCTTCAAAACAGTCCTAACAACCTCCCCCAACGTGACCGTCCCCGTATCACACCTCACATCCACATACGTATCTCTACATACCCCGCATTTAGGGTTAGGCGCGTCGGGACGGGCGGGTTGGAGGGGTATGGCGGGTTTGTGTTGGAGGTGGACGGTACGGAGCGGGGCGTATGGGTTAATGGATGAAGAGGAAATGGGTTGGGTGGAAAGTGTGGGTGTGGGTGTGGTGGATGTGGAAGGCTGTGAAGCGCGAAGGAGGTGTAAAGCTTGGAGGACGATAAGACCGGCTATGACGGCGTTGGTAGTGGCGATTGCTGGGATGATGTTTCCTGCCATTTCTGTGTGTGTGTTAAGGGAGGGTAACAACGTCAACAAACGACCAAAATAAAGCGAAAAGGGAAGGGAAAGGAAGGAATATAACAAACCTTTAACCTCCCACCTCGTCTTCCCCCCGATCCCGTATATAACACTCCTCAAGTTCGCAGCGGCACAGACGAAATCGAGGGTGTCGCCGTCGTCTTTATCGAAGGATATTGTGGATTCTGAACCTGAGGAAAGGCGGGATGCAAGGCGGTTCGTGCTGTGAATGTAAAGGTGAGGTTTGTGTGAAGAAGAGATGAAAGGAAGACAAACCTATCAACAAATGTCTCTACCATCTCCTTCAAACTCAACATCCTCTGATCTTTCAGACCTCCTCCATTCGCGGTCCCACTTCCACTTCCATTACTCGTTCCGTGCCCATTCCCCGCATCACCATTAACAGCCGGAGCAGCACTACTAACCATCGGCGTCGTCATCACGCTCTCAAAATCCAATGGTGTAGGCGGCGCGCGATTCTTCCACATGTCAGCCATGGAGAGGAGGTTTTGGATGTCGGTTGTGAAGACCTAGTGGGTTTGTGAATTGTTAGTTGGTCAGTGGTTGAGTAGGAATAAGTGGGCGAACATACCTTTTGGAACACTTGTTTCGCGACGTCGTTCCCGCTGGAGGGGTCATATTCTCTGATACGTTGACGGACGGCTTTGAATGCCTGGGCTTCTTTGCGGAGGGCTTGGATTTCTTTGGCTGGGGAGCGAGAGTTAGCGTTTGGCATGGAGATGCAGAGAAGTAATTAGAAACGGATGATAGGCTCCACCAAGTGCCAGCCAAGAGGCCGCCATCCAGGAGCAGACAATCGCGAACAGAACACTCACCATTCTCACCCTGTTTCTCCGCGTCGTCTAACTCCACTTGATCATCCTCATCTTCTCCAAACAATTGTCTAAAAAGATGTGGGCGTTAGGTATAACTCTATATCGGCAGACGAAGAACGAGAGTGAAATCGTAATAGAACACAACACACTCTCTATCTTCTCCACCATCTCATAGAAATAAACCAACACTCACGGGAAAAGATAACTCTTAGCCCACACAATACAATGTATAGGCTGAGACGGAGTTGAGCGGATCGTACAGACGGGGAAGGTCTTTGGTGTGGGCTTGGGGAGACAGTCGAAACATTCTGTTACGTCCTGTGAAGTTCATAAAAGGATTAAACAAAAGCTCAGATAGGAAATGAATGAATGATAAGCACCTTGACAATGGGCTGTACTTGCCCAAAGTAGCCGGCTGTTCCACTTTCGACGAGAGGGACGTTGGCGGCCATACACATTTTGTTAACATGCCTACGGTATCTCATGAGATGGAAAGAATTAGAAGAGAAGAGGACCTTTGCTCACCGTCTGGCATCCAAATTGTCCAGCGCATTCAACACAATATCGAAACTCCCGAACCATGGGACATCAAACTGTGGCTCCTTGATATTCGCGTGTAAAGGCTCGATATGAACACGGGGGTTGAACGAAGCTGCCGTCTTTGCTGCGACCTAATGAACGACAACAAAACAGACGTGTTCAGTCCCAAAGAACCACAAAATGAAGCCACAAACTCACAATGCTCTTCGGCTGCTTCACATCCTTCTTCCTAAATAAAAACTGCCGATTCAAATTCGACAGATCGATCGTATCCAAATCCAATAAAGTGATATGTCCAAATCCTGTCAAAACGACATTCTTTACTGTGCCCGGCGGTGAGCTTGCTATCAAAATCATATCGAAATTGAACACATACACAATTCACAGCCGATACCACCACTCCCGACAATGAGGACATGGAGATTTGCAAGACGAGAGTGGAGGGCGGGACCGAGGATTGCTAACGCGTGCGCGTCGCGAGACATGGCGAGCACAGGACGCGTCCGATTTTTGGGTGAGATGAGCGGGACCAAGTGGTTTGTCAGCACCGCTTACGTGAAAAGGGCCGTGGGAAGCTGGCAAGTGGCTGAGCCTAGGTGCTCGTTGGACTCCGTTACGGGCTTGGTTGTCTGGCAGGGCACGGCAGGTCGTTCTTCTTTAGAAGGCAGTGCTACTTGAAAGTTTACCGTTTGGAAAGTTCGTAAACGGATTCCTGATTATACTTATTCGGTGGATAAAAACAATGATACACAAGGAGATACACTGACCAGAAGATACAAGGAAAGCTAGGGTCCTGACTACTGCGTCTATACCTCGTTCCCAATGCGGCTCCTTGGCCGATCTCCAAATAAAAGCGAGACAAATAGGTGAAATCCAAGAATTCCCTTCCCTTGACAGATTCCATCATCCCCCGCTGATCTATTGCCAGATCCTTCGAATCTCCCCAGACAGAGCATACTCTTGCAGGTCTATAGAAAATAACCGAATTCATGAATCCCAATCTCATGAAAACACGGACTCTCCATACCTACCCACCTTCATCATCATCCCCAACAGCATGAAAACTCACCCTCCCTCTCACCGATCTCGCATTCGCAAAGAAAAAGAATCCCATCGACGAGAAAAAGATGCTCTTCGAACTCAGCCTCGATCATTGCGACGCAGCACAGGCGACGCGGAATATCACTGGGAAGAAATTCCAGTCCCGTGCACGCGTATCCACCCTCCTTCTAGTGCTGTTCATTTGTCGAAGAACAATATACGATGTGCATATAAGTGGGATTTCATCTCATTACCATTTTAAGCTATTTTAAACTCTCTTTGTCAGTCCTCTTGTTTGCGGATTCGGAATGAGCGATTACTCTTTTTGAGCCATCAATGAATTGTTACCGAATTTTTCGTAACTAGATGTACCCCCTCGCAGGGGCTATATGGAGTAGTATTGGTAGGATCTTGCGAATCATCAGCATCGACAACTGTATTCGGTAGGTTCTCCAGGTCGATGTACCCAAGTTATGACGTCAAGAGCTGATATCCCTAACCGAAGCATCGTATATGACGGCCTCAAATAGTTCAATACCTAGTGGGTGCGGGGGACCAATCTAAGGTCACCTGTATGCTCTCTTGGGCTATGATTACTTGCATTCTACTAGAACCATCAACATGGCGAGGAGAAATGAATTACGCGCGCACTGAATATTTTGTGTCTCAGCGAGATGTATGGTATATAACGATAGAGCACGCACTAAAAGTTCTGTTCTTTCTTTTTCCACGAAGGAACAATAATCACCAAAATCTACACGTCTCAACACCATACCCTCTTAACAATCTCAATAGCACGATATTAGCAGTCATAGACGAGAACTAAACGGGAAAAAAAGGTAAAATAAACAACCCATCTCTTCAAAGAAAGAAAGAAGAAACTCACTCCATTCCCAATAAACAACCCCGCCCTCGCAGCAATCTCCATATCCACAGCCTGCCCCGCCAACTTCTCAGCCCCAGAATGCAACTCAATATCCCTACTACTAGTAGCCCTCTTTATCCGCCCACCCTTCATCAACGCATCCTTCAACTCTCCCAACCACGGATATTTCCCATTCGTCATCACATACACCCCATCAATCTTCCCTTCATATTCTTCTTTCACTACCCGAACACGTTTCACAATCCCATCGATATCGGGCCAACAATGCTCCATAAACTCGTCCAAAAGATGTTTGTTCTTCTCTTCTGTAAAGTCTTCCCTCGGCCTCACGTACTTATCTTTTAACCTTGGCAGAAGGTTCCAGCTGTTATACCCCGAAGCCCAATGAGCCAGGTTGGAGCAATGGTCTCCAAAGTCACCGCGACGAACATGGATGGCGAGGGTAGTGTCAAAGCGGTTGATATTAGACGTTGAGGCAGGGATGGAGGTGATGAAAGCTGTGTTGCGTTCAACGGCTACGAGGACGGGATTGGAGAAACGGAAGGAGGTTGTTATGGGAGATGTTGAGAGAGAGGGGAAGAGGGAGAGGATACGCGTTGACCCGAATAAGCTAAAATCATGATTAAAATTACTTTCAAAAAGGGGAAAGAAAAAAAGAATAAACGCACTCGAAATCAAATAACTGTGCGCTATCAGAATTAACCTCCACGCATTCCTCCTTCATATCCCTCAACATCTCCGCCCACTTCTCCAAAATCACAATCCCCTCAGTCTCCTCATCAATCCCTAACTGCTTATTCACGGTCTTAACATCCAAAAACTTCCTCTTCCCATCCGGACAGTGTTTTTTCCATATATCCCTCCGAATGGCACGGGGGGTGTTGAGAGCTTCAAGAGAAGGCGGGAATGGACCACCTGCTGTGGGACCTGAGATGTATGTATTGAGGGGATTCCAGACGCCAGTGTCGTAGTCGTTGCCGAACATAACGTCGTGGAAGACGTAGGAGCGGTTTGAGAGGTAGGCAAGATGGGAGAGCATTAGCCTGTCCTTTCCCATTAATAATTCACATTAATAATAATAAAATACAAATCATTCACTCACCGATCAGCCAACTGATTATTTAGACCCAATCCCCAAAGCTCATTCCAACTCAAGAAAACCCTTCCGTTAAAAGCACCCTCGTCGGCATCATGATCTTTACCGGACTTTTCTACAACCTTGTGCTGCACAAATCCTTCCTCCCACTTCCGGATCTCCTTGACGCTCCCTAGAACCGGCCCTTTGGTTGGTATAGGTGCCCCTGCTGGCAGAATTCTTAAGGCGAGACCAATTTGAGAAGAGATATGTGATGGAACTGGAATAGGTGAAGATGAACTAGACCCACGCCCGAGCCATAAGAAGAGGATGCAAACGGCACAGACAAAGGCGATAAAAACTGGGATTCGACGGCGGGGGGTACGCCAAAGATGAGAGGTATTATGGGACGGTGAGAATGGAGACGTGAGGGAGATAGGAAGCCCGGGTTTTGAGCCAGTATTTGACATTCGTAACATTGTCTTTGTCTTTGGATATTTTGCGGAAAATTAGAATAAAAAAACCCTAGGGTTATTATGACTTTAACTGGAAGAAAAAAACAATCTAGAGACGATATATATGGGTTTCCTCGTTCTAATGAGCTTTGCTTGGTCTACGTAAGCGGTGATATAAACTGTAAGTTAACCCAGCAGCACGCGCACCTGGGTGTTGAACCAGAATCCTGTGATACGGCTCACAGAGAGAACCACCTGCGATCCAGGGCCGTACCGAATTGCTGTACACACTGAGCGAAGTCGCTTGAGGTAAGTTTGGAAAAAAGCGGTGAGAGTGACGGCATCTTCCGGAAAATTCTTTCGTCGCACGTGGCTACGGACTTGGCGTGATGAAATGTTGCCAGGAATTCTCTGGGTTCTCTTTTAGAGAACTGAAGGGAGAGAAAGCGAGGTTTTGGTTTGCACGATTAATTATCACCTCAGATTATTCTTATCCCCCTCCCCTATTTCGTGGCAACTTCCAAGAAAGAGGATCTGGATAACTGAAATGGTTTAGAGTTTAGGATTTGAATCAGATGGATGGATGGTTGATTCCATTTTATGATGAGATGAATATTCGACTTGGAACTGAGCATCCGGATTATCCAGCCTGACCGTTATGAAGGCCATTATTCTCAACATTCAGCATTCTTCTCTTCCATGCAACCCGAGTACGTCAATCTAATACTCTATACTCCTAATTCAGAAGTTTGCGTAATTAGTAACTGTTTTGTCATTTGGATTATAGCCATTCCCTTCATTTCCACCTTTGCATTTGAAAACAAAACAGCCGGCTTATTACTGTTCTACGACCCAGAGTTCTCGGGCCAGGTATAAACGGTCTCGATTATTGCCCATCCAGGGGGCTGTCGAGCTTCACCATGATATTGGTTCATTGAGAACAGTAGCGATCGGTCTCATTCACCATGGATAAGAAGCCTTTTGTCAAAGGGGTCAACACAGTAAGCTTCGTTCCTCCATCCTTGAGCGTATTAAACGATATAGTCCAGTTATCCAGCATCGACATTCCGAAAGGAGTTCTGATTTTTTTTCTGGAAAAACACCGATTTTTATTATAGGGGGGATTTTCAAAACTTCTGAATTTTCCCCCCCCCCCCTCTACTTTGACTGCGTGCAGAATGCCAGACAAATATCGGCAAAGTGAGTGACTCTTTCCCCCTCTCCATTGAAGTACCAATCTAGGTCCATGAGAGTAGAAATCAAACAGATATTCGTATATCCTCTTCTAACGCTGTACCTATTCACCAAATCCGATATCGCCACACTATTGATCCCTACTGTGACTACCCATTTTCCCGCTACACAAACCCAACTTTGGCTGATAGTGTTATAATCCCAATAGGCGACTTTCGGTATGGCCTGTGGACAGTCGTTGTCTCTTCCTATTGTCCTTCGAGTCACATTCTGGATCTGGCTTCACGTTCTTCAGTTCTCTATTTCAAGTCAGATCATTGGCTTTGAGGACGATGGTAAGCATCTTCATGGAATGTTTTCTAACTTGCGCATGGTTAAACTGATGACCTCCCCTTCAGTCGTACATAAGCCCTGGCGTCCACTTCCTTCACGAAGAATCTCCGTGGCTTCCGCTTTTGGAATTCGATGGCTCATAATTCCCGTTTCTCTTACCTTTTCTCTCCAACAAAACACCCTGAATTCAAGTTTGATGTTCCTGCTCTGGACAGCTTCGTACAATGAACTCGGCATGCATCTATTTTGGCCTACCAAACAACTAGGCAAAGCACTTGGATACACCATCTTGGAATTTGGAGCAACAATTATCGCAAGTCTGTTACTCCTCATCCATCTCTCAGTTTTCAGACTTATTTCCCTCTTCTCTATAGACCGCGGAAAGTCTCTTGACTCAAAATCAATCACCGCCCTCATCCTAAGCGGATTCATCATTCTGACAACTAGCTGGGTTCAGGACCTCCATCGCGGCAACTCTGACCCCTCACAGTGGCATAGTACGAGTCCAAATGTTATTAAAGCTTCAAGACTATGTCTACCTTCAGCTTTAATAGTTTGGTGGATCGTGCTTCTTGAAATCTGGAAACTGGATAATTCCTTCGCGATTCCCCTTTTGGGTTTAACCGTGGCGGCTGGAAGAGGATATCAAGTATCAGCCTCGTCCGGAAAAGAGGGCGAATCCTTTGTTATGTATAATGTAAGTATATCTGAATTGGTTGGTTCATCAAAATGAGGGCTGACTCCCTCTCTTGCCCAGGTTTGGCTGACCCTTGTGCATATTTGTCCATTAATTTCACAGAGGAAGGCTTCCTCCCAGTGAGAGGCTGAAATATGGCTAGTGTTTTCCGTTGCATGCTATCTGATAGATCGTGACTAGGGTTGGTTACCCCGTTAGGGAGAAGACGAGTTCCGCTATGCGAGAAAATGTTCTCTCGGTATATAGTCTGTCGAAGGTCAGATTAAAAAAGAATGTATGGATGTTTATTTTATGGAACCAACAAAGATATTGTACATATTAATACTACATAAGTAAAAGTGCTCAAGCCAGAACGTCCGAAAAGCAAGGTACTCAAACCTATTCATCAGATACTTTGACTCCTTCTCCGGCAAGCCTTTCTTCTCATAGAGGCCGAGAGAACCAACTCGGTTGCAACCATCCTGGTCTCTCTCAACTCTTCTTGAAGTTTGGCAACCTGTGCACCCACGTCATCCATCTTTTCTTGAACTTCCCCTCTAAAGCCATCAATATCTTCGACGATTTGGTCGGCGACTTTTCCAACGTGATGGACATCACTAGCTATGTTGACTTGTATCACGGCCTAGATAGGAAGAGTGATCAGTTCAGTTGGAAATGTAAAATTTGAAGGGGGCATACCGTAAGCTTGTGGAATTCTTGACCTAGACGTTTACGACACATTTCTAAATCTTGTTCCAGATCCTGCACTCGCAAATAACCTCTAAGAGTGGAATGTGAAGATATTCTTGCACAGTCATTTGCTATCTCTTCTACTGCACTATAATGGAAGTTAGTATACGTTTCTTTATTCACAAATGGTAATACCTTTGGAATTCCTCAATTGCTTCTGCTGCGGGAGTTCCTGCAAGTTGGGAGGTATCGATCCTAACAAGTGTTTGGAAAATGCCCTTGCAGATACGTTTTAATTCTCTGGTTTGGTGAGTTGTTTCCTTTGCATAGCATTAGCACCGTGTAATTATATGTATAATTAACATACGTTGATCTCGTCGGTAAGAGTGAAGATGTTCGATAGCGACTGCAGCACCGGACCTATAAAAGGAATCCCGGCAGCGGCCGCTACCTTGGAAGCAATTCCGAGACCACTCGAGAAAATAGCAACTGCTGTGGAAATCTCCGAAGAGTCCTAGATGGAGAAAGAATTTAGTTTGGATTACGTATACAAAAAGGTGAAAACACACCTTAGATTCCTGCGAGGAGGTAATATCCGGTTTAGAGCCGTTCTCGATATCAACCAGTCGTTTTTGAGTAAGACGGGTTTGAAACAGAAATAAGGCTAGGCAGAGAGCCGAAAAGACCAAAATTCCTAGAAGTGTACAAAAGACAATCAAAACAAGACGCAATTGTGGTGAGCGTAGACAGAGACTGCCAGACTGTCCAGACATGAAAATTTCAATCAGAGATATCTGTTAGCTGAGGTGAATGATGAACAATATGGAAGAAGAAGCTGAAACCCAACAGAGCAGGAGCATAATTATTTAAACCTTTGGGAGGAATAGGAGCGTTGGTTTCGGAGAACTGATCAAAATCTGCGGTGGATACGGAAATAAACAGTTGTTCAGAACACCGGTAAAACCGCCTTATTATAGGAGTGCATTACAAGGGGCGTCCGCACAGCGATCACATCTTCTGGTTTAAAATGCAAGGGTCAGTACGAAAAGCAAGAGGGACCATTGCAGACTACTCACAAGTTGATATAACTTCTTTGGATATATAGCGTAAGAAATATTCCAAAATGAAGTTACGTGACTGGGTCTAAGACCAGACGAGGCCCTGCCAGCAGATATTGAATCGTGGCATCGACTTGGCAGGTTTGAGACAGGAGCAATGCCTTTAAAAGGAGAGGGCACTCAACAGGAGCGATTCGTATAGAAGATCGCTCCAATGACCTTGACTGTATCACCGGATTCTGTGGGTGTATAGAACCTCCGTAGCCGAGAGGTATTAGCTTTGATGATATTGTATTCACGCAAAAAAAAGCACTGGCTTGTCGATTAGGGTATTCCTATTTGATGGAGGCTGAATAAAAGAAAACCGAATGTCATGGGGAAAAACGGGGAGCTTTCCGGACTGATCAAACGTCACGCGGCTTTGTCAGCGTCATCAACCGAGCTGCTATTCTCAGAGACCAGTTTATATTCGATCACTCCTAATTACTTTTTTGTGTATAATCGGATGGAAAGTCAGTGAGAGTCAAATTCACCCTAAGAGCTCTGACTTGACCTTACATAATGTTAAGGAGGAAAGAAATCTCATTCTTCATTGTCATAATAAAATGTTGGATCACCCATACTTTGGTTTCAAGGCGAAAGCGGCGATCGCTGTCCTAGCTGAATTTCCAGGAGATTTGCCCTAATGGATATTAGGGTGTATCTGCAACTAGACTTAAATCTACGGCTAAAGTCGACCAAGGCTCCACCTCCAATAAGATGTGGCTATTTTCCTTAGCTGGCATTTAAGTCTAGTTGCAGATACATCCTATTAGAGAGGTTTTATAACAGCCGCAGCGCCACACCGTCGCCTGAACCTGTTTTGCCACACATGG
>Ga0157379_10004819_pt1 | contig 11593 bp, 14 predicted proteins | sample S25metaG_FD_121802 | JGI IMG/M metagenome (GOLD analysis project Ga0157379, IMG submission 121802) | Switchgrass rhizosphere microbial communities from Kellogg Biological Station, Michigan, USA - S2-5 metaG | ecosystem: Host-associated > Plants > Roots > Rhizosphere > Soil | place: USA... | reverse complement strand
CGCAGGTTGGCGATCAGCGCATCGAGATCCACACCGGGACGCCCCAGCCAACGATCGAGCTGCTCTCCTCGCGCCTGCTCCTCGCTCGCCAACTCGGCGAGATCGAGAAAGGCAGGATTGGCGGTGAGAATGCGCCGATCGAGGTCGGTCACGACGAAGCCGTCGGGCAGGCTCTCGACCACGCGGAAAAGTTTCGATCCCGAGCGCGGCTGGGCCAGGTCCGCCTGCAGGGGAGACAGGCGCACCAGAAAATGCGCGGCATTATCCTGACGGAACAAGGAGGCGCCGACCATGGCTTCCTTCTTGCCTTCATTGAGCGAGGCGATGATCTCATCGGCGCGGCCGGTCGCCTTCACCTGCGCCAGATGCGCCTGTACGGCTTTTCCCCCCTCGGTATTGAACAGCTCGAGGAAGGCGCGCCCGGAAAGCCGCTTGGCGGTCTTATTCAGAAGCTCACCGGCCGCCGGATTGGCCTCCACCACCTTCAGACTATTCGCATCGACGATGAGGACCGGTTGCGAGGCGATCTGAAATAGGAGTCGATAACGCGTCTCGGCGTGACGCAGCCGCGAATATTCGCGCTCCATGGATTGCTGCGCATCGACCAAGCGCTGCTGGAGCGCGGCGACGGGCCGCAAGTCGCGGCCGACGGCAACGATGCGGCCGCTCGCCGCCACGCGCAGCGCGGCATAGCGGATGGGAACGTCGGCGCCGTTCTTGGTCGGGTGATTGACTTGGCGCCAGCGGAGCGGCGCCTTCTCGGCGGCATCGCGCAACAGCTCATCGACCTTGGGCCGACTTTCGACGGTGACGGTGTCGACGAAACGCTGCCCGACCCAGCCTTCCCAGTCCTCGTGGGCAAGATCCTCGCTGCCCAGGGCCACATCGCGAATAACGCCCTTGGGGTCGACGATCAAAGCAATGTCCGCCGCTGCCGCTATGAGTTGAGCGGCAATTTCGGCATCGAGATCACCGAGCGTTCTCTTCGGGGCCCGGAACACGTTCCCTGCTTCTCGAGCGAACACTGCGGCGGTCCCTGTCAAGCTTGGTTTAGGCTCTGGAGCGTACACTTAGCCCAACACATTTGCACCGAGCAAGCTTGAAACCCTCAGGACCGCCCGCCGCCCATCCTGAGCCGTCGCATCGGCTCCCGCGCCCGCCACGTATTCGGGATTGGTTATGAAGAAGCGGCCGCCGACGATGATGGGTGGCATCCGGGGCGATCGACCTCCCGGATGGCCCGGATCACACTGGCCAGGTCCTCAACATTCATATCATTACTGACGGACAACCCAATGAGATCGCAGGGTCCGGTTTGCACGAGTTCAAGCAATTCGTCGGCCGAGCTCATAGATCCGCCGCGCACATCCCAGCCCGCGCGCCGGAAGAACTCCTGCAGAATAAAGACACCGAAGGTGTGTTGATCGCCGGGAGCGGTCACCAACACGGCCGAACGTAGGCGGGGCAAAGTCTCGGCCTCGAAGGCCGCGCTCAGCTCACGCAAGAGTTGCTGCAACCTGGAAAGGGCGATCGTTACATCCGTAGCGTCGCAAATATCTTCTTCCCACAGTTTTCCAAGATACCTTGCAGCCGGTGAAAATAAATTTAGGAATATTACTTCAAGCGAAGCCCCGAGACCGCAAGAGCGACATGCCCGCGTCCGAAAGCGAACCAAGCCCGGCAAGACGCGCCGCTGGCGGTAACCATAGGCCTAGCTAACTCATTGTGATTATAGCCTCAAATTCGCACCGCCTAGAGAGGTTAACCGTTAGTTCACTCTATCGTCGTCGCCGCCACTGCGGGGTGTAACTGTGCCAATCGCGGTTTCTCGTGCAGCCAGAAGAGGCGTCAGAGTTGCGGTCAGCCAATCGAATGTCGCCCCCTGCCGAAAGCGAGGCCCTGAAGCAAGCGGCGCTCAGATATATCCTCGATGCTTGGGAAGAGGCGCTGCATGACGGCATCGAGCCGGAGATGCTCGCCAACGCGGCGCTGTTCGCCGCGCTCGCCGATCTGATCGGCGTTTATGGCGAGCACGCCGTCGCCAAGATGACCACCGGGCTGTCGCGTCGCATCCAACATGGCGAGTTCACCGTGAAGCGGACCTCGCAATAGGCCGGTCGGAACTATCTAGCGAAAAATAAAGCCGTCGAGCAGCAGGATCATGCCAAAGGCGCACAGCACCAGGCCAGCGATCCGATTGATGAGCTTCAGGCGGCCTACGGTGAGCTTGTGCCTGATGGTGGAGATCAGCTCCGACAGTCCGAACCACCAGACGAGGCTTCCCCCCATCACGGAGAGGACCAGAAGCAGCGCCTCCAACGATGTATTGAGGCCGCCGGTCAGGGAGCCGAGGCCGCCGATCATCGCCGCCATGCCGAGAATGGCGCCGGGGTTGGTGACGGTGAGAAAGAAGGTCTGTGGGATGATGCCGGTATGCTCGACCAACCCGGATTCCTTGCCGACCGGAATGGTGAGAGCCGGCTTGGTAAGGAGCAGCGCGACCCCAAAGACGATCAGCAGCAGGCCGCCGACAAACTGGATGGCGCCCGAATGCGCCGCCATGACATCGGAAATGGCTCTGATGCTGAACGCGGCAATCGCGGCGAGCACGCCGTCGCCGAGCACGGCGCCAAGGCCCGCGGCAAACCCGGCCCAAAAGCCGCCCGCCACCGCCCGCTGAATCACCAGCACGTTGACCGGCCCGATCGGCGCCGCCATCACGATGCCGATGCCGATCCCGGCAAGCACAAGCTGGACGGTGGAGAGAACGATTTGCGCGCCTGCCTGCAAGGGCACGGCCTATTCGCTCTTCGCCGATGGCGCGAGCGGGGCACCATGCCGCGTGGGCACGACGCGCGCTTGCGCTCGTTTGCCAATCTGCGAAATTGATCGAGCACTCACGGAGTGATGCATGAATCTTCGCAAGAATCTCGTCCTGATTGCCCTCGGCGCATTGGTAGCTGCCGCTGCCGCCCTTGTCTACGCTCAGAACGAAGCAGCGGCGGGAGAAGCCGCGGCACGCGAGCAGACCTCCAAGGTCCTCTATGATTTCAATGCGCTGCCGGAGCCGGTCAAGCGCATGCTGCAACAGATCGCCGCCGCCGCCGAAAGCGGCGAGATCGAGACAATGCGGCCGGTGTTCGAATCGAACGAGCTGAAGCCGATGGTCGCCACCGAGTATGTCGACGACCCGGTCGCGTTCTGGAAGAAGGCCTCCGCCGACGGTACGGGGCGCGACGTGCTGGCGGCGATGCTCAACGTCGCCGCGTCGGGCTATGTCCGCGTGGGGCAAGGACAGAACGAGATGTTCATCTGGCCCTATTTCGCCGAGACCGATCTTGCCAAGCTCACGCCGGCCCAGGAGGTCGAGCTTTATCGCATCGTGCCGCCGGCGCAGGCGCTCGCTATGAAGAAGGCCGGAAAATACACCTACTACCGGCTCGGCATCTCGCCGAACGGGGTCTGGCAATATTTCCTTCAATAGGCTCTCGGCAACGCCTCGCCGAAGCGCACGGGCTCGCCGGCTGCGGTCCCAAGCTCGCCGCCCCACATCGCCAGCCGGCCGCGAACCAGCGTGCCGACCGGCCAGCCTCTGACGTGCCTTCCCGCAAACGGCGTCCAGCCGCATTTGCTGCCAATCCATTCATTGTCGATAACGCGCTCGGCCCTGAGATCGACGATGGTGAGATCGGCGTCGTAGCCCACGGCAATGCGGCCTTTGCCGGCGATGCCGAAAATGCGCTGCGGACCCGCGCTGGTCAGATCGACGAAGCGGGCGAGGCTCAAGCGACCCGCATTCACGTGGTCGAGCATCACCGGCACGAGCGTCTGCACGCCCGGCATGCCCGAGGGCGACGCCGGATAGCTCTTGCTCTTCTCCTCGAGCGTGTGCGGCGCGTGATCGGAGCCGAGCACATCGACCACGCCTCGTTCGAGTCCCCACCACAGCCGTTGTTGATGCTCGCGATCGCGCAGCGGCGGGTTCATCTGCGCGCGCGTGCCGAGAATTTCATAAGCCTCTGGCGTGGCGAGCGTCAGATGCTGCGGCGTCACCTCGACCGAGGCAATGTCCTTATGCAACGCAAGCAGCGCCATCTCCTCGCCGGTGGAGACATGCAGGACATGCACGCGCTTGCCGGCCGCGGCAGCGACCCGCAACAAACGCTCGGTCGAGGCGACCGCGGCCCCGACGTCGCGCCATTCGCTGTGGCTCGAAGGATCGCCTTCGCGCTGGAGCTTCATGCGTTGCTTCAGCCTCGCCTCATCCTCTGAATGGAAGGCAGCGCGGCGCCGGATGGTGGCGAGAATGCGGGCCAGCGTCTCCTCGTCATCGACCAGAAGATCGCCAGTCGAGGAGCCCATGAAGACTTTGATGCCGGCGGCTCCCGGCTGAAGCTCGAGTGCGGCAAGATCGTCGACATTGTCGCGGGTGGCGCCGACAAAAAAGGCGAAGTCGCAATGCATGCGTTGGGTCGCGGCGGCGACCTTGGCGGCGAGCGCCTCGGCGCTGGTGGTGGGCGGTTTCGTGTTCGGCATCTCGAACACGGCGGTGACACCCCCCAGCACGGCCGACCGGCTGCCAGTCTCCAGATCCTCCTTATGCTCGAGCCCGGGCTCGCGGAAATGCACTTGGCTGTCGATCACGCCGGGGAGAATGTGCAGGCCGGTAGCGTCGATGGTCTTCCCCGCCGCGCCGGCCGCGATCGAGCCGATCTCGGCGATGCGGCCCTCCCTGACGCCAATATCGGCAAGCCCCTCGCCCGCGTGATTGACGACGGTTCCGCCTTTGAACACGAGATCGAAGGTCTGGGCCAAGTCCGGCTTCTCTTGCGGGGCCTCCCCCGCTCCCATAAATGTCGGAAGCCTTGGTAGCAGAAGGGCCGGATATGGGCCATTGCCATGCGAGCCTCTTGCCGTCCCGCGCCGTCCTTAGGATCGGCGGCGCCGACGCGCGCAAATTCCTGCAGGGCTTGCTCACCAACGATATCGACAAGGCGCGAGGCGGAGCGGCGGTGCATACCGGCCTGCTTAGCCCGCAAGGGAAGATCCTGTTCGACTTCTTTGCGGTGCCGGACGGTGACGGCTTTCTCATCGATGTGGCGGAGGACAAGGCAGCGGAGCTTATGCAGCGGCTCGGCTTCTATCGCCTCAGGGCAGCCGTGGAGATTGCGGCAGCGCCGTCGCTCGCCGTTGCGGCGGCTTGGGGCGCCCTCCCGCGCCTGATCGAAGGCGCCATTCTTTACGCCGACCCCCGGCTGCCAGAACTCGGCTTCCGCCTTCTCGTCCCCAAAGCAACGAACGCGGCCGATCTCGGCTGCGAGCCCTCAAGCGAAGCGGACTACCAGGCTCTGCGTATCAGGCTCGGCGTGCCGGAAGGCGGTCGCGACTACGCGTTCGGCGACGCCTTCCCGCATGAGGCGCTGTTCGATCAGCTGAACGGCGTCGACTTCGCCAAAGGCTGCTATATCGGGCAGGAGGTCGTCTCGCGCATGGAGCATCGCGGCACGGCGCGGAAGCGTATCGTGCCCGTCGCGGGCGACGCACCCCTGCCCGCTTCCGGCACCAGCATCGAGGCTGATGGTATGCCCATCGGAACGCTCGGCTCGGTGAGTGGCGCCGCCGGGCTCGGCCTGATCCGCCTCGACCGGGCCGAGGAGGCTTTGGCCCAAGCCAAGACGCTGACGGCGGGAGGAGTCAAAATCGCTCTGCGCCGTCCTGCCTTCGCGCGCTTCGCCGTTCCCGTTGCCGAGGCCCTTGCATGAGCGGCAAGCCGTCAACGGGTCGCTGTCCATGGCCCGGCACAGACCCCCTTTATGTCGCTTATCACGATGACGAATGGGGCGTGTCCGAGCGCGATGATCGTGCGCTCTACGAGAAGCTCGTGCTCGACGGGTTTCAGGCGGGACTGTCCTGGATCACGATCTTGCGTAAGCGGGAGGCTTTCCGGCGCGCGTTCGACGGCTTCGCGCCTGAGAAGATCGCGCGCTACTCGAAGAAGAAGGTCGAAGCCCTGATGCAGGACGCAGGCATCGTGCGCAATCGCATGAAGATCGAGGGCGCGGTCGGCTCGGCGCGTGCCTGGCTCGAGATCATGGAGAAGAGCGCGGGCTTCAGCCCGTTCCTGTGGAACTTCGTGGAGGGCAAGCCGATCGTCAATCGCTACAAGACGATGAGCGAGATCCCCGCCGAGACAGAGATCTCGCGCATCATCTCAAAGGAGCTCAAGGCGCATGGGTTCAAATTCTGCGGTCCGACGATCATCTACGCCTTCATGCAGGCGACCGGCATGGTCAACGACCACCTGACCTCCTGCCCCCGCCACGCGGCTTGCGTAACCCTCGGCCGGGCGCCATCTAACCTCTAGATTTGCGCGGATCGGCGCTGCGCGGAAAGGTGCGCTCCTCTTGGATTTGACCATTGCGTTTTCTAATGCGGACCGAGCCCGTTCCCTTGACGGCCCTTTCGAGGACGCCGCCCTTGGTCGCCGCAGCCTTGGTGCCGAAGGTCTTGACGGTTTGGCCGGTGCCTTCATGTTTGAGCACCCAGCGCTTCTTCTTCTCATCGTGCGACAATGAATATCTCGCCAACTTTGCCATATGCGTCTCCCAGTGACAGATTCGATTAAGCTGTACTCTGACAATTACATTGCCATGAATGGCATTGCGAGCGGCATTCGTCCAATTCTTCGTGACTTCTGCCGTGAATTAAGTCAATGCCGATGACGCGCGAGACTGAAGCCGCGAAGATGAAAACCGCTCGCAGCCGCAAAACCTTGGACCCAATGCGGTCCCGCGCGCCTGGCAGCGCATGCTTTCGGGGCGGCGGCTCGACCTGCTCGATCCCTCGCCGCTCGATATCGAGATCGAGGATATCGCCCATGGGCTCGCGCGCGTTGCGCGGTGGAATGGTCAGACAGACGGCGAGCATGCCTTCTCGGTGGCGGAGCATAGCCTTCTCGTCGAGAAAATTGCGACCGAGCTCGAGCCCAAACTCGACCGGCGCTTCAGGCTGGGGGCACTGATCCACGACGCGCCGGAATATGTCATCGGCGATCTGATCAGCCCGTTCAAGGCGGCCCTGTCGCTCGACTATCGTGCCTTCGAGGCGAGGCTGCTGGCCGCCATTCACTTGCGCTTCGGCCTGCCGGCCGAGTTGCCCGACGATGTCACCAGATTGATTAAGCGCGCCGATAAGATCGCGGCCTATTATGAGGCGATTCGTCTTGCCGGTTTTTCCCGGGCGGAAGCGCGGCGATTTTTCGGCCAGCCACGGGGCTTGAGCCCTGCGCTGGTCGATAGACTGTCGCACTTAAGCCCGCTTCCTGCGTCACAGGGAGAGGCTGAGTTCCTCAAGAAATTCAATAAACTCCGACGATAATGGGCACGCAAGACGCCCGATGCTGAAGGCCCTTACGAGAAAATGACCACCCTGATTTTGCCAAGAGAAACGACTAGAGTGCCGCGCAGAATGAGCCCCGAAACCATCTATGTCGCGCCGCTGAGCCTGGTTGAGACCACGGTCGCCGACGCCAATGTCAGTCACCTGGTGACCCTGATCAACGGTGAGACCCTGATCAACACGCCGCCCAGCATCGTGCCCGACCGGCATCTCAGGCTCGCCATGAACGACATCTGCGAGGCGCAACCCGGGCTCGTGCTTCCCTGCGAGACGCATGTGGCCGATCTCATCGGCTTCGCGCGCGATTGGGACCGGCAGGCGCCGCTGCTCATCCATTGCTGGGCCGGCATCAGCCGTTCGACGGCCGCCGCCTTCATCTCGCTCTGCGCGCTCAATCCCGAAGGCTCCGAGCTCGAGCTCGCCCGGGTGCTGCGCCGCGCCTCGCCGACCGCCTATCCTAACCGGCTGTTGGTTGCGCTTGCCGACGAGATCCTGACGCGCGACGGGCGCATGATCAACGCGGTCGAGGAGATCGGCCGCGGCAAGATCGCCGAGGAAGCGGAGGTGTTCGCCCTGCCCGCGCTCCTTGCCGCATAGACGCCTCGATGGCTGAGCCAAGGCGCAAAGCGACGCTGGCGCAGGAGACGCGGAATGACAATCCGCAAATCGAGCTTGGGCTCAATGCCGCCATCGTCACCGTGCGCGAAGGACAACCCTACATCCTCGTGACGCGGCCGGGCACGGCGGGGTCCGACGCCTGGGACGCTCTTCCCTTCGGCCCATTCGCCCCGCGCGCACACCGTACGCTCGAGATCGGCTTGCGCGAATGGGTGAAGCGGCAGACCGGGCTCGCGCTCGGTTATGTGGAACAGCTCTACACGTTCGGCGACAGGGGCCGTCACGCTGAGCCGGGAGGGGCGCATACGCTCTCGGTCGGCTACCTCGCGCTGACGCGCGGCGCGGGCGATGAGCTGCTCGGCTCGCATTGGTCGCCTTGGTACGCCTATTTCCCGTGGGAGGATTGGCGCAAAGGCAAGCCGCCCATCCTATCCAGCCAGATCGAGCCGAAGCTCAAGGAATGGGCCGAACTGCCGCCGCTCCCCGACGAGCCGGTGCGCCCGCTCCGACGGTCCGAGCGGCTCAGGACTTCGTTTGGTATCGGCGGGAGTTGGGATGAGGAGAAGGTGCTCGATCGCTACGAGCTGTTGTATGAAGCCGGACTCGTCGCGGAGGCCGCGCGAGACGACCGTCCCGCCGCGGCGCAATGGAGCGATCTCCCTGAGCTCGGGCGACCTATGGCGTTCGACCACCGGCGCATCCTCGCCACGGCGCTCGGGCGCTTGCGCGGCAAGCTGAAATATCGGCCGGTGGTGTTCGAGCTGCTCCCGCCGGAATTCACCCTGTTCGAGTTGCAGAAGACCGTCGAGGCGATCACAGGCACGCTGCTGCATAAGCAGAATTTCAGGAGGCTGGTCGAGCAAGGCGGCCTGGTCGAGGTCACCGGCAATGTCTCGACAGAGACCGGAGGGCGCCCCGCCCGGCTCTATCGCTTCCGCCGCGAGGTGGTGCTCGAGCGCCCCGCGCCGGGATTGCGGGTCAAGCCGGGCCGCGGATAACCGGCTCAAGCCCGTTCGAGCGCGTCGGCGGGGCTCGCGCGTGTCGCCACCCAGGCCGGATAGAGAGAGCCGAGAATGCCGAGAATGATGGCGGCAACCGCCGTCGCGGCGATCAAGCCCGGTGTCGGCCTGACGGCGATGTAGCGGCCGATGGCCGGAATTGCGCTCAACAGCCGCGAACCGGCAACGCCGATGACGATTCCGGCGGCGCTGCCGAGCGCCGACAGGATGAACCCCTCGATCACCAGCGCGCCCATGATACGCTGCTTGGACCAGCCGACGGCCGAGAGGATGCCGATCTCGCGCGTGCGCTCCAGCACCGCCATCAACAGCGTGTTCAACACCATAAGCACGCCCATCAATAGCGCGATCCAGGCCATGGCTGACGAAACTGCGCTCAGCAGCCCAATCAGGCTATCGTTTTGCAGCGCGCCTCCGCTTCCCGTCACCGTGAACTGGCCCAAGCTCTCGATGGCATTGGAAATGCGGTCGGCTTCGCCACTATCCCCCGGCTGGTCGAGCTTAACCGATATGAAGGTCACCGCCCCGGAGCGGAAGGTGACCTCCTGCAGGTCGGCGAGCTCGACGATGACGGCGTTACGATTGATGATCGAGGAGTAATTGGTGACCCCGACGATGTGAAACTTCTCGCCGAGCAGGGTGATGTCGTCGCCGACATGCTTGTCCAGCGTGCGCGCGATATCCTTGCCGATCAGCGCGGCCTTGGGTTCGTCAGGCTTGGGAAGGCCGCCCTCTAGTAGAGGAACCGTGTCCCAATAGAAGCTGTCCGCGGCCCAGCCGAAGGCGAGCACATGATCGTCGTTGTCGGTGGCCGCAAAGCTCAGCAGTTGGCCGGACACGGCGGCGACCCCTGGAATCTTGGCGATCTCCGGAATGATGGTTTGTGGCATGGTCCCGCCGAATGGCTCGGCGACGCCGCGGCGCCTTACCGTGAGGTCGGTGCCGCGCTCTTCGAAGCTCTGCTGTACATTCTCCTGCACGCTGCGCGACAGGCCATACAGCGTGATGAAACTGCCGACGGCGAGCGCCACCCCAAGCGCCGTCAGCACCGAACGCGCTGGCCTGCGCCTCAGATTGCGGAAGGCAAGTGCGGGGTGGTTCACATCGCCTCCTTACGGGCCCGGTTGGCTCGCTGCTGCTCGTAGACATTGCCATCCTTGATCCTGATCTGGCGCGCGCAGCGCTCGGCGTAACTCGGCTCATGTGTCACCAAGACCAGCGTCGCTCCCCGCGCGCGCTTGATCTCGAACAGGAGATCGAGAATCGCCGCCGCGTTGACGCTGTCGAGATTGCCGGTGGGCTCGTCGGCGAGAATGAGCGCCGGATCGTTGATGATGCTGCGGGCGATGGCCACGCGCTGGCGCTCACCGCCCGAAAGTTCGTGTGGCAAATGCGTGGCGCGCGCGGAGAGGCCGACCGTATCGAGCGCGGCCTCGGCCCTGCGACGGCGCTCGCGGCTGCCGCGCCCCGTACCAAACATCGCCACCTCGATATTCTCGCGCGCGGTGATCGTGGGAAACAGGTTGAACTCTTGGAAGACGATACCGATCTCCGAGCGCCTGAGATCGGTCCAGGCTTGCGCGTCTGTGACGGGATTGCCCTTCCACAGAACGCGGCCGGTAATCGGCACCCTGATACCGCATAAGAGGAGAATGAGCGTCGACTTGCCGCTTCCGCTCGCCCCGACAATGGCGAGTGAGTCACCTTCGTGGATAGCGAGGCTGACATCCTTGAGCGCAACGATGCGCCCATTGTCGAAGCTATGGCTGACATGGTCGAGAGCGACGAGGGGTTTCGAGTCAACCAACGGGATGCTCACTGGGACGCACGCTTGCGCATAAAAGCGAGCAGCGCATTCATGTCGCCGTTATTACTCTGCAAGACATTGAAGTACTCGTTCGCTGCCGTGTTCACGGCGCTATGGCCGTCCAGCGCGAGATCGTCAATGCGCCACGATGGCCCGTCGGGTCGCATCTGCCAAATCCAAATCTGGTCCTCTTTGCCGGGCACTGTGCGTCGGGTTGCTGCAAGTTGATGTCCTTCGAAGGGCGGCCGCAGCCCAATGAAGGTCAACGTCGTTCCCTGCGCTCGCATCCGCTTGAGATAGGCGCTGATGACGTCTTCTTCGAAGGCTTGCAAGAATTCCCTACGCTCCGCCTCCGTCGCCGTGTTCCAAGCCCGGCCAAGCGCGTCCTGACCCATGGCGGGGACGTCGAAGGCCCACGCGAGCAAGGCGCGGCATCGCTCGCGTGCGTCAGCCTCGGATCCGGAGGCGAAGAAACCCACCGAGGCCTCGTTCACTTTCTCGACGAAGGCCCGAATCGCATCATTGCCGTCCTCGGCGGCCGCGGGAGCGGCCAGCCAAGCCAAAACCAAAGCGAGCAATAGCGCAGATACCAAGAGCGCCACCGGCTCTGCCGACTTTGATCTGTCGCAAGCGTCATTGAAAAATCGCGGCATGATCTCAACGTTTGGTGAACGTGGCTCCACGGGCCGATCTGCTTGCTATAGCTTGGTTGCCGTTCGTCAGCATGCAAGGCAAAACCGCCCGGATGATG
>Ga0157379_10004818_pt1 | contig 11594 bp, 13 predicted proteins | sample S25metaG_FD_121802 | JGI IMG/M metagenome (GOLD analysis project Ga0157379, IMG submission 121802) | Switchgrass rhizosphere microbial communities from Kellogg Biological Station, Michigan, USA - S2-5 metaG | ecosystem: Host-associated > Plants > Roots > Rhizosphere > Soil | place: USA... | reverse complement strand
TCCCTCTGATGAAATTGCCCTGTCCCATAGCTTTTGGCACGTCAAGCTTCAAGCCATAGTCGAAATGAAAGACTGGGAAGCCCTCGAAATCTTCGCCCGCTCGAAAAAGAGTCCAATAGGATACGAACCATTCGTGAGACATCTTTTGGAGAAGGGCCATGAACGTGAAGCTGCGTTGTTCGTGCCAAGGTGCGATGTGAACAAAAGGGTGGATCTTTATATTGAGTGTGGAGATTGGAGAGCGGCGGGGAAGGAGTGTAAGGATCGAGGGAATAAGGCGATGCTTGAGTGAGTTTGGCTATTTCTATTGATATTGTGGAGGCTGATGGTTTCTGTGCTTCTAGTCAGCTTCGAGCAACATGTCCGAACCAGTTGATTACTAGGGAGCTGGATCAAATGGCATCGTCAATGGTTTAAGGAGAGACGAGTTGTTACTTCTTTGTATATACATGTTTATTTATCCTGCATTTCTCTGATATATCCGATTTCAAAGTCAAAGATGTGATAACAATATGAAACAGTACTATTATTTCTTCGTTTCAACAGCCAGATCAGCATACACGTTACACCACAAATAAACACCAATTATGAGAGAATCACCAAAGCCTACATCTAGTAGGAGGTTTGACCTGCCTAAGATTGGGAGAATAGGGTTATATCGGTGATATAGCTCAAAGATTAATCTTACCTCTTTCTCTACGGCTGCCGCCATATCAGCAAGGTCTCCAAATGCCCACACATAGGTCGCATTCCCTTTGATACCCATAACAGAACCTTCACGAATAATCCAACTGGACGCAAGACCGAGCGAATTGGCAGGAGCATGGTCGTGGAATAAGCTGTTGGCCGTAACTAAAACCTGCATACAGAGTCTCAGAATCCTTCAGGCTCGAACCCGGTGCAGATTGTGCATACCTCATGCTTTTCTATCCCAAACTTTTCCTTCACGGCGTTCAGCATATAGTCGAAATTAGCTAGGTTAGGTTTGTATGAACCGATATCCTGCAGGGGTATATATCGTTATTTTTATCGGGGATGTCAATTCTTCAGTACCTGAGCTGTAAGAATAAGATCGAACTGGAAGTCTTTCTCTAATTGTTTTTGTGTATATCCAAAGCTGGTATGGTCCACGTTTGATAGAACAACGAGCTTATAATGTTTGGAAAGGCGACGAAGAGCATCACTTGAATCGGGGAAGGGTTTCCAATCTGCAATTGAGTTGCCAAAGACCACGCTATTTTCCTTGAGCTGGGTGTTCTCTGCAAGACCGAGACGTTTTGCGAGGGTATAATAGGTACGTTCGAGGACTTGGGTGTAGAGTGCCGTTGGATCTTGACCTTGGATATCGGTTTCGACTTCGCAGAAGACTGAAAGGATATCTTTGCGCGTCCAGTCCTTGCCAGCGCGTTCTACGAGTGGCGCAATGGCCTCGTGGACGGCTGTTTCCCAATCCTAATGAATTTCAGACAGGGTGTCCTCAGTTCTGAAAGAGTTGTGGTACTTAAATTCTACGTACAATGAGTGTACCATAAACGTCGAAACAGAGAGCTTTGAATTGAGTCAACTTCGGGTCCATTGTGTGTTGTTGGAAGTGGAAATGAGAGAAGGTTTATGGTTGGTCACGGCATGACGACTTCATTCGGCATGCCCGACTGGGTCCACAGCGCTTTGAGCTCAATGCCTATCCAGCCCCTTCCGCTCGACGTCCCACCATGAAATTTGGAAGGTACGTTTTCGTAGTTGCTTTCAGCGCTGAAACGGGCTAATAAGTGGTATAGGTACTTGGAAGAGACTCAGGTATGGCATATGAGTTTAAAATGAAAGCGAAAAGAGCTCACCGCTGCAGTAGATCCCTGAGTGGAAACGAGCCTACATGTATGTCTTCATCTTAACTCGAGATAAGGGCGAAGGTTATTAGCCATGCACAGCGACTTCAAGGGTATCAAAAAGCGTATTTCTGCAATACGCAAGGCGAAACAAATAAAACCCCCAAGCCCAGCCCAACCCTCGCTTTTGGAGGAACCTCGTTCAAGGATTAGTTACGGCAGTACCAGCAACAATGGAAATGCTAGGATCCGTTCATCTTCAAACATTCCCGAGGTTACAGAGATAACAAATGAGAGTGTCGCCACGATTGGAAGGAGAGGAAAGAGTGATAGGTCGTTAGCAAGGTCGTACTCGGAGGGAATGGTTGTAAGCAAACATTCATATCAGATCTATATTGTCAATATGTAAGTTTTGTCTCAGGAAGCTGACGGCGTGTCCTCTGTCCCAAGGTTTCTCAGCACTCTGACTCGGCGACGTTCACTCGGTGTGATACTCCGTTTCATTCGCACCTGCATAACGCTCATGATATTTCTAGCACGATTAAAACGTAAAAATGACATGACTATTGAGTCTCTATATGCTTCATTGGACCCGCTTGAGCGTGAATTCTTCAGCTATCTTGACAGCGAATTAGAAAAGGTAGACAAATTTTACGACGAGCGCGAGACTGCAGCTGTATTCCGGTTTGTGTTAGCGTTTTCTTCCTCTACGATAGGTATTTATTATTCAAACATAGGCTGACAGATTTCAAACTCCAATTACGAGAACTTTCAGAGCATCGGCGGATTGTCCATGTTTGTGCTTAACATTATCTTTACGAGGACTCATCTCAATACCTTTATTAACAGGAGATTGAAGCCTTGAGAAGCGATGCCTGGAATCTTCCTCGCGTTATTGGCGAAGTTGTCGGGGTCACCAAAGCCAAAGTCCAACAACTAGATGCACAGCTGGGTCATCACCAGCACAAGCACAAGGTATCAGGCACCGTGACTCCAGCGTCCATACATGAAGGACCCTCACACGACCCTGGAGAGTACCAATATGCAAAAAGAAGAATGAAGAAGGCATTAAGGGAGTTTTACAGAGGATTGGAGTTGTTGAATGACTATCGAGTATGTGCATTTGATTTAAATGATGAGTCTACCTCACATTTTATTCAGGTATTGAATCTCACAGGCTTTCGAAAAGTGTGCCTCAGTTGAGTTACGAGCTTCGGATTTAAACTAATATTTTAATATAGGCTCTGAAAAAATATGACAAGGTCTGTCGAGTAAGCTTTGTTTAGGGTTCTCTTGTTATTCGACGAAACTAACCAACGGTATAGCAAGAGACCCAAGACCTTTACTTCAAAGAAAAGGTCGGAAAACGTTGAAATCAAGTTGATGAAGATGGCTTCTTACCAAATATTTCCCTTCAGATAAATCCTCGTCGGTTTGCATTCAGTGAGACCCTGAATGATGCCATGCGTGAAATTGAAAACACCTACGCGGCGCAGTTCGGTATGAATCCGTATTCGTCTTTATTTTATCTCGACTCATTATGGGCACGATAGAAAATGACGATCGAAAACAAGCCCGAAAACGACTGAAATCTCCAGGCCAAATCAAGTCTCATTATTTCAGCACATTCTTATCTGGTCTCTATCTAGGCGTTGGCTTACCACTTCTTATCTCAGGAATATACAACAGTGCGTTATTTGTGCAGAGTCATGATATCGATCTAATTTGTTATCCAGGTTTCCAGCCTCACATACGACAGCAAATACCCGAATGGGGACCGCTATTGGAAATTTATGGCACCTTGATGATTTTCGTTGTTTTCTCTTTACTTCTTGGGATTAATATTCTTTCGTGGTCATATGTGAAGATTAATTACCAATTCATCTTCGGTGAGCTTTTTCTTTTTCCTTGCATATTGTGGCTATCTGATATTCAATATTGATAGAACTGGATGTTCGGAGTGCTGTTGATCCACGAGTATATTTCGAGGTGATTATTTGGTTCAGTGATATATTTCCATCGCTTAACTTTTTTGCAGTTTCCCGCGTTTCTATTCATCACCCTTTCTTTCTGCGTATGGCTGTCTTTCTTTAACATCGGCAGCTCCAACATTGCACCAACCACATGGCCCCTAGTCTGGCTCGTCTTCGCCCTCGTCCTCCTATTCAACCCTTTCCCGGTCTTCTCTCGAAGCGCCCGCGCTTGGTTAATTAAGCACGTTATACACCTCCTCACCGCTGGCACGTCACCCGTTGAGTTCTCCGATTTCTGGCTCGGAGATCAATTCTGCAGTTTGGCGTTTAGTCTTGCGCATCTTTATACGATCGGATGTGCATTTGAGAAGAAGTGGGATGGCGTGTTTGATAAATGCGCGTCGAGTAGACATTGGGCGACATTTGCGTTGGTTTCGTTGCCGTATTTCTCGCGGTTGGTGCAAAGTGTGCGACGTTATTATGATTCGAGGTTGCCGACTCATTTGGTTAACGTTCGTCTTTTCCTTTTTATCAAAACTACTTCTTTATTGTTTGTGTTTATTTCTAGGCGGGGAAGTATGGGTCGAGTATCCTGATGTATGTTACCTATTACGTCTGGAGGATGCGAGGTATAGTATTGCAACCTAAAGCATCCCAGACACTGATAACCATTCCAGGAACCCATCATGACACCGCCTTTGTTGTTTGGTGTACATTTGCAACTCTAAGTTCATTGTATACCTCATCTTGGGTGAGTTTATATCTTGAATGGTCTTCCACTCGTATTTTAACAATCCTCGCTTTATTTAGGATTTGCTAATGGATTGGTCGTTCCTCTCACGACGGAAACCGCATCCCCTCCTTCGTCCAGAATTAATTTATACTAATAACCCTCTGGTACGGCTATTCAAGTCTTTTGAAGGAGTTTTATTTACTTTGACGTTTTCGCAGATGTATTATTTTGCTATTGTAAGTTCCTATAACGGCATGCGCAGACAGACTCTAAAATTGAAGTAGATAACAAACATCATTGTCCGATTCATTTGGGTTATATATATTCCAGAACAAGGCCTCGACCGGCGTGTACGAGCAGCCATAGTCGCAGGATTGGAAATGCTTCGCCGCTTCCAATGGAATTTCTGTATTACCTCTCCAGTTTTCTATCGTTTATCCCTCGGTACTAATATCTGACCCCTCGCCAGTCCGTCTCGAAAACGAACAGATTGGTAACACTGATCAATACCGTGCTACCAGAGAGGTCCCCCTCCCATATTCTCGTCGTTATCGTACAGAGGACGAGGATGATTCTGACGATGACATCGAGGATACGGCAGCAGATGGAATAACCGGCAATGGCAAAGCACCTGCGTCTTTGAAGATGTCGAAGGTTGCCAACTCTTTGCATAAAAAGTCTCCTACGTCGGGGTCGAATGGAGCAATTGTAATTAACGATGGTGGTGAGGAGCATTGAGGAGCGAGTGGAAATCACGATTTTATTGTCTCTTTTTTCTTGGCCATAAAATTGGGACATCCCAATATATATATATTGTGGAACGTTTTTGTCGAGACCTGAAAGCGGCCTGGCCGCCCTCGGGTTCCCCGCTGAAGGAGATCGCTAGCCTGAGCCAGGATGGGGATAAGTACATATATATCATAATGGTCATGAAGTTTGGGTTCCTCTCAGGAAATTGGGTTCGCGCACTGTGATCTTTAATTTAATATGGGACTCACGAGGCAAGATGCCCCAGTACCCTCCAAAAAACCGGAAATGTCTGTATAACGGATTCCCCTTAAATTTCTACCTGGAGCAATGCTCCACGTTTTCTCAACAAGGCTAGGGTATACGACCTTTCAGTTTGCAGCGTTTAGACCTCCCCACGTATTGTAATTAAACCCAAATCTCATCGCTATGTTTGTACACTTTCCTACACTTGCGTAGCAAAACCCAGTTTATCATAAGACGCCAGTTAAAGGACAATACTGACGAGGAGCAGTTTCCTGTCGAGCGGTCGGGTTGGGAACAGGAGTGCTTTATCTGTTGGATCTTCTCTTTCAGTCAGGAGAAGACTCAAAAAACAACTGCCCCAGAGAGGCTCGAACTCTCGACCTTCCGATTAACAGTCGGACGCTATAGCCAACTAAGCCATGGGGCAAGATGAAGAAATTGGCCATTTTTTACTCCTACATTGGGAAGGCGACGTGTCAGTGTCTGAGGCGAGGCGGATTATCGTACCAGTATCATGGGAAAGAACCAAAAGAATGCTGTAAATTGAGTCTTGGTCGATAGAAATAGAAATAGAAATAGATTGATATATGATACAATGTTTCCAGGATAGCGCAACTCGTCAGTAATTGCGACCAGCCAGTTAACCTGGATCAATAACATAAATACGGAGGTACTGAAGAAACTTAGAAACCCCCGGCTAGAGGAATGTAATCGTGGAGTTGGCTAGTTTGGAGGTGATAGGTAGATATCGTTACACGAGATGTATCTTCAGCATAAGTATTTATTCTCGTCACTCTTTCTTCAGGGAGCAGCATACTCCACGGTTCGACCACTGAAACCCTCTGTACAGCCACCGAGCTTAGAGGGCTCCTTCCTTGATTCATGGAGCGGGGACCACTGACAGCCTATGTTCAAGCCTTCCCCCGGCCCTTTAATGAGTCTCTTCCCAATCTAGAAGTTATCCCTCGGGAATTGAAAACAAACTTAGGAAGATGTGAAGACGCCAGGCTTTGTAACTATTGCTCGAATACTCCCCCCGTCTCGATGGGGTTGCCAATGAAATTTTGCAGGAATACGAAAAATGTGAGATGCTCCGTCCTATTGGGAGTTCTGCCTCTTTCTTTTTTTGAAGTATTGTCACCAATATCATCATTAGTAGGATAGATCAAGAGTCAACCTCCTACTTTGTTCCCTCCCCTTCAGGAATGTCTGATGTGTTAATATAAGCTCTCCAACGGTTTACTGGCGAGCAGATGAAAGCTGAAAACATCAAACGACCCAAGGAACACCTTTCTTTTAATTAAACACCTGTTATTGCTTCTCCAGACTTAGACGAGTTCCAGCTTGGGGATTGAAACAATCAAGCAGTTCAACGGAATAGTACGCAGTTGGTCCCTTTCTCTGATCTCTTAGGACGATTTATACACAAAGTAAACACTACATCCGAAACGTTACAGGATTGGGGCTAATTATTTATGTCCGCTTTTGGTCAACAAAGTAATCAAGAATTGGGATTTAAGCATGGGATCCGTGGCGACAACAGTGACGATTTGTGTGATCCGGGTTTTTGCAATGTGACGTTGCGTATGGCATATATAAGGTATGAATCTGGGGCCAATTCTTTGGGTTGTAGATAGATTAGTTATCTATATCATATGAGGTGACAGATCGCAATGTAATAAATAAATTGTGGAGAATTCCTCTAAGAAATAGACCCTAGAGATCCCACGAGAGGCCAATACCGTATATTTGAGGGATTTTATTATTATTACTTAGTCCACATGTACGGAATGGTTGGCATAACATTATCCGGCTGCTGTGACAGTGCTGTCAACGCAAAAAAAAGCTAATCCCCCAGAGAAACTTGAATTCTCGATCTTCCGATCGCAGTAACAGTAGGAAACTACAGAAAAATAAGACATGAAACAATATAGCTGGCAGTTGACACCAAATTCCAAAGTGAGAGATCTCAAAGTCCAACTTTTGCCATGAAGTTTGATTTCGCAGCGTAAACTGTTTAGAAAATATCCCCAAGAACCACTTAATATTCTAGATTCTAGAACTGCGATAAACGGCAACTGGACAAGTTCCATTAACGCGCATCGGGTAAGTTGATGAGCCGGGCCACCGTTCTCTGACATACGCTAACGGTATCATGATTCAAATCTATGTCAACTTGCCCCATGGCTTAGTTGGCTATAGCGTCCGACTGTTAATCGGAAGGTCGAGAGTTCGAGCCTCTCTGGGGCAGTTATTTTTCGATGCAAATGTGTTGAACCTGACGTAATTCTTGCCCACGCAATCAATCACTTCGGTTATTCTCCGACTCGCGCCTCCAACTTGAACAAAGAACACGAGCACGATCGTGAAACTTCGAAGTAGTGTACGTTTTCACTCTCAGTAGACTGTTCCTGGATCTTAACATTCTCCTTTTTAGGATCACTAGGTCAATCAACTTTCGTACCGAAGTCGAGACAAAGGAAGACTCCATAGCCACCGTCCCACATCTAAAAATTCCCCAATGAAATCCTCAGAATGATATTCAGCAAATGCATCGAAAACGACAGTTTAGATATCTACCACGAATATATTAGCCTCCAGCCTACGGCCAAGCATCTATCGGCGACTGGCAGTTAGCATTTTGCCTTTGATTTGCAAACGTTGGCGCGAAATAGCCTTTAACACTCCTCAGCACTTCACCCACATCTTATTTCGAAGATACTCTCCCGACGATCCGTCTGCGATAATCCCACTATGGCTTGAATACTCCAGGAACCAACAACTTATTGTCTACACTCCCACAGCGGCCTAGCGATTAGGTCACTTCTTTCTGATATCGAGAGAGAATGAGGAAGCTCTGAAACAACTGCTACCTCAATTCCATCGGGTTAGGATATTGCGTCTACAACTCTGCATTGAGATGCGTGTTTTATTCTCCTAGGACCGTACTACTTGTATGGAAGACTTGGACCGAGACGGCATCGGCATGAGGAATAATACAAGCTCCTAATGCCGAACGCTTCACAACCAGAGGGGAGGTGACTGGCCGCAATTTATTCAGCTGGGAGATGGGCTAACATGATTGAATGATTCTGGACATAGGAAGCCAGACGAGATAGTACATTTACTTAAAGACTGCCCAAATCTCTCTTTTTATTGCGTCAAGTATTTGGCACAACTACCTCAGGTGCTCCACTTCTCTCCGACGAGACCACCCTCACGTTGCCTAATTTGAAGAATTTGACAATGACTTGGAAGGATCTCTTTTCAAGGCATTTGCAACATCTCGGAAACCTTTTATCCAAAATGGACGCCCCTAATCTGGAGGCACTTCGCTTCACGAATACAGCCAATATTCACTGGAGCGACATTTTGCCTGCTATGGCGACTATGTTTCAAAAAACCTCTCAACTGAGGATGCTATACCTTTCTGGAATATGAACTAGCATAGACGGTTTGTGGGTTATCTTGATGAAAGTTCCCGGGCTGGAGGAACTTCATCTCGAAAGGGGACGATTACAGGGAGTTTTGCGGCTTCTTGATGAGACGAAAGAGCCAGGCATCTGCCCTGGCCTTTCAGAGTTCTATCTCGCGAAGTCTCTTGTTGTTGAAGGAGGATTTTACCAGATGATAGGGGGTCGCACTCTCGATAGGGAGCAGAGGGGCCAACCCATAAAGCTGGAATTTGTCGAAAGGTTCCATGTCGAAGGCTTGAAGAACCAGATGAAGAGGGTGGTTGATGGATTGGAAAGGCAGATTGAGGACCAAGACAGATCCGATTGCCTCATAATGGGTAGAGACACCTTTTTGCTATGATACATGTAAGTTTTGGGTGGCTTACAGCGATGTCACTGACCAACTCATTTACACCATCAGGACGGCTTCTAATGCACCCTTCCAAATTTGAGGGTCTTGTTTTGCAAGTTATTCACTTCTTGGATACCGCTTTGGTACATGTTTGGTGCCTCAGGGATTGGAATAACCGAACCTTAAAAGCGGAATAACAGCCTCTACGAAATAGTATCCAAATGTATGCTCTTATTTTCTCTTTTTTGATACGAAATTTCCGCATATTCAGGTTCAGAAATATTTGCATCACATAAAGATGGGGTCCCTTTAATTACTGTATGTCTGAAACATAGAAACTGTAGCATGCACATTGCTAATGAGTTTCCAGCTATTCCTCAAATGTCATTCGGTTATTTAATCTTGAGAGTTCGAGCCTCCCCGATGACATCACTGGTATGTTTTACCCATTTGGGACTTCTGATCCTTCAGGAGTCGATCACTGAGGAGCATTGAGGACATAGCGATCATGCATCTCAGAAGAAATGTATGTCTTAATTAAATTTGGTGATAACCTCCCTGTCTCCAGAGGAAGTTAAGCGAGCCTACTTCTGTTCCTATGAAGAGACCCACCCGCGGCGTCGTACATTCAGAAACTTCCCAACGAATCCTCAGTATGGTGTTCTGCAAATGCGCTGAAAATACCAACTTGGTCGGTTCCAGTGACTACTATTATGTTGAACCCCCAGTCCATGGCAAAAGCATATATCATCGAATGACGGTTGGTTTTCTGCTTCTTGTTTGCGAACGGTGGCACCAAGTACCCTTCGTCACTTCCCAACCTTTACCAACATCTTACTGCCAGAAAATGGCCGAGCTCCCGATGACCCTTCGAGTATCATCCCATCATGGCTCACACGATCGGGAAGCCTACCACTCAATGCCTCCATTTGCCCAGAGACCGGAACTGGTCGTTTTCCGAACCACGAGGATAGTAAAATGAGCAGCTCTAACGCAACTGATCACTCATTTCCATCGGATTCGTGCATTGCATCTGGAACTTGGGCCCGAGATAGAAGCATTATTACCTCCAAACAGTACGGCTCGTCTAGACACACTGAAGCAATTTCATCCTGAGGGAGACCGTGTTACTTTTGACCCCTTGAAATGCCCATTGGAATCGTGCAAGTTCCCGCTGTCGAACGGTTTACGATCAGAGGTGACAATAACTGGCCATATTTCATTCAGATATAAGGATAAGCATTGAAGATGAAGACCTTAGTAACCGACAATGGGGCCAGCAGGCTGGAGGAGATATTTCGAATCCTGAAAGAATGCCCAAATGTCTCTTTTTGTCACATACCGTATACGGAGACGAGCCTGCCTCAACAGGAAGCCCGCTTCTGCTCTAGTGGGAGACGACCCTCACCCTTCCTCGTTTGAAGACTTCTCAATGCCTTGGGGAGCATCTTTCCGCAGAAGATCCGCGATTTTGGAGAATCTTCTATACAAAATGGACATTCCAGCCTTGACATCCTCCATCCCACCAATATACCCTAAGTTACTGAAGCAACGTTTTACCTGCTGTGGTGGCTATGCTGGCGGAACTATCCCTCGCTGGAATTCATACGTGTATCGATGATTTGTGAGGCGTTCTGAGAAAAGTGCAAGGGGCTTCTCCTCGAAAGGTGCAAACTCCGGAGAGATCTGCTACTCTTTGATGAGAATAGGGAGCCATAAATCTATTCTGAACTTTCATTTCTCCATCTCGAACACTGGTAGTCTCCCCTTTACAGAGCGGAATCATTATATCAGGTGATCAAGAGTCATAGTCTTGATAAGAAGGAGAAGGGCCGGGCCATAAAGCTGGAGTATGTCGATGTCGATGTGCTCCATTGCGAAGGCTTGGACGGGAGGATGAAGGAGGGTATTTACATGTTGCAAAGCAAGGTGCCGGATTTGTAGATATTCCTTCCCGGTCACCACTCTGTGGGTCGAATAAATTATCCCTTCATGGATTTCGAAGCGGAATAGATATAGCAGAAATAACGATATCTCGAAGGATCATAGGAGTAAGAAAATTCATTGCAAGAAATAGCGTCTAATCCATGGAGTATGAGAGCAGAACACATCTCACTGTTTCTTCGAACAAATCTCCTTGACCATAAATTTCGGAATCCCATTCCGACAATTAGAGTTCATTCCCGCATGAAATGAAACCAGTTCATTTAACTGCAATATGCACAATCTTGCTCCGTGTCACTTACTACTACAGTAGTCTCC
>Ga0157379_10004816_pt1 | contig 11599 bp, 7 predicted proteins | sample S25metaG_FD_121802 | JGI IMG/M metagenome (GOLD analysis project Ga0157379, IMG submission 121802) | Switchgrass rhizosphere microbial communities from Kellogg Biological Station, Michigan, USA - S2-5 metaG | ecosystem: Host-associated > Plants > Roots > Rhizosphere > Soil | place: USA: Michigan... | reverse complement strand
GCGGAGAAACGGGGACGAACAGAGGAAGACGCGAGCGGTTCGACGGCCGGGCCGCGCAGCGGCCCGATGCCGGCAGTCAAATCGGATCGAAAACGCGAGTGACGCAGACGAATGGATTCACTCGCGTTTGCGATCCGATTCGACTGCGGGGCGTCGCTACGCGACGCCGTCGAACCGCTGACAGGTCAATCCTCCGCTCGTCTCCGTTGCTCAGTTTCTCCGTGTGATCCCGTTGCCTCCGTCATCTCCGCTGCCCCTTCGTCATTCCACCGGTGATTCCGACAGCAGCGCGAACGTCGGGTTCTGCTTCTCGAAGTACTGCACTTCCCACTCGTTGGCAAACAGCAGCACCCGGCGTCCCTGTCGATCGATGGCGGCGGTCGTCGCGCCGCCGAGCAGCGGCAGCGGTTTGGCGGGATCGGCGATCCAGCGGGCCGCGGTGAACTGCGACGGATCCACGACAATCTCGACGCCGTACTCGGTCCGCAGCCGGCTCGCGATCACGTCGAACTGCAGCGCGCCGACGACGCCGACGATCGGCTCGCGGCGGCCGCTCTCGACGTAGAACACCTGCATCAGCCCCTCTTCCTCGAGCTGCTTCAAGCCTTCGTCGAACTGCTTGTAGCGCGTGTCCTGCAGCCGGAGCCGGCCGAAATGCTCCGCCGGAAACCGCGGGATGTCGAGGAAGCGCAGCGGCGCGCCCGTGTGAACCGTATCACCGATCGCGAACTGGCCGGGATTGACGAGGCCGATGATGTCGCCCGCGTAGGCCTCGGAGATCGTTTCGCGATCGCGGCCGAAGAATCGATAGGCCCGGGTCGCGCGCAGCACCTTGCCGGCGCGGCTATTCGAGACCGCCATGTCCTTGGTGAACTTGCCGGAGCAGATCCGCACGAACGCGACGCGATCGCGGTGCCGCGGATCCATGTTCGCCTGGATCTTGAACACGAACCCGGTGAACCGCTCGTCGGTCGGCTCGACGATCCCCGTATCGCTCGGGCGCGCGTGCGGATGCGGCGCGAGTTCGACGAGCGTTCGCAGGAACGGCTCGAGGCCGAAGTTGGTCATCGCGCTGCCGAAGAACACCGGCGTCTGGGTGCCGGCGAGATACGCGTTGATGTCGAAGGTGGTGCCCGCCACTCGAATGACGTCGAGCGACTCGCGGAAATGAACGTAGGTGTTCTCGCCGATCAGGTCGCGCGCCTGCGGATCGTCGAGGTCCGAGACATCGACCGGAGCGCGATACTGGCCCTGCATCTCACGCTCGTAGAGCAGCAGGTGTTTGCGCTGCAGATCGTAGACGCCGCGGAAGTGCTCCGCATTACCGACCGGCCAGTTGACCGGCGCCGCGGAGATGCCCAGCGTGCGCTCGATGTCGTCGAGCAGCTCGAGCGGATCCCGCGCCGGTCGGTCGAACTTGTTGACGAACGTCAGGATCGGCAGCCGGTGACGCCGGCACACCTCGAACAGCTTGCGCGTCTGACCCTCGACGCCGTTGGCCGCATCGATGACCATCACGACGCTGTCGGCGGCGATTAGCGCGCGATAGGTATCCTCGCTGAAGTCCTTGTGGCCCGGCGTGTCGAGCAGCGACATCCGGCGTCCCTCGAGCTCGAACTCCAGCGCCGCGGCGGTGATCGAGATGCCGCGCTCCTGCTCGAGCGCCATCCAGTCCGACGTCGCGTGCTTGCGCGCCTTGCGCCCTCGCACCGCGCCGGCGAGCTCGATCGCGCCTGCGTAGAGCAGCAGCTTCTCCGTCAGCGTGGTCTTGCCGGCGTCGGGGTGGGAGATGATGGCGAAGGTCCGCCGCCGCCCGACCTCGCGTTCGAGCTCGGTCTGCAGCGAGGCATCTGACTCGGCTGGCACTGCTTTCAGTGTAACCCAGCCTCGCGAAATTGCAGGATGTCAGGACGTCAGGATTGCAGGACATGAGGATTGCAGGAAGGGAAAGATTCAAATCCTCACGTCCGAAATCGTCACATTCGAGATCTCACCGCAGGTTCTTGTTGAAGAACTCCATGTAGCGCTGCGTCGCGAGCTTGGCGGACTTCTCGTCGTAGCGCGGCGTCGTGTCGTTGTGGAAGCCGTGCTGCGCGCCGTCGTAGATGAAGACCTCGAGCTTCTTGTTGTTGGCCTTCATCGCCGTCTCGAAGCCGGCGATGCCGGCGCCGACGCCGGTGTCGATCTTCGGATCCGCATAATGCGCCTGGATCGGCGCCATGATCTTCGGCACATCGTCGGCGCCCGGCTGCCGGCCGTAAAACGGCGCGCCCGCCGCGAGATCCTTGCCCAGCCGGACGGCCAGCTGATTGACAATGCCGCCGCCGAAGCAGAAGCCGATCGCGCCGAGCTTGCCCGTGCAGTCGGCGTTGGTGCGCAACCAGTTGGCCGAGGCGACGAAGTCCTCCATCATCTTGGGACCGTTGACTTCGCGGAACTTGACGGCGCCCTGTTCGTCGTTGCCCGGAAACCCGCCGACCGAAGTGAGGCCGTCCGGCGCATACGCGATGAAGTTGGCGGCCGCGAACCGGCGCGCGACGTCCTCGACGTACGGGTTGAGCCCGCGGTTCTCGTGGATGACGATGATCCCCGGGAGCTTGCCGCTCATCTTCGCGGGCTTCGCATAGACGCCCTTGATCGTCCCGTTCCCCTGCGGCGACTGCACCGTCACCGTTTCCACCTTGATGCGCGGATCGGTCGCCGGCACCTGCTGGGCCCAGGCGTAGTTCGGGCGCATTTCCTCCAGAATCGCCATCGCGGTCAACCCGCCGACGGCGAACTTGCCGATCCGGTCGAGGAACGTCCGGCGGTCGATGTCGCCGTGCTGGTATTCGTGAAAGAGGTCGAGCAGCTCCTGCGGGTAGTCCGACGCCTTCTTTCGTTCCATGAGAACGCTCCTTGATATTGGCTGGCGCGGATTGTACGATTCATCCCCGAAAGGGACAAATATGAAACCAGAGACAACGCGCCGGACGATCCTGAAGGGTGGCCTCGCGATGGCCGGGCTGGGCATCGTAGGCGTCCCGGAATGGGCGATGCCCGCGCTGGCGGCTGACGATACGCTCGTCCAGTTCACGGACATCCCCGAAAACGTCCGCTGGGATACACCGCCCGACCGCCGGATGCTCGATGTCCGGACGATCGACGGAGTGTTCACCCCGGCCGACAAGTACGCGACCACTCAGCATTACGGTCACCCCGACGTCGACATGGCGTCCTACAAGCTCAAGATCACCGGGCTGGTCAACAACCCGAAGGGGCTCACCATCGACGACCTCAAGAAACTCGGCAGCCAGGATCTGGTCGCCGGCTTCGAGTGCTCGGGCAATCGCGGTCCGCTCCAGGGTCTATCGGGCAACGGCAAGTGGACCGGCGTCCCGCTCAAGACCGTGCTCGCCTCTGCGGGCCTGAAGCCCGAAGCAAAGGACATCGTCTTCTTCGGCGCCGATCACGGCGAGGAAGAAGTCGAGTGGCGGACGCAGAAGTACAAGGTCGATTACCACTTCGGCCGCAGCCTGCCGAAGGAGAAGGCGATGAGCGCCGAGCCGTTCCTCGCCTGGGCGCTCAACGGTCAGCCGCTGACCAAGCACCAGGGCGCGCCGCTGCGCCTGCTCGTCCCCGGCTGGTACGGCGTCGCCAACGTGAAGTGGCTCGCCGAGATTCACCCGCAGGCCGAGAACTACGTCGGCAAGTACCAGTCGCGGTGGTACCGGACCGTTCGAACCGAGATGGTCGACGGCGAGCTGAAGGTCAGCGAGACCGAAGTCACGCACATGAACCTGAAGTCGTTCGTCGCCCGCGTCACGAAGAGCGGCAGCGACCACAAGGTGCTCGCGGTGGTGCTGAACGACGGCACGCCCATCAAGTCGGTCGAGATCAAGGTCGACGAAGGCCCATGGCAGATGGCGACCGCGGATCCGGCGACCAAGGACAAGTTCGGCTGGAAGTTCTACACCTACACCTGGAAGGGCGCGACGCCCGGCGACCACACGATCGTGTCGCGCGCGACCGATGTCACGGGAGCCGTCCAGCCCACGGAAAAGGATCTCGAGAGCAAGAAATCGTTCCTCGAGCAGAACTCGCAGGCGCCGCGGAAGCTCAAGATCGCGTAGCCGGATGATCGATCTTCAGCGCATCCTCGATGCGCAGTCGCTGCTCGCGCGGCATTTCGGGCCCACCCCGATCGCGCGGGCAGCGTCGCTCTCCTCTCCGACGCACGACACCTTCCTGAAAATCGAGACGGGGCTGCCCACCGGATCCTTCAAGGTTCGTGGGGCCTTGTATGCGCTGTCGGTGAACCTCGCAGCCAGGGCTGTGCGCGAGGTCGTTTGCGCGAGCACCGGAAACCACGGTGCGGCAGTGGCCTGGGCGGCGCAGCTGCTGGGCATTCGGGCGACGATCTTCCTGCCGGTCAATCCGAATCCGGTGAAAGCCGGCCGCATCCGCGCGCTCGGGGCGCGACTCGTCGAATCAGGCACCGATCTGAGCGATGCGATCGACGCCGCGGAAGCATACGCGGCGCGCGAAGGCGCCTTCTTTCTGCACGATGCCCGCGATCCCGATGTACCGGTCGGGGCGGGCACCATCGGACTGGAGATCGTCGATCAGCTGCCGGCCGTCGACGCCATCTACGTGCCGATGGGCGATACGGCGTTGATCCGCGGCGTCGCGTCCGCGGTCAAGCAGCGGCGTCCCACCATACGGATCGTCGGAGTCGTGGCAGAACGCGCGCCCGCCTATCTGCGGTCATGGGAAAACGCGCGGAGGGCTGAGGGCTCCCGCCTTCGCGCGCCTCGCGCTTCGGCGGGGCAAGCGGAGCCAAGAGCTGACGATGTTGTGGAGACCGCGACGTGCGACACGATCGCCGACGGCCTCGCGATCCGGCGGCCGTTGGCACCCAACGTGGCCGCGATCGTCGAGCTGGTGGATGACGTCGTGATGGTCAGCGAAGAGGAGATGATCGCGGCGATCGAACGACTCTACGCGCAGGAGCAGGTGATCGCCGAACCGGCGGGTGCCGCGGCGGCCGCCGCCGTGCTGAAGCGGCCGGCGGACCAAGGCACGATCGCGGCGCTCGTGACGGGCGGCAACATCACTCCGGAGTTGCGAAAGAGGCTCGTGAGGGATACGGTGTGACGGTTCACGCGCGGAGGTCATGATGCAGACACGATGGGGATCATGCGCGGCCCTGGCGGTCGCGCTGCTGCTGATCGGGCTGGCCGGCGATGCGCGCGCCGCGGATCAGGTGAGGACGAAGAACGGGATCGTCGAAGGCACCGGGCCGCAGAGCTCGGGTGTGCGGATGTTCAAGGGCATTCCGTTTGCGGCGCCTCCGATCGGCGAGCTGCGATGGAAGGCGCCGCAGCCGGTCAAGGACTGGCAGGGCGTCCGGCCGGCCACGCAATTCGGCCCGCGATGCATGCAGCAGTCCGTGTTCGGCGACATGAACTTCCGCTCGAACGGCATGAGCGAGGACTGTCTGTACCTCAATGTCTGGACGCCGGCCGCTTCGGCTGCCGATCGACTCCCTGTGCTGGTCTACCTGTACGGCGGAGGGTTTCGAGCGGGCGATGGATCCGAGCCGCGGTACGACGGCGAGAGCATGGCGCGCCGCGGTATCGTGGCGCTGACGGTCAACTACCGGCTCGCCGAGTTCGGTTTCTTCGCGCACCCGGAGCTGACGAGCGAGTCTCCACGACACGCGTCGGGCAATCAGGGACTCCTCGATCAAGCCGCGGCGCTGGAATGGGTGAAGCAGAACATCGCAGCGTTCGGCGGAGACCCGGCACAGGTCACCGTCGCCGGCGAGTCGGCCGGATCGATTTCGGTCAGCGCGCTGATGGCCTCACCCATCGCGAAGGGACTCTTCGCGAGAGCGATTGGCGAGAGCGGCGGGATGTTCGGGCCCACACTCCCACCGGTTCCCCTGGCCGACGCCGAACGCCTGGGAACGCAGTTCGCGACGACGCTCGGCGCTTCCACGCTCGCTGACCTTCGCGCGCTCAGCACGCAGCAGATCTTCGACGCCGCGGCGAAGCGAACCGGCGGCGCGTTCCCGCTGGCCATCGATGGCTACTTCCTGACGAAGCTGCCCGCCGACACCTTTGCTGCCGGCAATCAGGCGCACGTGCCGCTGCTCGCGGGATCCAACTCTCAGGAAATGGGGGCGCGGCAGCTGCTGGGCGCCGATCCTGTCACGCCCGACGGATTCGAACAGGCCGTCCGCCGGCAGTTCACCACCGGCGCTGACGAGGTGCTCAAGGCGTACGCGCCTTCGAAGCCTGAAGACGTCGAACAGGCCGCGACCGATCTCGCCAGCGATCGATTCATCGCGTACAGCACGTGGAAATGGATGGACGCGCACGGCCGAACCGGCGGCAATCCGGTCTACTACTACTACTATTCGCATCCGCGACCCGCGATGACGGCGGCAATGGGCAATGCGGTTCCCGGTCTGGCCGGCGGCGTGACGACGGCTCCCAACACCAACGTCAGCCGTCAACCGCCGCCGCGCGGCGCCGTGCACTCAGCCGAAATCGAGTACGCGATGGGCAACCTGGAGACGAACAAGGTGTTCGAGTGGACGCCGGACGACTTCACGGTCTCGCAGAAGATGCAGGGCTATTTCGCGAACTTCATCAAGACAGGAAATCCCAACGGATCCGGTTTGCCGGAGTGGCAGGCCGCGAACGGCGGCGCCGTCGTCAAACGCATGCGCCTCGATGTCGAGCCGCGCCTGGAGACAGAGACACGCGCGAAACGATACGAAGTACTGGACAAGGTGTATGCGAAATGACTTTCGCACGCCTGAAGGCGTGCGCCACATCAGAACGCAGGTGTAGCGCGGGGCTTTAGCCCCGCGTAGACAGAAAACATCTAGTCCGTCACTGCCTGATACACGAGATTCGGGTACTCCATGCGGAGCCGCGTGTTTCTCGTCTGGATCATCACGATTCCGATCAGCTGCTCCTTCGGATCGATCCAGAAGTACGTGCCGAGGGCGCCCGCCCAGCCGTAGTCACCCACGCTGCCCATCCAGCCGTTGTCGCCGGTGCTTCGCCGCACGCGGACGCCGAGGCCGAACCCGTATCCCTTCAGCACCTGATCGCCGGCGTAGTTGCGCAGATCGAGCGGACCGGTCGCGTCCGACGTCATGAGCTCGATCGTCTTGCGGCCGAGCAGACGCACGCCATTCAGCTGTCCGCCGTTCAACAGCATCTGGCTGAACGCGAGGTAGTCCGCCGCTGAACCGGTCAACCCGCCGGCGCCCGAGAAGTATGGGCCGCCGGTCTCGGCGCGTGCCGGAGGAGCCTGCGGGCGCGTCAATCCATCAGCGCCTTTGCTGTAGGCCACGGCCAGATCGGCCTGGCGGGCCTGCGGCACGGTGAAGAACGTGTCCTTCATCCCCAGCGGATCGAACACGCGCGTCTTGAAAAACTGCTCGAGGCTCATCCCGCTCAGGATCTCGACGATGCGGCCCAACGTGTCGAAGCCGGTCGACGGGCTGTATTCCCACTGTGTGCCGGGTTGAAAATTCAGCGGAAGGCTCGCGGCTCTCTTTACACGCTCGTCGAGCGACCCGCCCGACGGAAGGTTGGCCCGGCGGACGAAGTCGCCGGCCGGCCCTTCGAAACCGTTCGCAAGGCCCGACGTGTGCGTCAGCAGATCCTGCACGGTGATTTCGCGGGCTGCCGGAACCAGCCGCAGTCCCGCGCCCGCGGGATCGTTCGGCAGACTCCACACCGCGACTTTCGGGTTCTTGTACTCAGGGATGAACTTCGAGATCGGATCGCTGAGGACCAGCTTTCCCTCTTCGAGCAGCATCAGGATCGACACGGCCGTGACCGGCTTGGTCATCGAGGCGAGGCGGAAGAGCGTGTCTTTCGACATCGGCTTGTGCGACTCGACGTCGGCCAGGCCGTGCGTTTCGAAGTGCACGACCCTCCCCTTTCGAGCGACCAGCGTCACCGCGCCCGAAAAATCCTTCGCGTCGAGGTGACCCTGAATCATCGGGTGAATGCGATTCAACCGCTCCGACGACATGCCGACATCCTCGGGCTTCGATCCCGTGGGTCCGGCGCCCAGTCCGGACGCCACCACCGCGGCGAGCGCCGCCACCGGAAACCATCGAAGCCGCGCGCCATTCGACATGCCTCGCTCCTTTCGCCTACGACGAAGAAGAAACCGCGGAGCACGCAAAGACCGCAGAGAAGATTTATCTCAGCGATCTCGGCGTTCTCCGCGGTTCCATCCCTCCGTCCAGTTAGAAGTTGAACTGTGCCCCGAACTTCACGTAACGGGCCTGCAGAATATTCAGCGGCTTCAACCACGCTGAGCCGTAGGTCGTGTTGATCGCGGCCGGCGGTTCGCCCGCATTCGACGTCGCGCCGACGGCGGCGTTGGAGTTGAACGCGTTGAAGAGGTCCGCCATCACCTGAAGCCGCTGCGTCCCGGACAGACGGAAACTCTTCGAGAAGCGCAGATCGACCTGCGTCCGGCGCGGCGTGTACATCGTGCCGGGCTTGATCAAGGGCACCACGCGCGACGTATTCGCGCCGCCCGACAGCGCGCGTCCCAGCCCTGTCGGATCGGCCTGCGTGATGTTCCACTGCGCGGTGATCTGCTGGCCCGGCAGGTTCTGGAGCACGCCGCCAATCTGAATCTCCTGCCACGGCAGCGTGTAGCTGCCGGTGACCTTCACCTGTGTGAGCCAGCTGGTGTCGAAGTCGCAGTACGAGAAGACCGAACCGGTCCCCGGAGTCGGCGCCGTTCCGGCCGCCGCCGCAGCCGCCGAGAGGCCAAAGCCGGTCTTCGGGTTGTCGACGAAGGCATCGCACACGTTGAAGTGCGTGTTGCCGGTCGCCATGCCGCCGGTCACGAACAGGTCCGACCGGAGCCTCGCGTTCACAGACAAATCGACGCCGTTGAACACTTCGGTCTGCTTGCCGTAGTTGTCGACGAAGGTGACCAGGTTGTTGCTCGCCAGACCGAACTTCGTCGGGACGATGTCGTAGAGACCGCAGATCTGGTAGCCGCCGCCGTTCGGCAGCCGGGAGTCTGTCGGCGCCGTAACGCAGTACGAGTTGAAGTCTGACGGCGACACGTCGAGGTTGTCAGTCGTCGTGAAGTGGCCCTGCGCGCGCCGGAAATAGGACACTTCGGCCGACACGCGCGCCATCAATTCGTGGCTGAGCGTCGTCGAAACTTCCCAGTTGTTGCGGCGATGATCGAAGCCGTTGATGGTCTGGGGATCGTAGTGCGTCGCGATGTTCACTTGCCCGAAGCTGGTGTTGCTGAGCGCGCCGAGCTCAGACACCTGCGGGATGCCGTCACGATTGGTGTCGGTCCAGGGCCGGGTGGCGGTGTTCACCGACGTGTTGAGCGGATTCAGGAGGCGCGCCGTGCTGACCGTCGACGTCTGCACGTAGCGGCTGAGTGTCGCCTTCAGCGCGGTCTTGCCGTTCCCGAACAGATCGTAGGCCACGCCGAGACGCGGCGAGAGATCCTTGTAGTTGGGAACGTCGGAGAGCGCATCGAAGTGCCGCGGGCCGATCCACGTGCCGCCGGGCGCGTCCTGCGCGTCAACCTTGTTGTTCAGATAGTCCCAGCGAAGTCCGGCGTTCACCGTCATCCGCTTGATCGTCCAGGTGTCCTGCGCATACACGCCGAGGTCGGCCACCAGGCGTTCGTGTGTCGTGTACGGCGTCGTGCGCACCGTCACCTGGAATGGCTGCCCGCCGCGGACGATCAGTGCGGTGTCGTTGTTGGTGTAGACCAGCGTATCGGCCGGGCCCTCCTGCAGGTTCATCCCGACCTTGAACGCGTGTGACCCCGTGACGTAGGTCATCGAGCTGCGATACGAGCGCAAGGACGTGTAGTTGTTCGAGAAGGTGCCGTTGTACGCGCGGAAGGTGATCCCGGTGTTCAATTCGGTCACCGGGTAACCGTGAGACGTCGACGAGTCGTCGACCGGCTCGCGAGTCCACGTCTCGGTCATGTTGCCCATCGCCGCCTCGAACAGGAGCTTCGACGAGATCGTGGACCGGAAGGTGAACGTCTCGAAGTTGTTCTTCGGCAGGTTCTGAAGGTTCGATGCGTCGGGCTGCAGTGTGCTGACGAGCGTCCAGTGATCGGTCTTGCGCGGTCCGATGTTGGCGTACCCTGACAGCTTGTTCTTCGGGCTCATCTGCCACGTGAGACGGATGTCGCTGCTCTCGTTCTGCTGCGTTTCGGTGCCCGGACGATTGAGATCCGGCGTGAAAACGAATGTCGACTGATCGGATTCGTAGAACGTGTTGGTGCGGATCTGCTGATAGCCCCAGAACCGGTGCGCGGTGAAGAACCACAGCTTGTCCTTCATGATCGGACCGCCCAGCGCGGCGCTCGTGTCGTAGATCTTCAGGATGCTGTCGGCCGTCTGAATGCCCTGCGCCCGCAGCGTATCGTCGACGTTGCCGCCCTGCAGCTTGTCGTTGGCGAAATTGAAGAAGCCGGATCCGCTGAACCGGTTGCCGCCGTCCTTGGGAATGATGTTGACGCGCACGCCGCCGCCGGCCACCTCTGCGGAGATCGCGCCGAACTCGTAGCTCAACTCCTGCGTCGAGGCGTCGTTGGTCGACAGGCCCGTGCACGAATAGTTGCACGCCATGTTGGAGTTCATCAGCCCGTCGAGCTGTACGAGGCGATCGTTGAACGATCCGCCGTGCGCCTTCAGCTGATTCTGATGTTCGCCCGCCGATCCGCCGACGTCGTTCTGGTTGCTGCTCACTCCGACGGTCATGACGCCGATCGTCGACCAGTTCTTCGAGGTCGGCATCGCATCGATCGTGTCCTTCGACACGACCTGCCGCTTCAGCACGGTCTGCGTATCGACGATGGGGCTGGCGCCGGAGACGGTGACGGTCTCTTCGAGCGCGCCGACGCGCAGGTCGGCGTTGACGGTGGCCGTGAACGCGGCGGGCAGCTCGATGCCTTCGTGCTTGACGGGCGCGAAACCGGGAAGCGTGAACGTGACGGTGTAGATGCCGGGCCGCAGATCGACGATCTTGTACTGCCCCTGCGTGTCGGTCGTGACCGATCGCACGCGCTCGATCAGCGCGGGGCTGCTCGCCTCGACCACGACGCCCGGCATGACCGCGCCGCTCGTATCTTTCACCACCCCGGCAATGCCGCTCGCCTGGGCGAACGCCGTCTCCGGCAGCACGGCGAGACAGACCCACGCCAACACCACTCCGCACACCAGTCTGCGCATAGCCCCTCCTGGTTGTCGCCCCCAACAGGAACCCCGGGAAACGAGATCGAAGTAGAAGAGCGCGGTATTGCGAGTGATGACGCTAGTAAGAACCGGGTAAGAGTGGTCGAAAATACGCTGACGCCGATCGAACGTCAAGTACTTGCGGCGCTATACTGCGTCGATTCCGCGAAGACGCGGTCGCGCATCCAAAATGGTGAAATGGCCCGTCGCCGTCTTCGTGAGCGTCGTGCTGACGAGGTCGGCCCTCATCCCGGCGGCCGATCAAGGTTCCGCTCGTCCAGACAGCCGACCGGTCACCTTCACGCGCGACGTCGCACCGATTCTGTTCGAGCACTGCGCGCAGTG
>Ga0157379_10004815_pt1 | contig 11599 bp, 16 predicted proteins | sample S25metaG_FD_121802 | JGI IMG/M metagenome (GOLD analysis project Ga0157379, IMG submission 121802) | Switchgrass rhizosphere microbial communities from Kellogg Biological Station, Michigan, USA - S2-5 metaG | ecosystem: Host-associated > Plants > Roots > Rhizosphere > Soil | place: USA... | reverse complement strand
TCAAAGTGTTCGCATCGCTGAGGATGCCAATGATCGCATGCGTGCTGCTGGTGTTCATGTCCTCTCCATGTTCGCAGTCGCCTGTGACTTGATGAGGGACTGGAGGAATAAACCAGGTGCTCTCGAATTGCTTCCTTTCTTCGATAAGTAAGTTGTCTGTTTTTCTTGTTTCTTTCCCCATCCCTAATTCCTTTGTTGCAGATATATGTCCTCCTACGGATATCTTGCCAGAGGCCATGCTGCTGCCGTTGACAGAGGACAGATCCAGCCCGGAGAAAGCGAGTAGAGATATTTTACTCTAAAAAGCATGAATGGATTTCGAGATACTTATTTGCAATGTTGCGTTCATTAAACGCTGCGTGGTTCTGTGTTTTTGCGAAGCTAAAGACAGTAAATTTTGTCACAATTTGATTGCTCGAATTTGAGTCAGAACCTGGAGTTTCTTAGCTCCAATGAGCAGCTTCATATTTTTTATTCGTTCGCCGACCAGTACTTGAACTCATCAGCCCTATCTCAACGAGATCCCAGTCATAAGGTTCTGAGACCTGGGGAATATTTTCCGAATGGATAAATAAATGCTCTCTGCCAGGTTTCTGGCTACCCACGCCGAAGGGTCGGCCCTGATTGGTGCTGGACAGGAAAAATTTTACTTTTTATGAAAAGATTGGTAGAGAAATTATTTCAGGTCTCAGCATTCATTATATAGCAATACGGTTACAGTGCATATACTGCGAATGAAACGTGGTTATATTTATAGGTTTATGAGTCCTTGAATTATTTAAATGTAAATAGGAAGAGGTAGTAACCTACAGATGGACGAATAATTAGATGCCGATGGAGGCCAGATGAAGAACATGCTCACCTGTCGGCTGGGAATAAGAAGTTGTTGGCGACATCTTCCCCTTCAAGGAAACGAGTGGGGTACACGACTAGGAATTCATGTCAAGTGAAGATAGCGCGACATACAGATAGCACAAACCTAGATGACCTCTCACTTCCACTAATAGAGCTTCCATTTCATCGCGCTCCCATTGCTCAAATGGCTCATCGGGACGAGACTGGCGTTGCTTGGGAGGTTGCGATGATCTTTGGTCCTTCTGGTCTTTTTGGTCATCATGCTTGTCAGAAGATCCATCATCACCCTTTCCAGCTTGGCGATCCGTTTCTCCAATTGTCGTGGTTTGCTCAGCTTCTTGGGATGGCATCCTGCCAACTGGCTCTGGAGCTGATTGTGTAGCTTCCTTCACCTAGAAGGGTCATTAGCCGTTGGACACAAATGAAATATATTACTGCGTACAGGTTTCGATAATTTATCGTGATGGACAATGAATTCTTTATATTGCTTCCATGTGGTGACAAGGTCGTCTGGTATCGCATGGAATACCTTGCGGTATATTTCGGTCTTAAAGTTTTAATTAACCAAGGGGCTCACAGCAGCGAGTGAGAAATAATGGCTCACGTTGTGTACGGCAGATGCGATCCAGACATCCTTGAAAAAATCGTCGCAAACTGGGTCTTCAAACCCGTGAGGATCAATCTTCGGGCCAGGGACCGGTAATGTCCAAGGTTTCGCTCCGACCCGTGTGGACAGATGTTTCCGAAGAATAGACCTTACATGTGGAGCGGCCTTCTCTTCTTCATTTGAATCATCCTTGCCTTGCCGGGCGTGAGGTGGCTGATCGTCGGTTGTTACATCTTGTGATGCGTCCGCGGGGGCACCATAAAGCTGCTCTGAACCGTCCGTTAGTCGGGCCTCTTGAGGTTCGTCCTCAGTAGCCCGTGAATTACCATTCCCAGAAGTGTTGAGCGTTGAATCAGAGCGGGATTTATCGCTGTCGCGGGCATTAAGTTGAGTCTGGCCATTTCCCTCTATTTGCTCTAGAATTGGTCGATCATCGGCAGAAACCTCTGGGGGTCTTTTCTCCATTACCATCTTCTCCTCGAGGGTAGGGAGCAAAGACGTCGCGAAGTTAGGAACTTTGTTCCCTTCTCTATCGTAACCTTGTCGCTCCTCCTCCAAGGCCTTGTCGTCCGCAGTCGTAGCTAACTTTCCTGCATGGATCCCAATCTTGTGGAGTGCCTGACCAGTGTCTTTGTCCATCGCATCTGCAGTACCGCGGATAGCTATGAAGAACATTAGTACCGCTTATTACATGTGAGCATGTAAATTTAACCTTGAGTAGTAGCATCCTTGAAGTCAGCGGCCATCGTACCAACTCCAGGACCAGAGCGGGTCTTGCCCATCTGTGTAACACCGGGTGCTGTGATAGGAGCCTCTTGTTCCTTATCAGGATCCCAAGTCTCGACGTCCATGGCAGACTTCTTAGGTTCAGAAGCCATCAAATCTTCCTCATACATGGCGTCGACATCGACGCCGAGATGTTCACGCATGAGCCGTACCCGAAGGGTATGTGCAAAACGTCCGACTTTGTATGGCTTGCCATCCATCCTCCTGCACGATTTGTCAGTATGGAGATGTCTAAAGAAGGTGGAATATTTACCCGTCTATCATGTCAGTATCGCGGATTATAGCGGCGAGTTCAGAGTCGCGGTCTCCGCGCTGCGACCGCTCATTAATATTAGCAGATCCAATGATGGCCAGGCGGTCGTCAACAATCATGGTCTATTCAAATGTCAGGTAACGCGGTCGGGGTCACTGGCTGCGGCTACGTACCTTGCCATGAATATAGACCTAAGCAAAAAAAATTGAGATATCATGCCAAAGACGAAATGTCTAAACGAACCACTGACCTGTTCTGTAGTCAAGACCTCTCCCTTCAGCTTCCCCCAACCTCGAAGGCAGAAGAATGCAATGTATTCTTCTGGCTAAAGAACCTGTCACCATTGATTTCGAAGTGAAAGGTAGTCGAATACTCACGTCGATATTTTCCTTTCGGAGCCGTCCAAAGATAGAGTTGGGCCCGCGGCCAATCGTTCTGTTTTGAGCTTCGAGGATAATACGAATCTAGAAAGGAAACTTAGTAGCACATCTTTCAGCAACATGAAGTGTACATACTGCACTAGCCTCTCCTTGATCAATAGGGGATGGGAACCCAGGAAGACAAGGAATAATGATGACTGCACGCCACTTGGTGGCTTCACGATGAGCACGAATAATACGATGGACTAGAGCATCACCAATCTTGTTCTCGATTTGAGCATCATTGACGACAGTCGAGGAAATGAAGAACTGGTTCTCGATGTAAACGAAGTGCTCCGATAATTGGATGGCCTTTAAGTAGGCATTCTGGATCGAATGTTCCGTCCTACCGGGTGTGCCAAGGGACCATGGGCCTGCCGAACGACAGATCTGGAGTTCACAGGTACCAGTCAGGCCATGTTCGGTTAGTTCTTGCGCCTTGAACTCAGGAGAAGGTAATAAGAAGGGCATTTGACGAGTGTGATTCTGTAAGAAATGAGTGGATGTGAGTGGACAACTGACACTAAAGCTCTAACCTTGTTTCGTAAAAGGTAATTCCATCTAGAAGCGAACAGATAAGCTGATGGTATGACGATGAAGTTCACTATACGCATTACCTTTGAACGAAGTGTCGACATAGATCTCGGGCAGGTGCACCGACGATTTGAAGCCCAACATCGTGCCTGGAATTGATATATCAAAGGTGGTACATTAGTTGAGAGTATATTCTCAACGTACCAAGGCATTCTAGGCACTTTCGTTCGATCATACATGTCCTGCTCAGGCTTATTCAGGGTATGGAATTCGACGACACGTTCGTTACTGTAGTCCTTGCCTACAAATAACACGAGAAGAATCAGGATAAGAAGAAGATATAATATTAATGTGACTTGCCAGGCCAGATGAACTCGCTCTTCTCGGCACCTTCCATCTCGCCGTCGTCGACTAGAACATGCTGCGCCGTATCCCAGCGCCCAAAGCAAAGATCGATACCACCCATGAAGGCGATGGCTTCATCTATGACACACATCTTTTCATGCTACCGAAAGTCATATTAACATAGAGGAAAATAAAAGAAACAGAGTGACTTACATGTGCCCAGTAATAAGTCCCAGTTTGGAAGTGGGAGGGTGAGCGTTGGACGAAGATATTCTTCTCGTGAAGGTTGATCAAGCGCTGCTTGGTATAACTAGAAGGGTTTAGGTTGTCAGATAAAGCAGATCGAATATGAAGAGGTTTGACTCACTTGCTATCTATCGGCGTTGTCCTACTGGAGACTTCATTGCTGGACGATAAATATAAACATCATCACCTATATTCGGAATGATGTAGCATACTAGACGATAACAAAAATCTTGACACCCTCTTTCGCTTTACGTTCCAAAAGACGATCCAAGCGGTAATGCGGTTTATTCGGACGACGAAGCTGTAGCTCTAAAACACAATTAGCTCCCTGGTTCGAGTCCTGGTAGGTGTCAAATTACCTGGGGACAGCCACCAATCGTGAATATATATGGTTTCCTTCGCAAGGAGAATTGCCCGGGACAGGTTCCAGAAGTAATCACGCTACAAGCAGCGGTCAACAACAAGTACGAGGACGATGGTTAGATACACACACCCCGTCTACCAACCACTGAGCAGCTACATTCAGCCTAATAGGCGCAAAGCTATCAAATCTATTTCGACTTGTCCAATGGGACGTTTGGGCCGTCCTTTCAAGTGCTGCGATCCATTGCTGCATTTGCCGCTATAACGAAGCGCCAACATCAGCCATTCGTGTCCGTCATATGAAACGAGAATCCACTTACAGCATTCCTAGCATACAACTTCAACCTCATCTGAGAATTCTCAATATAAAACGTATGCTTCGATACGTCCTTCGACCGTTTCTTCTTTTTCTTCTTCCCCGCCTCACCATCCTTCGACAATCTCGGCACGCCTTCTTCATCCAAATCACTAACAGGTTCAGCAAGTGGATCCACATTCGTCGAAGGATCCACCAGCGGGGTTGAAGGTCGGATATCCTCATCATCGTCAGAATCGCTACTTGACCCATCAGAAGACGATCCTGATACAGTACTCGTAGTGGATCCTGATCGTTGGTGTTTATGTCCTGGTGGTGGCAGCGATTGCGTACTCTTAATAGTATGGTCGTGATGGAAGATCTTTCCAATGCTCGCCCGGAATTTGCGAAGAGTGCTGGTGTGAGATTCTCCTCCGTCTTTATCGTGGCCTTCTTCGTGTTTGCCACCATCGACGGAAGAAATCATCGCACTCTCAATAGATTGACTGGGTGTAGATTTGGGATGTCCAGACTCTCTGGTATCATGGGGATGGAGAAGGTTAAAGCCCTGACGGTAGACACGCTTTGGACGTTCGATTTTGAAGTCTTGGTCGAGGAGGAAGACTTCAAAAATCTCAAGCTATTGTCAACTAGAGTGAGATGGCTTCGACAAAAAAAATGGTATGGATGGCATCTTACTTCACCAGGATCTTCCAATACAACCAGATAGCTCTCTCGGACCGCGCACCACTTGGATCGTCGCTTTTCACGCCAACCTAGTCCTTTCCGAGCAAATGCGCCTTTAGTACCGGACGAACCTTCGATGGACAACACGCCTGCTTTTGCTTGATAGCCTCCAGATTGAGCAAGATGGATGAAGAGCGAAGAAATCTCGAAGAACTTGGACAGACGGTTCGATGCCGGTTGGAACATCTAGGTACTTTCAGCACCAACAAGACGTAAAAGGTGCACGAAAATACATACCACAGCGCGAACTAGCCCGACGAGGTAATTCTCAACTGTCTCACGTTGAAGACGCGCGAATTCAGATCGCCCTGGTTCAGCACTTCCACGTTCACGATTCTGCTTCTTAAGCCACTTGAAGTAGGGAAGACCTAATGATATAGTCAATTTAAGGATCTACCGGACAGAAAGCTTCTTACTAGTCATTGGAAACTCTGGAAGCGCCTCAATATTGCGATTGTACGCGTTTGAGACGCGATAATGGGCGTGGAGAGAGAGAAGATCACGTAGTTGGCGGTAGATGACCCATCTTGCGGCGCCGTTCGCGTATTCACACTAGATGTCGACTGGTAAGCGATTTAGCTTGTATGCCAGAAAGGAACCCACATACCTCGATACGGAACACAGCCTTCGTGCCATGTAAAGGATGCAAACTATCACTGACCCTAATTCGGAGTCGATGTAATAATACTGGAATTCTTCTCGCACTTCTCTCGTCCCGTTCAAACCACATCCTCAGCATCAAAGCCGACAGTCCACCAGCAATAAGTTCATCGGTAATATTGACCATCTTCCCCACGACTTGAGAAGCAGGTAATGGATGTCCGTGTTGTGCGCTTCCCGTAACCTGTGGCAACAAAGACTTCAGACGGGCCCACCTAGGTGCTGCACCACTTGTAGGAGTACGAGGGGCAGGGTGACTCAAAGAGCGAGCGAGTGCGTTAGGTGGTCCGAATTGTGTTGGAGATTCAGAGCGAACGTGAGTGAGGTTACGAGTTTCATGGTCAGAGGTAGGCGAGGCCGTTTCCCCAGAAAGCCATTTTATAGGATTCCACGCTTCAGGATCTAGCCAAGTGATCTCGCGCCTCTTCGCCCGCTCCTTCTTCTCCATGGCCTCTCGTTCCTTTTCACGTTGCTCCGGATCCTCATACTCCAACGCTCCTCGGAATTCCGAATCCATCCGATGAAAGCGCCTCTGGTACGGATCGTTAGGTGTCCCCCCTTCGTCCCGCGCCTTTCCTTTTCCTTTTGAATTCGGAGATTCCTCCTTCTCGTTTATTGGCGATATGTTCGCAGTATTCTGCCTTGATGCAACCGGTGATATGTAGTCTAGCGAACGAGGCAGACCTGTTCGCGCTGACGGGGTGGATGCTGTGCGCACAGTCGCCTTGGGTGAGCGGGGTGGCGTACTCCCACTCGCTGCAAGCTCAGGATCTCGTTTTGATGTTTCACCGTTCGGTTTCGATGTATCTTCTGTCTTTCCATTCTCCATAGCAGAGTGAAGAACGTCCCCCAGGTCATGATGCGGATCCGCTGAGCCCTCACCCATCGTGATAGCGATACAAAGTATTATGAGTCTGTAGGATTTAAAGTAAAATATGTCAATGGGGATGTTAAGAGCAGTCAAGAAAATGGGGTAATGGAGACGGTTTTCGATGACAAGTTCGCTGTTATTAGGATTCCATGGGCGCTTAATTCTCCATTAAGACAACCACTGTTCTTATTAAATGATGCGTTGATAAACGAGACTTTTTCTAACGTTCTTGTCAGTACATATTGCTACTGACAATGAGTTTTGCATATATACCTTTCCAAATCTTGCTTAAGCACAATAATATTGTAGGAACGAATTATTCGACTTTTGGGGCTCAGCAGTGACGTAGGAAAGTTAGTACCCCTTACTGAACTTCGGCACATATGCCGCAGATATTATTTTTGGAGCCAGCCACTCCCAAATGAAATCTCAACCATACGGATCTACACAAAATATCCCACAGTGGTTGCAACAATGCCATGAAAGATAAAAGATCCACAATGACGAAATGAAGGCAGGCGTAATTCAGGAATCACGATCGAATCTCTTCCAAGCGTGCTTTTCATACTCTTTGATCTTTGCCTTGCGACGTTTAGGTCTGGAAAGATAGTAAGTAAAACGAGATAACGAAGAAAAAGGGGGGAGCATACAGGACGGGAACGCGAGGTTCAACTAACGCTCGTTGCTGCATGCTCTGGAACCGGTCACGGAACAGATTGCCTTGAGGCTATAACAGCGATTTCAGTGATCGTGGAGGATCCAGCACAAAACAAAACATCCACCTTAAGCTCCCTGAAACTCTCCGCAAGTTCTTCACCAAGTTGGACATCTACCTGACCTTCAGGCACACGATGCCTGCCCAACCGCCGACCAACCAAGCCCATTTTCTTTAACCGGGCCTTCTGCGCTAACCGACGAGCTTCCAGACGAGCTTGTCGAACCTTTAATGACGAGTTCACTTGCGAGCGGAGACTTTTTGCTGCAGTAATCCCAGCAAGGAATCGCTTTTTCTGCTTTTGTGCCATCAAAACTCGTCGCTGAATGAAAGGGTATCATTTAATTATCATCGAAAGAGATTTGGTAAGACTCGTAATCTTACCTGCTCCAACAGTAACGCTGCTTTCCGCCTTTGTTTTGCGGTCTTGCGAGGTGGAGGCTTATTGGTCTGTACAACATCTTCCTTTTGTCCGACCACAGATTCTCCATCTTCCGTAACTGCATCTCCTGTATCGACAATCATACCAGGAGCACCGACTTCTTCTGCGACTGCTCTTCGGGCAGCAGTCATTCTCTCCTTTATTCCTACAAACTTGGCCGCTTCTGCTTCCTTACGCACTTCAATTTCATGAGCGGTAAGAAGAAGGTCACGGTGGGCCGTTTCTAATGGATTATACGATGTTCCTTGGTGCGGTTGAGAGATGGCGGGAACTTCGACGGTTCGATGAGGAAGCAGAGACTTTGGAGGCTAGATACTAGTAAGAACATGACAAGGTACAGATAAAAATGAATACATACCTTAGGTATCGGCTTTTGGACTAGAGGTAATAAATAATCCTCTGGCTCGGTAAATTTCCCCTTCCCTTTCAACATCTTCGTAGGATCCGGTGCAGCTCCCCAAGCATCATACTTTCCACTATTCTTCACAGCCTCAGAAGGCTCCATCACGGCAGATCCAGCACCAAGCTCTGACGGGTCGACATATGTATTAAACGGGCCCTTGACTTTACGTTTGCCCATACGCAAAAGTTTGGCCTTTTCTTCACGGGTAATTTTAATATGGGATGTCAGTTTTGAAGTGCGGGAATGTAAGGCGGGAATAGCAGAACGTTGTGCGAGGATTTTGGATGACATCAGTTGGGAGCTGTCGAATTTTGGGAGAACTTGCTTTACTACAACAATACTTCAGTCAGAGCAATTCTCCCTAATTATACAATATGAACACTCACAATTCTCATCTCCTGTGATATCAATCTGAAAAAGCTGTTCATCTGTCTTCTTATGCAGTGCTTCGCTGTATCCCAATATCAGTTTTACTCAGGAGCAACGACATTGTACAAGCCATACCCAATGGTCCGCTCCTGATCTCGAATATCTTCGAGTGCTTGCTCGATGGGTTCAATATCAACATGCTTTCTCCATGCTTTCTTTCCTTTACGACTTGGCTGCGAATGTTGGGCGGGTGCGCCGACGGATTTTGGCATGACTGAAGACTGTAGGAGAAATTGATGCGGGCGTCTGTGGGCCCGATTATGTCTAAATTAGCTTTGCTTCCGCTCATGACTGCTCTCATGGTCCTTTAAACTTTGGACTACGTGGCGTCATTGTAAGTACGATTTTATATGGAAATACTGCGTAATTGACTCTTTGGAAGTTCTGGCCTCCTCAAAGTTTTGTATACCTTTCTTGCGTTTTCGACTGGATTCCCGACGAACCTTATATAGCCCCTTAGATACTCAAATACGATGATCCAAATCAAACAGGTGGATGAAACCTATTTCCCTATCTATGACACCATTCCCATGCTGGTGCACATTAAATCCGAATATACTGTCGAACCCTCAAACGAGGCCGAGGGAGGTTTCTCCTTCACTCTACGAGATGTCATTCCTTATACCAAAGACCTCGGTGGATACGAAAAGGCCTGTGAAAACGAAAAGAGATTTGATATCTCCAACTGGGCTTTCTTTATCGCTTTTGATGCGGATGGAAACCCTTGCGACGCCGTTCAAGGAGACTCAAGGTCACATCTTCCTGGGACACCCATCGGGGCAATTACAATGGCAGCCCAGACCCAAGGCGTCGACATGCTCGATGGACGGTCGGATCTCGCGGTTCTTTGGGATCTCCGTGTTCGAGAGGAATATCGGCAGCTTGGCCTCGGGACGAGATTATTCACAGCCGCAGTGCAATGGGCACGACAAGAGGGATACAAACAGCTCAAGATTGAGTGTCAGAATAACAATGTAGCTGCGTGTCGGTTCTATCAGAGGCAGGGTGCTATCTTGAAGGAGGTGAATAAAGGTGCCTATGCTGATGATCCTGCACTTAAGGATGAGGTGCAGCTTATTTGGTATCTCGATTTATGATGCCGCTCTGTTTGAAGTACTAATTTTCGGAAGGCGAGTAGTTCTCAAAGGGCATGTTATCGAGTTAATCATCATTCTTTTACAAGGCCTAAGATGTTTTGGGGTGCCAGACTGTTCGCTAGCAAACATATGAGAATGAAAGGTTGCTTTCAGTGAAGAACCCGTCGGCATAAATTTCGGTGAAATTGGTAGAAGTGAATAAAAAGAATTCAGAGGCCTTGTTTCAATGTGGTATCGAGCTTCCTTTCTCGTTAAAGCTTGACTGATGGCTCCCATGCTCTAAGCTTCCTCGTCAGCCAGTCATAAGTTGTTCTACCAAGCCGCCTTGATCTCTACCGTATTCAGGCTAAACTTCTGATCTGAAAACGACAGGATAGAAACAAGTGACGAACAACGTTGGTTCCTGGCAGTCAGCTCTGCTCATTGCTGAGAAGAAAAGGAGGGATATTCTTCCTTGTGGCATATCACTTGCCATTATACCTCGTTGAAACTGATAATGATTATCAATGAAGGTGTATCCTGCTCTCGTTCGACTCATTGCACTCAATGCTTGGGAGACCAAAAGATACTGGAATGTCTTGGACCGTGCGGGCTAGTCATGAGGTGTTGAGGCAAATCCTCTCCAGCTGATATATTATACACTTGTCGGATTTATAAAAGGTCCAACTCTCAAGAACGTTGAGGTTTATAGATTGGCCCGTGGAATCGGCATCGTCATCTGTCTGTCTGTCGTTCGTTATATAATATCTGGACTCCATGGAGGTGAGTAGTATCTACTATTCCAAGTGAACGTAGCTCATGTGAGGTTATATGTCCCTGTACAGTTGTTTATCCTAATGGGAGAAATGTATTCAATAAGGCATGCTGCCTGTTTGTATCGTTGCGAGAAGACATACAGAATAAGATGTTGGAAAAGAAGCCTGCCCTCCAATGGTAGCATAACTCAAATATTAAACCCGTTTACTGAAATCAACATATCTCCTGATGAGGCGGTTCCCTTCATGGCTGCGCACTCGATGTTTGCTAGACGCATAGTTGAAGGTAGAATGAATAATGGGTAGATACGTGTCTCTTGTGCTATTCCACGGGTCAGTAAATTGATAAATATTGTAGCAAACCTCTATACTCTACACCACATGTGTTCGACACAGAGTTCTTTTCTAGAGATTTTATTAAGAAGAACCACGACAGTCTGGCGACTCAACCTCCTTTACAGCATCTCCCTCAGAGTCGGCTAACCTAAAATTTTCCGAATTGCCAAGGAACCGGGATATTTTGTCGCCGTCTCCAATCAGATTTTGCTTCGGCTCGCGATCCGAGAACTACCTGTGCATGGGAGGGGTTAATAAACGAGCAGCACAAAATGACGGAAGCGTTCAAATCAGCCATGGCAAACTTTCAGTTGTGGGCCAGAAGTCAGCCAATTTCATTGATTGTTCTGACCCCATCCGTATCCCCTCCGTCTTGGCCTAGAAGCAATCGTCTGCCCAAATTTCAACGGATGTGCTCGTCTTCACTTTCTTAGAACTTTA
>Ga0157379_10004812_pt1 | contig 11603 bp, 9 predicted proteins | sample S25metaG_FD_121802 | JGI IMG/M metagenome (GOLD analysis project Ga0157379, IMG submission 121802) | Switchgrass rhizosphere microbial communities from Kellogg Biological Station, Michigan, USA - S2-5 metaG | ecosystem: Host-associated > Plants > Roots > Rhizosphere > Soil | place: USA: Michigan... | reverse complement strand
TCGAGCGAGATATGATCTCCGAGAGCTCCCTCTCAATCCTATTTCTGCTTTACGACAATTTCAATATGATTCTGAAAGCTTCCATATTATCACTATCAGATTACCTCCTATTGAGTTATAATCTATCAAAATTATTTCTACCTTGATTCTGTAAAATGAGTGTCAAGTATTCTCTAAGAAATCAAGAGGTTAAGTAAGCCTTTCTTCCGAGTTCGCTGTGGAGCCGCCATCTATCATGCATCTCGGTTGGAGAAGATCTTTGAATCCTACGGACCAGAACCGACTCCCCTTAAATACTTCCGTACGTATTATGCACTACAACTCTATTATAAGCTGAGTTGTGCTGATTTCGCTAAAAGGTTTGCGGACGTTATTGTAAGCTCTACTGGTCGAGAACGCAACGCATTAATATCGGCAGAAGCCGGATCTTTACCAGTGCCCGCTGGTACCAACGGGCGCTTAATAAGCTAGGAGAGCCAGCGAGACTAGGTAGGAGTCCTAGTAAGTCCTAGTTTTGTCATATTTCTGTTGAAATAAACGTCATAAAACACAAATAGCTATAAAATTGGCGTTTAACCTCGGTGAGCTCGTGAGGCAAACGGAGGCCGTATGTACATTATGTAAACTGCTTATAAACTGAATACATGCTGTACAACGGAAAAGGGAATAACAAAAGGAGCTGTCACACAGCGCGGGACGGAACTCACAGCATATAACTTGCTGAGCGCTCGTAAACCCAACAATTTCCAGATGTTGGGCAGGCTTCACGAGTATATACCTCTGTAAGATACAATTACTGCGCCTGATAGGCTCCCGCTCCCGTAAATAGTTTTTCGGCGCCAGGGGTTGCAGGGTGCATATGGTCATTTAAAGTTAAGGGCTTCCAGCAAATCGCCTGGCGTATGGATAACTTTAGGTCTGTATCTGGTCAGTCTCGGGTTCAATTCTCCCCAAGTACGAAACTTTTTTGTTTTGAAAAAATCGAGATTTTTATTTTCTTAACTTAGAATAAATTCATAAAAATATTCATTGAGGCCTTCCCTGACTATATAAATGGCTTTTAATAGTTAGAAAGCGATTGAGTTGTTGAGGGAGGTGAGGAGAAGATAAAATCCAAGAAACTGTCTCCCGGGGATCAGTTTCTTGGATCTTTCTTTCCAAATTTTGTTGGCAAGTTTTATAAAGCATTATTTATAGATATATTTACAAGATTTTTGAAGGAAGAGACGAGGGCTCTAACATTGAAGTCTTCACAATTGCCCGTTTTGGACGCGCTAGCACGCGCGTGTATCGTATCGTACAGAGTTGGTGTTGCCTTAGGCTTCACATACTCCGAATATCATTTGACATATGCTAACGGGCCCGGGGAATTGAAGTGTGAAGGGAGCCTGAAGGAAGGGCGAAGGGAGCCAGAAGATAGCTCGTACCCGCGCAGCGTGCTATCCTAGCACCCAAAGTAAGGCTTTCTTTTATGGTCCTTTCTTGACTTATCACTACTCACCCAATGTGCCAGTGTCTTACACGGCACTGGAATATGGCACACGGACAGTATCAAAATGTGCTGGGGTATAAGGGGATGAGGCAACACCTTGCGGCGCCCATTCTCTCCAAAAAGGGCGGTGCGCATTTCATGCTGCATTTGGATTAAAATTATTTCCCTCCGCTTTGATTCGTATTTATCTGATATTATTTCAATTTATTATTATTATTTCACACCAGAGAATATCCAAAACTTCTTCCCCCACCCTCAAAGTAGCCAGGGGAATCGGAAACCGCTTGGTATGACGGGGCGGTGCCGTGAATAAGGCGATCAAACCCGATTGCCGAATCGTACCCATCGACTATGAACTCCAAAGATAAGTAGCCCAGTCACCTGTAATATTGGCTCTACATTCAGTGTGCCACAGGGAAAGTACACTGATTACATGCGATCAGTCGACCTAGTCGGGATGAGCACATACGGAGCATCCAAAGCGACGCTCAACGTCAACGCAATCGGCCATCGAAGGAGTAAACATCAATGCCCCTTGATTGTGTCAGAAACACGGTTAGTCACACTCTGTTTCTTCTTGCATGTCTGGTTACTGGTATATTAAATAAATAACGACAATTACAATGTGACAATCTTCAAGGAATTGGTTGTGACAAACCAAGTAAGACAGGCAAAGCTTGCCGGCTTGAAATGCTTCTCCTTTACATGCTCAACTATCTCATTTCGGATGAGGAAGGTTAGCTGACGTGACATATATCCACCTTCAAGGAAGGTGTGTTTATAAGGCCTACAGGTTGGATTTGTGGACCCGAGACATTTACTGACAAGTTTTGGGATTTCGCTAGGCCCGATCCTGGAATATTCGTGTGGAGTTCTGGGTTTTACCGTATCGCCCTGGCCACCGTTGCCCTTATCTGTGACCTTTGTCATAACCATGTCAATTCTACGAGTATATTGACAACAAAAGTTCTGATAACGAAGGTAAAATTCTCTCCCAATAGCTGGTTGATGGCTGAAGTGGCTGGAAAGTGCGGGTTGGAATACAGTATAGGGAGGCTCCAAAGGGGAACATTGGATCGCGCCTGTAACCCCACACTCAAGTCCCGCTGATGACCGCAAAGAAGTCAGTGGGGAGAAGATGTATTACATGTCTGCGTTCAATTGTATAATAGTGTCACCGATAAATATTAAAGACATACAGATTCCTGAACATCGGCATCCTCAAGGCAAGGGTTTTGGAATAGTTCCTCGAAACGCTATATGAATCTTCAAGAGGCAATGAAAGGTGTAATAACTATTAAGATGAGGTGCCAAGAAAAATAGACCACCGTTAGCAGAGGTGATTGAATACATGCTTCACCGCTGACGTAACTCCTCGATACACGGTGTTAATGAGCGACTTAAGTGACCGGGTGATATTTGAGGGTGAGAGGGATATCCTTGTTATAAGGGCAAGTTATGCTTAACCCCTATCTAGTATGTAGGGATGCTATTGCTTAAAAATATCCTGAAGGTTTTCCAGAATTTGCACCGCCCTGGGACTGAATACGCCTGGGTGAGAACACATGGCCACGGACTCCAGAGCTGTCAGTAAAACTCTTCTTTGAATATGCCTGCGACTCATCAGAATTATCGCGCACGCAGAATGTGCAGATTCTTGCCGAGCCCAGAAATTAATGACTGTTGTAACAGTGTCAAACCCTAATTATGTCTCCGCCAATCACCTTTTCGTCTATCTCGACCACCTTTCGGTCGATTCACACCAGCTATCTGTCACGCTTCTGATATCTGGCTTGTATTGTGTTCATATAGGCGTTTAGGAGCTCAAAAAAATCCTAAAATCCATAGATTCCAATAAAAATAATCATACAGTGGAGGAACCGAGATAAAGGACCATGACCTCAACTAGGGCGGAAATGTGTTGTCTCTTTATTCTCTCGTGTCATATATGCTGAGTTTTAGCTAGCGGATAAACATAGAATCACTCTGACTATTTAAGCTTGAGAAGAAGGACACTTTCAATATCAGAGCATAGCTATATGGAAGGGATCTCCAGCATGCAGCACTGCCTGGTAATGCCAGCCAGCGGAAATCGCTACTCAAAACCACTGCCAAATACTATTGGATCTAATCTGGGTCTTCTATTATAGCTTTATACCTTTTAATATTACATATCTTTAGTGATTTACTCCCCCCGAAGCACAATTGGAGGCGGAATTAATTGCGGTCTTACCCTACTGGCTCACCAACAACATATGAGGTAATACAACAGTAACTAAGGAGGTTCATGAAATATGGTCTTTCAACTATTTTCCATGGAGGCTCCACCGTTCTAGAAAGAGACTGAGCCCCATAAATTATTTTTCAAATGTCCACTCGAGGAGATATTCAATATGGTGACTGAACTGTTGAAATGGAGAGACCTGACGGCCCCAGGGAGGTGACAGAAAGTTGATTGAGGTTGAGCAAAAAGTAATAGAGAGAGACGGAAAGATCACCGACGGAGACATCAGTAGGCTATGCATAACGGTGAGGTGAAATACACGAGCGAAGTTACTTGAACCACTGTCATCCACTTGTTCAACAGGTCGCTTCACGGAACGCTTAATGCCAAAACCGCGGAATTTCACTGGAAGCCTTCTCCTGCCAACTTTTCGGTAAAACTTTTCCTGATCGTCCGCAGGATTGTTACGACAGAATCCACAAGGGTGGCGAATAGGATTCCTGGTAGCCTGAGGGGCGGTGTATCTGTGTTTGCCTTCAGTTCATTGAGAGAATAACAGGAATGCCCGTATGATTGTATGCACGGTCTATGTGAGCGTGACGCGTGCTTGATTGTCAATCCCAGATTTTTCAAGTCTGGATATGTTGTTAATTGATGAGGTGGAAGAGACACGCAATTTAAATTTGCATGAAAATTCATTATATTACACACTGTAGATTTACGGCTGTCGACTGGACGTCAAAGTTTGAAAGCGAGGCCGAAGTGCACAACTGCGTTTTCCGAATGAAACGCTTAGATGAATTTGGAGGCCTAAAATGCAATGGTCAGAGACAGCGGTGGCGATTTCTGGTATCAGACTTACCATTCCGAGGAGAGAGCCCATGCCGCCACCACTGTTACCACCACCGCTAAATTTGGACTAGGGACATAGAGTCAGGTAAAGTGGAAATAATATTCAACGATATGTCCTACCATGACGACCATTTTCATCATCGTCATAGCAGCGCTATTAATCGCGTCCTGCTTTCCGCCAGAGGAAGACCCGCCACTAGAGTCGAAGAGCTTGGAAGCCTCACCCATGGCAAGAGAGATGAGCTGATTATTGCCGCCCTCTCCCCCACTAGCAGTGAACATTTTCATGGCCTAAAATAAGTAAATAGAGCCTTTGGATGAATATCGATGTGGGGGACAGTAATGGGTTCAATGTACCTGCATAGCTGCCGCGGCACCCATACTGCCCGAATCTAAGTTGCCAGCATTGCCATTCGAATAGGCTTCGTGGTGAGCCCTGGTAACATGCTCCTCGTCGACAGGCTCATGGGATTCGCCCTGAAAAGCTGAGTCAATATGGTGGAGGTAATTCATGGTAACTATAGTAAGTGCCAGACCTTGCGGTTCATGACATGGCTCATGGCCGAGGAGAAGAATCCGGAGTCTTCAGAGTTACCAGAATGCTGTTGAGCACGGTTGACGACATCCTCGTGGTCAACTGACCAAAGTCAAAGGTCAGCTGTGTACAAGGAGGGACCAATAGATGCCTACATTCTGGGTTGTATGATTCGTGGTGTCTCGTCTCCTGATACTGGTTATCCTCGTTATCGTTACCCCTACGCTCATCTCGGTTGGAATCTCCAGATTCTTCATACGCCTCGTAACCTTTCTTCGCGAGGTTCATGAAACCTTCCTACCAACGGATAAAGTGTCAGTTATATTTCCCACAAAGGCAGAATCAAATCCACCATGTTTTGTTACAAAGTGCGGTCTTGGTCGAGTTGGTCCGAAAGAGATGCCTCCTTCCCTGCATCAAGGACCATATAACGAAGCAGCATGAAAGCTGTGTTTTCTCAGGTTCCTGTCTAACAATATCCTCCCCCTGATGATATCGTCATCGCCAGAAATAGCTGCAGTGGAGCAAATTGATGAGAAATAACATTCCCAGAAATTCCAATAATCTTATCGGTTTTCTGACACCCTGATGAATCTCAGAAGACTGTGAGTGCACTTCTATAAGACTATACCTAACATTGTCCCCGATTATTGGACAAAGCTGCTTCCGACAAGCGGGACAAGTAGTCATTTGCCTAGCTTCAATTGAATTCAAATACAATATTATTGAAGTACTATCTACTGCTATTTGGACAGCAATTTCACGAAAGAACGTGGTGTCGACTACGTATCTAATTTTGAACAATTTTCTTGCCCTCAGACTGAATCGCACACATAGGACACTGAATCACAGGCATAGGGCACTGAATGGTACTCCTAGGACACTGAATGGCACTCATAGGGCACTGAATGCGTGACATAAAAGAAGGGCTATGGAGTTCTGGTTTGCCCCGCACACTGCAAAAAGATATACATTATTGAAGCAAGAATTGATCTCGCGGTTGATCGATGGCAACTACTAAAGTTACCACTACCCCAATAATGCGCACATTCCCGTGCTTTTCTGTTTGCCTCGGGCGTTGCTGAAGATGCCTTTCACTCTACTGATAGGCATAGGCATAAGACTCATGATCTACAGTGTTTGGCATCATCATGAAAACATTGTAGCCCTGTCTTGGAGGCAATTCTATTACCATCGCCCTGCGTTAAAATAAGGATCCCACCTAGAGAATGGTATATATGGTCCAGATGGCGGAGTATAATTGGGGGGAGAATGAAAGGACATCGAGGGAAAATGGGGTAAATACTCAAGCATGCTCTTCTGACCTACGCGTTGAAGTGCCATGGGTATCTCACAACATTGCCGACAGAAAACCTGTCCCAAAAAGTTGGCAGGATAATGTAACGTGTCTCACTCGCCGGCACCCGTTATCACCGTCACGTTTCATGCCTCTCAAAATCTGAAACATTCAGTCAACGAGTCCGTCAGCACCATGAGAACCCGATCCAGCTTCGTCTGCGTTCGAAGTGAGACTTCGTCAGACCGGGGACTCCAGAAAAGGGTCATTCTGGGACGATGTTCAACGCGTGTCGACCTCAGCACGAAGGTTTTTAGCTGTCTTACCGATGCAAGACCATTGCGGACGAGCTATAGAGGTGACCATGTTGCGCATGAAAACAGAAACGTCGCCCTATGTCATCTCATGTCCCTCACACGGTATCGGTCTATAATTCGCTCGTAAATTAGTCGGTCCAACCCCATCGCTATGATGTGAAGAGATACTCTCAAATTTGCTCCAGGCCGCTTCCTAGGACAACGTTGCATTCAGGCTGGTTAGAAATAAAGCGTCAACATTGAAGGTCCCCAGTCCGTTCTATCGCAAGGCCCTCCCAAAATTCACATAGGCCATGCAGATGTGACAAACGCTAACTGCTAAAAGATACTGTGCCTTTGATGCATATCGAAGTGCGTCGATGGTAACTTTATCCTGTATATGCATCGGAGAACGTTTCAAATAGTATTGGCGATACTTTGGATACCCTCATCTATAATGCTGCAGTTATCATCAGAGAGAATAGCTGGAGGAGCATAATCGACTTGTGAGTGAATCGTAGATATTTAGCGACCCGAGATTAAGATGTTCCAGCGAGGAAGAAGACGCACTACTGGATGAGGTGTTTCGTCAGACCGTAAGAAAATCTGCTTCTCTGAAAATTACCAGGCGCTGAAATCATCTATTGTAGTTCGACGTGAAATGCAATCGGATTCATCCGTACACTCTCGCGTTTTTCCCTCTTCTTCGTAACGGAACTACGAAGAAAGTGATTGTCATCAGCAGCCGCGGAAAGTACGCGGATTTCGGACAATCAATCGACCTCGTCGGAATGAGCACATATGGAACATCCAAAGTGACGCTCAATGTGATGACTTTGAAGCTTTATTGGAACTTGAAGGAGGATTCGTCATCGTGACCTTATGCTCCGGCTTGGTTGATACACCCCCAACTCATCCGACTAAGCCCTAGTAAGCGTAAGTCAAGATCGTGTATCCCTGACGCCATTGCCCGGATTCCAGCAGTCTCGAATCGGAATATGAGATGGCGCATGAAAAACGCCGAAGATATGAAGGGCTTGGTGCCGGAAGGAGTCGAATAGGCCGTGAAGGAGCGGTTGCAGGACATCGAAGGACGCAATAAGAATGACAGCGGGAAATTCTTGTGGAGACATGATATTTGGTATGTGTGTCAGCACCGATATGAAGAGTCATTGTTAGTCCACTACATACCTGCTTGCCAAACACGGGCTTCCTGTTCGTAGCATGATTCAAAACGAGACTATAACGGCAACTGCCAACAAGTTTCCCACAATCGTCAGATCATCACCACGCTTTGAAAGCGACCAGCAAAACAGTAATCCAGCGCAATCCGCATTCAAACCCAACCCAAAACATAATCCCAACAGACGACTAACTGATACCTTTGGAGGGATCGGTAGTTGTCTTAGCCGGCTCCCTACCAAAACAAGCACCCACACCCGCTAGGAACTGGCCGCATTCATTGTCTAGTAAAGGCGGAAGGCAGAAGGATGGAAGGACATAGAGGGGCGCTTTAGGAGTGATGACGATTTTCGCCGAAGGTGACGCGTGACAAGGGGGTATATGGCCTTTACTCATTTTTTATTTTGTCGCTGCGTGCATCCTCTTAGAAAATAAAACTATGATCCTTAAACATCACCGCATGTCCTTCTATCGGAGGTGATATACCCTTTTTCGTATTCAATCGCACATTTTGAGGTGTTATACACTGGACAGCATCGAGAAGTTGACTGGCTCTCCAGTTCCGACTTTCCGAGGTGTCACGGCTATAAATTCATCTCCGAGTACTGCCACCAGTGGTCTGTCGCATCCTTGTCACCATAATGCCTCCTCGGTGGCTCTCGAAACTCACCATATCGAAAAAGTCAAACAACCCACCCATTCCTACCGATTGGCTAGCTCATGCGATATTGCTTACCAAAACTATAGCTGCTGCTGCTGAATTAGCACCCTTCCCTTATATCTCTAGTGCTGCAAAATCACTGCTAGTCCTTCTGGAGCCCATTCAGGTTGGCTATCAATTCATCGCTCTGCGACATATTAAATAATCGCTGGATTCCAAGCAACTGAAGACTAATACAATTGACTACGAGAATCTCTTACGAGATATTGTCACCATCATTGGGATCATACGGGATGAAGTTATACGGGACCCAGAGGTAGCTCAAGCATCACCAGAGTTTATCTTGATCTGCCACGATCTTGATGGGTATGAATCTCTCCATTGATGCACTTGATGTAGGTTTTGAATCTCAGTCACTTTGATTACAGATGTTTACATCGCATCGTGAATACATTGAATGAGTTCATGATTCGAAGAAACCCATCACCTATGAGTCAATACCTGAAGTCTACCAGCATCAAGGATCTACTAACTCGATACCGAAAGGAGGTGGATACTCTCCGAAATAATCTCATAGTACGTCGGCAATTACGCAGGAGACAGTCAAAACTTATTCAACATCTCAAATATGAACACGCCAGCTTCGCAACAGTATCTATACCAGGTTACAAGTCGCACTCTTGAGCTCCAATACGGGTCCTATCTCCAACCTCACCACCAGCGTCGAGGCCCCGAGGCCTGAGGATTCCCTTGACCTATCGAATGTACGTGTATTGAAGACCCTGCATCCTCTCATGACACCTGAGTATATTCCTCGGTCTAATAGTTCCGACATATCTTTACCGGTGATGTTCAACTTCTTGACGAATACGAATACGAGCGCAACGAATCCGGAGCGAAGTTAAATGAATGGAAAAACACTCAACAGTATGTTGTCAAAGTTCATGGGTCCAATGAGACCAAGGCGATGCGCGTGTATCGTGGAACAAATGCCAGACAGGTAATAAGTTCTCTATAACTATGGAAATCACTGAGACCGTGATTGCAGCAATGGAGGGAAGAATTAGAGCTTTTGTCGTCCATACGGTGAGCCTTGGACCCTTATCCATTTAGGAACAGTAGGGTTTATTGAGTGTAAGCCATCCTCGTGTGCTCCAAGTCTTCGCTGTCTCCGGATCTGAGAAGCAACCAGCAATAATATTTCATCAAGGCATGCATTCTAATATACACATTATGATTTTGTACACTCAATGAAGTATTCTCCGCTTAGGTAGTTCAATGTCGCCATACAATTTTCAAAAGACGTTGAACTCGATTGACAGTATTTTATTTGGGTATTGGATGGTGTGTTCTTCGACAGGTTGCAAACCACCCTTGCAGTATTGATGCATTTTCCAGATGAAAGATTACCTTGTGAGGTCCGACTTTGGTTGGTGACTGTAAAGCTGAACCAACGATCACTAGCAAGCCCAGTCATTCCTTGTGCAAACATTACCTGGCTACCACCCTGTTCCATTCGATAATCGCTTGTTATATCGGGATTTCCAGATTATTCAAAATATTCTCTGCAGATTTGATTCTCTGGTTGATGGAGAAGGGAGAATATACATCTCGATTGTGAGGACTAGTTATTTCGAACACCTTGAGATGGCCCTGATTCCGACGACTCTTCAGAACATGGATGCAGACAGACAAGGCCAGTTTATTAGCAACTATGACATAAGGAGATTCAGGAATATTCCTGGAGATTTGCAGCATCCTATGGTGAAGGGTCCAAGAAAAATAACTGATCATGATACTCTGATATCAACTCAGAAGCTTTCGGATGTCCGCGTTGGTATAGAAGCCTTCCATGCTTTGCTGTTCCCTCTAGGTTTGCCTGGCGACCTCAGCGATCCGTGTCCTATAGATCCAGAAGAAGAACTCGCAATTGGTCAGATATGGGCATCTATGTCACGAGTCCAGCGGGATCTTCGCATTTACTGGCAACCCGGTCATTCGTATGCAGCATATGAAAAGATCGGGTATTTCACGTTTTCCGACATTGCCAAAAACCTATCAAAAACATTCATTTCCAAAGCATCTGAGCTGTACGTCGAAAACCTTTCCAATGTGAACGTGAATAACGACAATGGAAGGCGGATAAAGTGGGTTATCAATGCATACTGTTGAACGAAGTTAAATACCGACTGTGAATAGGTTTACTGTGTATGCGCTAGGAGATTACCACTCAGCATTACGTGATGGTCGTTGGAGCTTTATACTCGGTGGTGTCGATGAAGAGAAGATTCAATCTGCATGGTTCAGCCAGGCAAATCATATACGAAATCTGCTGGACAGATTTGATTGGAGCGCTCGCACAACCAAGTTTAAGATAGGCGAGTAGTCTACTCTACATGAAAGCGTAATGCTAGAGCTCACCCGGAATAGTCACTCAAATCAAATGCGAAATAATCATGCAGACCGCATTCAGACTTTGCGATGGGGGAAGGGACAAATGCTACCTCTTCGTGCTTGAGCCAAAGCTCGAGGAAAATGGGACTGTAAAAATCCCAAAGGCGTATTGGACAAGCGACCCAGATGGAAACCATCCGCTGAGCCAAACGGAGATGTTTTCACTCGGAATTGTCCCCCCGATAATTGAGCTTTCATTCAGTGAGGATAACGTATCGTGGACTCCAACTCATCTTGAGGGACTGGCACTATTTCATAAAAAATGTGGATTCGACCCCTTTTCAAACGACGTCTCACGGTTTCTCCAAGTCCCCCGTGCACATTTGCTCTGGAAGTCCAGTGAGTTTTCGTGGGTTGCAAAGGTTGCGGTGGGCTGATTCTCTTTGAAACCCATGCAGACCAGCACGCTAAGGTTCGAAGACGTCGCTCGGCGCCCCTGGCAATTCCAAGGCGGCAATTTGGATGGGCACCTTACCTCGGAGAGATAGACGAGTGTTGGTACGAGAAAAAGAAGACAAAGCTGCGCTTCTTTGACGTCTATGGATTAAATCTTAGTGATCTCAAGGAGAGCTGGGAATTTGGTGCTGTTCCCTATGCACGAGACTGGCTT
>Ga0157379_10004811_pt1 | contig 11603 bp, 14 predicted proteins | sample S25metaG_FD_121802 | JGI IMG/M metagenome (GOLD analysis project Ga0157379, IMG submission 121802) | Switchgrass rhizosphere microbial communities from Kellogg Biological Station, Michigan, USA - S2-5 metaG | ecosystem: Host-associated > Plants > Roots > Rhizosphere > Soil | place: USA... | reverse complement strand
TTAATAGTTTTGAATTCCGCGACTTACATAGCTGGGGCGAAGATGAGGTGGATTATTGGCGGGTATCCATTGGCTCTCTCCGATGGGAATAAAGGGCCGGACGTGGATGGAGACCTTCTAGAGCAAGAATCTTCAATGGGGATTTTGACGGATTCAGAGGAAGCTGGAAACGTGTTAATCGAACCTGGAGGCGTATCAATAGAGGTTGAGGAGGATGGGAAGGATGATCCTAAAGAAGTTAGTGTTGAAGACTGTTCAAATATTCTTGGAGGTCTTTCCAGCGAAATAGGAAACCTTTCCATTGCCTCTGGCCGGACTATATCCGTACCAGGTGCCCATGGCCGTCTTCCTGACTTTGCTATCGTTCAACTCCACTCGAAAGTTTCGACGCGTCCACGTTATGATGGATACGAAGCTACCGAGATCTATCCTCGTATGCTCTGCGAAACCAAGAGCTGTTCCATGATCTATCCGAAGGAGCACTCCGGAAAGACATCCAAAGGAAGCTTTATGAAGCTCAGAGGGTCATATACCAGCAGGTTGCTATTGCATTTTTCACGTACCCTCATTTGGATACAATTTGTGCATGGCTGCTGCAGGTCCATACTGGAACCACGCTGCTCTGACGCGAACTAATATCAAACCAGATATTTGGAGGCAGCTCAAGAAAATGAACAACTGTGTGACCCCACTATCTGATTACCACGTACATCGTTGGTCAAGCTTAGTACGGCTTAATCTCAACCGCCTTCTGACAATAAATTTTGAGCTGTATTAAAGAAATCGGAAGATTTGGAGGTGCAGGAGTTACTCTAGAAAGTGGTTGAGCGTGGGCATTGGAGGAAAAGGAACATGGTGAGGGTCGATGAATTAACTATGTATGGTAAAATCGATTCAATTCCCGCCTGATATTGTTTTCTGCTTGGTTTTATGGCTGTGATTAGGAACGATTCACCTACTAGTAAATGCAAAATTCCTAAGGTTTCTTTATGATTAGCCCACATATCCGGTACCTCCGAGTTTGTGCGCGGCTTGGGCGGGAGAAGGCTTACGTCGACAGCGGCATCGGATCCAACCCTCTGAAACCGGTGAAAAGATCGCATTTGAGAACAATTTAATTTGAGTATTAATACTATTATAGAAGGTTTTATTTTGAACCTAAGGACTATAATCAGTGTTTTGCAAGGAAAATATAACTTTTTAGCGCCCGCGTCATTGGAAAACTTACCGGGTCATTGTGACCCTCGTTAAAATAATTTAGTAGTAAGTATTTTGATTTGCTGCTATTTTTTAAATCGCATAAAGCAGTTGAATATGGTCACAAAAGAAATATTTGGAGAACCGAGTCAATGGAAAGAAAAGCCGGCTCGGAGCCAATATTACGCAAGCACGGCAGGCCATCCTTTCAGTCAGCCCAGAGGTCTAACTCAGACCAAACTCCCTGCACCATTCATGCTTTCACGATCTTTTCCAGCATCTAGACTTTTATGTCGTCGCCCAACTTTACTCACTGCAGCAAGATGGCAACGAATGTACGCAACCCCCGTTAATGATCCGAAGAAGTCAAATGGGAAGGACGAGGGAGTACAGCGAGAGAAGGAGGAGGATACCAAACCGGAAGAGAAAGGAGAGGATATCGAGATTCCGAAGGGATTGGATGGGTTTTTCAAACGACATCAGGGGAAGCTAGAGCATCTGGAGTCGAAGGAGAAGGAGGAACGGTCGAGGGAGCGAGGATCGTCTCATCATGAAGGCGAAGATCCAGAGCATGGTGCGCCAAAACAGAAGAACCAAAAGGAAAGTGGCTCTGGAGCTCCTCCTCCAGGGGGGAAGCCTGGTGGTTTCGGTGGTCAAGATACATGGACGAATATTGGCATTATGATGTTGTCAGCCTTCACCATCGCATCTTTCAACATGCCAGCCTCTCCTCGAGAGATTACTTGGCAAGAGTTCAAGACCGCTTTCTTGGATAAAGGCTTAGTAGACAAACTCATTGTCCTCAACCGCAAGGAGGTCCGCGTCAAGCTGCACACGAACGCCACAGGGACCATGTATCCATCTTCGGACAATACTGGCAATTACTGGTTCAGTATCGGTAGTGTCGAAGCCTTTGAACGGAAGCTCGAAGAAGCTCAGGACGAACTGGGTATTCCCAGCACCGAGCGGATACCCGTTGCATATCACGAAGAAATTTCCACCTTTAATACCCTTTTACACTTCGCTCCCACCCTTCTTCTAACCGGTCTGCTACTTTGGATGTCACGACGCGCTAGCGGTGGAGCTGGTTCAAGCGGTATCTTCAACATTGGAAAGAGTCGGGCAAAGATGTTCAACCAGGAGACCGATATCAAGGTCCGTTTCAAGGATGTCGCTGGTATGGATGAGGCAAAGGAGGAGATCATGGAGTTTGTCAAGTTCCTCAAGGAGCCTGCTGTCTATGAGAAGCTAGGGGCCAAGATTCCTCGCGGTGCTATTCTCTCTGGTCCTCCCGGAACTGGTAAAACCCTTTTAGCCAAGGCAACCGCCGGTGAGGCAAACGTACCATTCCTCTCTGTCTCTGGTTCTGAATTCGTTGAAATGTTCGTCGGTGTCGGTCCTTCTCGTGTCCGTGACCTATTCGCCTCGGCCAAGAAACTCGCCCCATGCATCATCTTCGTCGATGAAATCGACGCCATTGGTAAGTCGCGTGCAAAGTCAGGCGGCTTTGGTGGAAATGACGAACGTGAATCAACCCTGAATCAGCTCCTCGTCGAGATGGACGGTTTTGGCACAGATGAACATATCGTCGTTTTGGCTGGTACCAATAGGGCTGACGTTCTCGATCCTGCCCTCCTCCGTCCTGGTCGTTTCGATCGTCACATCGCCGTTGACCGTCCCGATGTGTCCGGTCGAAACCAAATCTTCAAGGTCCACTTGAGGCCGCTTCGACTCTCCAAGGAGTTATCGGAGATGGACGGTTTCGCCCAGAAGCTTGCCGTCTTGACTCCTGGGTTTTCTGGTGCTGACATTGCAAACGTTTGCAATGAAGCCGCTTTGCATGCTGCTCGTCATGGGCATGAGTATGTTGAAGAAAGTGACTTCGAGAGTGCCATTGAACGTGTCATTGCCGGTTTGGAGAGGAAGAGCCGTGTATTGAGCAAGGAGGAGAAGAAGACTGTTGCGTATCACGAAGCTGGACATGCAGTTTGTGGATGGTTCTTGGAGCATGCCGATCCTCTTTTGAAGGTTAGCATTATCCCCCGCGGTGTTGGTGCTTTGGGTTATGCCCAGGTTAGCATTTCTTCTCTATATTCGAATGTACATTAACAGATCATCATCCAGTATCTACCACCAGATCGTTATCTTCTTTCCACCCCTCAATTGTTGGATCGTATTTGTATGACACTCGGTGGTCGTGTTTCTGAAGAAATCTTCTTCGGTCAAGACATGATCACAACTGGTGCTCAAGATGATTTGCAAAAGATCACTCGCATGGCTTTCGAAGCTGTCGCTAACTACGGTATGAACCCCATCGTTGGACCAGTCAGCTACGGTGGAAGCGAAGGTTCGCGAGAAGGATTCCAGAAGCCATTCAGTGAGAAGACTGGTGAGATGTTGGATAATGAAGTCAGAAAGATGATAAAGTGAGTGACGAATGTCCCGAATATTGTTTGTTTACTGAATTCTGTTGTGCAGCTTTGCTCATCAAAGGACAACTGAACTTCTTACAGAGAAGAAGGCTGAGGTTGAGAAGGTCGCGAAACGACTATTAGAGAAGGAAGTCCTGACAAGGTGATATCTCTCTATTTGACCTGTACATCCGATATTCACGCCTTCACCCTTTTTTTTTTTAGAGAGGACATGATCGATCTCCTGGGCAAACGTCCCTTTGCTGGCCGTTCTGACGAAATGGACAAGTGGTTGGATGAACACAAGCCTGGCCAAAAGCAGGCCCCGCCATCCTTGGGTCCGGAGCCATACCCGGTGGCTATGAAGGAGGACCAAACAGACTCAAAACCATAGTTGTTGAATTTTTGGACTCGAAGTGGAGAAACATTTTTCGATAATGATACCGAATGTGCATTCATTAGAACTAGGCATCTAAATCTGACTTATTGTAGCTGTATTATTGTTTCGTACATGAAATATCAAAACAAATATAATACCTTTCATTCTATCTTTCTCGTTCAGAACGTGTGTAGTTCTTCTTCAAGGTCTTTGCCACTTTCAGTCTTAGAGCGCTTAACTATGGGGAAGACCAAAAGACCTAGTTCCATCCTTGCTGGTCTGCCGGCTTCTATCCTCCAAAGCTTTCGAGAATCCTCGACAAATGACAATGAGGAACGAGATACCCATGTCGCTGTTGGAGAGAAACGCGCTGCGGACCAAGCATTCGCTACCCCACCACCTGCAAAGAAGCGCAAGGTAGTAGATGGCTTACTTGGACCTGGCTACGAAAAGTACGATGCAACTGGCCTTGTACCGTTTTACAAAAAGATGAAGGATGTTCCTGACAGGTTGAAGAAATGTAAGTGAATTCGTCAGCTCACTCTGAAGTAATTGCTAACTTGTGCTTCCTCTCAGACTTTTACCAACGAGAACGGCTTTTCTCTCTGTATGATGATGGATGTCTCTTGGACGAAGAAGGGTGGTACAGCGTCACGCCTGAAGCCATTGCAGATGTTATTGCAGATCGATGTAGATGTGGAACTGTGTTGGATGCATTCTGTGGGGTTGGAGGCAATGCCATTGCGTTTGCGCGAACTTGTGAGCGAGGTGAGTCCATTTATTCCTTTAACATGTTTTTTTTTTTTTTTTTAAAGACATACTCATATGATTTTGTGTCCAGTCATTGCTATTGACACGTCGGAAACGCGTCTTCGACTCGCTCGACATAATGCTGCAATCTATGGCGTTGAAGACCGAATCGAGTTCATTCTAGGCGATTATCTCTCTTTCGCAAAAGCATACTTATCCCTTCCTGAGCATGTTCGAACGACGATAGACGTTGTATTCCTCTCACCTCCATGGGGCGGTATAGATTACACAACGTCGCCGGTCAAGAAGAACGCCTCGACGTCTGCGACGGTCTCCGAGGTGGATGAAGAAGATGAAGAAGAGGACAGTTACAGCCTGAGTAGGATTAAACCACTACATGGTACTGATCTCTTCAACATTTCAAGACGAATAACGCCGCATATTGCGTATTTCTTGCCGAAGCACACCAATTTACAGGATATATCCGCTCTACTTCCATCGGGTACAAGAGATGCAGAACCTGTGAAGGAAGAAAAGATAGAGGTGCAAGAAGCATGGATGGGGAATAAATTGAAGGCCGTAACATGCTACTTTGGAGGTCTGGTAGAAGGCCAGGAGGCAATGTTTCCTATTTGACTTTGGAGTGATAATTGTGTAAATAAAGCATAATCGTGTGTTTTGTGATTTAGGGGTATTAATAGTAAGGTATACAGCAGTCAAATCTATGAAGAAGAAAGGCGAGTTTGAAATTATTAACCTCCATCGTGATATGATGGTACAGATGTTGATGACCCCAACGCTGCCAGTTATACAGAAAATTCAGTTACAAAAAGGCGTCGAGCGAAGTGCGATAGACAAAATGCAACCCTCCATGAAGAAAACCATAAATGAGCCAAAATGCAAAGATGATAGTTGAGTGAAACATAGGGTGGAGTGCTCAGCGTTGAGAGCGTTGAGAATGGTGCTGTTGAGAAGACTTCTCATTTTCCACGTATGGCAATAGATAACGTATAATCTCTTGAATCTTTTGAATCTTTTCCTCGGTAGAAGCCTTTCAGCTAGTTAGTGGAGCTCACAATCGCAATAAAAACGCGCTTACTCGGAAGAACAAATGAAGACGACGAGCTTCCCATGAAGATAGCTTTCGTTTTCGCGCGGTTTTCTCGACAAAGTGAAAGTTCGCAACAAGTTTGGGATCGACAACCTCGTTCGCGTGTGGGTCGGGTTCCAAGTGGGCCATTTCTTTGGCAGCATCGTCCCAATCGACAGCACCTTCCACAACCATCCCCCACATCTCCTCCAGCTGCGGTTCGGGTTCGTCTGCTCCCTCGCATTCAATTCCTTCGGCTTTAGCTACAGCACGAACCCATCGATTTACTCGTTTAGTTACTCCTTCTCGGATATATCCACGTGTTCGAAGCTGTTCATAGGGTGATTGCTTGATAGGGACTCCCCACCCATCTGAGCAAGAAAATCAGTCTCTGACCTCTACAGGGATGACTTGAACTTGCCATCAACAGGATCATCTGCTTCCTTGGCAGGATCCGGAGGTTGTTGTAGCACGTATGTTTCTGACTTGCGTTCACGAGCTTCACTGTCGGTGGGGAAGTCTGAGAACTCCGAAGCTCTTGCGCAACTGGACATGATATAGTCGTTCAAAGTAGAGATATGTAAAATCAAAATTTTAGATGTTGTAAGAGAAATCAGGAGAGGATACCAGAGTGTAAGATGGGACTGTGAAGGGCTTATATATTTCGATGGTAAGGGGGTTCGAAATTGCTTCCGCAAGAAGCCTCCGTGACCGTGACGGTAAACGTGGGCTGCCAGCGGGTTTCCGAGGACAGCAGATGAGGAAACTATAAATGAAACGCGTGTTCAAAATGGACGGTTGATCAGAGAAATTTTATTGAATTTTATCCAAACGTGGTCGCGTAGAAGATTGAGGTGATCATCGCGTTCCTCCATAATCAAGATGTTCCACTGGCATGAAACTCAGAGAACAGTTCAACTTAACAACGTAGGTGAAGAATTGGCACTGTGTCATCTGCATCCTTACCTCGATCAACAATCCCCTCTTCTCCTCTTGGACTTTGATCTTGGTTAAAGCTGTGCCTTTGCGTTCTTCCATTCATCGGAGAGTAATTTTGAGCTGAATTCGCAGAAACGGGCGAAGCAAGTTGAAGAGAGATTGTCGATAACCGCTCAAAATCCCTCACCACTGCGCCTCGATCAAATCAGATAAGATAAGATAAGATGGTGGGCAACATTCGACTCGTCGTCTACTCGGGTCCACTTACTCTCTTCCACGCTTTAGCTTCCTTTGCGAACTTCATTTCGGTGCGCACAGACCATGAAATTAAGGTTCAACGTTCGATGTCACCGCACGTGCAGCCGCGTTACTGCTCAATTTTCATTCAGGTTTGGAGGAACATATCCCCGATGCAGAGGGTGCGTAAGTTTCGATTGTCACTTCCCAAGCTTCCGGGCGAAGGTGGTCCTGAGGGGAGAGCTGGAAGGATACCGTCCCTCAAAGATTTGTTCAAACCGATGATGGATACCCCAAATCCTGTGAACTCCTCTGTCCACGCTTCCTTGTACTATGACGCGTCCTAGTCCAAAACGTAGTAAGTAGTGAAGATCCGTCCCACTAGGATGGAGCGGTAACTTCAAATTCTCTAGTTAGACCCTGAGAGTCTAACTTTTGTTACCATATTGCTCAAGAGATTGGTTATTTTCATGGTCGATTTCTCTTTAACATGACCCGTTCGTTGTTTTCGTAACCTTCTACGAACCACTCATCACTCATCCGAATTCAATTATATAGAGAGATAAGTAGTTCACCCATTTAAACTCCCTTGCAAACAAATATTTTCTGACTTCCTGATGGAGATATATCGCTTATCGCGCAACTACTTACAAACAAGTGATACGATGCTCTTAGGCACTTGTCAGAGACGGTCTGGCCTCTCAGATGTCTGTATGCCCATTGACAGTGTTGGACAGACCTCTGCCTCAATCCCAGAACTCTTCTCACCGGCTCCTTTTCCGATTCGATAATGATTAATCAATAGAATCTATGAATAAGTGAACCGAAACCCTGTCTGGTCGAGGGGACTTCTTATGAATCCTTTTCTTTTCTTCACGACCTCACTCTCGGAAGACCATTGACCCGAAGAACAGTCAGCCACAACAGGGCCACTGCAGCAACAAGGAACTAGCGGACAAAAGCCTAAAAGATAGACAAACTGCGCGATACTCTAATATTTATCTAACTTACAACAAATGAAGAGAACACAATAATAAGATGTCTAATGTATACTACGAAGGTCCAGGTAAGGGGTCAACCCATGTTCCATTTGGCCAAAGTGTTGCAGCTCGTGTGAAGTCACCACTAACGCCTTCTTGCTGGAACTGTTAGAAATATTGTGTCAAGAATATCATCCTTCATGTGACAGGGTAACAACATACCGCCAACCGGAAGAAATGTGGTACTGTTGCATCCAATACCGCGAGACTGAAGTTCAGCGCAGTTCCCGCAAGTCTCTCCACATCGTCAACTAATAAGGTGAATCCAGTCCATTGTGTTGAATCATTCGCGGGTATTCCATCCCACATTATCACTTGTTGGTTGAAGGAGATACTGGCATTGAAATTGGTGGAATTGGTTATAAACGAAGGTAGGTCAGTTCCAAGTGCACCATCCCTTCGAAGCTGATAGAAAATATAATTATGATTAATCTTCCCAAAGAAATCCAAGTACCCACCTCAGCAGGAGTTTGGACGATTGAATCAAACCCGAATGCTGCACCCCCATTAAGGAACATACCCAAGACAAACGCCTGGTAAATTGCCGAAAGTCGCGTTGGAAATGCGGTGATGGGCATCAACAGAAGTGCCGCAAAATAATGATGCAGCCTAAATTGTAGGCCAGGTAATAACGCCAAGACGAGCATTATGAGGCCAGCGACGATATATCCTCCAAGGTAATAAGGGAGCCAACCAGTCTTGCGAATAACGCGAAGTTGGTTTATAACAATCACCGTAAGAACGATGATGATGACGACTAGCGCTACAACTGCGCCTGGTCGTTGTGAGATATCGGAGCCTAATAATCGGTCGATTGGTATCTTATCGGTTAAGATATTAAACAATACACCTGGGAATAGTCAAAAAATGTGGGAGCAGAGAGAAGAAGACCAACCAGGCCAAAAACCGCCCAGATACCATATTCCTCGCTCTATGGGCATCTGAGAGAAAAATGGGAGAACATGGCGATACGCCAGTGCCCAGAAAGCATAGCTAATAAACAAAGCAGGCAAGAAGGTACCGAAAGCATCAGAGATGGAAGGAGGAGCCCCTGCAGGCTGTGAAAAGAAAATGATGTGCCAGTAACCCATACAAACCATACACCAGAATAAAACGAGGGGTTTAGGACGGAGAAGGAAAAATATAACACAGGAGCAGAGGATATTGAAGGCAAGGACATCGTTTCGAAGATCGTTACAATGGTGTAGGGCGTCTGTTGGACTAAAGATCATTGAGAGGGGGAAGAAGGAAGGGAAGGGTATGGATGTGATGCCATTAGCTGAAACGGACTCGAATGGACCTTGGGTGCCGACGAGAGATACTCTACCACAACCTCCTCGGGAGTCGCTAATAATGCCTCTGAAAATATCGGGAAATATCAGTAAAAAATGGAGACATGTTCGTATAACACTACTCACGCATGTATTGCAGCAGCACAGAGGAAACTGTCACCGCGATAAGAACCAGAAAAGGAAGCATTTCCTGAATTTCCTCCGCCAACTACCAGAGGCACGAAATCGACCATTTCACTCCCAACTGCCCTTGGATTGAGTAAAATCACCGAAGAACATTGCGCGGGACATCGAAAGTCGAAAGTGCCGTTGTCAAAAGGACCGCATAATCCTCCATCAAGGCCGCAGACGTCGTCCTTTCCCCAATAGGTGGAAGTACAACCAACGAATGATTCAGCTGGAATAGTGAACCATTGGGCCCTCACTAAGAATGCGAGACCAATGATGTATGCAGCGCTAAACAGAAGCATAAGGTACGTTCTAGTCAAATGACGTGTTCTAGCAAGGAAACCAGCTTCAATTGGAAGGGTTATCCTTTCTGTCCTTATAGGTACCATAAACTTTGGAGGAACAAAGTCTAAATTCAAGAATGGCTTTGGTGCTACACACAAGTTAGTAAACCAACAAGCTAACGCCCAAACTACTGGACATACGATCAAGTTGCCTAGGCGGGCTTGGTCCACGAGCGTACAACACTGCCCGTGAAAGGGCATTGTATCCTCTAGGATATTTTCGTTCAACACCATTGAAGACACGGATATACCACGGTATCCGCCTTGAGGGAACCAGCTCCGCGGCGGTCTCGAGCTCGTCCGCACTCTCCTTCTTGGACTGAGGGCTTGACGAACTCAGCTGTGACGACGACGAGCTCGTCATAGGAATCTCTTCGGTGTATACATCGATATCTCGAGGCATGGGCGTGGTATGGACTCTGTGAGAGGAATGGTGAATCTGCGTGTGTGGTCCAGCACTTCAACGCCGTGACAGATAAGTCCGGCAGGAATTAATAAGCGGGTTCAAATTACAACGGTCATATGTGTCCCGAATTAGAAATAGACATCACTATCTTTGGTAACAAGTTTTAATAAAAGGTGATCATCCAATCCGCAGGCGATGATATTATACTTCTTTCGCGTTATATATGTCCTTCCACTCAGAGAAACCCCTCAGGGGCACTTCCCCACAAAGCTTTACGGTCACTTGATGAAGACGGTCAAGTAGCTGTAAACATAGTTAGGCCCAGCATATGGTCTCCACCGCCTATGTGTAACGGCTTACCTTGATGATCATGTACACTGCAGAAACGCCAGCAGCAAAGTCCATGTATTGAACAGAATTTAACTCTGCCCAGTGATCAGCATCGCCTCCCGCGTCATTTTCAGTCTGTACCCTTCGGCGATGGTGATAGAAGAGTCTCTCATGCAGATTCTTAGGAAGAGTCTCTTGCAGGGGTTCCGCAGTGCGCAGAGAACGTGAGACCAATGAAAATATAGACATCACTTCTGAAATCTATACAATGGTTTTCAGCGACTATCTTTAAGGCCACCTCGGCCAAAGAATTCCCAGGGCTCACGAAGTCAGGGTTAAGGAATTTGGTACGGTGCACAAGGCGCTTCCTCCATACAGGATCCAGATGGTATACAGCTCCCGCGAGCTAAGAAGAATTAGGAAAAGAATCAGAGTCGTGGAAAATCTTGGACTGACCTGAGCCAGATAAGATAACATTTCAGCTTGGATCTCGCTGAGTTCCTTATATTCTTCGACAGGCCATGCGCCTCTGAAAGAACCTTCCCATTTGGCAAGGGTCGTCCGCGTTTGCAGTGTCTGAACGTTTGTGGCCACTTTAATGTACTCTTTCCTGAATTTCTCGGACCAATACGTCCCAGATCGGTTACGGTCGATTTTTTCCTGAGCAATAGATTTTTCCTCGACATCAATCCATTCTGAGATTAGCATCCCATAAAGTTGAGAAAATCTGAATATCATGGAAGCATTTTCAAGACGAATGGCTTTTCTTGCGGAGCGAGGTGGAATAAACATCATAATGGCCGATGCGCCAGACCCTGTGTTTCCATGGTAGTTAGCGTCTGCATAACAAGGAAAAATGAACCAATACCGATGAGAACCAGAACCCATCTTCTCCAGCCTACGGACCACCCAATACCTGGATTGCCGACTGTTGCGAGGCGACTAGAGAAGAACTATAAGCATGTTAAATAAAATGAATCATGCGTACTTACGCATCGATCCAGGAGTATCCTACAACCA
>Ga0157379_10004809_pt1 | contig 11604 bp, 14 predicted proteins | sample S25metaG_FD_121802 | JGI IMG/M metagenome (GOLD analysis project Ga0157379, IMG submission 121802) | Switchgrass rhizosphere microbial communities from Kellogg Biological Station, Michigan, USA - S2-5 metaG | ecosystem: Host-associated > Plants > Roots > Rhizosphere > Soil | place: USA... | reverse complement strand
ATCGCGCATGACCATGAACAGCAGGAATGGCTCGCCGCCCGCGGGGATGCGGGGAGGGCCCGCTTCCTGGGCGCGGAAAGACTGACCGGCCGCGCGGTCAATCCCCAAAACCAGGCGAAGGTGACCGAAGCCTGGCGCGCCAGCGATCCCAGGATCGTGGTGATCGACAATCTGCTGACAGAGGAAGCGCTGGAAAGCTTGCGACTCTATTGCCGGGGTTCGGATATCTGGCACACCGCCTATCGCCAGGGCTATCTGGGGGCCTTTCCGGAATCCGGCTTTTCGGTGCCGCTGCTGGCGCAGATCGCGGAAGAACTGCGCGCCGTCTTTTCCGAATTCTGTGGCGGCCATCCCCTGAAATATGCCTGGGCCTTCAAGTATGACAGCAGCATGGAAGGCGTGCACATCCATGCCGACGATGCGGTGGTGAATATCAATTTCTGGATCACGCAGGACGAAGCCAATCTCGATCCCGACAGCGGCGGGCTTCTGGTTTGGGACGTGCCGGCGCCGCGGAATTGGGACTTCGCCAACTTCGGCAATGAGCAGGCGGCGATACGCGATTTCCTGGCGCGCAACAATGCCGGGTGCATCACGGTGCCCTATCGCGCCAACCGGGCGGTGATCTTCAATTCCGAACTTCTGCACCAGACCGACAAGGTGCGATTCAAGTCAGGCTATGCCAACCGCCGCATCAACCTCACCTTCCTCTATGGCGAGCGCCCCCGAATAGCCTCCAGCAGCGGGTGATCATGCCAACACCGCTTCGATCAAACGCGGACCCTTGGCTTGCACGGCATCCGCGAACTGAACGGCGAATTCGGTGGTGGTCTCTGCCCGGCTGGCCTCGACACCCATGCCTTCCGCCAGCTTCACGAAATCCAGGGTGGGATTGCGCAGGTCCAGCATCTCCAACGTCTTGGGCCCGGGATTGAAGGCGCCCACGCGGCCCAGCTCGATATTGAGAATGTTATAGCGGCGGTTGGCGCAGACGATGGTGACCACGTCCAACTTTTCGCGCGCCATGGTCCATAGCGATTGCAGCGCGTACATCGCCGCGCCGTCGCCCGACACCGCGATCACCTTGCGGTCGGGGCAAGCCAGCGCCGCGCCCGTGGCCATGGGAGGGGCATGACCGATGGCGCCGCCGGTCAAGATCAACCAGTCATGGCGGGGTCCGAAGCGCAGGGATTTGTGCAAGCCGGACCCGGCCGTGAGGGAATCGTCGGACAGAATGGCGTTCTCCGGCATCAGCCGGGCGATGATGGCGCCCAGGCTGTCTGGATCCAGCGGCGCATGCACCGGCAGCACGGGAATGGCGCGCCGCACGACTGGGCCGGGTTGGCGCGCACCCAAGTCATCCGCCAGCGCCAGCAGCGCCGCCGCACTGTCCTCGTCCCGCTCGGCCAAGGTCAGGAGATCGCAACCTTCCGGCGTCATCCAGCTGGGCTTGTCGGGATAGGCAAAGAACGTGACAGGCGCGGGCGCGCCCACCAGCACGATCTGCTCCAGTCCTTCAAGGCATTCCACCGCCTGCTCGGAGAAATAGGGAATGCGCTCCACTTCGGGCAAGCCCTCGCCACGGGTGACGCGGGGCGTGAAATAGTCGTGCAGCAACCGGGCGCCAGTGTGATGCGCAATGCGGCCTGCCGCCTCGACCCCGGCGGCTTGCAGGCAGGCGCCGCGCATCAACAGCGCGCTGCGCTTGCCATTCTTCAACGCGGCGGCAATGCGATCGATGACCGCGCCCTCGACCGGCTTCGCCGGCGCCGGGGGCAAGGGCCGTGCGGGCGCGCCTGCCTCGCTCCAGGCCGCGTCCGCCGGCAAGACCAGGGTCGCGATATGGCCGGGGGCCGCGCGCGCCGCCTGGACCGCGCGCGCGCCGTCGCCCGCGGCCTCCGCCGCGCTCGCGCAACGATGCACCCAGTCCGACACCGAGCCGGTGATCGCCATGATGTCGGAGGTCAGCGGCGCCTGGGGATAGCGCGCATGGCTGGTGGCATGATCGCCCACAATGTTCACCACCGGCTGGCCGCCCTTGCGCGCATTGTGCAGGAAGGAAATCGCGTTGGCGAAACCAGGGCCCAGATGCAGCAAAGTCGCGGCCGGCTTGCCGGTCATGCGGGCATAACCGTCGGCGGCGCCGCCCGCCACGCCTTCGAACAGGCACAACACCCCGCGCATCTTGGGCTCGCGGTCCAAGGCGGCGACGACATGCATTTCCGATGTGCCGGGATTGCCGAAGCAGACTTCAATGCCGGCATCCGCCAGCGTGTGGACCAGACTCTCTGCCCCGTTCATGGCCGCCACGGTCATCGGGTCAGGCCAATTTGGCCCGTTCGGCAGCCCCGCGCGCCAGCAGATTTTCGTCCGAGATCACGGTGACGAAGTCGAATCCCTTGGCGATCATCTCCTTCGCATACTCGGCGCTGGTGCAATGCATGCCGGCATGCAGGCCCGCTCTTTTCGCCGCCGCCAGGATGCGATCGACCGCCTGCATCACCACCGGATCCGTCTGGTTTTGCCGCGCTTCCCGGCCCAGGGCCAGGCCCAAGTCCGACGGGCCGACATAGAGCATGTCGAGCCCCTGAACCTGGGCGATCTCATCCACCTGCTCCAGGCCCTTCAAAGTCTCGATCTGGATGATGGCCAGCAGCGTCTCATTGGCGTGATGGACATAATCGGGACCGCCATACAGCAGGCCGCGCTTGGGCCCGAAGCTGCGATAGCCTTGGGGCGGATAGCGGCAGGCGCCCACGAAACGCTGGCATTCCTCCACGCTGTCGATATTGGGACAGATCACGCCATAGGCGCCGGCATCCAGCGCGCGCATCACATCGCCGGGCGTGTTCCAGTCGACCCGCATCAAGGGCACGGTGTCGGTGGTGGAGATGGCGGCGAACATGGCGCACATGGAGACGAAATCGCTGCCGCCATGCTGCAGGTCCACCGTCAGGCTGTCCCAGCCCTGGTGCGCCAGCATTTCCGCAGCCAAGGTGCCGGGCAAGGTGATCCAGCAGTTCAAGGCCGGCTTGCCGGCAGCCCATAATTGGCGAATACGATTGGGTCTCATGGTCGAAGGTTAGACCATTGGAGGAGTGACTGGAAAGCATTTCCACAAAGTGTGTGGTTGCCGGTGGAGGTCCAGCCGGCATCATGTGCGGCTATCTCCTGGCGCGGGCCGGGGTGGACGTCACCGTGCTGGAAAAGCATGGCGACTTCCTGCGCGACTTCCGCGGCGACACGGTCCATCCCTCGACCCTTGAGATCATGCGGGAGCTGGGATTGCTGGAGGATTTCCTCAAGCTGCCTCACACCAAGATCCGCACCGGCAATCTGGACATTGGCGACCGCCGTTTCACCATTGGCGATTTCTCGCGCCTGCCCACCAGCTGCAAATTCATCGCCTTGATGCCGCAATGGGACTTTCTGGACTTCCTGGCCGGGCGGGCAAAGGCCTTGCCCAATTTTCACCTGTTGATGCGAACCGAGGCGGCGGATTTGATCGAAAGGAACGGTCGCATCGTCGGCGTCGAGGCGCGCGGCGATAATGGCCACCTCCAAATCATGGCGGACTTGACCATCGCCGCCGATGGCCGCCATTCCATATTGCGCCAGAAGTCCGGTCTTGCGCTGACCGAATTGGGCGCGCCTTTCGATGTGCTGTGGCTCAGCCTGCCGGTCAAGCCGGGCGATCCTGCCGACCTGATCGGCAAGGTCAAAGGCGGGCAAATCTTTGTGATGATCTACCGCACCGACTATTGGCAGTGCGCCTATCTCATTCCCAAGGGCGGCTTTGCCACCATCCAGGCCGCTGGACTGGCGCGATTTCGCGCGCGCCTGGCGGACATTGCCGGCTTTGCCGCGGATCGGGTGGATGAGGCCGTCACCAGCTTCGACCAGGTCAAGCTTTTGACGGTGACGGTGAACCGGTTGAACCAGTGGGCTCGGCCTGGCTTGCTATGCATCGGCGACGCCGCCCATGCCATGTCGCCGGTGGGCGGAGTCGGCATCAACCTGGCGATCCAGGACGCAGTGGCGGCAGCCAATATCCTGGCGCCCGCACTAAAGCGCGGGACGCCACCGCTGACGGTGTTGGCGAAGGTCCAGGCAAGGCGGCAGTTTCCCACCCGCGTGATCCAGGCCGTCCAGGTTGCGGCGCAACAGAGATTGCTGGCGCCGACCCTGGCCGCAGCGCGCACGCCCGAGCCGCCCTTCATCATAAAAGCACTGGATCGCTGGCCATGGCTGCGCCAATTCCCCGCACGGTTTGTCGGCATGGGTGTGCGCCCAGAACATGTGCGCTTGCCTGAGCCCTGATAGATTGCTGCGCCGCAGGATGAAATGTTCATTCTCGGGTCAGGAGAATGGGGCTAGGATTCCTGCGGGATCAGCTGGAGCCTTTGCATGGCCATTGTTGAACACCGCTCGGCCCACGAGACCAATGTCTGCGCCGTCAAATTCTGCCTGACATGGGTTGGCTTTTTCGCGGCGATCGGCCTGTTCACCTATCTGGTGAGCATGCTCTGAAAGAGCGCGTGAATTTCTCGGTCATGGCGCGTCGCCGGCCGCACCCAATTGCCGTTTGAGTCCAACGACATCCCCCAGCACCCAAGCGGATTGGATTCGGTCCTGCGCCACGGTGAAAAACGCCGCGCCCGCCCATGAGACATCACGGCCCGTCGCCGGCACACCCAGCAAAGGCGCGCGATGCCGGCCGGAAAACATCAAGCGCGCCGAGGCGCGGCGTTGGTCGGCGACCAGCTCTTCGATGGTGCAGTGATAATTGTCCAACGCGGCATGGACGGAGTCGACATAGGCAAGAAAGGCGGGAACACCCACCGTCTTGTCGCCCAGCGAGCCCCGAAAGCGGAAATCAGCCGCCAGCATGTCATCGGCAACGTCATAGTCGCGGCGATTCCAGATGTCGCCGTAGAAGCACTCAACCAATTTGCTGCTGTCGGGCATGCGGCTCCTGGATCCCCTTTCCTCGCCGCTGGTCGCGGCTCGCCCAGCCGCTCGCCCAAGCTCGCGGCGTTCGACGCTCAAATCGATCCACTGGATCGATTTGCCCGGCTGCGCCGGTCGCGTCTCACGGGATGACATCACGCTTTGGCGTGATGTCACATTTGCATAGTCCAGCCTTCAACACCCATAGCCGCCTGGCGCACCGCTTCGGTGAGTGTCGGATGCGAATGGCAAGTGCGGGCAATGTCTTCCGAAGAGGCGCCAAACTCCATCGCCAGCACCACTTCCGCGACCAGGTTGCCGGCTTCCGGCCCGACAATGGCGCAGCCCAAAACCTTGTCGGTCTTGGCATCGGCCAGGATCTTCACCATGCCCTCGGTGGCGGCGATGGTCTTGGCGCGCGCATTGGCAGTGAAGGGAAATTTGCCCACCTTGTAAGCGATGCCGGCCGCCTTGAGCTCTTCTTCCGATTTGCCCACCGTGGCGACTTCCGGGAAGGTATAGATTACCGACGGGATGGCGTCGTAATTGACATGCCCCGCCTTGCCGGCGATGAGTTCCGCACAGGCGACCGCCTCGTCCTCGGCCTTGTGGGCCAACATGACACCTTCGCGGCAGTCGCCGATGGCATAAATGCCGGGCACATTGGTGCGGAAGTGGGTGTCGGTCAGGATGCGGCCGCGCTTGTCCATTTGCACGCCCGCCTCTTGCAGGCCAAGGCCCTGGGTGTAGGGAATGCGGCCGATGGCGACCAGCATCACATCGGCGTCCAAAATTTGCTTGTCGCCGCCCGCAGCCGGCTCAACCGTCACCTTGAGTGCGCCGCCCTTCTTCTCCACCCCGGTCACCTTGGTGGAGAGATGAAAGATGAATCCTTGCTTGGCGAGGATGCGCTGGAACGTCTTGGAGATTTCCAGGTCGATGCCCGGCGTGACGCGGTCGAGGAATTCCACCACCGTCACCTCCGCCCCCAAGCGGCCCCAGACCGAGCCCAATTCCAGCCCGATCACGCCTGCGCCCACCACCAGAAGCTTTTTTGGCACGGAGGAAAGCGACAGCGCGCCCGTGGAGGAGACGATCTGCTTTTCGTCCAAGCTGACGCCTGGCAAGGACGCGACATCGGAACCGGTGGCGAGGATGATGTGCTTGCAGGTCAGCGAACGGGTCTTGCCGTCGGGCAGCTTCACTTCGACCTTGCCGGGCGCCGTGACGCGGGCCTCGCCGACAATGGCTTCACTTTTGGCCTTCTTGAGCAGGAACTCCACGCCGCGGGTCAATTCGCCCACCACTTTGGTTTTTTGCGTCATCATGGCCGGCAGGTCCAATTCGATCTTGGCCTTGATCCCCAGCTTGGCGAAATCGACATTCGCTTCGTGGAAGCGTTCGCTGGCATGCAGCAGCGCCTTGGAGGGAATGCAGCCAATGTTCAGGCAGGTGCCGCCAAAGCTGCCGCGCTTGTCGATACAGGCGCTGGTGAGGCCCAACTGCCCCAGGCGGATCGCCGCATTGTAGCCGCCCGGGCCGCCGCCGATCACGATTGCGTCAAAACTGTCCGCCATGGGTGCTCACGTCCTGCTGATTTGCCGGCCGGAACATAAGCATTCGGGAGGGTACGAAAACAGTCCAAAACGCATGACTGGACGGTCATTTATGTGGTGCTACTGTGCCGCCTCATCCTGCCTGAGATCCGGGTCGGGGAAAACCAGATCCACCACCGTGCCCCTTCCCGGCTCGGAATGAACGCTGGAGACGCCTCCAAGCTGCAGGCCAAAGGTCTTGATCAAGCGGCTGCCCACGCTGCGGCCGGTGCCGGCCATGGAAAAACCCAAACCGTCATCGGAAATGGTGAGTTTCAACTTGCCGCCGGCCGTGGGCGCCATGGCGACCCGGATCACGCCTTGCCTCTCGGCCGGGAAGGCGTGCTTGAAGATGTTGGTCAGGGCCTCGACCGTGAACAGGGCCAGCGCCACCGCCACGCTGCCCGATACCACCCGGCTGGTGACGTCCACTTCCACCCGTACATTGTCATTGCTCATGCCGCCGGCGATCTGGTGGCTGAGCTCTTCCAGAAGCTGCTTGATGTCCAAGGTGCTTTGGTCTTCCAACTCGTTGAGAATCCTGTGCACCAGGGCCAAGGCGTTTATGCGGGTCTGGGCCTGCAGCAGCGCATCCTTGGCGACCAGGTCCCGCACCTGGTTGGCCTGGATGGAAAGCAAGCTCATCACAATCTGGAGATTGTTCTTCACCCGGTGGTGGATCTCCTTGATCAGGGTGCTCTTGACCTCCACCGCTTCGCGCAGGCGCCGGTCGCGGTCCTGGATGCCTTCCGCCATCTCGCTCATGGCGTCGCCCAAGAGCTTGAATTCGACGGGCGCCTCGGCCAGGTCGGGACGGATGGCATAATGGCCGCTGCGATAGGCGGCGGCGATGCGCCGGAGATAGTTGATCCACTGCGTCACCTGGCGGTCGGTGGCCAGCCAGATGGCGAACCAGGCAAAGCCGATCATCAGGATCGGCAGGGCGAAATCCAGTCCGACATGCAGATAGGTGGCGCCGAACAGCTTGCTCTCGCCCTGGGCAAAAGCCACAAAGATGGAATTGCCCATCAGCGAAGCGGTGCCGAACCGCCACGCGTCGCCACGGCCGTCCAGCGCGGTGGACACGTCGTTTGAGGTGCGCGCGGAAATCGCCGCCTTGGCGATTGCCGTTCCCACCGCCCTGTTGTTGGTGGCGATCACGGCGCCGGAACGGTCATACACAGCCACCACCGCGCCTTTCGGAAGGTTGGCGGCACGCATCATGTAATCGATCCAATGGACATCCAGCGAGATGGCGACGGCGCCGTCGAAGGTGCCATCGGGCTTGCGCAGGGCCAGCATCCCGCCGATCACCGGTTGGCCGGTGACGCGGTTGATCAACTCGTTGGATACCACCATGCCGTCGCTTTTCTGCGCTTCCTTGAAGACGGCGTATTCCTTCACGCTGAGGCCGTGGGCCAACGCCATCGCCGAGCAGGCGACGCGGCCGTCCGCATCGACGCGCGAAAGATTGGAAAAATAACGCACGCCGATCAGCGTATCGGCCAAAACGCCGTCGCAATTGCCGTTCATGCCGCGCACTTCCGACAGGCTTCCCACCGCGCGCAGCACCTGCTCGGCGGCGGCCAGCAGGTTCTGGTCGCCGGCGGCCACGGTGCGGGCCGACTGCAGCAGCCGCTCATGGACCGTTGCCATGTCCAGTTGCGCGCGCGCCACCCCCTGGAAGATGGAGACCAGCACCACCGGGAGCAAAGCAAGCGTAATGATCGCCTGCAGCCTTCGCCGCAGGGTCCAACCGGGCTCGCGCCCTCCATTCGTCATCGCGTTATTTGGTGCGCTTTTTTCCGCCGACGATGTCCGAACGGCCCGGGCTGAGCTGATCAAGCTGCGCCATGATCTCACGAGCGGCATCTCCCCCAGCAGGTCGTGAAACGTCATTCAGCGCATCGCCGCCATCCAGAATCTCTATCAAGGTCTTGCGCGCCCGGGCAACCCGGCTCTTGACCGTGCCGACAGCACACTTGCAGATGGCCGCCGCGTCCTCATAGGAGAATCCGCCGGCTCCCACCAAGATCAGCGCTTCGCGCTGCTCGTCGGACAGGTGCTTCAAGGCGCGCACGGTATCGGAGAGCTCCGCAGAATGGATCTGGTCCTCGCCGCCCCCTGGAATGCGCTCGGCGGCATCCTGGTCCCAAGGCGCCTGCCGCCAGGCCCGGCGACGGTCGGAATAGAACTGGTTGCGCAGGATGGTGAAAAGCCAGGCCTTGAGATTGGTGCCGGCGATAAAGCTGGACCGGCTTTGCCAGGCCTTGACCAGGGTTTCCTGGGCCAGGTCATCGGCGGCTTCCTGGTTGCCTGTCAAAGACCGCGCGAAGGCGCGCAGGAAAGGCACAAGGCCAAGCAATTCGGTCTTGAAGTCGGGGTTTTCCGGCTTTTGCGCATGGGCAGACGGGGCGGAACTTGGCATCACGAGACCTTCTTCCCCCCTTTTTCTTCCGCCGAGCCCCGTTCGTCGGATTCGTCAATCTGGCGAAGCAAATCCAAGAAATCGTCCGGTACGGGCTCCTGGGCCACATCGTCGTACATCCGGCGCAATTCGCGGCCGATCGCCCGCTGACGGGCACGGATCGCCCTGGCCTTTTCGCTGGGCTTTTCGTCGTCAGACACTGTCGTATCCCATTGCTGCGTCATCTTCGCCCATGCCACTTTTCGATACGGCGTTGTCCCGAAAGCCCGGACAAAACGCCTGGTTTCGACCTCGCAACCCCATTTCCCTTCCCCTTCCCAAGTTCCAAACGTCCAGTTTTGCGGATGGTTCCGGTCAGTCAGGGAACTTTTTTGGCTGGCGTAAGTTCCTGTCCTGAGCTTTTCTTTTCGGGCCGAAGGAGCCAATCCATGAGCATGTCCCAAACCCTGGCGCCGCATCTTCCCTATTTGCGCCGTTATGCCCGGGCCCTGACAGGGTCCCAAACCAGCGGGGATGCCCATGTCCGGGCGGCCCTGACGGCAATTCTGGCGGGAGATCAAACACTTATGGAAGGGGTTCCGCCCCGGGTGGGCCTCTACCGGATTTTTCATGCCATCTGGCAGTCCGCAGCCGAACATTATGACGAGACGGGGGGGCCGGCGTCCGGCAAGAACCCGGAAGGCCGCCTGAGAGCCCTGTCGGCCACCAAGCGAGCAGCCCTGCTGCTGACCGCGGTCGAGGCTTTCAGCCTGGAAGAAGCCGCGTTTATTGTGGATGAAAGCCCCGAGGATGTGGAGCGCGCCATCCTGGAGGCCCAAAAGACCATCGACAGCCAGCTGGCCAGCAAGGTCTTGATCATTGAAGACGAGCCGATCATCGCGCTGGACCTGGAAAATCTGGTCAGCGAATTGGGACACAAGGTGGTGGCCGTGGCCGCCACCAAGGACGATGCCGTCGCCAAGGCGCGTTCCGAGCGTCCCGGGCTGGTGTTGGCGGACATCAACTTGGGCGAAGGCGGCAGCGGCATAGACGCCGTTAGCGAAATTCTGTCTTCCTTCGATATTCCGGTGATATTCATAACCGCCTACCCGGAAAAGCTTTTGACCGGCGAACGGCCGGAACCTACCTATTTGATCGCCAAGCCGTTCCTGCCGGAGACCGTGCAGGCAACTGTTGGCCAGGCACTGTTCTTTCATCCCGCAGCCAGGGAAGCAGCCGCATAGCCCTGGAGCGCGTTTTCATTTTTGATGCATTGGAGTTTTGATTAGATGGCCAAGAAAAAAGCCGCCCCCGGCAATATTGAAGCTCGCCTTGCCGCGCTCAGGGCCGATTTCGAAGCCTTGCAGACCGACATGAAGGGCCTTTACGGCGATGTCAGCGAAGTGGCCTCGGAACGGGCAGCCCTTGCCATGCGCTCCGCCGAAGAAATCGCCGACCGGGCCGTTGCGCTCGCCGAAGAAGCCGCAGGCCAGGCCAAGGCCACCGCGCTGGAATACAAGCAGGAAGCCCAGGAATGGGCCGACGAGAATGCCGAGGAATTGCGCACTCAAGTCCGCGCCAAACCTATCCAGTCGCTGCTCATCGCCGGTGGCATCGGCGCCTTCCTTGGCGCGGTCTTCTTGCGGCGCTAGCATCTGACCGGAGCGCCGGCACGGGTGGTTTTGCGTTAAGCCCTGACGGCGTATAAGCAATCGGCGACAATCGGGAGATCCCATGCTTGCGCGACTGGCCGCCAAGGCAGTTCTGCTTGCCATAGCCATCGCGATGGCTTTTTTTGGCGTCGGCTTGTTGGGGATGGCCCTGGCGGGCGTTTTGGCCGCCACGCTGGGCGTGGTCGGAGCCTATGCGGTTGCAGGCGCGATCCTGCTGGTGCCGCCCCTGATCTGGGCGGTTGTCATCCGCTTGTCGCGGCCCAGGAAGCCGCCACCCGCCGCCAACAATGAGTTGACGCGCGTATTGCTGGCGGCCGTGGCAAAGGAAACGCCCTGGATCGCCATCATCGCTGCCGGCTTGGCGAGCGCGGCAAACCTGTTTCTCAACCGCAACAAGTCGGGGAAATAGCCCCCGCCTGCCGCTCACAGCTTGTGGACAAACCGGAACCCGAGTCGGACGGGGGACGTTTGTGGCCTAAGATTTGTGGAGTGCAGCATGCTCGGTTGGGCCTTAGCTTTTTTTATTCTCGCGCTGATTGCCGCCTATATGGGTTTTTTCGCCTTGGCAGGATTGGCCGCGTCCATCGCCAAACTGCTTCTTGTGGTGTTTCTCATTCTTCTGGTCGTCAGCGCATTTTCCGGCGCGTTGCGTGGCAGGCCGCCAATTTAAATAGAATTGAAGAGGAAGCGACCATGCGTGTTCCGACCTTCATTCTCGAACATCCGCTGGAAACCCTGATTGCCGGCCTTTTGTTGCTGGCGATGCTGTTCGGCTCGTCCGACCGCCATGCCGCCGAAGTCGCCAAGAGCCCGCCCCAGACCGCCGCGGGCGAACAAATTGCCGCAACCGCCAGGCTGTAATTTCTTTCGGCCATGCGGGAACGCTTTTCTTGCGAAGCGATTATCTGAACCGAGCGGACGTCCGATCCGGAACGCCCCCAGCCCCTTCGACAGCCCGCCTCGGGTGTCCGCTCTCTCT
>Ga0157379_10004808_pt1 | contig 11604 bp, 9 predicted proteins | sample S25metaG_FD_121802 | JGI IMG/M metagenome (GOLD analysis project Ga0157379, IMG submission 121802) | Switchgrass rhizosphere microbial communities from Kellogg Biological Station, Michigan, USA - S2-5 metaG | ecosystem: Host-associated > Plants > Roots > Rhizosphere > Soil | place: USA: Michigan... | reverse complement strand
CGCTAGTCGTACGAGTGGGCGCAACACATAAGTTGAAGCCAAGTCCTACCCGTTACCCTCTTCCGTGTATCCCGTTAACCCAACTCCGACTCTCCTCCGAACCTCCGACTCCGGTCTTCCCCTCCGATCCGACCCCTAACACTTCCACAAGGTAATTGTGGTAATAACAAAGTAAATATGGTTCATATATGTGTCCACAGTTTGACTTGTATGTGACTCAAATGGGTGATTCTAAAAATAGATATTATACTGAATCACTGTGTAGGGAGTGGAACTCCCTTACACTTCCTTGGGACTAAAATGTTGATTATCCTCAGTCAACCTACTCTTCAGAAGGTGAATGAGAAGCATCTACAGTTACCAATTCAGCCAGAGTGACAATGGATGTGATGGGGATGAGGGTTCAGGAATGAGGATAATAAGGAATAAGGCAGAAGGCAGTGTAGGGGTTGTTGTGAATAGCTCTGTCGAGTTCTGATAAAATATTGGCCTTGTTGCAAGTGTGACAAATAACAACTAGAGGCTCTAAATAATGTGGCTTGGTTTTTCTAGGAGATCTGTCTCAATGCTTGAGTTTCTGACTGGAATGAGGGCACCTTCTTTGAAGTTGTAGTCAAGTAATAGGTCCAGAGTTCAATCCCTGGTTTGGACTTTCCTTTTTACCTATTATTCAATAGGAACTCTATTTATATCATAGGTGAATACCACCAGAACATGATATATCACTGCCATGGTAGCTCACCATAGTTATATATCACCAGTACAGGATGTGGTGAACCATCACTGTGCTCTTGTGCTTTGTTGGCATGATGCAGAAAACAAATGTGGAACAATCACACATTGCAGACAGTCATGGGATAAGATGGTCAGAATTGTGGCATCTTCCCTATTGGAATCCGGGTCAACAGCTTATGGTTGATGTTATGCCTTGTATTTTTGAGGGCCTGGTTCATAACCATGTTTGATGTCTCCTTCATCTAACTAGTACTGCAGCTGAAGCGAAGGTCATTCTCCCACCAACCTTTGAGCATCATTTTCGAAACCTTCAAGAAGACCCAGCTATGAAACAACACCAACACAAGCATGTTAAAAACATACATAGCCTCTTGTGTTCAGTGTGATGCTGTTCTGAATGCTGATGACCCTGAGTGGGTTGATTCTCATATGCAATCTTTGGCAGAAAAACTATCTCATAAAACTGTTTGGTTGCTTGCTTTCGTTTGTGAGGACCTTCATTGCATGCCTGATCAGGGAGATGACAGAAGTCATATCTTAAAAGCAGCCTACATTAAGAACTTGTCCTTCAGGTGTGTCAAGAGTGTTCAGAGTGGTGTGTGTATAGTCCACTTACTGTTAATTGTTTCTTTCAGCACCGGACCATGCCCTTGGTATCAGGAATCCCAGAAAGCCTGAATCAGTCAATTGAGACATTATGCAGCAAGTTCGCAATGTGATTCATCTGACTGTGACTCCATCTTGGGTAAATTCTGTTCCTTAGAACTTTGGTCAAGCCTCTGCTTCCAGCCTCAACTGATCGAAGTGGGCATAAAGTAGAGCTGTAGGCTGCGGGGAAGCTGAGGGTTACCTCAGCTAGCTGCGTGAAAGGACTTGCTGCTGGGTGGTCAGGTCCCCTAATGACTCACTCTACTTTGTGCTCTTCAATTAGTCTAGCAGGGGTGGCAATCGACTCCAAAATGAAACTTATAATCTGAAGTCATTTATTAATTATCCTACTGAGCCAACAGACACCAGACTGTTATGTATGAAATAAAACATGTGCCATAAATGCAGAAAGTTGTTTGATACCATTTAGAAAGATGGGGATGGGTGGGTGAAAAAAAAAGAACTGGTGTTGAAGGACTGAGGTGCAGGCAGCGAACTGTACCATTGGTGGAGGTAGTGAGCAGAAACAGAAATTGTGAGTGTCCTTCTGCTTTGCTTGGCTGGATGCATGGTGCTGGCCGAGTCCCGAAGGCAAGCTTGTGATAGGCCGGCACTGATAGCTAAGGCAGCCTTAAAGCAGATGAATGGCACACTATGGCAATAGTGTATCTTCCCATTGTATTAATCAGTTTATGGAGTCCTGGAGATCTATACAACTGTGAAAATATTAATAATCATGCATCCAAAGTACTTGGAAACTCCATGCAATTATTTTCTACTGCATGCCTTGTTGGTCTAAACAATATGAGCCAAAGATGTATTGAGGCATATCAGGTTTGCATTATAGCATACCTTGCCAATATTCAAACATTATATTCTCATGTCACACTGCGACTGAATGTCCATATGGCTGTACATGTCAACAATTTCTTGAAACAGTTTGGACCTGCCCACTCTTGGTGGTGTTTTTCATTTGAGAGACTGATTGGTATCTTGCAAAGACAGCCAAGCAACCACATACACAGTAAGATGATCTGTATTTAGATGATCTTGTTGGCTTACTTTTGTACCAGGCGAATTTGAGTCTTCTATGCTACAAACATTCACAAGAGTGGGGAATTTGCATCGTTGGCTTAATAGACACGACAGTCTGCCTGCCATAATCGCATGTAGGCAACTTTTCGATAAGATATTTAAACGATATCATTTTGAATGTCCCCTTTTAATGGAACCCCGTGGGCCCATTCAAGACCTTCCAGCTGACCTTAGTTCTTTACCAAAGGTGTTTAGTGGCACCCTTCAAGCCTGCATCAAACTCACAATGTAGTTTATGCACAGGCTTCTACACATCTTGGGAACAGCCTTGTGCCGTTTTACCCACAGGGTGATCAAGTACATATTTTCATTGGGATCCAAAGTCAAGTTCGCTGTTTACTGTCAACTGAACTGCGCACATGACACAGTTGACCCCTATACAATCTCTCCTCATTTTCCTGCAAAACTATACTTGTCCAAATTGGCAGATACCTTAGAGGTGGTGGGGGTGGAGTGGGTCTTCTCCCATTTTGCCAGATATAATGTATCAGATACAGAGGCTGTAGTATTATCTTTATCTCATGATTTAACCTTCAAGTGAACAACTCAGGGGCAGTTATAGGGCAGGAAAGAGGCACAGGTTGGGTGAAAGTTGGGTGATCTGTAAGGTTCTTGGCACTAGTAATAACTAGCGTTCCGATAATCCTCAAGTTTGCGAGATAGCTCAAATGAGATGAAGCTGACCGTTCTAAAATACTCTCTAATTCCAGTAAACTGACTATCTCAGTCCTAAATACACAAGTATTTATACTAATCTGTAGCTACTCTGAGTCATCAACAGAAATCTCTTTAAGATTCCACTACATTCCGAAACGTTCAACTGTGTTCTACATAAGGTTCGTAAGAGTCATAAGAATCATAACATGAGGATAGACCGAGAACTCCAGCCCGAGTTCTCTGAAGATTGGACTGCTGACTGCGTCAGCATCCAATCGTTACATGATCACTGGGTGATCATTTTAGGGGATAACTTTGTTTTCAGTTTTCCTTTGCAGACTTTACAGTCGTTGTGAGTACATAAGGTGGTCCCACGGGTCATGTGGTTTTTTGTTACTTTGAACATCTTGACAAATTTTCTTATATACAACCACTACAAGTTAAGATACAAAAATTTAAACCAAGCTTCTTGTATGTATATTACATTGATCCCACATAATAGAATAGGTTTAAACACAGTAATTAAAAAGCAACCACTATACTCAAAATGCCTTCTGTTGAACTCAACTGTCTTCACAGAGACCTCAAATATGGTTCATGAATAACATATAATACTAGGGATTCTATTACTAACTATGCAGGTCTTTAATATGTCTCTGTTCTCTACCAGATTGCATGCTCACTCCTCTCAAAACAGAAGGCTAATACCAGATTACTAACTGCTTCTTAAGGCCTAGAGACAAATTAATGCAATACATCTATATATTGGGACATACTATATATAGCCCTGAGCTCATACAGCTTCTCTGGAGCCTGTGAGTCTCCAATTAGTCTGGGAAGAAGTATTTTTAATTACTATGTTTAAACCCATTCTATTATGCAGGATTAATGGAATGTATATCTGTGATGATTAGTTTAAAATTTTGTATCTTAACTCACAGTAGTTGTGAAGGTATAAGGAAAATTGTCGAGATGTTCAAAATAACAAAAAAACCACGTGATCTGTGGGACTGCCTTATATACTGAAAATGGCTGTAATGCACAAGAACTTTACCAAACACTTTGGGTTTTCTTTGCTTCCATATTGGGTGGGAAACTTTAATTCTCTCTCTTTCTAAATTAGGCAAATACTTGTGGTTTAGCTGGCATTAAAATCAATGTAGAAACCTTAAATTTTCACATGTATTTCATTTTTGCATAGACTTTTAGTTTAGCTGGGAATATTCTGCAAACAGAAACTCAACATTTTATGTTTGTTTTAGGTCTTTGTATAAATTTGAAGTTTAACAAAGTTTGAAATGTGATAAATATCTTAAAGTCTTTATTTATTTAGTTCAAATGGGGTTTAAATGTTGAGCTTTGCTACATGGTAGATACTCCTGGCATGGTTCAGATCCTCACCCCGATGCTCCATTAGCTACAATTTGAATTGAGAATATTCAAAACAACATACTGGTCATCAAATCCATCATTGGGTGCCTTCCTCTTTGGGCTTCACATGATGTGGACTGCTTCCAACTCCTCTTCTCCATCCAAACTACTTGCATGCTACATAAAAAAAAAACCAGGCATAAGAAATGAATGGTACTGATGGATAGGTGGGGGGATTGGACATGCCTGGGGCTTATAGGCAGTATTAGTCCTGTTGTCCATATGACAAGTATGCTATACAAAAACACTTAAACTAATCAATCCCAAATACCTCATTTAACCTTGCTCCGAGGGAGCACAGGGATCTGCCATGGGTGAGGCAGTGCTCTTTGCATCATTGGATTTTCCCCTTGGTGAAGTTTCAGCAACTACTTTCTTAGAATGCATCTCGTTAGAGTTGGTGACAATGGGTGTTAGTATAGTAATGTTGCTGGGGGTGTTCTCAGTAGTTGTGGGCAGGCCATGCATAGTGAGGAATAAATTATTCAGTGTAGATGAACATGTGAGTAGTCACATTTTATTTATCTTTATATGACACACCGGATCATACTCTTTCTATGTTGCCGAAGCTTGGGGTTGTTGAGCATGCTACAGGACATCAGCTGAAAACAAGAGTTAGACATGAATGAAAAACACCCACATAGAGTTTTTGAGCCGAAGCTCTGTGTCTGTGATGGCTTTGAAAAGCCACTTACACTGCCCCATCACACTATATCCCGAAACCATGTACAGGCAGGCTGTACATCCACATTAACTGATCTACACCGATCCTGCTACCCAGATCCCACCCAATATCTGCAATGCCCCAGAGCAAACAGCATTGACAATATAACCATCAGTCCACATGGCAACATTGTCTTGAAAGAACATGCCAGATTCGGTAAAGGGACGCTTGCACATGGACACCTGCAAATAAAGGCTCTCCAGCAAGTGGGCCTTTTCAGTCATACACCATCAATGTTCAAACTGCTGCTACCCAATCAAATCAGTCGAGGATTAAAGTCAAACACTTTGGAGTAAGACATCTCTGTCTTGCATGGGTATTTAGCAACCCTGCCTTCCATCAAAATCTGCCAAAGGGGATGTAAATTCTTCCCATGCTATGTGGTGCATGTAGAAAAGATGTGTCTGCCCATCTTCGCCACATCTCTTGAATCAAGACCACCTCAGTCCGCATAATTAAAGCACTCACATCTGATGTAAACATAGCGAATTCAGAGCCAATCCTAGAAGCGACATCCTTCAAGTGGGTGCAGCATCTCAAGAACTCAAGTAGATGGAGTATTGGCCACATGCCAATGGAACTGCTCAACCTAAGTCGAGTAGACTCGGCACAGGTAGGATGGTGAGTGATACAGTGCAGGCCAGTGTAAATACGATTGGTAATGATTCCCCAGAGCTCTGGCCATTTGTTGATACACATAGTGACTTGAGGGTGTGGGATAGGTGAGTTTGGTGTGAAAATGCATTTGATAAGATGTTTCAGGTGCTTGTCATTGGTTGATATCGGTTTAGAGACACCTGTTAGGGGTTGACTCCGGAGGAAGGCCAGAGTCGAATGTTCGGAGTTGGGTCGGAGCAGGTCAACTGGTAATCAGAAGAGGGTAACGGGTAGGACTTGGCTTCAACTTATGTATTGCACCCACTCGTACAATTAGCAGGTATGTCCTATAATTTTGGGATGGAGGTCAGAGGCCAGAGTCGGACGGAAGCCGGACAGAGGTTGGGCAGGGATCGGAGTAGGAGAGGAGAATTAGAATGCAGAGGCATAAGTGTAGATTAGCATAACGTGAACAGACTACACACAATAATCAGATTGTCTTGTATCAAAGGGATACAGGGTTTAAATACAAAATGTTTTCGGAGATGAGGAGGCAGAGCAGGAACAGGTATTCGGAGTTCGGGGGAGGAGTGATTGAATGAAATGAGGTCGAGTCAACACATGATACAGGAGCATGAGGAAAACAGAACTACATGATTGTCAATCGCAGGGTGATAAGGAAGGGTCGGACGGAAAAGGATGAACAAGGATGAATGGAAACAGAACAAGGGAAATAAGAGATAAGAGTTGGAACCTGAACAGATAAGAGATAAGGAATATCGGAGGTTTCAGAGGACTCGGAGTTGGCTCGGAGGTGAAGGACGGAATGGGACTTAACAACACCCAAGAACTTGTTCTACATTGACAGTCTATGTCAATGTCGAATGAAACTGCAGAGGACACTCACGAAGATGGTGGTGCTTGCAAGCTCCATCGCCTCAATAAAACAGGCTACATCAAGCATACTTGCACCTACAGCACCACTAAGCTCATTGTCCCATTCCAAATTTGACTCTCTTTGAGTGAAATCTGTGATCCACTGTAAGTTGGGAAGAGTTAGTCAGAGTCACAATAGTGCATGTGGACTTACATCATCTTGCTTCCCACCAAACTGTGGACCTTGACCTGTATCAAGAAGCTGCCTTGCAATTTCTTTCATCTCTTGTGATTGAGGTTCATATGCGATATTCAGACTAAAAAAATTAGACTAGCTTATATTTAATAGAAATATGGAGCCCACATCATCGACTCATCTAAGTCTGACATGTTATCCAAATCAAAATTCTCCCCATCCATTTCTTGATTTTTCTGTCCTGAGGCTTCCTCTTCTCTTTCCCCTTGGTATGATCATGACTGTCCTGTTTGTTGCTCACAAACTGCAACTGTTGGGACTTCTTGGCACCATCTACCTTGGATAGCATCTTTGTACCAGTGCTCTTCATGGGCATTGTCTTAGAATCTCGAATATCTGTGCTTGAAAGTCTCTGTCGGTTCTGGAATGCAATGACTATCTTTGGAGGTCTTTGGTTCCCTAAAGAAATGTGTAAAGAGTGAGCAATCCAAATATTTTACAACCTGTGAACAAATTACCTTGTTTCTCCTTTGGCTAGATTGGCACTTGAAAAGGTTTTCAACTCTCCTATGATGACCTGGCCTTCCCAGTGAAAATGGTATTCAGTGCCAATTAGCCCAAGCTCCCCTTGGACAATGGGTGAGGCCATAGCTGAGGTGTCATTGTCTGCCATTCCATTTGGTCAGCCAAAGCAGAAACCAGGGATCATCAGAAGTCAGGATGGATTAACCCATGGGTCTAGAGTGCCTTTTGCCTGGTCAATTAAATACCAAGGTGGGTGTGCTGCTTTACCCTTCTGTGGTTTGCCATCGGTCATCAACACCAGTGCTTTCCGGTGTGGACCTCAGTTAATGTATTGCACTGCTATAAATAAATCAACACCCCCCAGTTATTCTGAAAATATATATTTAAAGCCTGTTGCACTGCACCAACTTCAGATATAACAGTACTGGCCTTCTGATCAATGTCTAGGGCATGCATGAGCGATGGTGCTCTTTGGAACAAAATCGGCAATCTTGGGTCAAAAAGGTGGGAGCATGACAATTTCTTCCTGTGCAACTTGAGAAGAAAGTTGAATATGGCGCAAAAAGGATAAAATGAAAAGTCATACCACTGTGTCGTTTAGCGAGATATCCCTTGAACCTAATGTCCACAGCTTTGTATTCCTTGGATTCCAGGAAGGTGATGGCCTGTTTGTCTTTCACATCATACCATTCTTCCCTGTGGTCCTCTGAGGTTAGCAATGTGGTGAAATCAAAATAACTGTACATACTGCAATGCCACATCTTTGCCATTATGATCCAACCCTCCCACCCATGGTGAATTCCCATGCTTAAGAATCTGTGATATACTCAACCTTAGTTTCAGAATACTAAGTAGAGTATGAATATGGTGCAATATTATTGCTTTACATAGATCTTGAGAGATGCCATAGCACAGGCTTTCCCCTGAATATTTAGAAATAAAATATGATTACACAATAAATGGACAGTCTGAAGAAATCTATTGATTTAAATACCGGCATAAATTCTGTAAATCCTAAATTCCTGTCACTAACCATGGCATAAAGTAAAGCAATGGAGGGATATGTAGATAAGATACAGTTATGGACTGGCAGTTGGGTCACAACTTTGTAAATTGATTTGTTTACTGGCTGCATCAAATAATTTGTAAATATTTCTTTATAGACCCATTGTATACCATCTTGGGCAGCTCCCATAAAGATTTGAACAAGATCCAAGTGTGTTTAGTAAGTGCTATCTTAGGAGACACTTCTGAGCGTCAAAATCACACACTGCTCACAAGTTGGGTCACTGTTAACACCCATCACATATTGCTGCCTTTCACCATCTCACCACTCCTGCAGCATCCTCTCAGCCTCTAGACTCTATCAGGAGACAACAACTGGTGGGTATTATGATTAAATAGGTATATACAATGAATTGGACCAATATATTTCAGAGGTTTGAGGGCTGGGACCTGATTCTGACAATGTGTCAGTCCTCCTCATTTTCACTCTTGCTGCTCTTGCTTTCAAGCTCAATATCAGTTTTCTTGGAAAGATGAGATTTGGGAACCCCTTCCTCCATGAGCTTTTTATGCTCAATCTCCCAATGCATGCTTCTCTCCTCAACCTTGACCCTAGCTGCTTTCTTCTTTGCAGTGCAGTCGTTTCTCTCCTTCTCCTGTGCAGCTGCCTTCACCACCAATTAGCAAAAAAGAAGTTGAGAAGTGCAGTGTGAGAGAGGTTCTCAGAGGATGTGTTGGTTGACGCGATGTCACCCCGTCACGTTGAACTGTGTGAGTCGGATAACTTTGGAACGAGCCTCAGGAATCTCATGTTGTCAAGGGCAGATCACAGGGCAGATAGGTTCCTATATACTTATTTAAAGGTCCTGGAGATAAATCTCCCAAATTGGGGTTATATTGCAGGTGACAAAAGTTATATTAGTTGATTTTTGACCCATTACACCCGTAAACATGTATACCAGAGAACCAATTGTCACTGAAATGCTCTTATATTTTTCCACCACATAAAGGTATCTATAACAGTATTTTCAGATACTGGGGGCCCCATCATATTGCAGAGTTTGAGCCGCAGGAAGTGTTTGACCCATCAGGCAGTCAAGTCCCAACTGCCAGTCCATAACCGGACTGTGTATAAGAATGATATAGGAATGGACTGGCCTACCTAGATACAATTGAGTACAATTGTTGGGTGGCTTATAGTGTAAGAAAAATAGCATACGTTCAAGAGATAGCCTGTGTAATTTATCTTAGGAAGCTAGAAATGGTTCTAAAGTGATGGCAAAGGAAATGGGGAATCAGTCTGCCGTGCGAAGCAACGGCTCAGTCCCAAGTAAATAAGGTAACAGACAGAAGTACAGGTTTAGGGATGAGTGATTCTGTTAGGGTGGTGCAATGAAAATGCAATGTGGGTAAGTGAACAGACAGTAACCTGTGCTGCTCCGGTATTACCCATATCCCGCCTTACTCATTTATTCCTTGGAATCCTTACTAATTTCCTTCGTTATACTCAATGCGTGCAGCCCTCCCCTGCTGTACCTTTCATTTTATAACGGCCTTTATTCCGTCATTTATATTTCGCGATGGCCTTGTTTCCTTTATTTTGCTATCCCCTGTTTCCCTTTGATTTATTACACATTCCCTTGGCTAGCTTTCGTATATAACACATAGGTAGTTCAAGATTTTCCTCAGTCGTCTGCAACACAAACCGACTGCGGTTAGTTTCTATCATTCCGGACTTTAACTTATATTGATCACAGTTGCTGTAGTTCTCTTTTATTACAGGTATTATTTAATATGTGTCGTTTTCACCACAAACTGACCTAGCTCTCTTTTATTACAGTTGCTGAACTCAACAAAGGAATACAGCTTCGTCTCTTCAGAATACTTGGGGAAGGGTTGCCATATGATTCCCTCTTTTGAAAGGCAAGTGCTTTATTTCATGAACAACCTAGTTGATAGCGATAGTTTTATTCAGTTTTATTACAGGGCAAGCTTAACCAATGTATATAACCATTCCATTTCTTAGAGCTTGTGGAATTCGGTTTGGGTTCCATTGGCAAACACCAACAAAGACCACAAAGAACATATGTACCTATATTAGGAGAATTCTACCTTTTAGGTGAAGTTCCGAACATGCCAGATATCATCCTGCACCGATCAGGGGCTTCACTTTGACCATTAAACTGGCCTGGGATCTTCAGGACCCGTCATCTATGCTCTTCTTCTGTCAGGACCTGATCGCCCACTCACCGGAAGGTGCATCTTCCTGATCAGGCTTTCCCCAAATTTGTGACACAGACAATTTGTCCATTGAACTACATTTTGGCCCTTTGTTCCGTTTTATGTCCGCATGATTTAACCCCTTTTAAGTGTAGCTCCATAATATGTATTTAAACGTAGCTTCTAAAGCAAGAAAAACTGGCTCGATTGCCGGGGTTTATTGCTATCTGCCCGGTTGAGATTGAAGACCATCTCGTTTTAACAGCGCACAGGGATAATTGTTGTATGTCGCTTTGATCTGTCATCTCTCTTACATATTATTCAGATTCCATATTCAGCAGGCAGTCGTCGTATGGGCTACCATGGTATCTTATCAATACCTCCTGTTGATCTTAGAAGTCACTGATCCACTCATTCGACGTTCTTTTGTGGCCATTGGTGAAATGATCTTTCGCTCTCAGTTTGTTGGTCGTGTGCCTCATTTGGGCCTCGTGTGAACGATCCTTCTGCTCGGAGTATGACGGAGAAAGAAATGGGAATGAGTCTGCCATCGCCCAAGTCTGGAATACGTCACTGGAAGGTCACCACAACCACGTGCTATTTATAATTACATGCATACATACATACACGACGTATGTACCTGATTGTGGACGCCTAGACTGCTTGTTCGGTAACTGTGTGTGATTTATATCCTCGTGAAATACCTGAACTTCTAGCGTGAGCCTATCAAGAGTCGGACTCAGAGACGTTAGTGCTCAAAAGACCATACTGGAGAAGACTTATTTGGAGCCAACCTAAGTGGGCTTTCCTTAGCTGGCACCTAGACAGCCACCATTTCAATACAATATCGAAGTGGAGCGAAATCTAAAGTGGCATAGATAATGTAGGCAAAACT
>Ga0157379_10004804_pt1 | contig 11611 bp, 10 predicted proteins | sample S25metaG_FD_121802 | JGI IMG/M metagenome (GOLD analysis project Ga0157379, IMG submission 121802) | Switchgrass rhizosphere microbial communities from Kellogg Biological Station, Michigan, USA - S2-5 metaG | ecosystem: Host-associated > Plants > Roots > Rhizosphere > Soil | place: USA... | reverse complement strand
GGACATCGCCACCACCGTCGCCCCTCACCTCGGCTGGACCCCGGCTCTCACCGCGCGGCCGGCTGACCAGGCCGACGGCTGACCAGGCCTGTCTTTCGCGTTCCGCGGAGCGCGACTCGGCCAGCGACTCCGATGATCACGACGGGGTGCTCGATGACCGGAATGCGCTACAACTGATCGCGATGACTTATCGGTTCGATCACGAATTCGCGCTGGACGATCCAGGCGCATCGCTGCACGCTGGACGAGTGGCATCGAGGTCCGGGCAGGAACGGGCGCGCCTCGTTCCCGGCGTACGTCGCCGCACGATGCGCCTCGTGTCGCCGCGGCGGGACCTGACTCGCCGGCTCTTCCTCGACTACGGGTTCGTCGCGTCCGCCGGCTGTCGCGGCGCCCTCTGACGGCCCCGTTTTCCCGTTCCGGCGGATATCGCCTCCTCGCAGTCAACATCGCTGGTGGCGACGGTACCGGGCCAGGAACCGTCGCCTTTCCGACCGCCGCCGTTTTTCCGACTGCCCGCGCCCTCCCGAACGCCATCGTCCTCCCGAACGCCATCGTCCTTCCAAACGCCATCGATTTTTTCCGAACGCCATCGCCCGCGTGGTGGCACTCTCTCCAACCTGTTCGCGACCTGCTTTCTCGCCTACCCGAAAGGACTTCGGTATGTCCGACGCAGCCACGTCCACCGCAGTGACGTCCGCCGCGATCGCCCGGACGGCGACGTCTGGATCCGCGATTCCCGAGACCGCCTCGCCGCAGGTCGAGTTCATCAGCCTGTCGCACGTCAACCGGGCGACCGAGCTCAACCCGATCGCCACCCGCGGCATCGACCTGCCCTTCCTGCGGACCTATGTCGCGGCGCTCGAGGAGGCCGGCTACGACTACACCCTGCTGCCCTACGGGTCGAACAGCGCCGACTCGTTCGTGCTCGCCTCGGCGGTCGGTCAGCTCACGGAACGGTTGCGCCCCATCGTGGCCGTGCGCCCGAACACCGCGTTCCCGCTGGTCGTCGCCCAGCAGCTGGCCACCCTCGACCAGCTCACAGAGGGCCGCGCGGTCGTCCACCTCATCTCCGGCGGTAACGACGCCGAGCAGGCCCGCCAGGGCGACTACCTGTCCAAGGACCGTCGGTACGCCCGCACGTCCGAGTTCATCGACCTGCTGCGCCGCGCCTCGACCGAGACCGCGCCCTTCAGCCACGACGGCGAGTTCTACCGGTTCGACGACTTCGGCCCGGGCTTTGCTCCCCACGACGGGCCCATCCCGATCTCCATCGGTGGCCAGTCGGACGCCGCCTTCGCCGTCGGCGGCGCGAAGGCGGACATCTTCAGCTTCTGGGGCGAGCCGCTCGCCGACCTGCGCGCGGAGATCGACCGCGTCCACGGGCTCGCCGCCGAGGCGGGCCGCGCCGACCGCCCCGGCATCTGGGTGACCTTCCGGCCGATCATCGCCCGGACAGACGAGCTCGCCTGGCGCAAGGCGTTCGACTACGTCACGAAGATCGAGAAGACCTACAACGCCGGCGCCTACCTGCGACGAGCGCAGCCCGCCGGCGCCCCGCAGAACGTCGGCTCACTGCGTGCACTCGACTTCGCCTCCCGGGCTGACGTCTACGACCGGGCACTGTGGACGCGCACCGCCGCCGCCACCGGGGGGCTCGGGGCGTCGACAGCGCTGGTCGGCAGCCCCGAGACGGTCGCCGCCGCTATCCTCGACTACGTCGACCAGGGCGCGAGCCTGGTGTCGATCCGCGGCTACGACACCCTCGCCGACGCCGTCGACTACGGCCGGCACATCCTGCCGCTGGTCCGTCAGGAAATGGCGCACCGCGCTTCGACCGGCCGCCGCGGCACCCTGCAGTCCGGCCACCCCGGCGCCTACGCCCCCGGCTTCGACCCCGCCCTCCTCGCCACCAACTGACGCCGCTCCCCACCGGCGGCGATCTGCCGTCCTCGCCCACGGCCCATGCGCCGCGCCACGGGTCGTCGGCGAATCGTCCCTGCGTTGTCCACAGCGGCAGGGTCGTCCACAGATGGCTGCCGGGCATGCCACGGTCGGCCCCTCCGACCGCAGACTCGAAGGGTGGAGCAAGTACACGACAGGGTGATCGCCCTCGCTCGGCAGCAGGATGACGTGATCACCCGAGCCCAGGCCCGTGCGCTCGGGCTCTCGGACCAGGCCGTCGACCTGCGGCGCAGGCAGGGCTGGGCGGCGCCGATCCGCGGCGCCATGGTCGTCCCGCCCGTCCGCGGCCTGGCACGTGCCCACGCCCGCGCCGCACTGCTCGTCGCCGGTGGCGCGGTCTGTGGGCCGACCGCGGCTCGTCTGCACAACCTTCCGGGGCTGCCACGCCGCGCTCCCGACGAAACCGGTGGATCTCGCGATTCCCGGCACGGATGGCAGGCGTCTGCGCAGCGGCTATCGTCGGCATCCGATAGCCCCCCGCCCTGCGGCACCGGTGCCGCCCCAGGCGGATGACGCATCTGCACCGACACCCTCTCCCGTTCCCGCGCCGGAACCGCCGTCCGCACCGGCATCAGTGCCAGCGGCGCGGCCTCGGCGGCGGATGTACCGCCTAGCGGGATCGGGCCGCACACCGCCGAGGTGCGGTTCCGTGTGGAGATCCTCGACGCTCCTGCGCGCCTGGACGAGGGGTGGGAGGAGATCGTCGAGGTCTCCTTCTCCCCGGTCACGACCCAGCTGTGCCTGGCGAGCTGCATGGGCGAGATCTACGATCTGCCTGATCTGCAGCAGCTGGGCGTTCATCGGGTCCGGTACAGCGCGGCGCGGATGGACGAGGCGCGGGATGCTGAGGCGAACCTGGTGGAACGCGAGCCCGGCGCGGAGCCTCTTGACCGTTACCTGCTGCAGCTGTGGCCGGCGCCGCCAGCGCCCGACCGGCTGATCCGTCGGTCCAGCGAGATCGCCGCCTACTGGCACGGCTGCACCCGCGCTCCTGCGCCGGATCTCGCAGCGCACGAAGCCTCCGCCTCCACCTGGTAAGGCGAGGGCTCCGAACTCCTCGTGCTCGTCGGGATCACCGCGGCGGGCGCGCCGCCGGAACGCCGTCGGGGGCGGGTGGCTCCCAGGAGGTGGTCTCCACCCCGCCGCCCGGCGCGGAGGTGTTCATCAGGTCGCCGGCGGGACTGGCACGTCGATCTCGTCGAGGCGCGGCGCTCGGGGGGTCCCGTCCGGGTCGGGCAGGGTGAAGCGCCAGTCGCCCGCCTCGTCGACGTCGACGGGTGCTCCTGCGACGGCGTCAAGCAGCGCCTGCAGCCGCGGGAACGGAGCGGATCTCGCCCGAGCGAGAACCTCGGGTTCGACGCAGCACATCGCGACTGCCGTAGAGGCGAGGTTCGTCCCGGCGCGCCGGTGCGCCGCGGCTCGGCCAGGTCCGCGTAGGTGACGTCGCCCGCGTACTCGTCGTAGAGGGCGAGCTCGCCGCTCACGCCGGCGGAGCCCTGGTTGTAGATGCCCGGCGCCTCGGCCAGGCCCGCCCACACGATGCCCCAGTCGGAGTGGTGGTGCACGGCCACGCCGACGTCGGCCCGCAGCCGCGGCACTGGAGAAGACGCTGGCCGAGATCGACACCCACCCGGGAGAGGACTGTCGCTCCCCCGCCTCGCCACGCGTGCCGGCATGTCCCCGCTCCGCCTTCGCCGCCGCCTTCACCCAGGACGTCGGCGAGCCGCCGATGAGCTACGTCACGCGGGCTCGTATGCGCCGGGCGGCGGAGATCCTTCGTTCCACCGACCTGAGCACCGGCGCCGTCGCGGCGGCGGTCGGTTACCGGAGCGGAGCCTCGCTCGCGCGCTCGTTCCGCCGGCGCTACGGAATATCCCGGCGGCCTACCGCCGGACGCCGTCACCGCGACCGGAGGAGCTACTACGCTGACGTGCCGTGGCTGAGTCGGGATCGCCGGAATCGTCGACCATCAGGGTGGTCGCGCCGATCGTCCGGGTCGTCGTGTACCCGAACGGGGCCCGGGTCACCCGGCGCGGCCGGGCGCGGCTGCCCGCGGCGGCCAGCGGCGCCACCGTGCACCGGGTGAGCGTGGACGACCTGCCGCTCGGCCTGGAGCCGGACTCGGTGCGGGCCGTCGCGGGCGAGCCGGCGGCGCCGGTCGGCGTGGACGTCCGGCACCAGGCCCGGGCCGAGGCGACCGGCGAGGCACTGGAGGTGCTGCGCGAGCGGAGCCGAACGCTGCGCCGCCGGCTGGCCGAGCTGGCCGACGGCGACGACACCGAGCAGGCGCGGCGGGCGTTCCTCGATGTCGCCGCGCGCAATGCCGCGTCGGCGCTGGCCCGGGCGTGGATGTCCGCGCCGGGCACCGGCGGTGCCGCCGGTGCCGCCGGTGGTGAGGGCCTGGCCAGCACCGGCCAGGCCCTGGCCGCCGAGATCGACGGGGTGCACCGGCGCCGGCGCGCGCTGGCCGAGGAACGTGCGCGAGTCGAGCTCGAGCTGGCCGCGGCCGACCGGGAGATCGCCCGGCGGGAGGAGTCCTCGCAGCCGGACGCCCGCCGCGTTATCGTGTCCCTCGAGATCCCGCCGGCTGCGGCCGCGACGGCGAGCTCCAGCGAGGACGAGGCGGGCCATGCGGTCGCGGTTCACGAGGTCGAGGTGGAGCTGTCCTACCGGATGGCCGCCGCTGTCTGGACGTCCGGGTACGACGCGCGGGTCGACGGCGAGCGCGTCACGCTGACCTGGTACGCGATGGTCCGCCAGAACACCGGGGAGGACTGGCCGGCCACCGGCCTGGCGCTCTCGACGGCCCGGACGACGGGCTCCCGCCAGGTTCCCGAACTCGATCCCTGGTACGTCGACGTCCGCCAGCCGCCGGTGGCGGCCCGTCCCCTGGCCGCGGCCGATGCCGCCCCCCTGCCGGCAGCCGCCAGTCCCACGATGCGGCGGGGCCGGAGCAAGGCGTCCGGGACCCGCGTCGCCCGGCTCGACCAAGCCGGCCCGACCGGCCCGGCGGCGACCTACCACCCCGCCCACGCCGTCGCGATCCCGGCCGACTCCTCGCCCCACCGGACCACGGTCGCAGTCATCGAACTGACCGCCGCGCTCGACTACATCGCCGCTCCGAAACTCGCGGCCGAGACCTACCTGCGAGCCACGGTCACCAACACCTCCGAACACACGCTGCTGCCCGGGACGGCCGCGGTCTTCCACGGTCCGGAGTTCGTCGGCCAGGCCGCCCTCGAGCTCCTCGCCCCTGGCGCCGAGGCCGAGCTACAGCTCGGCGTGGACGACCAGGTGAGGGTCGAACGGAAGCTGGTGCGCCGCGCGACCGGGAAGCGGCTGGTCGGCAACAACCGCGGCATCGACGTCGCCTACCGGATCCGGGCGGCCAACCACACCGGGCGCCCGGTCCGGCTCACCGTCCGCGACCAGCTCCCCGTCCCCCAGCACGAGAGCATCACCGTGCGGGACATCCAGCTCTCCCCGCGCCCGGCCGAGCAGACCGACCTCGGCGCGCTGACCTGGATCCTGGAGCTGGCCGCCGAGGCCAGCCAGGACATCGACCTCGCCTTCCGGCTGGAACATCCACGCGGCGTCCAGCTCGATGGCTGGGACGTCTGACCGCCGCAACGGCTGAGGGAGAGGATTCCGGCGTGGTTTCGTGGGTTGACGAGGCGGAGGCGAACGACGGCGACGGCCTGCGGGGGCGGGTGGCGATCGTCGCCGGCGCGAGCGGCCCGGACGGCGGCGTCACGAACGGGAGGGCGGCGGCGATCGTGCTGGCCCGCGCCGGCGTCCGGGTCGTCTGCGTCGGGCGCGGGCCGGCCCGGGTCGAACGCAGCGCGGAGATGGTCCGCGCGGCTGGCGGCAAGGCGCTGGCCGTCGCCGCCGACGTGACGGTCGAGGACGACTGCCGCCGGGTGGTGGCCAGCGCCCTGGCGGAGTTCGGCCGGCTCGACATCCTCGTCAACAATGTCGGGGTCGCGGCCCGGGGGACGGTCGTCGACGTGCCCATTGAGACCTGGCGTGACATCTGGACCACCAACGTCGAGAGCATGGTCCTGATGAGCAAGCACGCGATCGGGGCGATGGCGGCGAGCGCCGCGGCCGGCTCGATCGTCAACATCGGGTCGCTGCGGGCCATCCGGCCGTTCGAGGTCTCGCCCTACTCGACGACCAAGGGCGCGGTGATGGCGCTGACCCAGGCGATGGCCGTCGACCACGCCGCCGCGGGGATCCGGGTCAACTGCGTCGTTCTCGGGCCGGTGTACACGGCGGTGACCGCCCGGTCGGTGAGCCCCGAGCAGCGGGAGACCCGCCGCCGGGCCTCGCCGCTGGGCGTCGAGGGCACGGCCTGGGACACCGGGAACCTGGTGCGGTTCCTGGCCTCGGACCACGCCCGTTACATCACCGGGCAGTGCCTGGTGCTCGACGGCGGAGTCTCGCTGGTCTCGCCGAAACGTTGACGGCGGTGGCAGAGTCGAAGTCCGGGAACAACGGCGATGGGGTGCCCGGGAGAGCTCTCCCGGGTTGAGTGGGCGCACCCGCGCCCGGCTGCGCCGTCACTCAAGGCGGTTTGGTGTTCGCGGTGTCGCGCTGGTTGCCCAGACGCGGGAGCAAGTGAGCCGGCAACGTGGAACTCGACGGTGCTCTCCGAGACCTCGCCACCGTGAGATCGGAGTACCGTGTCAATGGCTCTCGCCGCGCCGGATTTCCAGGAAAGGCCGCCGGTTCGTGTTCCCGGTCCGGCAGAAGGCGCATCGCGGTCTTCGACGCCTTGACCTTGAATGAGCTCGCCTTGTTGACAGTCGGCATCTGATCGAGGCAACCAGCCGCTGGTCGCAGACCGAGCCGGAGCTCACTGGACTGTCGCATCCTGCTGAGCTCCTGGCCGCGGGGCAGGATATGTCCGACCTGCCGCGTGTCGCGGCCATCACCTATGCGCTGACGCGCATCGCTTCGGACGACCGATACGCCGGAACCCGTGAAGGCGGAGGTCGACGACCAGGACACGGCTGTCCGCGTCCTCGTTCAGATGCTGCTGCCGGGACTGAAGGCGTTTGTGTGCGCGGACGTGGTGGATGCCGCATCATCCGGACGGAGGAAGCCTGTGGCTGGTCGCTGACCAGGAGGAATGCGCCGCTGTCGCGCTGGAACTCCTGATCGCGGCGATCCGGGGTTACCGGTGGCGTAGCCGTCGCGGTCCGGCGAATCTCAACCTGCTGGGTGGAACGCGCACCCGTCTGACCCGTCTGGTTTCGCAGGCGTGGCACTACGCCTTCGGCGTCGGGATCCACCGCTGCCCGGGCTCGAACCTGGCCCGGCTCGTGCTTCGGCTGACCCTGGAAGCCGTCCTCGACCGGCTCGGCGACCTGCGTCTCGCACCGGGCGCCGAGCCGACCTATCGGGTGGGTAACACGCGTGGCCTGGAACGCCTCGACGTGACGTTCTCCGCGCATGCCGTGGCCTGAGGGCATGACGAGCACCCGGACACGGTGGCGGCCGCCGCTGCGTTGCGGGCGTGGCGCGGCGACATCGACTCCTAGTCTGATCATGGTGGCTGCCGCTGGTTCTTAGAGTCCAGCCTGACATTTCGGGGCGTGGAAGGGGCCGAGGTCGATGCGGGTCGGCTACATCCCGGTCGGCAGCGTCGACCAGAACACCGTCAGGCAACTCGACGGGATCGAGAGCGGCTGTTCGTCGACACCGCGTCCGGGAAGGACAGCGTCCGGCCGAAGCTCGACGAGCTCCAGTTCTTCGACGGCCTCGACCTGGTCGAGTCGGGCGTCCAGGTCGTCCCACCGCTGGCGCCCCGACGGCTCCTCCGAGGATCTCACCGACGCCGAGGTCAGCGTCTACGGCCATTGCGCGTAAGCCCTGAAGCTGCCTCTCCAGGCCTTTCGTCCTACGATCGGCGCTGTGACGTCACCGCCGACCGCTGTGCCCGCCGCCAGCGCCGTGTTGCTGCGTGACCGACCGTCCGGCCTGGAAGCGCTGTTGCTGCGGCGCACCAGCGCCGCGTCTTTCGCGCCGGGTGCGTGGGTGTTCCCGGGCGGGCGGGTCGATCCCGGCGACATGAGCGGCGAGATCGGCAGCGATACGTCCGCCGAGCTGGCGGCCGCGCGCCGGGCCGCCGTGCGGGAGACGGCGGAGGAGGCCGGTCTGATGATCGATGGCGCTGAGTTGACGCCGCTGGCGTGCTGGTGTCCGCCCGCCAGGGCGCCCCGCCGTTTCCTGACCTGGATCATGATCGGCCGGGCGCCCGAGCAGGATGTCGTCGTCGACGGCGGCGAGATCACCGACTATCGCTGGATGCGCCCGGCGGAGGCCCTGATCGCGCGCGACCAGGGCGACCTCGATCTGTTACCGCCGACCTGGGTGACGCTGTGGACGCTGGCCGGCCATCCCACGGTCGCCGACGCTCTGGCCGCCACGTCGGCCGCGCCGCCCGAGCTGTTCGAGACCAGGATTACGAAGGTGCCGGGCGGGGCGGTCGCGCTGTGGCAGGACGACGCGGAGTACGACGTCGCGGACCGTCGCGACACGGCGTCCAGCACCGGGCAAGGTGGCCGCCACCGCCTGTGGATGCTGGACACGGGCTGGCGTTACGAGCGCGCCCCGAGCGCGGGCGCCATCGGGGAAGCTTCCTAGGGCGTATCTCGTGGATCAAGGGTACGGGATATTCTTCGTGATCCATGGTTGGTCGGCATGAGATCACCGACGTCGCGTGGGCGCGGATCGAGCGACGCGCTGTGGATGCAGGCGGCGCAGGCGGTGATCGCCGCGAACGACAAACCCACGTAGGCCACCCGGCGGAACGGACGCCGCAGCGCAACGGTGCAGGCCATCGTCGTAGACGGTTCTTGTGCCGAGGGATTCCCTCGGGCGCCGAGCGCCCCGTGCGGCTACAGCGCCCTCGGTATGTCGTCGTCCGGACCGGTGGGCGGGAGATCGACGGTGAGTGCCGCGGGGTCGAGTTCGTAGCTGTCGCCCTGTTCGGTGAGGCGGGTGGCCGCCTCGTAGAGGCTGGGCAGGACGAGGAAGTCCTTGCTGCGCCCAGCGGTCTCCTTCGAGCGGATGATGTGTTCCAGGCGCGCGACGTGGATGGTCAGCCCGTAGTCGGGCAGCTCGTAGCTGCGGGCCTCGCGCAGCAGCGCGTCGTAGGGGCCGACGCCGGCAGTTCGATCAGGACGTCGAGCGCGCCCGCAGACGTCACATACATGGCCATGTAGTCCGTGTAGAACTCGGCTGGCTCCACGACCGGGTGCGCCGTGTACTCGGTGGAGTCGACGGACTTCTTCGTCGTGACTGGTCCGGAGAGCGCGGCCGCGAGCCGGGCGAGGTTGTCCGGGGTGGGCTCGGGGACGATGTCGAGATCGTCGGTGATGTTCGGAGCGCCCTGCAGCCGGGCCCCGACCCCGCCGACAACCACGTAGTTCACCTGATGGTCGGCCAGAAGCCGCAGCAGGCCGCGGAGCTCGAAGCGCCTCACCGCCCGGCAACCGCCGGCCCCAGGGGACGCAGCGCCGACAGCGTCGCGACCTGCTCCTCCAACTGTCGCAGCCTGTCCTGCGGCGACAGGGCGAGGATCGCCTCGACCTGCACCCGTAGCCCCGGATCCGACGTCCACGGCCGTCCCACCAGGGCGCGTGCGCGTGCCATCGCTTCCGCGGCCCGCGCCCGGTAGTACGCCGCCCGCTCCTCCGCCTTCGCCGGCACCTCCACCGCGGCTGCCGCGGTCGTCTCGGTCGCCATGGCTGGTGCGGCAGGTGGACGGGACGTGAGGTCGTCTGCCGGAGTCTCCATGTCCCCAGGATGCCAGCGGCCTGCGACAGGCCGCGGGCCGGCTGACTGGATCAAGTCATTACGTTGATCATATCGCCGGTGTTGAAAACGAGGTTCCTGTACCAGATCAGGGTCCTTCGAGGCCGATGATGTAGCGCATCACCATGGCGTGGGAGGCATGCCGGGTCTGGCGCATGATGTCGGCGGCCCTGAGCAGACCGCCGAGCGGGAGATCTCCCGTGAACGGGAAGCGCTTGCCCGCCGGGTGCACTCGATAACTCCGATCGCGTCGGCGTAGGCGAAGGTCAGCGCCGGGTCGGCGGGCATCGTCGGCAGCGGCGCCCCGTTGTAGCTGGCATCCTCGACGCCATGCTGCGGGCGCGCCAGCTCACCAGCGCTGACCTCGCGGACCTGCGTGGACGCGTGGCCGATCGCGGCCGGGCGCGGGCCAGATCCTGGTGGGCACTGATCGACGGCAGGGCGGAGTCGGCCCTGGACTGTCGCGCGAATCGGTCACTCAGAGTTGTGGTGGCCGGGGCGGTGTGCTGGCTGGGATGGGCTGACGGCGTGGGATCGCCAACGACCGGCATGCCGTTGGCGATCCCACGCGGCGAGGGCCCCTGCGCTCGCCCCGCGACTATCCCATGGTTACTGTTTCGATCACTTCTGGTCGCGGGAAAGTCGGGCTCAGGGGGAGGGGCGGTCGCTGGAGACGGTGTTTGGGGGAGGGGAGGTTACCAGATGACGGGGAGGGTCTCGGGGCGGCCGATGGGGGCCTTGAGCTCGTAGCGCAGCTCCTCGGCGGGGACGGCGAGTCGCAGGTCGGGCGTCCTCTCCAGCAGGGCGGTGAGGACCTCGGTGAGCTCGACGCGGGCCAGGTGCGCGCCGATGCAGTGGTGGGGACCGTGGCCGAAGGTGAGGTTCGGGACGGGTTCGCGAGTGAGGTCGAGACGGTCCGGGTCGGCGAAGACGTCGGGGTCGCGGCTCATCGCCTCCAGCGGCACGACCGCGACCTCGCCGGCGCGCACGACGAAACCGCCGAGGTCGACGTCCTCCGTCGCCACCCGCGGGAACGTCATCGACAGCGGGTGGTAGCGCAGCAGCTCCTCGACGGCGTTGGCGATGTCGCCGTCGCCGTCGCCGTCGCGGGACAGGGCCTGCAGCGACTCCCAGCGCGACCGGTCGGACAGCAGCGTCGTCAGCACGTTGCTGATCACTCCGCCGGTGGTCTCGAAGCCGCCGATGAGCAGGGTCATCGCCAGCGAGTGCAGTTCCGCCTCGGTCAGGCGCGCGCCGTCGGCGGTGCCGGCGGCCTCCTCGGCGTCATAGGCGGCGAGGACGACGTCGAGCAGACCCTCCGCCGCATCGCCCGGATGACGACCGTCCGCGGCCGCGCGCGCCCCGCTGTCGGAAGCGGCGGCGCGGCGGGAGCGGACGAGTTCGCCCATGTAGCCGTAGAGGGCGCCGAGGCCGGCCCTGGCGCCCTGCGGGTCGAGGTGGAAGCGGAACAGCGACTCGCTCCAGGTCCGGACCTTCTCCCGGTCGAGGTCGGGCACGCCGAGCAGCGCGCAGATGACCTCGATCGGCAGGTGGAAGGCGAGGCCGCGGATGTCGCCGGGGGGCCCGGCGGCGAGCATGGCGTCAATGCGGGCGCGGGCGGTGGCGGCGATCTCCGGGCGCATCCGCTCGATGCGGCGGTGGGCGAAGCCGGCGTTGACCAGCCGGCGGATGCGGGTGTGGTCGGGCGGGTCGAGCCACAGCAGCGAGTTCGGGTCGGGGATCTGGCCGGCGGTCAGCGGTGGGTTGAACGCGAGTGTGGCGGTGCGGGAGAAGCGCGGGTCGCCGAGCATCGCGCGGGCCG
>Ga0157379_10004803_pt1 | contig 11611 bp, 7 predicted proteins | sample S25metaG_FD_121802 | JGI IMG/M metagenome (GOLD analysis project Ga0157379, IMG submission 121802) | Switchgrass rhizosphere microbial communities from Kellogg Biological Station, Michigan, USA - S2-5 metaG | ecosystem: Host-associated > Plants > Roots > Rhizosphere > Soil | place: USA: Michigan... | reverse complement strand
GCCACGGCACGGCGCCGGCCCGGCCCGCGCCGGCCGTCCCGCCGCCCGGCGCGCCGACCCCGGCGGCAGCGCCCCCGGAGGCGCCAGTCCCGGAGGCGCCAGTCCCGGAGGCGCCAGTCCCGGAAGCAGCAGTCCCGGAAGCAGCGCCTCCGGAGGCCGCGGAGCGCCCGCCGGCGCCGATCATCACGCCGGGCGCGCCGGCCGGGCTGATCGACGCGCTGGAGTTCACCGTCGTCGACGTGGAGACCACCGGCTGGCAGCCGGGCGAGGCGCACATCACCGACATCGGGGCGGTCCGGGTCCGCCACGGCCGGGTGCTCGCGCACTTCTCTGCGCTGGTTAACCCCGGTACGGAGATCCCGGCCGAGATCAGCGCGCTGACCGGGATCACCGACGCGATGGCCCGGCGCGCCCCGGCGATCGGCGCGGTCATGCCCCGGTTCCTCGACTTCGCGGCGGGCAGCATCCTGGCCGCTCATAACGCCGCGTTCGACATCGGGTTCCTGCAGGCCGGCGCCGCGGCGTCCGGTCTGGCCTGGCCGGACTTCGCGGTGCTGGACACCGTCCCGCTGGCCCGCCTGGTGCTCGGCGAGGACGAGGTCACCGACCGGAAGCTGGGCACGCTGGCCGCGTTCTTCCGGGCCCGCACCCTGCCCTGCCACCGGGCCCTGCCGGACGCGCTGGCTACCGTGGAGGTGCTGCACGGCCTGCTCGGGCGGCTTGCCCTGGCCGGCGTGCGGACGCTGGCCGAACTCGGCGAGCCCAGTGGCCAGCACAGCGGCGAGCCCAGTGGCCAGCGCAGCGGCGAGCACAGTACTGGCGAGCACGGGGAGGCCTAGGCCGGGGCGCAGCGGTACGCTGGCGGCGGCCCGTGCCTCGGGCCGCCCGGAGGGGCCCGCCCGGAACGGAGGAAGCGCGCATGGTCACCGCGATCGTCCTGGTGAAAGCAGACGTGGCGCGCATCCCGGAAACCGCGGAAACGATCGCGCAGATCGACGGGGTCAGCGAGGTCTACTCGGTTACCGGCGAATTCGATCTGGTCGCGATAGTGCGCGTCCGGTCCCACGACACTCTTGCCGATGTCATTCCCGGCCAGCTGAATAAAGTGCCCGGCGTGTCGCATACCGAGACGCACATTGCGTTTCGTGCCTATTCCCGGCACGATCTGGAGGCCGCGTTCGCACTCGGCTTCACCGAGGGCGCCTGACCGGCCTAGGCCACGCCGGGCCTGGCTGGCCTGGTCCCTGCGCCCGCGGCAAATCATGCGTAATCCGTCGTCAGCGGTGGGCTGGGACGCAGGCTAGCGAGGCGGCGCGGCGAGCCGCTGGCTGGCGGCCACCCAGGTGTCCAGCAGGGCACTCGCCTGACCGGAGTCGACCGCGGCGGCGGCCCGGGCGTACCCGTCCGTCAGGACTCTGGTCAGGTGGCCGGGATCGGCCACGCCGGCCCCGGCGGCCAGCGCCGCGGCCGCGTTCAGCAGGACGGTGTCCCGCACCGGGCCTGGCTGGCCGGCCAGCACCGCGCGGGCTACCGCGGCGTTGTGCGCCGGGTCGCCACCGCGCAGGTCCTCCGGGCGGGACGGGGCGATGCCGAGGGCGGCCGGGTCGAAGCTGGTCTGGCTGACCGTGCCGGAGTGCACCACCCACACCGTGGACTTCGTGGTCGTGGTGAGCTCGTCCAGGCCGTCGTCGCCGTGGAAGACCAGCGCGCTGTTGCCGCGGCCGGCCAGCACCCCGGCGAGCACCGGGCCCATCCGCGGGTCGGCCACGCCGACGGCCAGGGCGCCGGGCCGGGCCGGGTTGGCCACCGGGCCGAGGAAGTTGAACACGGTCGGCACGGCCAGCTCACGGCGCGCGGTGGCGGTGTGCCGCAGCGCCGGGTGGTACAGCGGGGCGAACAGGAACACGATGCCGGTCTCGGCCATCAGCCGCTCGGTCGCGGCCGGGGGCAGGTCGATGGCCACGCCGAGGGCCTCGAGCACGTCGGCGGCACCGCTGGCGGAGGAGGCGGCCCGGTTGCCGTGCTTGGCCATCCGGGCCCCGGCCGCGGCGGCCACGATCGCGCCCATCGTGGAGATGTTCACCGTGCGGGCGCCGTCGCCGCCGGTGCCGACGAGGTCGGTCAGCGGGCCGTCCAGGCGGAGCGGGGTCGCCCGGTCCAGCATGGCCTGGGCCAGGCCGCCGAGCTCCCCCGGTGTTTCGCCCTTGATCCGCAGCGCCACGCCGAACCCGGCGATCTGCACCGGGGTGGCCGCGCCCTCCATGATCTCGGCCATCGCCCACGACGTCTCGTCGGCGGACAGGCTTTCCCCCCTGATCAGCGCGCCGATCAGGGACGGCCAGGTCGTCCGGGAGTCCACGGCGGGTCAGAGGGTGGCCGGGGTGCTGCCCGCGGCCCGCTCGCGCATTAGCCCGGCCAGAGCCTGGGCCAGCGCCTTCGGGTCGATCGGGTGGCTGATCACGGCGTCCGCCCGGGACCACGTGGCCAGCCAGCCGTCGTCGGCCCGGCCGATGATGAGCAGCACCGGCGGGCAGTTCCAGATCTCGTCCTTGGCCTGGCGGCAGATGCCCATGCCGCCGGCGGGCTGGGCCTCGCCGTCGAGCACCATGACATCGGCGCCGCCCTTGTCGAGCAACCGGAACAGAGCCGGCTCAGTGGCCACCTCGATGATCTCGGCCTCCGGCACGTCCATGGCCGGACGGCGGCCGATCGCCAGCCGGATCCGGCTGCGCACGTCGGCGTCGTGGCTGAAGACAACGACTTTCATGGGAAACGATGCTACCGACCCGGGGGGTCGGGGCACGAAGGCCTACGCGGTGTCGTAATAATGAGCGACGTGGCGCAAGCAACGACTGAGGTGGTTCCCCGGCCAACGGCCAGCAGGCCGAACCTGGTCAGTGTCGGGACCATCATCTGGCTGTCCTCGGAGCTGATGTTCTTCGCGGCGCTGTTCGCGATGTACTTCACCATCCGCTCGGTGGACAAGGGCCTGGGTCAGCCCTGGCCCCAGGCTCATCTCGACCTGACCCTGGCCTCGATCAACACGACCGTGCTGCTGCTGTCCAGCGTGACGTGCCAGCTCGGCGTGTTCGCGGTGGAGCGCGGGCAGATCCGGCGGACCGGCTCGGTGTTCAACATGGCGCGGTGGGGCCTGCGCGAGTGGTACGTGCTCAGCTTCCTGATGGGCCTGTACTTCGTGCTCGGGCAGGGCTACGAGTACCTCGCGCTGATCAGGGAGGGTGTCACGCTTCAGTCGTCGAACTACGGGTCGGTGTTCTTCCTCACCACCGGGTTCCACGGGCTGCACGTGACCGGCGGTCTGTTCGCGTTCATCTTCCTGCTCGCCCGCACCTACGCGGCTAAACGTTTCACCCACGAGCAGCAGGTCAGCGCGATCGTCGTGTCCTACTACTGGCACTTCGTGGACGTGGTGTGGATCGGCCTGTTCACGACCATCTACCTGATCCACTGACCGGAAGCTGAGGACCAGTGCGCTGGATCACCGCCAGGCGACGGCACCCGGCCGCGGGTTACGCCGTCGTCCTGCTGATGCTCGTCGCCCTCGGCGGCGGATACGCGTTCCTGACCGGGTCGGGTGCGGCCGCGGCGCCGGTCTCGGGCCCCAGCTCCGCGACGATCGCCAAGGGCGCTGACCTTTTCGCGAGGAACTGCGCGACCTGCCACGGGCTGGACGCGCAGGGCACCTCGGTGGCGCCGAGCCTGATCGGCGTGGGCGCGGCCGCGGTTGACTTCCAGGTCAGCACCGGCCGGATGCCCGCCAAGCAGAACGACGCGGAGAACGCCCGCAAGCCGCTGGCGCCGGACTTCGCCGGGGAGGACGGACCGGCGAACATCCGCGCCGTGGCCGACTACATCCAGTCGCTGGCCGGCGGCCCGCCGATCCCGACCCCCGCGCAGGTCAGCACCGAGGGCGCGGACGTGGGCCGGGGGCAGGAGCTGTTCATCGAGAACTGCGCCGCGTGCCACAACTTCGTCGGGGCGGGCGGCGCGCTGACCTACGGCAAGTACGCGCCCGCGCTGAACCAGTCCACGCCGGCCGAGATCTATGAGGCGATGCTGACCGGGCCCGAGGCCATGCCGAACTTCAGTGACTCCACGCTGACCCCGCAGTCCAAGCGGGACATCATCGCCTACGTGACCCAGAAGAGCTCAGAGAACAACCCGGGCGGCTTCAGCCTGGGCCGGATCGGGCCGGTCACCGAAGGTCTCGTGGCGTTCCTCGGCATCCTGTTCGCCGTGATCCTGTCGGCTATGTGGATTGTCGCGAAGCAGCACGGAAAGACGACCCGATGACTGAGATCAACGGGCCAGAGGGCCCGGAGCAGCCGGCCGGGAACACGCCGGACGAGGCCGCAGTGGGACCGCGCCGCGTGGTGGGCACCCCGCCGCCCGCGCAGGCCAGGGCCCTGCTGGTCAGGCCGGAGGACGAGGAGAAGGCGCCGGACCGGGAACTGCCGTCCGAGCCGGACGACCTGATCCTGGCCAAGAAGGCCGAGAAGCTCGTGGCGTCCCTCTTCATCCTGGCCATGCTGGCCGGGTTCGGGTTCATCGCCGCCTACATCGGGCTGGAAGTGCACTCGCTGGACGCGGTGCTGCGCTCCAACCTGGCGCTCGGCCTGTCGATGGCGGTCGCCTTCCTGGCCCTGGGCGCCGGCGCGGTGATCTGGGTCCGGCACCTGATGCCCGAGGTCGAGCTGACCGAGGCGCGCAAGCCGCTGCGGTCCTCGCCGGAGGACAAGGCCGCGTTCAAGGAGACGTTCACCGAAGGCGCGGACGCCAGCCAGTTCGTCAAGCGGCCGATCCTGCGCCGCACGCTGATCGCCGCGACCGTGCCGGTTGCGGTGGCGCCGATCGTGCTGCTGCGCGACATGGGCCCGCTGCCGGGCACCAGCCTGCGGCACACCGCGTGGCGGAAGGGCACCCGGCTGGTCCAGGCGGTGACCGGCGTGCCGGTGCTGGCCACCGACTTCGTCACCCCGGGCGGCATCCTCACGGTCGTGCCCGAGGGCACGCTAAGCGACGACGAAGAGCTGGCCAAGTCCACCGTGCTGCTCATCAAGCTGCGCCCGGAGCAGCTGGAGAAGCCCACCGTCATGAACTGGACGGTGAACGGCACCGTGGCCTACTCCAAGATCTGCACCCACCTGGGCTGCCCGGCCGCGCTGTACGAGCAGACCACGCACCACATTCTCTGCCCGTGCCACCAGTCCACGTTCGACGCGGCGCGCGGCGCCGCGGTCATCTTCGGCCCGGCGGCCCGGCCGCTGCCGCAGCTCCCGATCACCACCGATTCCGAGGGATACTTGGTGGCACAGAGTGATTTCCACGAGCCGGTGGGACCCAGCTTCTGGGAGCGGGGGTAGGCCATGAGCATCGAACGCGGCCTCGAAGGCGTCGGCACCTGGCTGGACGACCGGTTCCACGGCGCGAAGGGCCTCCGTACCTTCTTCCGGAAGATCTTCCCCGACCACTGGACGTTCCTGCTCGGCGAGATCGCCCTCTATTCGTTCGTCATCCTGCTGCTCACCGGCACGTTCCTGACGTTCTTCTTCCAGCCGAGCATGACCAGCGTGACCTACCACGGCTCCTACGTGCCGCTGCACGGCGTGCGGATGAGCGAGGCCTACGCGTCGACGCTGAACATCAGCTTCGACGTGCGCGGCGGGCTGCTGATGCGGCAGATCCACCACTGGGCCGCGGACCTGTTCATGGCCGCGATCTTCGCGCACATGCTGCGGATCTTCTTCACCGGCGCGTACCGCAAGCCGCGTGAGGTCAACTGGCTGATCGGCATCGTGCTGCTGACCCTGGGCCTGCTCGAGGGCCTGTTCGGCTACTCGCTGCCGGACGACCTGCTGTCCGGTGCCGGGCTGCGGATCCTCGAGGGCGTCCTGCAGTCCATCCCGGTGGTCGGCACCTACCTGGCGTACTTCCTGTTCGGCGGCCCGTTCCCGGGTCACGACATCGTCCCCCGGCTCTACATCCTGCACGTGCTGCTGATCCCCGGGCTGATCCTGGCCCTGGTCACGGCGCACCTGTTCATCATGTTCCACCAGAAGCACACCCAGATGCCCGGCCCGGGCCGCACCGACAGGAACGTCGTCGGCGCGCCGATGTACCCGTACTTCATGGCCAAGACCGGCGCGTTCTTCTTCTTCATCTTCGGCGTGCTGGCGCTGGCCGCGACGTTCGCGCAGATCAACCCGGTGTGGCTGTACGGGCCCTACACCCCGATCGCGATGTCCGCCGGGTCGCAGCCCGACTTCTACATGGGCATGCTCGAGGGCGCGCTGCGCGTGATGGTGCCCTGGGAGTGGAACGTGGCCGGGCACACGTTCAGCTTCAACGTGTTCCTGCCTGCCCTGGTGCCGCTGGGAGCGATCTTCACCCTGGCCGCGCTGTGGCCGTTCCTCGAACAGTGGATCACCGGCGACAGACGGGAGCACCACGTCAACGACCGGCCGCGGAACGCACCCACGCGGACCGCGCTGGGCATCGCGGTGGTCACCTTCTACGGCATCCTGTGGGCCGAGGGCGCCAACGACATCCTCGCCGACCACTTCGCCGTCCCGCTGTACCTCACCACGCGGATCGCCCAGGTCACGATGTTCGTCGGCCCGGTGGTGGCGTACTTCCTGACCAAGCGGATCTGCCTGGGCCTCCAGCGCAAGGATGCGCACCTCCTCGAGCACGGGGTGGAGACCGGGATCATCCGGCAGCTGCCCAACGGCGAGTACATCGAGGAGACCCGCCCGGTCTCGGAGGAGAAGCGGGCGGCGCTGGTTTTCCGGTCGAAGCCGCCAGGGCTGCCGTCGTCCGGCGAAGAGGACGAGAACGGCGTGCCGGCCCCGGAGATGCGCGGCGCGCTGGGCAAGGTCCGGGCCCGGCTCTACAACATCGTCACCGAGAGCGTGGAGCTGGAGCCGTCGCACGGCAACGGTCACGGCGATGGTCACGGGAACGGGCACGGGGCAGATCACGCCCCGGCCGCGGTGACCAGCGGCGAGCCGACGGGCACCGGGTCCGGTACCGGGGAGGGCGACCAGCACGGGCCCTGATCTCGTCTGGGTTTTGCAGCACAGGGTTTTGCAGCACAGGGGTTCTCAGCGCAGGGCCCGGCGGCCGGGGGAGGCTGCCGGGCCTTTTTGCGTGACCGGCCACGGCTGGTAGCGGCGGGTAGCGAAGGAGGCCGCCCGGGAAGCCGCTTTTGTCGGTTTCCTACAACGGGCGGGGGCTGAATGCGTCCTGTCCAGCGTTGGTTCGCCAGCATGTAACCGGGAGGATAGGAACGCGAGTGAGGCGAGGCTGGGGTGGCCAGCATCGCCTTTTGCCGGTCAGTACCCCGGGAGGCTCAGCCGGTGTTCCGTCGTGTGGCGATCGTTAACCGCGGGGAAGCCGCAATGCGGCTGATCCACACCGCCAGGGATCTGTCCGCGGAAACCGGCGACCGGATCGAGACCGTGGCCCTGTTTACCGACGCCGACGCTACGGCAACGTTCGTCCGGGAGGCCGACCTGGCCTACCCGCTCGGGCCGGCCGCGGCCCGCCCCTACCTGGACCACGCGGTGCTGGAGCGGGCCCTCGTGGAGACCGGGGCCGACGCGGCCTGGGTCGGCTGGGGCTTCGTGGCCGAGGACCCGGCGTTCGCCGAGCTGTGCGAGAAGATCGGCGTCACGTTCATCGGGCCGGACGCCGAGGCGATGCGCAAGCTAGGCGACAAGATCGGCGCCAAGCTGCTCGCCGAGGAGGTCGGTGTCCCGGTCGCGCCGTGGAGCCGCGGCGAGGTCGCGACCCTGGAGGGCGCGCTGGCCGCGGCGGAGCAGATCGGCTACCCGCTGATGCTCAAGGCCACCGCGGGCGGCGGCGGGCGCGGCATCCGGGTCATCTCCTCGCCTGAGGATCTCGGCGATGCGTTCGAGCGCACTGCCGCCGAGGCGCTGCGGGCGTTCGGCAGCGGCACATTGTTCCTGGAGCGGCTGGTCACCGGGGCGCGCCACGTCGAGGTGCAGCTGATCGCGGACGGGCAGGGCACGGCCTGGGCGCTGGGGGTGCGGGACTGCTCGGTCCAGCGGCGCAACCAGAAGATCATCGAGGAGTCGGCTTCGCCGGTGCTGGCCCCGGAGCAGGCCGCGGAGCTGAAGGCGTCGGCGGAGCGGCTGGCGCTGGCCGTCGGCTACCGGGGCGCGGCGACCGTCGAGTTCCTCTATCACCCGGCCGAGAAGCGGTTTGCCTTCCTGGAGGTCAACACGCGGCTCCAGGTCGAGCACCCGATCACCGAGCTGACCACCGGGACGGACCTGGTCCGGCTGCAGCTGCACGTGGCGGCGGGCGGCCGCCTGGAGGGCGCCCGGCCGGGCGAGTCCGGGCACGCGGTCGAGGCGCGGCTCAACGCCGAGGACCCGGACCGCGACTTCGCGCCGGCGCCCGGCCGGATCGCCCGGCTGGTGCTGCCCGCGGGCCCCGGCATCCGGGTCGACACCGGGGTCAGCGAAGGCGACACGATCCCGGCCGACTTCGACTCGATGATCGCCAAGGTCATCGCCTACGGCGGCGACCGGGAGGCCGCGCTGGGGCGGCTCCGCCGGGCGCTGGCCGAGACCAGCGTGGTCATCGAGGGCGGCGCCACGAACAAGAGCTTCCTGCTGAGGCTGCTCGACGAGCCGGACGTGGTGAGCGGCAGCGCGGACACCGGGTGGATCGACCGGACGCGGGGCGAGGGCGGCCTGACGGCGCACGAGCACTCCGGGGTCGCGCTGGCGGCGGCGGCGATCGAGGCGTACGAGGACGAGGAGGAGATCAGCAGGCAGCGCCTGCTGGCCACGGCGCACGGCGGCCGGCCACAGGCCCAGCACGATCCCGGCCGCGGGCTGGACCTGAAGCTCCGCGGCGCCAGCTACCGGGTGCGGGTCGCGCGGCTGGGCCCGGAGCGGTTCCGGGTAGGTATTTCCGCGGGCGGGGGTGCCGGCGGTTCGGGTGCCATCGGCGGCGCCGACGGCGCCGACGGGGCCGCCGGTGCCGCTGCGGAGCAGGCCGACGTCGTGATCGAGCGGTTCGACGAGCACAGCGGCCGGATCGTGGTCAACGGCGTACGGTTCCGGCTGACGACGGCCACGCACGGGCCCATTCACCTGGTCGAGGTCGACGGGGTCACGCACCGGGTCAGCCTGGACGAGGGCGGGGTAGTCCGCTCCCCCGCGCCGGCCCTGGTGGTCGCCACCCCGCTGGCGGCCGGGGACGCGGTCGACGCGGACGCGCCGGTCATCGTGCTGGAAAGCATGAAGATGGAGACCGTGCTGCGGGCGCCGTTCCGCGCCCTGGTCCGGGAATGCCTGGTCTCCGTGGGCAGCCAGGTCGAGGCCGGCGCGCCGCTGCTGCGGCTGGAGCCGGTCGCCGCCGAGGACGCCCCGGCCGGGGCGCCGGCTGCGGCCGGGCCGGCGGCTGCCGCGGTGGCCGCGGAAGCCGGCCTGCCTGCTCCCCCGGCGGACCTGCCCGCGGGTGAGCGGGCCCGGCGGTGCCTGGCCGACCTGCGCGGCCTGCTGCTCGGCTTCGACGGCGGCGCCGCCGAGCGCAGCCGGCTGCTGGCCGGGTTCCTGGCCGCCCGCGCCGAGGCCGGCGGGCAGCCGGTCGCCGGTGAGCTGGACCTGCTCACGGTGTTCGCCGACCTGTCCGAGCTGAGCCGCAACCAGACGGACAACAGCCTGGAGGCCGAGCCCGGCAACCCGGTGCACAGCCCGCGCGAGTACTTCTACAGCTACCTGCAGAGCCTGGACGTCGAGCGGGCCGGCGTCGCGGAAGGCTTCACCGCACGGCTGACCCGGATGCTCGGCCACTACGGCGTCACCAGCCTGGACCGCTCGCCGCAGCTCGAGACGGCGGTGTTCCGGATCTTCCTGGCCCAGCAGGAGATGGCGGGCAGCGAGGGAGTCGTGTCCGGGCTGCTGCGTCAGTGGCTGGCCGAGGCGCCGCCGGCCGAGCCGCTGCGCGAGCGGGCCGGCCTGGCGCTCGAGCACCTCATCGAGGCCACCCAGGTGCGCTTCCCGGCGGTGTCCGACCTGGCCCGGGGCGTGGTGTTCCGCTGGTTCGCCCAGCCGCTGCTGCGCCGCAACCGGGCCCGGGTGTACGCCGCGGTCCGCAGCGACCTGCGCTACCTGGACCTGTTCCCTGACGCCCCGGACCGCGCGGACCGCATCCAGGCCATGGTGGCCACCGCGGAGCCGCTGATCCGGCTGCTCGGCCAGCGGATCGACCGGGGCGCCGCCGACCACACGCCGCTGATCGAGGTGCTGACCCGGCGCTACTACGGCAACCGCAGCCTGGCCCGGGTCGGGACGCGGGATGTGGCGGGCCGCCGGTTCGTCACCGCCGAGTACAGCGGGAACGGCGGCAACGGTGGCAACGGCTCCAGCGGCGGCGTGACGCTGATCGCCGCCACGGCCGCCAGCCTGGCCGGGCTGCCGGGCGTGATCGCCAGCCTGGCCGGGCCGGCCGGGCTGGCCGCGCAGGCCCCGGACGGCGGCCTGGTCGCCGACCTGTACGTGACCGCGGAGGGCGAGCAGGACGCCGACGCGCTCGCCGCGCGGATCGGCGACCTGGTGGCGGCCGGCCCGGCGTCCGGGCCGCTCCGGCGGGTCACGGTCACCGTGGCCGGCGTCAGCGGCCTGGCCATGCAGCACCACTTCACGTTCCGCCCGGACGGCGCGGGCTTCGCCGAGGACCGGCTGATCCGCGGCCTGCACCCGCAGGTCGCCGAGCGGCTCCAGCTCGGCCGGCTGCGCGAGTTCGGGCTGACCCGGCTGCCCTCGGCGGACGAGGAGATCTACCTGTTCCGGGCGGTGGCCAAGAGCAACCCGGCCGACGAGCGGCTGATCGCGATGAGCCAGGTCCGCGACCTCACCCCGCTGCGTGAGACGGACGGCCGGCTGGTCGCCCTGCCCGAGCTGGAGAACGTGCTGGCCGCCTGCCTGGACGCGATCCGCATCGTGCAGGCACAGCGGCCGCAGAACAAGCGCTTCGACACCAACCGGGTCTGGATCTACGTCTGGCCCGCGAGCGACTTCACCCGCGAGGAGCTGGAGTCCCTCGCGCACCGGATCCGGCCCACCGTGTCCGGCGCCGGGCTCGAGGAGATCCAGTTCGTGGCCAGGCTGCGGACCGGTGCCGGGGAAATGACCGAGGCGTCGGTGCGGGTCACCGCGGACGCGGGCGCCCGCATGCACCTGCACATCGGGCCGCCCCCGGCCGAGCCGGTGCCGCCGCTGGACGACTACCGGCAGAAGGTGCTCCGCGCGGCCCGGCGCGGCAACGTGTACCCGTACGAGCTGACCGGCCTGCTGGCCGGGCCGCGGGGCCGGTTCACCGAGCACGACCTGGACGGCAGCGGCCTGCTGGTGCCGGTGGACCGGCCGCCGGGCCGGAACACCGCGGGCCTCGTCACCGGGGTGGTCAGCACGCCGACCAGGCGGTACCCGGACGGAGTCACCCGGGTGGTGCTGCTCGGCGACCCGGTCAAGTCGCTCGGCGCGCTGGCCGAGCCGGAGTGCACGCGGGTGATCGCCGCGCTGGACCTGGCCGAGCGGATGTCCGTGCCGGT
>Ga0157379_10004802_pt1 | contig 11612 bp, 11 predicted proteins | sample S25metaG_FD_121802 | JGI IMG/M metagenome (GOLD analysis project Ga0157379, IMG submission 121802) | Switchgrass rhizosphere microbial communities from Kellogg Biological Station, Michigan, USA - S2-5 metaG | ecosystem: Host-associated > Plants > Roots > Rhizosphere > Soil | place: USA... | reverse complement strand
GCCGTTGTAGATACTGATCGCCCAGAACACGACGACGATAACAATGCCAAGAACGACCCAGCCGGTGGTGGACATGGAAGGCTCCAGATTGGGAAAGCGGAGGATGACCGAACAAATAATTCTATCTTAGATGGGATAGGGGGAGCCAACGGCAACGGGGTAGGGTGCCGTGCGACAGGCACCCGCGTGCCGAAATAAATAAAAAAAGACCCCGAGCCTGAACCCGGGGTCTCTTCGCCAGACGGCTATTCGGGGGGTAAGGGGGGAGCCGCCCGGCGATTTACGCACCGTTAACGCGGCCCCCCGCCATTGGTTCCGGCCAATAATGCGCCCGTCTAGTGGCCTCACGTTGCAATGGATTTTGGACGGCTGTGACCATCCGAGAGGGCAGCGCGTCCGGCTTCGGAGGGGCTAACGGGCGATCAGTGCCCTGATACGGGCCGCCCGGCTCGCAGGAATTGGAGTGAGACAGAGCCGCTTAGCTCGCCTCGCGGAACCGTACGGCCGCCTCCAGATCAACGGAAACGAGCTGTGAAACACCGCGCTCGGCCATCGTGACTCCGTACAGGCGGTTCATGCGCGCCATCGTGATTGGATTGTGCGTGATGATCACGAACCGCGTGTCGGTCGATTTGATCATTTCGTCCAGCAAGTCGCAGAAACGTTCGACGTTGTGGTCGTCGAGCGGTGCGTCCACTTCGTCCAGGACGCAGATTGGCGCCGGATTGGTCAGGAACACGGCGAAAATCAGCGCCAGCGCAGTGAGCGCCTGCTCGCCGCCTGACAGCAGCGAGAGCGTGGCCGGCTTCTTGCCGGGCGGCTTGGCGAGAATTTCGAGTCCGGCTTCCAGCGGATCCTCGCTTTCGATCAGCTGCAATTCGGCGGTCCCGCCGCCAAACAGTTGGGCGAAAAGATGCTGGAAGTGCTTGTTCACCTGTTCGAAGGAGGTCAGCAGCCGCTCACGAGCCTCGCGGTTGAGGCTCTGAATACCAAGCCGCAGTTTCTTGATCGCTTCCACGAGATCGTCACGTTCGGTGGTGAGCGAAGAGTGCTGCGTTTCGACCTCGCGTAATTCCTCCTCGGCCCGGAGATTGACCGCGCCCAGGCGCTCGCGCTCGCGGCGCAGACGTTCGAGTTTCTCTTCAACTTCGGTGAGATCCGGAAGCGGGTCGGTCGGACCGATTTCGGCGAGCTCTGCCACCGCTGCCGGCTCAATCTCCAGCATATCGCGGATCTCCCGGCCGATATCGGTGAGTCGGCGCCGGGCGCCCTCAAAACGCTCCTCGGCGCGGGCAAGATCTTCGCGCGCTGCGCTCGCTGCTTCCAGCGCCGCACGCGCGTCGCGGTCGGCTTCGGCCAGGGCGTTTTCGGCTCTCTGCAAGCGGTCGGCGCATTCCTGCCGCGCAGTCTCCGCGGTCCGGACCTCGGTAATGAGCGCTCCGCGCTTTTCGGCAAAAATCTGAGGCGCGTTTTGCAGTTCGACGCGGTCGCGCTTTGCCTCAGCAACGCGCTGATCGAGCGTGGCAATCTGATTGCGGGCGCCTTGCTGGCGTTCGGTCCAACCGGCTTTGTCAGCGGCAAGGGTCGCAAGCCGGCGATCGGCAAGCTCGGCTTCGCGGACAATGGCCTGCTGCTCCGCCTGCACCTCGGCGAGCCTCGTGCGTTTGACGGAGATCTCATCGCGCACTTGCGCAAGCTTCATTTCAAGGTCCGCGGCGGGAGCAAGCGTGCCAAGCGCGCTTTCCGCTTCGGTCTTGCCGGCAGTGGCTTCGTCGCGGCTCATGTTCAGCCGCGTGCGCGCTTCGGCCAGTGCCGACAGTCGTGCTGCCTGCCGATTGAGATCGCGCTCGCGCGTCCTCGTTTCAGTTTCCGTACTGCTCGCCAGATCGAAGGCCGATTGTGCCGCCGCGAGCGCGCGATGCTTACCCTCAACTTCGCTGCGCGCGCTCACCAGTTCTCCATCGATCTCGGCAAATCGGCTGCGTTGCGCGAGGCGCCGGGCGGCACCTGTTGGCGCGTGCGCGGCGGCCACGAATCCATCCCAGCGCCAGAGATCGCCTTCGGGCGACACCAGGCGTTGGCCCGTCTTCAGAGATGCAGCAAGTCTGATGCCGGCGTCGCGTTCGACCACCCCGATTTGCGCAAGCCGGCGCGCAAGCTGTGCAGGCGCCTTGACGTAGCGGGCCAGGGGCTCGACACCATCGGGAAGGGCGGGGTCGCCGGCCTCGCTCGTCACCTCGGTCCAGTGCATCGGCGATGACCGGTCGACGGGCGCATCGAGATCGTCGCCCAGCGCCGCACCGAGTGCCTTTTCGTAGCCTTTCTGCACGGAGATGTGGTCAATCACCGGCGGCCAAAGGCTGCGCGTCTCAAGGGACAACATCTTCGAGAGTGTCTTGGCTTCGGTCTCAAGGCGCTGAACCCGCTTTTCGCTTTCAGCGGAGGCCTCGCGGGCAACTTCCAATTCAGCCCGGGCCACGTTATGCGCCGCTTCAGCGGCAATCGCGGCGGCTTCCGCCTCCGTGAGCGCGGCTTGCGTTCCTTCCACGGCCGCAGACAGTGCGACTGTTTCGGTGCCTTGCAGCGTCGCCAATTCGCGCTCAATAGCCCCGATTTCCGATGAAATCCTGGTGATGCGCTCACCTTGTTCGCGGGCAGCGTTCTCGAAGCGGTTGCGCTGGGCGGTGAGATCGGCAAGCGCGGTCGTGAGTTCGGTGAAAACTTTCTCGACCGCGCCGAGCCCGGCATCGGCCTCCGATACCTTGGCGTCAATGCCGCTGCGGCGGCCAGCGCTTTCCCGCGCTTCGAGCCGGATCGTTTCCTCTTCGGCGGCAAGGCGGGCAATCGCCTGTTCCGCATCGGCAGCAAGGCGCTGCTCGCGTTCGGTATCGGCTGCAAATTGAACAAGCCGCAAATCGAGTTCGACGATACGGTCCTTGGCGCGCGCCTCTTCGCGATCAAGTTCCTGGAGGGCGATATTGAGGCGGTGCAGGGCTGCGCCCGCGCGCGCCTCCGCTTCACGCAACTCCGGAAGGCTGGCGGCCGAGAGCGCCTGGCGCTTGGAAGCCTCGGCCTCGGCACCTACGCGGTCCGCAACGGTACGCAGGCAGAGATCCTTGGCGCGCTCGGCCTCGGCCACTTCGCCATTCGCGCCCGCCCACCGCAAATGATAGAGCGTCGCTTCGGCCTTGCGGACCTGCGACGATACGGTGCGGTAACGGATCGCCTGACGTGCCTGCTTCTTCAAGCCATCGATTTGTGCAGCGAGCTGGCCGATGACGTCTTCGACCCGCAGAAGATTGGTTTCAGCCGCCTTGAGCCGCAACTCGGCCTCATGCCGGCGGGCGTGCAAGCCGGCTACACCGGCAGCCTCTTCCAGCACGCGGCGGCGCTGCTCAGGTTTGGCCTGGATAATTTCGCCGATGCGGCCCTGATGGACCAGGGCCGGCGAGCGAGCGCCGGTGGAGGCGTCCGCAAAGACGATCTGCACGTCGCGCGCACGCACCTCGCGGCCGTTGATGCGATAATTCGAACCCGAGTCACGTTCGATCCGGCGGGCAATTTCCAGTGAGTCCTGGTCATTGAAGGCGGCCGGTGCCGAGCGTGTCGAATTGTCGATTGCGATCGCCACCTCGGCATTGTTGCGCGCCGGCCGGCTGTTGGATCCGGAAAAGATCACGTCATCCATGGATGAGGCACGCATGGATTTGTACGAGGACTCGCCCATCACCCAGCGCAGCGCTTCGACGAGGTTCGATTTTCCGCAGCCGTTTGGACCGACAACACCGGTCAGGCCCGGCTCGATCATGAAATCAGTCGGTTCAACGAACGACTTGAAGCCGAGCAGACGCAGTCGCGTGAGCTTCATACTTTAAGGCCTCATGCATTCTTTTTGTTGGCGCATGATCTTTTGCGAAAATCGGTTTCCATTTTTCGGGATCATGCGCAAAGCGGGACCCGTCGCTCCATCAGGATTTGCATTGAACAATTCTGTAGGCCGTCCCGGGACTTGGCCCGGACTCGATTCGCGATAGGCCGTATCGGACCGGAGAATGAATCGCCGCGCCCGCGAGGGCAACTGCCGAGCGACAGCCGTCTGTGGTTTTCCAGACCTTTCACGAATCGTGGGCAAAAATTCCCCTGGAACCGCGACCCTTCGCGGGACGTCCGAAGCCAAAAAACCCTTATCAGCCCTTGAGATAGGGGTCGATCACCTTGGCCATCTCATCGATCGACAAGGCACCCGGGTAAGATGTCCCATTGATGAAGAAAGTTGGCGTTGATTGCACCTTGAACTTGTCAACGGCCCGCTGGCGTATGCTTTCGATGCCGTCGAGCACCTGCTGATTCGCGAGGCAGGTGTTGAATGATTGCTCCGTGAACCCGGCCTGTTTGGCAATGGCAAGCAGTGGCGGTAACGGTTTTTCGACCGCCCATTGGCGTTGCTGGCGGAACAGCGTGTCGATCAAAGCAAAATATTTGTCCTTGTCGTCCTTGCCGGCGCAGCGCGCGAGCATGAAGCCGGCCGCCGCGAGATTGTCGAGCGGGAATTCGCGGAAAATGTAGCGGACCTTGCCGGTGTCGATATAGCGCTTCTTGAGTTCCGGGAACGTCGTCTCCTGAAAATGTGCGCAGTGCGGGCAGGTCATCGATGCATATTCGATGACGGTCACGGGTGCTTTGTCATCGCCCATGATCATTTCGGGCAAGGCATCCGGTTTCATCAATTCACCGGCCGGCACTGTTTCCGCTGCCAAAGCCTCGAACGGTGGCAACGAAGAAATGCCAACCACGGCGGTGGCGAGCGCCAGGGCGGCTGTGCTCTGGCAAAATTCGCGGCGAGTGATCTGCAAGTGGGGCTCCTGAGCTTGAAATGCCGGGCTGGTATCGTGACTGGCTAGCTGGACAGCATAATTGTGGCAATGCCGGGCCGCCGTGCCAAGGCGCTCACGAGGGTCAATTTCGCTTGATCGCCGCCCCCAGCCGGCCCAGCGCCTGGCGCAGGTCCTCATCCGTAACGTCCGGCAGAGCTTCGGCGATGCGCGCGGCGGCCGCCGCATCGGGCTTGCGGGCAGGCGGCTGCCCGCGGTGCCGCAGCGGGGCCTGTCGAAGTGCAATGCGGCCGATGGCCTGCCAGCCAAAGAAGCGATTGACCCGTTCGAGAATGACCGCGGCCAGATGCTGGATTTCGAGTGCGGCAGGACCCTCTACCCGCAGCACCAGCGTGGCAGGCTCCGGCGGTTCATCCCCGATAGGGCGAGGCCAGTTGATCTTGAGCGGTTCGCTGTGGGCCGCGATCTCGGGCCCCACGATGTCGGTCCAGCGGGAAATGATCTCGGTTGAGGCAAAGCCCTGCGCCTTGAACGCGTCGCCCAACGTGGTGCTGAGCAGTTCCGAAAGCGGCCGGGGAAAACTGCGCGAGGGCTTGCTCATATGGATGTGCCTTTGCCATCGTCGGCGCCATGACCGTACCAGCCCGATTGCCGCAGCGGAAGAAAGCCCAGGGGCCGGAGCCCGGCGATCTGCTCGCTTGGTACGACCGGCACGCCCGAGTCTTGCCCTGGCGCGCGCGGCGCGGCGACCGCATGGACCCGTATCGTGTCTGGCTTTCCGAAATCATGTTGCAGCAGACCACGGTCAAAGCCGTCGCGCCATACTACGCACGATTCTTGTCCAGATGGCCGACGGTTGATGCGCTGGCGGCGGCCAGCCTGGACGATGTGCTGCGCGCCTGGGCGGGCCTCGGATATTACGCCCGCGCCCGCAATCTGCATGCTTGTGCGAAGGCAATTGTCGAGCGGCACAGCGGACACTTCCCGGAGGATTTGGATGCGCTGCGTGCGCTGCCTGGCATAGGCGAATATACCGCAGCAGCGGTGTCGGCGATCGCCTTCGATCTGCCGGCCGTGCCGGTGGACGGCAATGTCGAACGCGTGGTGTCGAGATTGTTCGCGGTCGAGCAGGTGTTGCCGGCAGCGAAGCCCGTCATTAAGGAACTGGCCGCATCATTGCTCCCAGCGCGGCGCGCCGGCGACTTCGCGCAGGCCCTCATGGATCTTGGCGCCACCATCTGCTCACCCAGGCGCCCTGCCTGTGCACTGTGTCCCTGGACCGATTCATGTCTGGCCAGCAAACGCGGCGATCAGGAGGCATTTCCATGCAAGGCTCCCAAACGCGAGGGCCGATTGCGCCGGGGCGGAGCCTTTGTCGCATTGCGCGCCGACGGCCGTGTGTTGCTGCGTCGGCGGCCGGAGAAAGGGTTGCTCGGCGGCATGATGGAAGTGCCCGGCAGTGACTGGACGCATGACTTTGACCGAAGCCGGGCGCCGCGCTCGGCCCCGCGTCTGCGGGCCAACGTTCAATGGCGACAAATACCGGGCATTGTGCGACACGTGTTCACGCATTTTCCGCTCGAGCTTGCGGTTTTCGCTGCGCAGGTGCCGCGCGCGACTGCGGCGCCCAAGGGCGCCCGCTGGGTCAAGATCGGCGACCTCGCCGATGAAGCGCTGCCGAATGTGATGCGCAAAGTTCTGGCGCACGCGCTGAAAATGGATTGAGCCTTTGCATCATTGGAGAGAAACGTCATGAAGATCGAGCGTCACGATATCGCCCCGCGCATGAGCAAAGTCGTTGTCCACGGCGACACCGTCTATCTCGCTGGCATCGTCGCGGACAACCCAAAGGGCAAGAGCACGACCGAACAGACCAAAAGTATCCTGTCGCAGATCGATGGCTTCCTGGCCAAGGCCGGAACGGACAAGACGAAGCTGCTGTCGGCCAACATCTGGATCACCGACATGGCGAATTTCGCCGAAATGAATGCGGTGTGGGACGCCTGGGTGTCGCCTGGCAACACGCCGGCGCGCGCCACCGTTGAGGCCAAACTCGCGACACCCGACTACAAGGTTGAGATCATGGTGGTGGCGGCAAAGTAGCGATGACCGCTCAGCTTCCCGGCATTCTTGCAATCTTTAACGACTGTCGCGCCGGTCGCGATGATGAATTTAACGCATGGTTCCAGGGCGAGCATCTGCAAGAGCGCCTCGCCATTCCCGGATTTCTGTTCGGCCGCCGGCACCAGGCGATTTCGGGGGGCTACGGCTATTTCAACTTCTATCTTGTCGAGTCTCCTGATGTGCTGATGTCGAAGCCTTACCTGGAGCGGCTCGACAATCCGACGCCGATGACCAAGCGGATCATGTCCGAGGTGTTCATCAATGCGAACCGCACGGTATGCCGGCGCACGATCCGGCGCGGCGCGTTTCGAGGTGCCTTTGCAGTAACGGCACGTTTCAACGAAATAGCGGATGCCGGCGTGCTCACGGCGACGTTGGACGATCTGGTACGGGACACGAATATCGCGGGCGGCGAAATCTGGGTCGCGCTTGATCCGGCCGGGATGCCGGTATCGATGGAAGAGAAGCTGCGCGGCGGCGACAAGAAGATCAGGGCCTGTTTAATGGTCGATACCCTGCACCAGTCCGACGCGGAGACGCTGGGCATGCGGCTGGCGGGACGGTATCCAGACGCCGAGATGGGCGTATTTCGTGTACTCAGTCAGATTGGACGAGGCGATCTGTGAAAACCCTGCTGCCGCTCGCGGAGAAAATTGCCGAGCGCCTGATCGCAGGCAAGCAAACGATCGCCATTGCGGAGTCGTCGACCGGAGGTCTCGTCGCTGCGGCGCTGCTCGCAGTGCCCGGTGCCTCTGCGTACTTTGTCGGTGGCGCGGTGGTCTATACGAAGGCTTCGCGCGCCGCGCTGCTCGGCATTGGCGATGCAGAGATGCAAGGAATGCGGCCGGCGACCGAACAATATTCGTTGTTGATCGCCCGCCGCGTACGCGAACGGCACGGCGCGATGTGGGGATTTGGCGAAACAGGAGCAGCTGGGCCGAGCGGTAATCGCTATGGCGATCCGGCCGGCCACACGTGCATGGCCATTGCCGGGCCGATCGAGCGCGCGATCACGCTCCAAACCGGCAGCGCTGATCGTCTGGCGAATATGGACATGTTTACCGAGCGTGCGCTCGCGCTTCTTGTCGAGACAATATCCGCCAAAAGCTGATGCAGTCAGGCGAGGGCTATTCGGCCGCTTCCGTCATCTCGGCACGGAATTGCGCACGCAATTCGTCGATCGGCTTGAGGCCTTTCTGCGTCTCGACGTGCCAGAAGGTCCAGCCGTTGCAGGCTTCGAGGCCCTGCGCGAGTGCGCCTATGCGGTGGATTGATCCAACCGTTCCGTCCAGCGACACGGCGCCATCGGCGCGCACCAGCGCCTTGTGGCGTTTCTTGGCATCCACCAGTCGGGCACCCGGCGTCACCAATCCGCGCTCGATCAGAGCTGCAAACGGGACCCGCGGCGCCTCGCGCGCGGTCATAAACGGCGCCAGCGTCGGCGCTTCCAGCGGTTTGGTCGCTGAAATGCGCTTGTCCGCTGCCTGGGCGTATTTGGCATCCTGCTCGCAACCGACGAAGCGCCGGCCCAGCCGCCTGGCAACTGCGCCGGTGGTGCCGGTGCCGCAAAATGGATCGAGGACGAGATCGTCGGGACGCGAGCTGGAGAGGAGTACGCGTGCAAGCAGAGCTTCCGGCTTTTGAGTCGGATGCAACTTCTTGCCGTCGCGACCTTTCAAGCGTTCATCGCCGGTGCACAGCGCCAGCGTCCAGTCGGAACGGACCTGGACATCTTCGTTGCCGGCCTTGAGAACTTCGTAGTTGAACGTGTAGCCGCGGGCGTCGGCGCCGCGCGAGGCCCAGATGAGCGTCTCGTGCGCATTGGTGAAACGGCGGCCGCGGAAATTCGGCATCGGGTTCGATTTCCGCCAGATCACGTCATTGAGGATCCAGAACCCGAGATCCTGCATGATCGCGCCGACGCGGAAGATGTTGTGATAAGAGCCGATCACCCAGATGGTGGCGGCCGGTTTCATGACGCGTCGGCAGGCGGTGAGCCAGTGTCTCGTGAAGTCGTCATAAGCAGAAAAACTTGCGAACTTGTCCCAGTCATCATCCACGGCATCAACGCGTGAATCGTCCGGCCGCTTCAAATCGCTGGCGAGCTGGAGGTTGTAAGGTGGATCCGCGAAGATCAGATCAACGGAGGCCGCCGGCAACGTCGCCATCCCGGCGACGCAGTCGCCGACAAGGATGCGGTGCGGTTGCGGACTCTCTGAAACTCCACGGGGCGCCCGTGAGGGCGCCCCGCGACGCGACACAACCATGACTCAGAACTCTGACTCAGGCGACGCGGTCGGCGACGCGGGACCTACAACCGACAGGCCTGCATCTTGAGCGCGCAAAGTAAAAAAGCGGTTTATGACCTCCACTCGTAACTGGGCAAATTCTGCCTAATTAGCGTGGACTTAGAGGTATGTTGGTGGTGAAGTTTGCGAAGTTGGACGCGTGCGACAACTTGGGCGATGATTGCGACAAAGTTTCAGGAGGAATTCACCATGCGTTGGGATGATTTCCGCCGCAGCGACAATGTCGAAGACAGCCGGGGTGACGGCGGCGGCTTCGGTGGCGGCGGTGGTATGGGTCTTCCGATCGGGGGAGGCGGCCTCGGTATTGGAACTGTCGTCGTGCTCGGTCTGATCGGCTGGGCGCTCGGTATTGATCCAAGCATACTGATTGGCGGGGCCGAGCTGGTAAACAGCGGCCGCCACCAAGAGCAGCCCTATCAGCCGCCGGCGAAGCAAGCCGGCGCGCCAAAGGACCAAATGGGCGATTTCGTTGCCGCCGTGCTCGGCAATACCGAAGACACATGGACCGAAATTTTCAAGAACAGCGGGCAGCAATACAGTGTGCCGCGGCTCCGATTGTATTCCGGTGCAGTTCAGGGCGGCTGCGGATTTGCGCAAGCGGCGATGGGACCATTCTATTGCCCGAACGACCGGCGGATCTATCTTGATACCTCTTTCTTTCGCGATATGCGCGATCGGTTCCGCGGCTGCAGCGGCAAGGGTTGCGAATTCGCCGAAGCTTATGTGATGGCGCATGAGGTCGGTCATCACGTGCAGAATCTGCTTGGAATTTTGCCGAAGGCGCAGGCTGCGCAGCGTGCAGCGGGCAGCAAGGCGGAAGCAAACAGTATCCAGGTGCGGGTTGAATTGCAGGCCGACTGTCTCGCCGGCGTCTGGGCGAATCACTCCAACCAGAAATGGAATTCGCTCGAGCCTGGCGACGTGGAGGCGGCCATGCAGACAGCTGCGGCAATTGGCGACGATCGTTTGCAGCGGCAAACGCAAGGTTACGTGGTGCCGGACGCCTTTACCCACGGTTCATCGGCCCAGCGGCAGCGCTGGTTCATGACTGGTTTCAAGGAGGGCAAGGTGTCGGCCTGCAATACCTTCACGTCGGCCGGGATTTGAAGAGGGGAACTGGCCAGGGAATGCGATGATGGATTTCGTCTTCGACTATATTTCCGTCAACGCATTCTGGACCATTGTGTTGATCGTTCATGCGCTGCTGGCGGTCGCAACGCTCGGCGCACTCACGCATCAGGCAATGTCGGTGGCGATGCCGGCGCGACAGGCTGCTGGGCCCGCAGGCTTCGTCATGCGTTTCCGCGGCGTATATGGTGCGGGCTACGCGACTGCGATTTGCGTCTTGTGGGTGGCGACCTTTGTCCTGGGCGCCTGGATCTACACCAAATATCGGATTGCGGTCCGCATTCCGCTCGAGCGAACCGGCTATTGGAAGACACTCGGTTTCTTTGAATTGAAAGAGCACATTGCCGCGCTCGGGTTGGGCCTTCTTCCGGCCTATTGGTATTTCTGGAAGAACCCAAAGAACCCGGCCTACGACAGCGCGCGCAAAGCGGTTACCCTTCTCCTCGCCGCGATGTGCTGGTTCGCCTTCCTCGTGGGGCATGTTCTCAACAATGCGCGGGGATTTGGATGACCTCCGTGGTGGATCCGGGCGCGGCCTCGCGCGATAGAAAGATCTCGTCGCTGGCGACATCCCTGGCTTTCGGCACCTTCGCAATCGTGTTCGCGATTGCGGCGCCGGTCATCTACGTAGCGAGTGAATTGGCCAATCTGCCGCTTTTCACCTATCACCCTGGCACGGGGCGGATTGATTTCGGGTGGGTGGCGCCGCGCCCCAACGAAGGCCCCGCCATGTATTGGTACGGCTGGATCGCGACAATGCTCATCGGTTCGACTTTGGTCGGCGCCGTTGCCGCACGCTTCCCGAATTTCGGCGAAAGAATTCCACTGTTCCTGGTCTGGCTGCTGCCGTTGCTGGCGCTGCCCATTCTCGCCTATGTGCTGATGCCCTTCTGGACGCGATAGCAATGCGCCCGTGCAGCATAGTTCTCGCCGTGGTCGTTGCCCTTGCCGGTGAGAGCGTGGTTCGGGCCGGGGGGATTGGTGACGATCAGGGTGAAGGCAATGACACAATCTTTTTCGGCGCGGTGAAGGACACGCGCGGTGTTGCGGTCGCGGGTGCTCGTGTCAACGTGAAGTTCAAGAACATGTCGTTTGTGACGACGACCGATGTGATCGGCAATTATCGCCTTTCAACCACGATCGACCCGGATGAATCTGAAGTCTCGTGCAGCAAAGAGGGCTACCGCCAGAGCGGGACGATGCGGCGTTCGGCGCCGGG
>Ga0157379_10004798_pt1 | contig 11619 bp, 9 predicted proteins | sample S25metaG_FD_121802 | JGI IMG/M metagenome (GOLD analysis project Ga0157379, IMG submission 121802) | Switchgrass rhizosphere microbial communities from Kellogg Biological Station, Michigan, USA - S2-5 metaG | ecosystem: Host-associated > Plants > Roots > Rhizosphere > Soil | place: USA: Michigan... | reverse complement strand
CGCCGATGCTGAACCCCTGGCCGCGCTCGGTGAGCGCGGTGCGCGCGAGCGCCACCACGCCTCCAGCCCGCTGGGCGCCGCCCGGCATCAGGACGCAGAACTCGTCGCCGCCGAGCCGGTACGCCCGGCCCTCCGGCGCGACGACGCCCGCGAGTCTGGCGCCCATCCGGCGCAGGAGCAGGTCACCCGCAGGGTGACCGAACGTGTCGTTGTAGGCCTTGAAGCCGTCGAGGTCGAAGAAGACGAGCGTCGTCGCGCCATCGGTCCCGCCCGCGGCCAGCGCATCGTCGAGCTCGAGCATCAGCCGGCGCCGGTTGCCCAGCGCCGTGAGGCCGTCGGTCAGCGCCTCCGTGCGGGAGCGGCGCAGCAGCGCCGTCAGCTCGGCGTGGGTGAGCACGGTCCGCGCCAGCCCGGCCACGAGCGCCAGTGCGGCCAGCACGCCGGCGGCGACCGGCACGTCAAGGGCCCGCCCGGTCAGCAGCAGGAGCACGAGCGCGACCAGCGCCGCGACGGCCGGGACCACGATGCCGGGCTCGACCGACGCGCGGGCGCGCCGCGGCTCGGGGCTGTGCCCGGCCGCGGCCAGCAGCACCATCGCCAACGGCCAGGTGAGGTTGGTCCACGACAGCTCGGTGTAGCTGCCGACCGCGACCTCGTAGCTGTAGGCGGCGTCGCCGACCGCGGCGACCGCCAAGGCCAGCCCGAGCAGCAGCCACGCGCGCCCCGGCCGCCAGCCGGTCAGCCCGATCGCGACGCCGACGAGCGCCACGAGGACGAGGTCGAGCGCCGGGTAGGCGAGCGTGACGACCTTGCCGCCGCCGCTGCCGGGAGCATCCAGAACCGGGCCGAGGAACAGCGCGGCGCAGATCGCGGCGAGCGTGAGGCCGACGACCAACCCGTCGAGCCAGAGCGCGGCGCGCACCGGTCCCGCAGGCCGCATGAGCGCGACGAGACCGGCGTAGGCCGGCAGGTACGAGAGCAGGTAGGCGCCATCCGTCCAGTTTGGGAACGGCGGCGCGTCGGAGAAGTCGTAGTGCAGCGACCAGCCGAGGTCCCCGAGGCCCCACAGCGCGAGGTAGCCGGCCAGCAACGCCCAGCCGCGCCGGTTCTCCGGGCGCGTCGCCGCGCGATGGACCGCGAGCAGCATCGCGGAGAGCTCGACGAGCGAGTAGAGCCAGCGGTCGGTGAAGGTGTTCAGCGGCCCGAAGTCGACGCCCGCGGCCATGCGCAGCGAAAGGAGGCCGCAGCCGGCGGCGAGCAGTGCGAATTGGACGCGAGCGCGACGGCCCATCCCTCGGATCTTCGGCGTGTCCCGCCGAACCTGAAGCTGCCGAAAGCTGAACTTAAAGCGCGCGTCGTCCGGCGAAGGCGCGGCCCAGCGTGACCTCGTCGGCGTACTCGAGGTCGCCGCCGACGGGCAGGCCCGAGGCCAGCCGCGTCACCGCGGCGTCGGGTGCGCGCTCGCGCAGCGCCTGCGCGATGTGCAGCGCGGTCGCCTCGCCCGTCGTGGTCGGGTTGGTCGCGATGACGACCTCGCGCACCGGCGGGTCGCCGTCGGCGGGCTGCTCCACGCGGCGGTAGAGCTCGACAAGCTTGAGATCCTCCGGATCCACGCCGTCGATCGGCGACAGCGCGCCGCCGAGCACGTGGTAGCGGCCGCGGAACTCGTGCGTGCGCTCGATCGGCAGGACGTCGCCGAACTCCTCGACCACGCAGATGACCGATGCGTCGCGCCGCTCGTCCTGGCAGATGCGGCAGCGCGGCTCGTCGGCCAGGTTGAAGCAGATCTCGCACTGGCGGATGCGCAGCTTGACCTCCCGGATCGCATCGGCCAGCGCGCCCGCCTCCTGCGCATCGACGCGCAGGAGATGGAACGCCAGGCGCTGCGCCGTGCGCTGGCCGATGCCGGGCAGGCGCCCGAGCTCGGTGACCAGGCGCTGGACGGGCGGTGCGAGCAACGACTACCGGTTCTTCTTGGCCGCCGCGCGCCGCGCCGCGCGGTTCAGCCCGGGCTGGGCGGCCCCGCCCGCCGGCCCGCCGGGACCGAGGCCACCGCCGCCGAGCCCGAGCCCCTCGAGCGCCGACATCGGATCGAAGCCACCGGCGCCCTGGGCGCCCTGCATGGCCTTCTCGGCCAGGTCGACGGCCTGGCGCAGCGCCTCGTTGGTCGCAGCCAGGACGAGGTCCTGGAGCATCTCGACGTCCTCGGGATCGACCGCATCGGGATCGATCGTCAAGGCCTCCACCTTGAGATCACCCGTGACCACGACCTTGACCATCCCGCCGCCCGCGGAGGCCTCGACGCGCTGCTCCTTGAGGGCCTCCTGGGCCTCCTGCTGGGCGGCCATCATGTCCTGGGCCTGCTTGAGCATCTGCTGGATGTTGGGCTGGGGCATCAGGCCTCCGGGGTCTGGGCTTCGGGCTCGGCCTCGTGGTCGACCGCGTCGAATTCTGCCCGCAGGCGGGCGATGAAGTCATCCTCCCCGAGGACCTCCGGCTCGGCGCCGAGCTCCTCCGGGTCGCGCGTCTCGTACAGGAGCCGCGGCGCGACGCCGGTCAGCGCCTGGAAGGACTCCGCCAGCAGGCGCCGCGCCGACGCGTCCTCGGCCTTGCGCTTCTGAAAGCCCATGTCGGGCGTGAACGCGACGGTGACGTCGCGCCCCGAGACGGCGATCGGGCGCGCCTCGGCCAGGCAGCCGGCGAGCATCTTGTTCGCCTCGGCCACGCCCTGCAGCACGGCGGGCCAGAGCTCCTCGACCATCGCGAGGTCGAGGTCGCCGGCGGGGACCATGACGGCGACCGCCGCGCGCGCCGGCTCGACCTCGGCCGCGGGCGCCGACTCCGGCTCCGGCGGCGCGGCTGAGACGGGCGCGGACGCGGGGGCCGGCGGCACAGGCGGCGGCGGTGCGGGCGCCGGCGCCGGCGCGGCCGCGACGGGCGCGCCCCCGGCCAACGCGGCCTCCAGGCGCTCCAGGCGCGCGAGCAACGCGCGCGTCGAGGGATCGACCTCCGGCGAGGCGGCCTTGACGAGCGCGACCTCGAGCTGGGTCTGCGCGTCGGCGCCCTCCTTGGCCAGCCGCATGCCGGCGGCCAGCAGGTCGAGCAGGCGCACGGTGTCGGCGCCGGTCAGCGCCCGGGCCTGCGCGGCCAGGCGGGCGTCGCGCTCGGCGGTCATCGCGAGCTGCGGCGGCAGCTCGCCGAGCGTCTGGACGACGAGCACGTCGCGCGCGTGGCCCTCGAGGTCGCGCAGGAACTGGCCGGCGTCGCGTCCCGAGTCGGCCAGGCGCGCGGTGACCTGCCACGCCGCGCGGGCGTCGCGGGCGCCGATCGCGTCCAGGGCGCCGAACAGCAGGTCGTCGTCGGCGACGCCGAGCACCGCGAGCACGTCGTCGGTGGCGATGGAGGTGCCGGAGTACGTCACGAGCTGCTCGAGCGTGCCGAGCGCGTCGCGGTAGGAGCCCGTCGCGTTGCGGGCGACGAGCGCCACGGCGTCGGGCGCGATGGCGATCGACTCCTTGTCGGCCACGCGCTGCACGACCGTGGCGAGCTGCTCGACGGTCGGCCGGCGGAAGTCGAAGCGGTGGCAGCGGTCGACGACCGTGTCCATCACCTTGTGCGCCTCGGTCGTGGCCAGCACGAACACCGTCGACGGCGGTGGCTCCTCGAGCGTCTTGAGAAACGCGTTCCACGCCGCCGGGGACAGCATGTGCGCCTCGTCGAGGATGTAGACCTTGTAGCGCCCGATCACCGGCGCGTACTGCACCGAGTCGCGCAGCTCGCGGATGTCGTCGACCGAGTTGTTGGAGGCCGCGTCCATCTCGATGACGTCCATCGAGGTCGCCGACGCGATCGAGACGCAGGACTCGCAGGCGCCGCACGGGTCGACGGTCGGGCCGTTGACGCAGTTCAGGCACGCCGCGAGCATCTTGGCCATCGACGTCTTGCCGGTGCCGCGCGAGCCGACGAACAGGTAGGCGTGGTGCACCTGGCCCTGCTCGATCGCGTTGCGCAGCGTGCGCACGACGTGCTCCTGGCCGATGACGTCGGCGAACGTGCGTGGGCGGTGGCGGCGGTAGAGCGACGGTCCGGCGGGCACGAGGAGGTCCAGTGTAGAGGCGGCCCGGACGGGGGCGTCATAGGCTGCCGGGATGGCCGACACCCTCCTCGACGAGCTCTTCGACTGGCTGCGGATCCCGAGCATCTCCACCGGTGGCGGCGACCCGGCCGACCTCGAGCGCGCCGCCGAGTGGGCCGCCACGAAGGTCCGGGCCGCGGGGGGCGAGGCCGAGCTCGTCCGGCCGCTGACGGGCGGCAATCCGGTCGTGGTCGGCGAGCTGCGGGCCGCACGCCCCGACGCGCCGACCGTCCTGATCTACGGCCACTACGACGTCCAGGGCATCGGCGACGCGGACCTGTGGAAGTCTCCGCCGTTCGAGCCCGAGATCCGCGACGGGCGCATCTACGCGCGCGGGGCGGCCGACGACAAGGGCAACTTCCTGCCGCTGCTGCACGCCGCCTGCGAGCTGGCCGCCGAGGGCGCGCTGCCCGTCCACGTCCGCGTCGCGGTCGAGGGCGAGGAGGAGGCGGGCGGCGCGTCGATCTCCGCCTGGCTGGCCGCCGACGAGCGCGGCGCCGACGCGGCGATCGTCTACGACAGCGGCATGGTCTCCCGCGACCTGCCGGCGATCTGCATCGGGCTGCGCGGCGTGGTGCTACTGACCTTCGACGTCCGCGCCGCCGAGCGCGACCTGCACTCCGGGATCTACGGCGGCAGCGCGCTGAACGCCCTGCACGCGCTGCACCAGGCCCTCGGCGCGGTCCTCCCCGGCCCCGACGGCCGGGTGCCCAAGCCGCTGCGCGCGGGCATCGCGCCGGTCGCCGACGTCGAGCGCGCGACATGGGACGCGCTGCCCTCCGGCCAGGAGACCCTGGCCGCTGCGGGCGCGCGCCCGGCCTACCCGGACGCGGCCGCCGAGTACATCGAGCGCAACGGCGCCGACGCGTCGCTGGACGTCGACCAGATCGTCGCGGGCGACGCCCGCACCGTGATCCCGGCCGTCGCGCGCGCGACGGTCTCGATCCGCCTCGCGCCCGGCCAGGACGTCGACGCCATGGCCGCCGAGCTCGAGCGCCTGCTGCGCGAGGCGCTGCCGGCCGGCGCGGAGCTCGACATCGTCAGCTCGCATCTCGCGCGCCCCGCGCTGTTCCCGCCCGACAGCCCGGCGATGACGCTGGCCGCCGCCGCGCTGGAGCGCGCGTGCGGCGTCGCCCCCGCGTTCGTGCGCAGCGGCGGGGCGATCCCGTTCGTCGCCGACCTCGCCGCCAAGGACATCCCGGCCATCGTCACCGGCTTCACGCTGCCCGACGACGCCTTCCACGCGCCGAACGAGTCGCTGTGGGCCGACGGCCTCGAGCTCGGCCATCGCGCGGCCCGCGAGCTGCTCCTCGGCTTCGCCGACCTTCCGCGCCGGTAGCGTGCCCGGCCGCATGCGGCCGCGCACGATCGTCGTCCCCGCCGTCGCCGCGCTCGTGCTCGGGGCGGTCGTGTGGCTGGCGTTCGCCCCCACGCACTTCCTGAACTACGACACGGAGTACGCGCTGCTGTGGGGCCACGACCTCGTCCACGGCCGCACGCCCGACTACGGGGTCGTCTTCGCCCCCACGCCGCACCCGCTCGCGACGCTCGTCGGCGCGATCGGGTCGGTGTTCGGGGTCGGGTTCGGCGAGGGGCTGTTCGAGGTCCTGGCCTTCCTCGCGCTCGGCGTGCTCGGCTGGGTGGTGTTCGCGCTCGGCCGCGCGTGGTTCGGCGCGGCCGCGGGGGTCGTCGCAGCGCTGGTCGTGCTCACGCGCGAGCCGGTGCTCAGCTACGGCGTCCGCGCGTATGTCGACATCCCCTACATGTGCCTGTTGTTGGGGGCCTTGCTGGTCGAGACGCGCCGGGCGCGCGCGGGGACGCCGGTGCTCGTGCTCATCGCGCTGGCCGGGCTGCTGCGCCCGGAGGCCTGGCTGTTCGCGGTGCTCTACGCCTGGTGGCTCTGGCGCGGCGGGGCGCTCTCGCCGCTGCATGTCGCGCTGGTGCTCGGCGCGCCCGTGCTGTGGGCGCTCAGCGACCTGGCGATCACGGGCGACCCGCTGCACTCGCTGACCGGCACGCGCGACAACGCCGCCGAGCTCGGCCGCGTGACCGGCCTGCAGCACGTGCCCGCGACGCTGCCGCGGCGCCTGGGCGAGATCCTCCGCGAGCCGGTGCTCGTCGGCGCCGCGGGCGGCGGCGTGCTGGCGCTGTGGCTCCTGCGCCCGCGGCCGCTGCTGGGCGCCGCGGCGGGCCTCGCGGCCGTCGGCGCGTTCTGCGTGCTGGCGGCGGCGGGCCTGTCGATCCTCACCCGCTACCTGCTGCTGCCCGCGACGATCCTCGCCCTGTTCTGCGGCGCCGGCGTCGCGGGCTGGACGCGGCTGCCGCGCGATCATCCGTGGCGCGTGCGATGGATGGCCTTCGGCGGCTTCGTCGTCGCACTCGGCCTGGTCTTCGTCCCATCGCAGGTCGACCGGGTGCGCGACACCCGCGCCGCGCTGATCACCCAGACCCACATCCTCGACGAGCTGCACGACCTGGCGACAACGCGCCTGCCGGCCGCGTCGTGCCCGGTGACGGTGCCCAACCGGCGCGCGGTCCCCCAGCTGGCGCTGTGGACCAACCGGCGCCCGGGCGACATCCGCGCCGCCCAGGAGACCGGGCGCTACGCGCCGCCCGCGTTCGTCCCGGCCTCACCGGAGATCGCCGCCCAGTTCGTGCTGGACGCGCGCGACCAGGACCGGGCGCTGCCGCCTGCGCCCGCGGGCGAACCCGAGGTCCGCGGGCGGTACTGGTCGCTCTATGGCCTTGACAGCGACTGTGAGTGAGTGCATACCCACTCTTGCATGACGCCCGCGACCACCACCAAGCGCACCCTGTCGACCGCCGAGGAGCGGCGCGAAGCCGTGCTCGAGGCCGGCATGGACGTCTTCGCCGACCGCGGCTTCCTCGGCACGCCGACCAGCGACGTGGCCAAGGCCGCGGGCATCTCGCAGGCCTACCTGTTCCGCCTGTTCCCCACGAAGGCGGAGCTCGCCGTGGCGGTCGCCCAGCGCTCCAACGAGCGCATCTACGAGGCGTTCGCCGCTGCTGCGGCGCGGGCCAAGGCCCAGGGCGCCGAGACGCTCGTGGTCATGGGCCAGGCCTACGGCGAGCTGCTCGCCGACCGCCGCATGCTCATGATCCAGATCCACCAGCACGCGGCGGCCGCGTCCATGCCGGAGATCGCCGAGTTGTCGCGCCGCTCGTTCGGCGAACTGTTCGCGCTCGTGCAGCGCGAGAGCGGCGCCTCCGACGAACAGGTCCACGCGTTCTTCGCGACGGGCATGCTGCTCAACGTGATGGCCTCGATCGGCGCGACCGACGAGGACGGCCACTGGGCCTCGGTCCTGCGCGTCTGCTGATGACCCCGCTCCGACTCCCCTTTTTTGCCCACTCGGTGAGTGATCGCTCACTCTCCCATCGACCGGTCCAGGAGGCCGAGATGACCCCTGATTCCCCGTCCGCCCGGCCCCGCGCCGGCTGGACGTTCGCGATCGTGAGCGTGGCGTTGTTCATGGTCACGCTCGACAACCTCGTGGTGAGCACCGCGCTGCCCACGATCCGCCGCGACCTCGGCGCCTCGATCGAGTCGCTCGAGTGGACGGTCAACGCCTACACGTTGGCCTTCGCCGTCCTGCTGCTCACCGGCGCCGCCCTCGGCGACCGCTTCGGCCGCCGCCGCATGTTCGGCATCGGCATCGGCCTGTTCACGATCTCGTCGGCCTTCGCCGCGCTCGCGCCGTCGACCGACGCACTCGTCGCGGCGCGCGCGCTGCAGGGCGCCGGCGCCGCCGCGGTCCTGCCGCTCACGCTGACGCTGCTCTCCGAGGCGGTCCCGGCCGCCAGGCGCGGGCTGGCGATCGGCGCCTGGTCGGGCATCAGCGGCCTGGGCGTCGCGCTCGGGCCGGTCGTCGGCGGCGCGGTCGTCGACGGCATCTCGTGGCACTGGATCTTCTGGCTCAACGTCCCGATCGGCATCGTGCTCGTGCCGCTGGCCTACCGGTTCCTGACCGAGTCGCACGGGCCCGCCGACCGGCTCGACCTCCCGGGCATCGGCCTGGCCGGCCTGGGCCTGCTGGGCGTCGTGTTCGGCATCGTCCGCGGGCAGGCGCTGGGCTGGACGAGCGCGCCGATCGTCGGCTCGATCGCCGTCGGCGTCCTGCTCCTGGCGGCCTTCGCGGCGTGGGAGACGCGCGCCCCCGCGCCGATGCTGCCGCTGCGCTTCTTCCGCAACCGCGGCTTCGCGGCCACCAACGCCGTCTCGCTGGCGATGTTCTTCGGCGTCTTCGGGTCGATCTTCCTGCTGTCGCAGTTCTTCCAGACCACGCAGGGCCTGTCGCCGCTGGAGTCCGGGCTGCGGGTGCTGCCGTGGACGATCATGCCGATGTTCGTGGCCCCGGTCGCGGGCATCCTCAGCGATCGGATCGGCGCGCGGCCGCTGATGGCCGCCGGCCTGGCCCTGCAGGCGATCGCGATCGCGTGGCTGGCGGCGGTGACGACGACGACCGTCGCCTACTCGGCGCTGATCGTGCCGTTCATCCTGGCCGGCACCGGCATGGCGCTCGTGTTCGCCCCGGCCGCCAACGCCGTGCTCGGCTCGGTCCGGCCAGAGGAGGCCGGGCAGGCGTCGGGCGCCACGAACGCGATCCGCGAGCTCGGCGGCGTCCTCGGCGTCGCGGTGCTGGCCTCGGTCTTCACCGCCCACGGGTCCTACGCCTCGCCGCAGGCCTACGTGGACGGCATGACCGCTGCGCTGCCGATCGGCGCGGCCGTGCTGGCCGCCGGAGCGCTCCTGGCGCTCCTGATCCCCCGCATGCGGCCGGCGGCCGAGCGCGCGGCGGCGACCGAGCCGACGCCGGCCACGGCGCTCGCCGCCTGACGCGAACACAACATAAAGGGGTCAGACCCCTTTAGGTGGTGTTCGACGGATCGACCGCAGATTGCAGGATTCGACGACACGAACGCCAGATAAAGGGGTCAGACCCCTTTAGGTGGCTCGACGAAGCGAGGGCCCCGCCGGTGGCGGGGCCCTCGTCGTCGTAAGGCAGTGGACCGTGCACCCGTCTCTCGAGATGCGGTCCCCGGGCGCCACGCCGGAGGACGGCTCCGGCACCGGGAGCTCCCGCTGCGCCCGCCGGTGGTCGCTTAAGGCTGCTTCCTTCCGGACCTGACCTGGTTCACGAGCCGACGTCGCGCGGGACCCGGGCCATCAACGCCGTCACGGCGCGCAGCCCCGTTGGCCGACACCCCTCAAGACCGGAGTTCAGCCTCGCTAGAGCGGATTGCGAGTGCAGGGCACCGCTACCTCCCCGCCTAGCACGGTCCGCGTCGCAGTCTAGTGGGTCTCCGACGAGCGGGAAGGGGGGTGGCGCCGGCGGGAGCCCGGGGTGAACAGGCCCGCGCCGCCGACGCCACTGCAGCGCACGTCCCTGGCGCCCTCGACCGAGATCTTGGACCCGCGGCGGGCGGTGCGGGCGCCGCGCACCGCACACCGAGCGCCCACCGCCCTGAACCCGTGCGCAACCGCGCGCCGGCCCTGGCCTTCCGGCCAGGATTGCGGCGATCCCGCAGCGGCGCTGTGCCAGGCCACGGATGGCGTGGCTCCGGGCGCGCGGTTGGATGGCGCTGTATCAGCCATCCGAGCAGACCAAGGACATCGTCATGACGCTCACCCCGAAGGTCCCGCGCGATCTCGCCCTCGCCCCCGTGGCCGCCGAGATCGACCGCAAGCTCCAGCGCCTGCGCCCGCTGGCCAGCGACGCGATCGAGCACGCGCTGCAGCTCGAGCTCGACCGGCCCCCGTTCACCGACAGCCGCGACGAGCGCACGCAGCGCCTCGTCGCCTACCTGAGCCGCAACGTGGACCTGCACGGCTGGGACATGGTCATCAGCGACGACGCCACCGCGCTGCACCTGTCCGGCGGCTCGGTGTCGCTCGACCTCGCCCTCGGCGACGGGGTGCACTCGTTCCTGGTGTCGGGGAAGGCGCCTCAGCCGGCGTGACGGTCGACGCGGCCCGCGATCCGCGATCCGAGGGGGCCCGGCGGCATAGGTCCTATGCCGCCACGCCTCTTCTGACTGTGCGATGCGTCACCTAAATCTCGAACGGGCGTTCGCGTGACCGATACTGAGGGAGCACGACCTCTCCTCCCCCAAGGAACACCCCCATGACCCTGACCCTGATCCCCAAGCTCCCGCGTGACCTCGCCCTGGCGCCCGTCGCCGCCGAGATCGACAGCAAGCTCCAGCGCCTGCGCAGCCTGCCCGTCGATCGCGTCGAGCACGAGCTCCAGCTCGAGCTCGACCGCCCGGCGTTCCGCGACACGCGCGACGAGCGCGCCGACCGCGTGGCGCAGTACGCGATCCGCAACGTGGGACTGCGCGGCTGGAACGTCACCGTGACCGAGGACGGCTCCGCCCTGCACCTCGCCGGCGGCTCGGTCTCCCTGGACCTCGCGCTCGGCGCGACGGTGCAGACCTTCATCGAGGCCCCGGCCGTCGTCGAGCAGCTCATCGCGGCCTAGGAGCCGCGACCGGCTCCGCCCGCACCTTCACCCGGCGGCCGCGACCTCGCGGTCGCCGGACAGCGCGGCGGGCATCGTCGCCCACCCGGCGATCGTGCTGCAGTCCGGGTAGGGCGCCATCTGATCCTCCAGGACGCGGTAGTCCGGGAAGCGCCGCAGCAGCTCGGCCATCATCACCCGGATCTCCAACCGCGCCAGGTGCATCCCCACGCACCGGTGCGAGCCCAGGCCGAACGCCAGGTGGCGGTTCGGGAACCGGTCGAGGATCACCTTGTCGGGTTCCGGGAACTCCGCCGGATCGTGCCCGGCCGTCCCCTCCACCGCCATCACCCGCTCGCCGCGCTTGATCGGGCAGCCACCCAGCTCGGTGTCCTCCTGGCACATGCGGGCGTGGTAGACGATCGGCGGGTAGCGGCGCAGCAGCTCGTCGGCCGCGGTCTTCCACAGCGCCGGGTCCGCAATGAGCGCCTGCCGGTGCTCCTGGTGGCGGCTGAGGTGCAGGATCTGCCAGGCGACGGCCGAGGTCGTGGTCTCCACGCCGCCGGCGACGAGGATCGCGGCGATCTTGTGGGCCTCGTCGAGCGAGATCGGACGGCCCTCGATCTCCTGGGCCACCAGGTAGCTCAACATGTCGTCCTTGGGCTCCGCGCGCCGCTCCTCCAGCAGCTCGCCGATGCGCCCGAAGAGCCAGTCGAGGGTCTGCTTGGCCGCGGTGGCCCGCTCGTGGCCGTGGGGATAGCCGAAGTAGTCGTGGTAGGCGACGACGATCCTGGGCAGGTCCTCGAGCGGCAGGCCGACCCACTCGACGGTCACCGCCGCCGGCACCGGCGCCGCGTAGCCGTAGATGAGATCCGGCGTCGGGTCGTCGGCGAGCTGGTCGAGGTAGAAGGTGGCCCAGTGCTCGACCCGGCCGCGCATCCGCTCCACCGCCTGCGGCGACAGGGGCGGGTTGATCGCCCGGCGGTACACCAGCGACGCCGG
>Ga0157379_10004795_pt1 | contig 11621 bp, 8 predicted proteins | sample S25metaG_FD_121802 | JGI IMG/M metagenome (GOLD analysis project Ga0157379, IMG submission 121802) | Switchgrass rhizosphere microbial communities from Kellogg Biological Station, Michigan, USA - S2-5 metaG | ecosystem: Host-associated > Plants > Roots > Rhizosphere > Soil | place: USA: Michigan... | reverse complement strand
GTCGAAGTGCTCGCGCGTCTGAAACCGGGCGTGACGGTGGCGCAGGCGTCCGCGGACCTCGACACGGTTGCGAACCATCTCTCCGCGCAGTTCGCGCAGTTTTACCCGAAGGACAGCGGGTTCGGCATCTACCTGCGGCCGCTGCAGACCGACCTGGTCGGCGGCGCGAAGCCAGGTCTGGTAGTCGTGTTCGCCGCGGTCGGTTTCGTGCTGTTGATCGCGTGCATCAACCTCGCAAACCTGCTCCTGGCACGCGGCTCGTCGCGCGGCCGCGAACTGGCCGTCCGCGCCGCGCTCGGCGCTGGCCGGCTGCGGCTCGTACGGCAGATGGTCACCGAGGCCATCGTCCTCTCCGCCGCCGGCGGCGCATGCGGCGTCGGTCTCGCCTTGTGGGTGACGCAGGCGCTGAAAACGACGGCCGCCGTCGCGCTGCCGAACACGCGGCCGATTGCGGTGGACGTGCAGGTCTTGTTGTTTGCTGCAGCCACGTCGCTTGCGACCGGCGTCTTGTTCGGACTGGTGCCAGCGCTCCAGTCGTCGAGCGGTCGCGGGCTCGCGGCGCTGAAGGACGCGGCGCGCGGCTCGTCGGGCGCCGCCGGCCGCGCGCTGCGCGGCGGCCTCGTGGTCGCGGAGATCTCCATCGCGCTGGTCCTGCTCGTGACCGCGGGTTTGATGGTGCGCAGCCTGCAGCAGCTCCTCGAGGTCAACCCCGGCTTCCAGGCGGAGCGGCTGCTGACCGCGCGCATCTCGCTGCCGCAGACCAACTACCGGGACATCGCCGCGACGACGGCATTCTTCGGAAGCCTGCAGGATCGGGTTCGGGCGCTGCCTGGCGTCCAGTTGGCGGGCATGACGACGCTGCTGCCGATGACCGGACGCAATTCGTCCGGCTCTACGTTCATCGATCAGACCAGTACGCAGGGGCTGACGGACTCGCAGCTGTTTCACAGGCCGTTTCTCGAAGCCGATCAGCGGACCGTGACGCCCGGCTTCTTCGACGCGATGCGGATTCCGTTGCTGCGCGGCCGCGTGCTGACCAGCACGGACGCCGCGGACGCCACGCCGTCCGTCGTCGTCGACGAGGAATTCGCCAGGCGCCTCTGGCCGGATCGCGAGCCGATCGGCCAGCGCATTGCCAACGGCGCCGTTCCCAATAGCAATCCGCCCGTGCTGCGCTGGCGTACCGTCGTCGGCGTCGTCGGCCACGTGAAGAACAACGCCCTCGATCAGGTGGGCCGCGAGCAGATCTACGTGCCGATCGCGCAGACGCCGTTTCCGATCCGCAATATGTATCTGACGGTTCGCGCCTCCGGCGATCCCGCGGCGATGGCGAGCGCGATCCAGCGAACGGTGCGGACGCTCGATCCATCGCTGCCGATCTACGAGGTGAAGACGATGGACGCGTGGCTCGACACGACGGTGTCGCCACGGCGCTTCAACGTGATCCTGCTGCTGGCGTTCGGGGCGCTGGCGTTGACGCTCGCGGCGATCGGCACCTACGGCGTGATCGCGTACTCGGTGAGTCAGCGGACGCAGGAGATCGGCATCCGCATGGCGCTGGGGGCATCGCGGCAGGATGTGCTGCGCATGGTCGTCGGCGGCGGCCTGCGGCTCGCGATTGCCGGCGTGCTGATCGGTATGGCGCTGTCGCTTGCGGCCGGGCGGTTCATCTCGACGCTGCTGTTCGGCGTTCGCGCCACCGACCCGATCACCTTCAGCGCCGTCGCCGCCGCGCTCCTGGCCACGGCGGTGCTCGCTGCGTGGATCCCGGCACGGAGAGCCACGCGCGTCGATCCGATGGTGGCGCTGCGCTACGAGTAGACAGACGATCCGGACTCGTTGAGTCGCGCGGCGTGCAGCAGCAGATAATGGCGTTCGGGCATGCTCGCGGTGCGCTGCGCCGCCCGCCGATAGTGGCGGATCGCCTCGTCGCGGTTGCCGGCGCGCTCGAGCAGGTGTGCGCGCACCGCATCGAGCCGATGGGAGGTCGCGAAATGCGGATCGGCGGCGAGGCCGTCCAACGCTTGCAGACCGGCGGCAGGACCGTGGACCATCGCGAGCGCAACCGCCTGACTGAGACGGGCCATCGGGCTGTCCTCGAAGCGCAGTAGCAACTCGTAGAGCGCCAGAATCTGTCCCCAGTCGGTGTCGTGGGTGCTCGACGCTTCGTCGTGGAGCGCGGCAACTGCCGCTTGAATCTGGAAGGGGCCGGTGGCGCCGCGCGCGAGCGCACGCTGCAGGATTTGTCGGCCTTCGGCAATGACCCTCTGATCCCACAGCGATCGAACCTGCTCGTCGAGCGGGATCAGCTCTCCATTCGGGCCGGTGCGGGCAGTGCGCCGGGCGTCCGTCAACAGCATCAGCGCGAGCAGACGGCCGACTTCTTGATCGTCCGGCAGCAGCTGATAGAGCAGGCGGCCGACGCGAATCGCTTCCGTTGACAGATCGATGCGGTACAGCCGGTCGCCGCCGGGCCCCGGGGCCGCCGAAGCCTCAGCGGCGATGGCGTACGCGCGCTCCGGAGTGTCGACATCCACGATCCAATAGCCCGCCAGGAATTCCTTCGACTCCGGAAAAACACCGTCGGTGATCGGTTCGCCGTTGGCGCCCGCTCGTATCAGCTTCGCCTGGTCCGGCCCGCTGAGACCCTCGGCGCCGACCAGCTCGCCCGCCGCCGAGAGCTTCTTGCCGAAGCCCATCATGAAGGCGATGTGCGCTTTGAGGTCCTCTGCGGGCCAGCTCGCGATCTGATACGGGCCGCCCCCTGGCGTATTCATCATCAGCATGTACTTCACGACAGGTCTCCTTCGATGGTTGGCGAAAACAGCATGTTCGGCTCCTTTGATAGGCCCCATCCGGGGCGTTCATGGTGTAGTCGGAGCCGAATCCGCGAACTCTACATGCCCACCGGTAGACCCTTGTTCGAGGTTGCGTAGATAACGCAGCCTGCTTGGTCTTTTTTCATGTCTTCGTGCTTTCGTGGCGATCCCGGCGGTACTGATTCACCAGGACACGCCACGAGTTGTGCATTGAGCTGCCCGGCAGTGGCTCGTCCGGTTCAGGTCGCTCGCGTCATTGTGCCGCAAGCGGCACAATCGTTGCGGAACAGACAATCGGGCATTCATATGCTGGACTTGAAATCGTTCCACATTGTGTTGCTAGCCGCGTCCATCGTCCTGATGTCCGGGTTTGGAATGTGGGGTCTTCTCAACGACTACCAGCTCCTCGGTGCCATCTCGATGGCCATTGCTGTGCTGCTGGTTGGATACTTCGCGTACTTCGCGGCCGGAGCTCGGCGAGTCGAGCATTAACCGCTGAGACCGTCACGCAACCGGCGGTGATCGCAGCCCACGAGATTGGGCTTGAGCTCGAGTCCGGACCTCGGGAGGAGGACTCCGACAACTTCGGCCTATGCCGCGGTGGATTGACGCGCGCGTTCCACCATGTCGCGGATCGCGGTGACCACCAGATCGGGCTCGTCGAACTGGATCCAGTGGCCACTGTTCGTGGCGACGATGTGGCGACCCCGCGATGAACGCAGCGCGAGGCGTCGATGTTGTTCGAATGTCTCCGGAGTCTGATCGCCGCTCGAGATCACGAGGAGCGGCAGATCGGCCAGCGAGATCGCGCGATCAACCGCGGCTGCCGTCTCTTCGAGCACTGCGAGATGATCCGCCATCGCCCGAAAGCATTTCGGCTGACCCCAGAGCGCTTGCACGACGGGATGCAGATCGGGTGGGAGCTTCCGCACCTCGCCAACTAATCGCTCCAGGGTACGCGCGGCGGTTGGCCCGAAGACGCGAACGAACCTGCGCGGAACGCCATGTGCGCCGCCGGCCAACAGGGCGAGACAGGCCCGCACGACACCAACTCGCGCCAGGAGCTCGCCGACGCGCGACAGCTGAATGCCACCGCGCAGCAGACGCGCCTGGTGTCGGGTCATCGGATGCCATTCACTCGGCGGATCGAGCAACACCAGGCCGGCGATGTCGTCAGGGTGCGCCGAGGCGTAGGCGCATACCAACAACGCGCCAAAGGAATGGCCGACCAACACCGCAGATCGATCGTCCGCCGCATTGGCGAGAACAGCACGCAGCTCGGCCAACATCCTGGCGACCGTGCGCGGAGCTCGTCCTGGCTCGCTCCAGCCCAGGCCAGCGCGATCGTAGGCGCACGTACGCGTGAAGGTCGCGACGTCAGGGCGTACGCGCGCCCAGCTCAGGGACGAGGCTGCGATACCGGACTCGAAGAGCACCGTCGGCCGGCCTTTGCCGGCACAGGCCAGATGCAGATGCTGTCCGCCGACGTCGATCATGATGCCGGGTGGCGCGTACCGCCGTGCGCTGCGTCGAGCGCCAACGAACTGGTACACGACACCTGCCGCGAGGGATATGACGAGCACGCCTCCGATCGCGATGACGATGATCATCGTCTAGCCTCACAACGACCCGCGCCGCGAAGTCTGCAGCATCTCGACGCCATCGCTAATCGCGGAGCAGAGATGCTTCAGCATTATCGTGGATGCCGGCCGCGCGCACCGAAGGCAAACGTCGCAACCAGATAGCGTGATCCGGTCGTTTTACATGAGTTACGTTCCACGACTGCGCTTATTGGAACGGCCACCTCTCGAGCTGGGCGCGATGACTGATGCGGCCCGGCGTTCGGCTTGCACACACTCCAATCGACAGCATTTATCTGCGGAGGACGATATGGCCAAGCTCGCCCGAGATGTCATGACGCAGGACCCGGCTTGCTGCTCGCCCGGCACCACACTGGATCAGGTTGCGAAGATGATGGTTGACAACAACTGTGGAGAAATCCCAATCGTCGATCGCTCCAAGCATCCGATCGGGGTCATCACCGATCGAGATATCGTCTGCCGGGTCGTCGCCGAGGGTACGAACCCGTCTAGCCGCACTGCCGACTCGTGCATGACCAGACCGGTCGTCACGGTGGCTGGTGACACGCCGCTCGACGAGGTGATCTCGACGATGGAGGACTATCAGATTCGGCGCGTACCGGTCGTTGATGACGACGGCTGCTGTGCCGGCATCATTTCGCAAGCCGACATCGCAGCCATTGAACCGCCACGGAAAACCGCGGAGCTGGTGTCCGAGATCTCACGGGATATGGGACACCCATCGCTCAGACTCGATTGAGAGCGGAAGGCAGCCGGCGCGGGGACCGTCGCCGCGCCAGCGCGCTGCCGCCATCCGGCACACGACGTCGCCGCCAGATCGTGACCCTCACCCCATCGCGCCTTCGGACGCCGTGATACTGTTTCGAGAACAGAGACATCTCGTCGGCTTCGCATTCGGAGGTCGCGATGTGGATGGCTTCGTGGCTCGTGGCACTGCAGATGACCGTGGCCGTCGAACCGACGGCACGTCCACCGGTCACTGCGCAGGAGGTCGCGCGCGGCAGGACGCTCTTTGAGGCGCAATGCGCCTACTGTCACGGCGCCGACGGCGACGGCGGCAGGGGTGCCAACCTCGCACGCGCGGCACTCCGTCGCGCACCGACAGACGAGGCCCTGTTCCGCGTCGTCAATCGAGGCATTCCCGGCACCGGCATGCCGGGCAACGCGATGAGCGCGCGTGAAACCTGGCAGGTGGTCGCCTTCGTTCGCACGTTGGGACGGGTGAAGCGTGAGCCGCTTCGCGGCGATGCCGCGCGCGGCGCGCAGGTCTACGAGACGGTTGGCTGCGCCGCATGCCACACCATCCGTGGACGCGGCGGTCCCACCGGCCCGGACTTGACGGACATCGGCGCCCGCTCGAGCCCGGCCTACCTTCGCCGGGCTATCGTCGATCCGCGGGCCGACGTGCCGACCGGCTTCAAGCAAATCCGGGCCGTGACACGCGACGGCCAGCGCCTGATCGGCGTTCGCGTCAACGAAGACGCGTTCTCGATCCAGTTTCGCGATGCCGGCGGGACCCTGCATTCCTTCTTCAAAGAGGAACTGGCGGAGCTCACCGCGGACGACGGAAGAACGGCGATGCCGAGTTTTCGAGAGCGCCTCGAACCAGCCGCGCTCGATGACCTGGTGGCGTATCTCGTCTCGCTGGAGGGAACGCCATGAAAGCGGCGCTGGCCATCGTCCTCGCGCTCCTGTTCGCCGCCGAACTGTCGGCACAGTTGACGTACGACCGTATCCGCCAGGCGGTGCGCGAGCCGGGCAGCTGGCTGACGTATCACGGTAGCTACGACGCGCAACGATTCTCCACGCTTGACGAGATCAACCGCGCGAACGTGCAGCAACTGCGCCCGCTGTGGATCTACCAGGTTCAGGGACGCCATCACTTCGAGAGCACCCCGCTGGTGTTCGACGGCGTGATGTACCTCACCGATCCGCCGAGCGACGTGGTCGCGTTGGACGTCAAGACCGGACGGCCGCTGTGGGCCTATCGGCGCACGCTGCCTGAGGATTTGCGCGCCTGCTGCGGCGATGTCAACCGCGGCGTCGCGGCGCTTGGCGATCAGATCTTCATCGCGACGATCGATGCGCATCTGGTCGCGCTCGACATGAGGACCGGGCGCGTTCGCTGGGACATCGAGGTCGCCGACTACAAAACCGGCCATTCGCTGACGGCCGCGCCGCTGGCCGTGAAAGACAAGGTGATTGTCGGGATGGCTGGAGCGGAGTACGGCGTCCGCGGGTTTCTGGACGCCTACGATGCGGCAACCGGCAAGCGCGCGTGGCGCCTGTGGACGGTGCCAGGGCCGGGCGAGCCCGGCCACGACACCTGGAGCGGCGACAGCTGGAAGCGCGGCGGCGCGACGACGTGGGTCACGGGCGCGTTCGACCCCGAGACGAACTTGACGTACTGGGGAACTGGCAATCCGGGGCCCGATTTCATCGGCGACGTTCGCGAGGGCGACAACCTGTACTCCGACTCGCTGATTGCCGTGGACGTCGACACCGGGGCGCTGCGCTGGCATTTTCAGTTCACGCCGCACGACGTGAACGATATCGACGCCACTGAAATCCCCATCCTCGTCGACGCCGACTTCCGCGGCCGGCCGCGCAAGCTCCTGTTCTTCGCGAACCGCAACGGCTTCTTCTACATCTTCGACCGCGTGACCGGTGAGTACCTTCACGCCAAGGCGTTCGCGCGACAGACCTGGACAAAAGGACTCGACGCGAAAGGCCGGCCGATCCCGAATCCCGACACCGTGCCCAGCCCGAAGGGCGCACTCGTCTATCCTGACGACGATGGCATTACCAACTGGTTCAGCCCTTCGTACAGCCCGCAGACGAAAACGTTCTATCAGAACGTGCGGGAAAAGGGCGGCATCTACTTTCGGAACGAAGCCGTGTACCAGCCCGGGCGCATGTACCTGGGCGCCAGCAAGCGCGCGGTCCCTGACGAAGAGCCGTGGGGAGCGCTGCGCGCGCTCGATCCGCTGACCGGCGACGTCAAGTGGGACTTCAAGGTCACGACGCCGCCGTGGTGCGGCCTGCTGTCGACGGCGGGCGGACTCGTATTTTCCGGGACCATGGAAGGGATGTTCTTCGCGGTCGATGCCGAGTCGGGCAAGCCGCTCTGGCGATTTCAAACCGGCGGCGCCATCTGGTCAAACCCCATCAGCTATCAATCCGGCGGGCACCAATACGTGGCCATCGCGGCGGGCAATGCGCTCCTGGTGTTCGGGCTGCCGGCGTCGTAATGCCACAAATCTGTCGCTATACTCTTGCGCCATGATGATCACCCGCCGAGACGTCGTCGCATCGTTGGCGCTGGTTGCCGAACTCGTCGCGTCCGGCCAACTCGCTGAGGCGCAGCAGACCTCGCCTGCCTCCCCGCCGACCGCCCCTCGTCCGCCGGTCTTCAAACACGACCTGCCGAATGTGACGATGGACGGCTGGGAAGTGACGGTCAGCTACGTCGACTACCCGCCCGGGCGTGTCGGCACCGTGCATCACCATGCGGGCTTCGTGCTGGCCTATGTCCTCGAGGGCGCCGTCATCGCCAAGATCTCGGGGCAGGGTGAGGAAACGACCTACACGACCGGGCAGATGTTCTACGAACAGCCCGGTGCCACGCACGAAGTCTCGAAGAATGCCAGCCAGACGCAGCCCGCCAAGCTCCTCGCGATGATCTTCGCGAAGAAAGGCTCGACGCTGACGACGCAGGGGCCCGCCGGTCAGGGGCGCGGCGGCGCATAAATCACGATGACCCACAAAGAAGGATCGTGACGACAGCGAAGAACGTCTTGCGTCTACACGATTCTGAATGTCAATAGACTCTGCGCCGTCGCAACCAGCGCGTCCTCGCGCGGACGCGGCTCCCAGGCGAGCACGCGCCGCGCCTTCGCGCTCGTCGCGTTGCGAACCTTGCCCAGCATCGGCAGCAGCTGGCGCATGGCGGGATCGAAGATCGCACCGGCCCGGACGATCCAGTCCGGCAGTTCGCGCGTCGGCACCTTCTTCGCCGCCTCGCCGAGGCGCGCTTTGAGGACGCCGCCCATCTCGAGCATCGACATCGCGCCGCCGTTCTCAGCGACAGCAATGAACCGCTCGCCATTCGCCGCGGGGCTGGTCATCGCGCGCAGATGCAGGTCGGCCACGTCGCGCACGTCGACGACGGCGAAATGGATTCGCGGACATCCGGGCATCCCCGTCAGCAGCCGTTTCACCATCTGCGTGGACGAAGACGCGTCCGGGCCGAGGACGGGACCGAAGATGCCAGCAGGGTTGATGACGGCGAGCTCGAGCGCGCCGCCCTCCGCCTTCACGAAATCCCATGCCGCGCGCTCGGCGATCAGCTTCGACTTCACGTACGCACTCATGTCCCCACGATCCGGGTTCGACCAGTTCGTCTCGTCGAACGGCTCGGCGCGCGGCGGATAGCCGTAATAGACGGCGGCGCACGACGAGGTCATCACCACGCGCTTCACCTTCGCGTCCCGCGCGGCGCGGAGCACCCGCAGCGAGCCGTCGCGGGCAGGAGCGATCACCTCCGCTTCCGTCTTCCGAGCCGAATCCGACAGCGGCGACGCGACATGCATGACGTAATCGCAGCCGGCCACGGCGTGCGACCAGCCAGAGTCGCTGGTGAGGTCGGCCGTGAAGAAGATCAGGCGGCTGCCGGCGTCCGCTCCGGCAGTGCGCAGCATGGCGCGCACGCTCTCCTCTTTCTTCAAGGAGCGCACGGTGGTGCGGACGGTGTGGCCCGCGTTCAGAAGCTGGAGGACGACGTGACTTCCGACGAATCCACTGCCTCCGGTGACGAGGACCGTACTCATCGTGAGCCGAAGTCTACCGCGAACAGGGCGAAGGGACGCTTCGGCTCCCTCACATCCTCATCGTGTGTCCTGGATCGATGAGCGCGGCACGCCGCGCCGGCAACCAACTGGCAGCCACGACGACGACCAGGAGCACGGCAACGGCCGTCGCGAGCGTGACCGGATCCTGCGGAGCCACGCCAAACAGCAGAGTGCGAGCGAAACGGCTGCTGGCGGCCGCCGCAACGAGGCCGAGCCCGCCGCCGGCGGCGGCGAGAAGCAGCGATTCCATCACCATCGACGTCGCCACCCGCCGCGGTGACGCTCCGAGCGCCATCCGCAGCGCAATTTCGCGGCGCCGTTGCGCCACGGTGTAGGCGAGCAGGGCGTAGACACCACCGGCCGCGGTCATGAGCCCTCCGAGCGCGAAGAGCGTGATCAGCAGCATGGCGAATCGATCGAGCTGCACGGCATCGCCGAGCAGCTGGTCCATCGTGGTCACCGAGTGAACCGGTTGATCCGGGTCGACACGAAGCGCGTGGGCACGAGCCGCTTGCGCCACTGCTGCAGGATCCACGGCCGTCCGAGCGATTACGTTCATGACCAGGTACGGGTTCTGCGAGTGCGGAATGAAAATCTCGGGCACCGGCTCACTGCGCGGCCCGTCGTGCCGGGCGTCACCGACCACGCCAACCACTTGATACGGATAGGGGCCGCGCTGGTAGTCGAGAATCAGATTGCGTCCAATCGGGTTTTCGCTCCCCCAGGCGTTTCTCGCGAGTTTCTGATTGACGATCACCACACGGGGCGCATCCGCATCGTCACGGTCCGAGAACTCGCGACCCGCGACCAGGGGAAGGCCCAGCGTCCCGAAGTATCCGGGTGTCGCCATCCGAATGCTGGCTTCCGACAGCGCCTTGCCTTCAGGGCGGGCATGCTCGGGCCAGTACGGCCGGGTGAAGTCGGAGCCGATCGTGCTCATCGGAAGGGCCGTGACCGCGGCCACGGACGAGATCGCGGGAGCCTCGCGAAGTGACGTGAGCACGCGGCGGTAGTACTCGGTCGTCTGCGCGCCAGTGCGATAACGCGCCGCATCAGGCGTGATACGCAGGACGAGGAGGTTGCTCGTGCCGAATCCGACGTCGACCCGTCGTAACTCGGCAAATGTCCGAACCAGTAATCCGGCTCCGACGAGCAACATCACGGCGGTGGCAATCTCGGCAACCACCAGTCCCGCGCGCAGTCGTCCAGAGGCCCCGGCCGTCACGGCGGCGCCGTCCTTGAGCGCGCCGGCAATCGGCGTGCGGCCGGCGCGGAAGGTCGGCACGGCGTTGCCGACAGCGGTGACCAGGAGCGCGAGTAGCGCAGCGAACGACCCGACTCGCAGGTTCAGGGCCACTTCGTGCAGGCGCGGAATGTCGCCGGGCGCGATGGTCAGGGCCGCGCCCACCCACCACGCTGTGAGCACGAGGGCGATGACCGTGGTGACGATCGCGCTCAACACGCATTCCGCGATGAGCTGTCGCGTGACGCGGCCTCCGCTGGCGCCGAGCGCCAGGCGAATCGCCATCTCCCTCGCTCGGGCGACACCGCGTGCGATGGCCAGGCTGGCGACGTTGGCGCAGACCAGCAACAGCAGGCAGAACATCGCCGCGAAGACGAGGAGCAGCTCCAGACGGCTCGTGCGGACGATTTCATCAGCGAGCGGAAAGAGCCGGACACTCCAACCGGCGTTGGTGTCCGGATGCTCGGACTCCAATCCGCGCGCCAATGTCTGCATCCGCGCCTGGGCGCCCTCGAGGGTCATCCCGGCTTTCATCCGGCCCACGACCCGCAGGAACCTGGCGTCGCGTGGGAGTCCGTGCGGAAAACGTGGGCCGCGGTACGACACCCGCATATCCCACGGCGCCCAGAAAGCCGCCGCGTCAGGCACGAAGTCTTCCGGCATGACACCAATCACCCGCCAGTCGCGGCCTTCCACGGAGATGGGCCGGCCAACGACTTCAGGATCGGCGCCCAGGGTCCGCCACAGGCGATAACTCAGTACGATGACCGGTTCGCCGCTGGACGCCTGCCGCGACGTGATCGACGCCGCGCCTTCGAATTCGGCCGCCTCGAACGTGCGCCCAAGCTGCGGTCGACGACGATAGACGTCGAAGAAACCTCGCGTGACGTGCACGCCGGCGATCGGCGTGCCGCCGTCGCCGGCCCGCAGGGTGGCCGAGATCCGCATCGAGGCGGCGATCGCATCGAACGCATCGTTGCGGGCGACCCAGTCGAGGACATTGCCCGGGGACGGCCCCTCGCGAATGCGATCCAGGGAGACGTTCGACTCCCACATCATGACGAGTCGATCCGGCTGATCGTATGGGAGCGGTCGAAGCAGCACCGCG
>Ga0157379_10004793_pt1 | contig 11621 bp, 10 predicted proteins | sample S25metaG_FD_121802 | JGI IMG/M metagenome (GOLD analysis project Ga0157379, IMG submission 121802) | Switchgrass rhizosphere microbial communities from Kellogg Biological Station, Michigan, USA - S2-5 metaG | ecosystem: Host-associated > Plants > Roots > Rhizosphere > Soil | place: USA... | reverse complement strand
GTTCTGGCTACGAGAGGTGGGCCCGGTGGGTCCGGCAGAGCCGGCACGAACAAAGCCAGCACGATAGCAATCCACGGAAGTCGAGCCGTCACCATCAACTCACCACCCCACTCGACCGACCCGCCTGACCAACCTGATCCACCCGAATCATCGACCGACTCGTCTTGACCGGCCGACCTGACTCACCCGCCCCACCCGACCAACCAACCGCAGCGCCTTCGACCACGCTCCGGATCTCAGAAATCGCTGGGCAGCTTTCGCATCCTGTCTCCGATCGCACTCTACAACGGACGGCGGGCAGCGGGGCGTATAATCGGCGGTTGGGACTCTGATGCGGTGCCTTGCGGTGTGTCAGGACGAACTCGTCATCAGGCTGCTCGACGAAATCCTGTTGACCGGGTTCGATGTCGAGTTCATCGTCGAAAGCCGGGCGGTGGCGCGTCGCCTCCACGATGCTCACATCCGCGCCACCGCCGGCGATCCACGCCGTGCCGACACCTTCGTCAAAGCGGACATCGGCCCGAGCACCTGCGTCGTCATCGAAGACAACGCCCGCCGAAGCCTGAAAAAGGTCCTCGAAGCCGTGCGCGACGCCGGTGGCGTGCTGATCTACGTGCTCGGGATCGGCGCGGCGGCCACCGCCAAACGCGCCGACGAGCTGCATGCCGATTTCCCCGATGTCTCGTACCTGGCGATGTCGGAGCTTTTCGGCGGGCCGCTCCTGACCGAATTCGGCCGCTCCCTGACCCGCGCGCGCGTGCAGCAGTATCAGCGCTACCTGAGCGACGCCGATCGCATCCTGATCATGCTGCACAACGATCCGGATCCCGATGCGATGGCCAGCGGCCTCGCCCTCAGGAATATCCTGCGACGCACGAAGGCCACCGCCATCATCGGCGCAATCCAGGGGGTCACGCGGCCCGAGAACCTGCGGATGGTGAACCTGCTCGACATCCACGTCGAAGCGATCACCGCCGACTCGCTCAAGGAATACGACCGCATCGCGATGGTGGACGTCCAGCCCAATTACTTCGGCGGCCTCATCGACCGCGTCGATCTCGTCATCGACCACCATCCGGAGCAGCCCGGCTACACGGCCGTCTTCAAGGACATCCGCGCCGACTACGGATCCACGTGCACGATTCTGACGGAGCACCTGCGCGCCGTCGACGTGAACATCTCCGAGCGCGCCGCGACGGCGATGCTCTACGCGATCAAGTCGGACACGCTGTTCTTCAGCCGCCACACCAATCGCGTGGACCTCGAAGCCTTTTCCTATCTGTATCCGCTGGCGGACGCTGCGCTGATTCGCAAAATGGAAGGCGCGGAAATCACGCTCGAGCGGCTGGAATACGTCCTGAAGGCGCACCGCGGCGGCACCATGAGGGACCAGGTGTTCTGCGCCTTCCTCGGCGTATCGGCGCGCGAGGACTTCGTGCCGTACGTTGCCGATTTCTTCCTGCAGGTGGAAGACGTCAAGTGGACCGTCGTCGCCGGCATCGTCAACGATTCGATGGTGATTTCCGTGCGGAATCTCGGGTACACGAAGAACGCCGGCGAATTCGTCCGGCGCTTCTTTGCCGGCATCGGCAGTGCCGGCGGCCATCGCGCGATGGCGAAGGCCGTCATCCCGATGCGCGCCTACCGCGAGAAATTTCCGCAGGTCGACGGCGACGCGATGGCCCTGTGGCTCCACGACCTCGTGGAGCAGTTCCTGCACGATACGAAGGAAGGCAAGAGTCAAAAGATTGAAGTCAAAAGCGAAGTTTGAACTTTCCTTTTGCCTTTTGCCTTTGAACTTTTGCCTTCCTACGCCTGTCCCACTCTTTCACCGCTGGCGCCCACGACTGGCTCGATGAACTGGTGATAGGCGTCTTCGTAGCCGCGCGCCATCACTTCGTCGAGGCCGGGCCGACGATCGGATCGGTCATCGAACGCGCGCACGAAATCGAACGGCCCGATCGGGTTGTGCGTCGGCCGGATCGTGAACAGCTTCACCGATGGGCTCGCCGCCAGACGCATGGCATCCCGGACCAACGCCGCCTCGGCCGACTGCAGATACTCACCGAATCGACCCCGGCCGTCCAGACGCGGGGCGGTCAGCGTGTGCGGCCCGGACGTGTCGGTGGCCGCCGACACCACGACGATCTGCTCCGCCCCGAGCTCAAGAAGTTCGTGGAGCACGCGGGCGAAGCTGGCCGGTCGGTCGCAGAGCCGATGCGTCTCGCCTCGCCAGTACGCATCCGGCGCGAACGTCACTGCCCTCGGTTCGCTGACGAGGGGAACAGCAAGCGCGGCGGCGACCACGTCGGCCAGATAATCGCGAGCGACGCCTGACAGATCGAAGGCCTCCGCACGACGCTCTTCCGTCGCCTCCGTTGTCGCGCGGCGGATCAGATCGCGGCGGCGCGACTCGGAGACGAGCGCGAAAACAAGGTCGCGATGCGCATCCAGGTCGTGAACCGCCAGCACCAGCTCCCGGAAACCTGGCTGCCCGATGTTCTCGCCGACCAGTTCGATATAGCGGCGGCCCAGCTCCACCGGCGTCGGCGGCTTCAACTGCGCCGCGCCGCGGACCAGATCCCACAGCGCTCGCCAGCAGTGCACGGCCGCTTCCCTTGACGACAGCGGCGGACGCACGATTCGCCACCAGAATGGGCCCCTGACCCGCCGTTGGCCGGCACCCAACCATGCGCTGGAGAACGCCACCAGAACAACGAACACGAGCACGAGCACTGCAAGCCGCGGCAGCCATGTCGGTAACGCGTCGGGCGCGAAAGCCGCCTGCGTGAGTTGCAGGTACGACGCCACCAGGCCATCAGTCTGGCCGACCCCGGCCATCTTCAACATGAAGTCGACTGGATACACGATGAGCCCCAGGGCCGTTATCGCCAGCGGGGCTGTGATGATGCCGATCGTCAGTACCAGCGCCCAGGCGGCAAATCGGAGCCCGCGTCGCCACGGGTAGAGCTTCCGTGCACCGCGAGAGCGCCAGAAGCCCTTGCCGTCCCATAGCCGTTGGGCGCCGTCCACGGCTGCGAACAGTGCTCCGACGACACCAATGCCGTTCCCGCCGACGATGTCGATTTTGACACCGGCCTCGTGAAGCGCCCGCAGCACGCCGGCATGATAGGCGCCGCCGGTACCCGTGCCGGTCAGAATGAGGCCGGTGCGAAGCTGCGGGGAGTAGAGGTCGGGGAGGGAGCGGGCGTCCTGGCTGAGGGGTTGGCGGGTCGTCGCCGCAGGTGGAGACGGCTCGATACCACTCATTCCGGAGCGGGGTCGTGAATGGTATGAAGCTTCACGATCTCGAACTGACGCGATCCGCCAGGCGTCGCGACCTTGACCTTGTCGCCCGGTTCTCTGTTGAGAAACGCGCGTCCGATCGGGGACGTCGTCGAGATGAGCCCTTTCGCGGCGTCCGCGTCCTCAGGCATCACGAGCTGGAAAACCATCGACTCTCCCGTGCTCTCGATGACGTGGACACGGGAGCCGAAGCCGGCGCGGTCGGTGGGAATGCGATCGACGTTGATCAACGCGATCTCGGCGACCCGCTTCTGCAGCATGCTGATCCGCGATTCGACCAGACGCTGCCGCTCCTTCGCCGCGTGATATTCGGCGTTCTCGCGCAAATCGCCGAGCTCGCGCGCACGCTTGATTTCCTTCGGGAGCTCCAGCTTCAGCTCGTGATTGAGCGCGCCGATCTCGTCTTCGAACTTCTTGATGAGGCGATCTTTCATCGTTTCGGACATGACGCAACCCGAAGGCCACTGATCTTGAACGCTCCGCGACGGACCAGGGCTTTGATTCGATCGCCTGTGTCGTGCCCTCCGGCCCAGCCACGGATCGGTCACGCCAGGTGCCTTCTGGTGTCGTCGGCGCGTCTCGCAGGCGAGACGGCCTCATCGTACCACAGTGTTATCCTTCGGAAGTCTGTTCACGTCACACCGCCCGGTCATACAAGAGCGCCACTCGCAGCCCACGTCGATGCGACCGAAGATTACGAGCCGTCAAAACCCACTCGTCAAGCGCTTTCGGGCGATCGCGCGCGGCGACGAGGACGACCTGCTCCTTCTCGACGGTCCCCACCTCATCCAGGACGCGCTCGATGCGGGGCTCCCTCTCCTGCATGTCCTGGTGTCGGACGACGCGGTCGGTCGGCCTGACGTGCGGCGACTTCTGGACGCCGCCGGTGCGAAAGGGGTCGACGTGGCGGCGGCCTCTTCCATGGTGATGGACGCGGTCAGCCCCGTCCGGTCGGCCAGCGTTATCGTCGCGCTTGCCGAGCCCCCGCCTTTGCGCGGCGACCGGATGTACGAGCGGCCCGGGCTGGTCATCATCGCGAGCGACATCCAGGATCCGGGCAATTTCGGAGCGATAGTGCGCGTCGCGGAAGCGGGTGGCGCGACGGGCGTAGTGGCGGCCGGTCGCAGCGCGCATCCGTTCGCATGGAAAGCGCTGCGCGGATCGATGGCAAGCGCCCTCCGTCTGCCGATCGCAGTACATCGTCTTACCGCCGACGCTGTGGACGAGGCGCGGCGTCATGGATGCCGCATCGTCGCGACGGTGCCACGAGGTGCGGCGTCGCATGTCGACGTGGATCTTCGCGGCCCGGTCGCGATCCTGATCGGCGGCGAGGGCGGCGGATTACCGGCCGATCTCATCGATGCGGCCGATGTCCGCGTGACGATTCCGATGGAGAGGCCGGTCGACTCGCTGAACGCCGCCACGGCGGCGGCGATTCTGGTCTACGAAGCGCGCCGGCAGCGAGCCAGCTGAACTGCGTCTGAGTGCGTGCAACGTTCACCGCCGAGACCGCGGAGCCCGCAGAGACAAGCCCGAAGAATTCTCGGCGATCTCCGCCTGCTCTGCGGTAGAACGTCGTATACACGATCACGATTACCTATGGATTCCTTGTTCCCCGAAGAAGACGCCCCGGCCCGAGACGCGACGGCCCCGCTGGCCGAGCGAATGCGGCCGCACACCTTCGACGAATTCGTCGGACAGGAAGATCTGCTGGCGCCGGGCCGGCCGCTCCGCGAAGCCATCGAGCGCGACCTCCTGCAGTCGATCATCCTGTGGGGACCGCCTGGGACCGGCAAGACGACGCTCGCACGCATCATCGCCGACACCACCAAGGCGCGGTTCGTGTCCTTCAGCGCGGTGCTCGCCGGCATCAAGGAAATCCGCGACGTCATGGCCGAGGCCGAACGACAGCGGCGCGCCACGGGACGCCGAACGATCGTCTTCATCGACGAGATCCACCGCTTCAACAAAGCGCAGCAGGACGCCTTTCTTCCTCGCGTGGAGGCAGGCGACATCGTCCTGGTCGGCGCCACGACCGAAAACCCATCGTTCGAAGTCAACGCAGCTCTGCTCTCGCGATCGAAAGTCTTCGTGCTGCGCGGGCTGAACGCGGACGAGATCACCGTCATTCTCGAGCGCGCGTTACGCGACGGGACGCGCGGGCTCGCGCAGCAGTTGCCCGAGGTCGCCGCCGACGCCCTGCGCGCCATCGCCGTTTACGCCAACGGCGACGCGCGGGTCGCGTTGAATCTCCTGGAGTTGAGCGTTGCGGCGGCGCCAACCGTCGGCGGGAGGCGGCAGGTGGATACCGCCCGCGTCGATCAGACCATCCAGCGGCGCGCCCTCCTCTACGACAAGTCCGGCGAAGAGCATTACAACGTGATCTCCGCGCTGCACAAGTCGATGCGCAACAGTGATCCCGATGCCGCCGTCTACTGGCTCGCGCGGATGGTCGAGGCCGGCGAGGACCCGATGTACATTGCCCGGCGCATGGTTCGTTTTGCCTCCGAGGACATCGGCAACGCCGATCCACAGGCGCTCGTGGTCGCGGTCGCCGCCAAAGACGCCGTGCACTTCATCGGCATGCCCGAGGGCAATACGGCGCTGGCGCAGGCGGCGCTGTATCTCGCCACCGCGCCGAAGAGCAACGCGGTCTACGACGCCTACAATCGCGCCGCACACGATGCGCACTCGGATGTGGCACAACCCGTGCCGCTGCATCTGCGCAATGCGCCCACCAAGCTGATGAAAGAGCTGGAATACGGAAAGGGGTACAAATACGCGCACGACGAGGCGGACGCCGTTGCCGACATGTCCTGCCTGCCGCCCGCGCTCGAAGGGCGAAAATACTACGAGCCGAAGGAACGTGGATTCGAAAAAGAGATCAAGCGGCGGCTGGACGGATGGGAGGAGATCAAGAAGAAGCGACAGAAGTCTGAACTTTGAAAGCTAAGCCTTGAAGGCTGAAATGCTGGAGCCGGAGCCTGCAGCCCGGAGCCCATTCACAAAGAGTCGTACAATGGACCGAGAAGGTTGCGTGGAGCATCACACGATGCGATGGAAGGCTTTGAGATGACACCGAACGATACACGCCCGAGCGCTGCGTTTCCGTCTGCGGTTTCGATCCCGGACAGAGTGAGCGCGTTCCTCAGCGCCGTCTACGGGTGGATGTGCGCCGGCCTCGCGATCACAGCCGGCACCGCCTGGTTCGTCGCCGGCTCTCCGGCCATTGTCATTGCGATTGCGACGAACCGCCTGCTGTTCTGGGGCCTGATGATCGCTCAACTCGGGATCGTGGTCGTCCTTTCGGCGCGCGTGCAGCGGCTCACTGCGGCGACCGCATCCCTCCTGTTCATCCTGTACTCGGCCTTGACGGGCGTCACGTTGTCCTTCGTGCTCCTGGCGTACACAGGCGAGTCGGTGGCAACGACGTTCCTGGTGACGTCGGGCATGTTCGGGGGACTGGCGATGTACGGCACGGTCACGCGACGCAACCTCGCCGGACTCGGCCAGTTTCTGTTCATGGGGCTCATCGGCGTCGTCCTCGCGTCGATCGTCGGCATGTTCTGGCACAACGACGGCCTCCAGTTCGTCATCTCCTTCATCGGCGTCATCGTCTTCACGGGGCTCGCCGCCTACGACGCCCAGCGACTGAAGGCGATGGCGTTGGCGTCGCCCGAGGGGCCCACGGCCTCCTACGCCATCGTCGGCGCACTGGCGCTGTACCTCGATTTCATCAATCTCTTCCTGTTCCTGCTTCGGTTAACGGGCAGCCGGCGCGACTGAGCAGCCGGGCGAGCCTTGATTTTTTCACGACGTGAGGCTGTCAAGAACCATCGATTCCATTTCGAACGTCTCCAGATCAGGCACGTGCGGCGCATGTAGATGCACGACCTGGTCGGGCGTGCGCAGGACCACGCCGGGAAAACGCGCGTGGACCGCGACCATTCTGGGTATTGCGATCGCCAGCGGCCTGACGTACTTCAGGCCGGCCACGACGTTCGCACAGGCCTCAGGTCCCGAGTACCTGTTGTACGTCGCGTCGGAAGCCGCCGACACGATCGGCCTCGTGCGCTTCGGGCCCGATGGCGGCCGGCTCGATCACGAACTGCCCACCGGCATCATGCCCACGGAAATCGACGGCCCGCACGGCCTGACCATGGCGCCGGACCGCCGCTATTACTACGTCTCGCTGGCGCACGGCCAGCCGTTCGGCACCGTGTGGAAATACTCGACCAAGGATGATTCGGTCGTCGGTCGGGTGACCCTCGGCATGTTTCCGGCAACGCTGCACACGACCCCGGACGGCGAGTTTCTCTACGCGGTCAACTTCAACCTTCACGGCGATCTGGTGCCTTCGTCGGTGTCCATCGTCGCCACGGGCGAGATGGTGGAGGTGGCGCGCGTGCCGACGTGCACGATGCCTCACGGTTCGCGCGTCAATCCGCAAGGCACGAAGCACTATTCGGCCTGCATGATGGACGACATGCTCGTCGAAATCGACACGACGACGTTCAAGGTGTCGCGCTACTTCGTCCTGACCCGGGGCTCGGAGAAGGGCTACGCCGGATCACCTCCCGCGCACTCGCCCGCGGCGGCGGCTACCCACGATGCCGTGGGACACGGTCTGGAAGCTCCCAAGGGGCCGACGACCACCTGCTCCCCGACCTGGGCACAGCCATCAGTCGATGGCAAATCGGTGTTCGTGGCGTGCAACGGGTCGAGCGAGATCGTCGAGATCGATACGGCGGCGTGGTCTCTGACCCGCCGATTCCAGGCCGGACCAGGAGTCTACAATCTCGCCGTCACCAGGGACTATCTCGTTGCCACGAACAAGCGCGATCAGTCTGTGTCCGTGATCGGCGTGCGGGATGGTCGCGAGGTCGCGCGCATTCCGACCAGACGCCGCGTGGTCCATGGCGTCGTCATTTCGCCGGATGGTCGCTACGCGTTCGTGTCGGTCGAAGGTGTCGGGATGGAACCGGGCACCGTCGAAATGATCGATCTTCGGGCGCTCAAGACCGTCGCTACGGTCGACGTCGCACCACAGGCCGGGGGCATCGACTTCTACAAAACGGACTAGCGGAGGATGCGCCGCGATTCCGGGTCGGCGGTCAATCCGTTACCGTCTTCGGCTTCAACGGCGGCAGCCGCGTGATCCAGATTCCGCTATTGACGTCGTTGAAATAGATCAATCCCTTGTGCGGTTGCGCACCCCACGTGAACGGCAGGTTCGGGCGCCACCCTTTCGGATCCCCGGTCCACAGCCGCGCGATTTCACGACCCTGACGATACAGGTTTCCGCGCAGCTCGCCAGCCACGTCGATCACCCGGCCCCCGCCGTTGTAATAGCCCATGTACATGACATCGTCTTCGACCCACATGTTGTGGGCGCCGGCTTCCGGCACGGCGTACTCGGCCACCTTGCGAGGATGCTCGACCTCGCTCACGTCCACGACGTGCACGATGCCCTGCACCGGAATGCGATCGCGAGCCAGGATGTTGAACTGCGCCGGAAACACCTCATCGCCCAGGAACACATAGTTCTTGTAGCGAAATACCGAATGGGCGCCGGCGAGCCATCCCGGCCCGTACAGATCCAGGTAGTTGAACCGCAGCTGACTGACCAATTGCGGGTGGGTCGGGCTGCCTCCCTTGATGCCGCTGCCGATGTCGAGGATGACGAGGCCGTCGCGCCAGTAGCCCATGTACAAAAGGCCATTCTTCGCGTACAGATCGTGCAGGTAGCGGCCGCCAGTCGACTCCCCTTCTTCCTTGTTCTGGTACGTGCGCGTCAAAGGGTTCTCGACCTGCCATCGCGCCACTTCCTTCGGGTTCCTGACGTCCTGAAAATCGATCACCCGCAGCGACCCGGTCGCATCGTCGGTGAGATACACATAGTGGCCGTCGACGAATGCGCTGTGAACGCCGCCGGTGACCGTCGCTGTGTACTCGGAGATCACCTTCGGGTGGGCGGGATCGGCGTTGTCGAGGAAGACGATGCCATTCTTCCGGCTCGACGCGCCTTCCCGCGTGATCACCATGATCTTGCCGTCGGCCGTGGTGCTGACATCGTTGACGAGCCTCGCGTCGAACGCCACAGAGTCGGTCTTGACGGGCGCGGCAGGATTCGAGATGTCGTACACCCAGACGCGTCCGGCGAGGGAAGCAACATACGCGTAGTTGCCGATGATCCATTCCTCGGTCGTCTGGAACTCCTCGAGAGGCGTCCGGCCCACGACCTCGAGCTCCCGTGCCACGTCGCGTGGCGAGGCCACCACCGAGGCGACCGCACTGCGATCGCCGCTCGAGGCCGTAATCGTGTAGGTGCCGGGCTGCTCCGCCACGAAGGCGCCATCGGCTTCGATCGTCGCGCCGTTGCCGGTCACGGCCCAGCGAATCGCCGGTGCCTCGTTTCCGGTGAGCGTTGCGGCGGCCGTGAAATGCACGACGTCCCCGGTCCGGGCACGCGTCGATCGCGGACTGATTGTGAGCGCTCTCACAGGGTTGGCGATGACGGTGACCGTGACATTCGCTGATCCCCGACCGCTGCGCGCGATTACACGAGCTTTGCCGGGAGCCACGCCGGTAACCAGGCCAGCCGCGTCCACGGCCGCGACACCGGGCGTCTCCGACGACCATTCGATGTTCACATCGCCCCGCGGATCGCCATTCGGGGTGCGTGCCACGGCAATCAGCTTCGTCCCGGCGCCGACGGCGACCGGCGCCTTGAGAGGCTCGATATCGATCCGCGCCACGGTCTGTGGCTTGATCACCACGGTGGCGAAGCCGGGCTTGCCGTTGATGATCGCGCCGACCTTCGCCTCGCCAGGCAGAAAGAAGGTCGCGTTGCCCGCGTCGTCGACCGCCGCAATGTCCGATGGAGCCGCCACCCATTTGAGCGACGCCGGTTCGAGCCGGTGCCCTCCTTCGTCGTACGCCGATGCGTCGAACTTCAAGGTCTGACCCACTTCGACTTCCCGGCGCACTGGCATTACCTCGACGCGGTTTGGCTTCACACCCGCCGGTGTCTCCGGCTCCTGCGCGACAGCTGGCGATGAGACGGCGAGCGCCGTGAAAAGGAGGAAGGCGTTCATGTTGGTGCGCATCATTCAGGTGTCCAAAAAGGATAGGCGGTATTCTAAACCCTCACTCACTGCTGCTTATGGTTCTTCGGCTCCTTCGTCCCTTCTCCAGACGCCGCGCGCCGACCGGCCGCACCTTCGCCGGCTCCGGATCCAGGGCCGAATGCCTCTTGCCAGCCGTCGGATACCGCCTGTTCCTGGTCGTCGCCCTGCTGCTGCCGGGCCCGTACGGTTGCTCGGCCAATGCGGCAAGAACCAAGGTTGTATGCGTCGGCGATTCCATCACCCGTGGCGAGGGGGTGAAGCAGGAAGAGAACTTCGTCTCGCTCCTCGGCGCGGCCAATTCACGCTGGGAGACGGTGAACCAGGGACGCTCGGGCTGGTCCACTTCCACGTACCTCAACGGAAAGCAGCAGGTGATCTCCGCTATTCCGGCGGATGCGGGCATGATCCTGATCCTGCTCGGGACCAATGACATCCTCAATGGTCACACCGGGGACACAGCGGCAAAGGTCGCCCGGCAGATCGATCAATTAACGGACTTGATCCATCAGCGTGCCCCGAAGGCCGAGATCGTGCTGATGACCCCGGTAAACGTATTTCCGCCCCATCTTTCCGAACGCCTGCGCCGGGCCGGTTTCGGCGAAGAATCACCGCGGTATCTCAAACTCATCGGCGATGCGATCCGCGATCTCGCCAACCGCAAAGGTTATCGCCTCGTCGACCTCTATGCGGCCGTCACCGCCGACAACACGCTCGATGGCGTCCACCCCGATCCGGCCGGGCATCGGCAGATCAAGGATGCCGTCCTCAAGGCGCTGGCGCCGTAGACCGGGTTTCAGTGCGGCGCGCCTGACCTCGAGGCAATCAGCGGCGCACGACGACCTTTGTGAGACCCCAGCCGGCGAGGAAGACACCCACTCCGGCCGCGAACAACCTGGGATTCGGGCCCAGCGGGCCTGCCGTCACGATGTCGACCAGGAGGATCCACATCCCCACGATTTGTCCGAACCGGCCTATGTAATACAACGCTCGCGCCATTTCTGCTGTCCCGGCGTCCTCGTCGTGATCAGATCCGATCGAAGTTCTTCTCGATTTCTCGGCGCGTCAGCCGCAGCATCACCGGCCGCCCGTGCGGGCACACCGTCGAGTACGCCGTCGCCCTGAGCTCGTCGAGGATATGCGTCATCTTCTCGTAGGTCAGCGGGTAGTTCGCCTTCACAGCCGCGT
>Ga0157379_10004792_pt1 | contig 11622 bp, 10 predicted proteins | sample S25metaG_FD_121802 | JGI IMG/M metagenome (GOLD analysis project Ga0157379, IMG submission 121802) | Switchgrass rhizosphere microbial communities from Kellogg Biological Station, Michigan, USA - S2-5 metaG | ecosystem: Host-associated > Plants > Roots > Rhizosphere > Soil | place: USA... | reverse complement strand
GTACCCCGCGCGCAGGCGATCCAACGCCGCAGCGCGTGACGTAACGCCGTCTTCGCGCATTCGTCAGGCGCCGAGGAAGCCGCGTACGACGACGATCCGGCCAGCCGCGAGATCGACGGTGCGGACAGCGTCGTCGATCAGCGGTACCAGCGTGCCGTCCGCGAGATCGAGGTTGTCGTTGGCGACCCCCGGATGCACCTCGACGACGACGCCGAGCTCCCGGCCCTCCTCGTCCACCACTGCGAGACCGACGAGCTGGAACGTGTAGTAGCTGTCCGCTTCCGGGAGCGGGAGCTCGGAGACGTGCACCGCGAGCTCCGCACCGCGCTCGACCCGTCGGTCGAGCCTGATCGCGCGCCGGCCGCCGCCGACGCGCCGCGACAGCTCTATCGTCGCCGGGGCTCCGTCGACCAGCACGGCGGCGCCGACCTCCCACCGCCGCTCGTCGTCACTCGCGCGTTCGACGACGAAGGCTCCGTCCAGCCCGTGCGGCCGCCCCACCCGGCCGACGGGCACGAGCCCGGATTCGTCGGTCAATCGGCGATCTCGAGCACGAGCCGGCGGTCGCTCCGGACGCCGGCCGCACGGACGACGGTGCGAAGCGCGCGCGCGACGCGGCCGTGCCGCCCGATGACCTTGCCCACGTCGGCGTCGGCGACGTGGAGGCGCAGGACGACGACGTCGCCCTCGTCGATCCGCTCGACCTGCACCGCGTCGGGCTCGTCGACGAGGCCCCGTGCGATCCAGACGAGCAGCTCCTCCATCGGCGACGTGATCAGGAGATGCCGGCGGCCTTGATCAGCCGCGCGACGGGCTCGGACGGCTGCGCGCCCTTGGCGAGCCAGTCCTTGACCTTGTCGGCGTCGAGGTCGATCGTCGACGGGTCGGTCTGGGGGTTGTAGCGCCCGACGATTTCGATGAAGCGACCGTCCCGCGGCGAGCGCGAGTCGGACACGACAACGCGGTAGATCGGATTCTTCTTCGACCCGACCCGCGTCAATCTCATACGAACCATGTGTGCCTTTCTCGTGGTGAAAGGTGGATTGTGCCGGAGATTTCGCGCTTCTAGCGTCGGCCGCGCTTGGTGGGGGCAGCGCCGCCGCCGGTGAGCTCCGGCGGCAGGGTCGGGAGCTTCCCCTTCCCCATCGCCTTCATCATCTTCTCCATCTGCTTGCGGGCCTGAAGGAGGCGATTGACGTCCTCGATCGTCGTGCCGCTCCCGGCGGCGATCCTCCGGCGCCGCGGCCCGTTGATGGCGTGCGGAACCCGACGCTCGTGCGGCGTCATCGAGAGCACGATCGCCTCGATCCGCGCCATCTGCGAGTCGTCGACCTCCATGCCTTCGAGCTGCCGACCCATACCCGGGACGAGCTTCATCACGCCCTGGAGCGGCCCCATCTTCTTCAGCATCCGCGTCGAGGAGAGGAAGTCGTCGAACGTGAACTGACCGGCGAGGAGGCGCCGCTCCATCTCCTCCTGCTCGTCCTGCTCGACCGCCTGCTCTGCCTTCTCGATGAGCGTCAGCACGTCCCCCATGCCGAGGATTCGCGACGCCATACGGTCGGGATGGAAGACCTCGAGCTGGTCGAGCTTCTCCCCGACCGAGGCGAACTTGACCGGCTTGCCGGTGATCGCCTTGACCGAGAGCGCGGCGCCCCCGCGCGCATCTCCGTCGAGCTTGGTCAGGACGATGCCGTCGAACGCGATCCGCTCCTGGAAGGCCTGCGCGACGGCGACCGCCTCCTGGCCCGTCATCGCGTCGAGGACGAGCAGCACGTTGAGCGGCTTCACCGCGTCGCGCACGTGGGCGAGCTCGTCCATGAGCGCCTCGTCGATCTGGAGCCGGCCGGCGGTGTCGACGATCACGACGTCGCAGCCGTCGGTGGTCGCGCGCTCGAGCCCCTCGCGCGCGGCGACGACCGCGTCCGTCGTCTCGGTGCGGTAGACGGGCAGCTGGAGCTGCCTGCCGAGCTGCTCGAGCTGGTCGATCGCCGCGGGGCGCTGCAGGTCGGCGGCGACAAGGCCGGGCTGCTTCTTCTCGTGCTTGCGCAGGTGGAGCGCGAGCTTCGCCGCCGCAGTCGTCTTGCCGGCGCCCTGGAGGCCGCAGAGGAGAACGACGGTCGGCGGCCGGCCGAACGCGAGCCGCGAGTCGGCCGAGCCCATCAGCTCGGTCAGCTCCTCGTGCACGATCTTGACGACCTGCTGGCCCGGCTCGAGGCCCTTCAGCACCTCCTGCCCGAGCGCCCGTTCCCGCACGGACGACACGAACTGCTTGACCACCTCGAAGTCGACGTCGGCCTCGAGCAGCGCGAGGCGGATCTCGCGCGTTGCGCGCGTGACCGTCTCCTCGTCGAGCCGCGAGCGACGTCCGAGGTCGCCGAGGGCGTCCTGGAGGCGGTTGGCGAGAGCGACGAACATCGCACGCAGGGTACTCGCCCACCCTGGATTCGGGCCGTGCGAGCGCCGTAGACTCGACCGGTGGAGGTCCGGAAAACCGTCACGGTGCTCTTCTGCGACTGGGCCGGCTCGACGGAGCTCGGCGAGCGACTCGACCCGGAGTCGCTGCGCCGCGTGCAGTCGGAGTGGTTCGACCTCGCCGAGCGAACGCTCCTCGAGCACGGCGGCACGGTCGAGAAGTTCATCGGCGACGCCGTGATGGCCGTGTTCGGGCTCCCCGACTCACACGAGGACGATGCGCTCCGGGCCGTTCGCGCCGCGGCCGCCCTGCGCCGCGACATGGAGACGCTGAACGAGGCCTTCGAGCGCGATCTCGCGGTGCGGCTCGCGATCCGCACCGGCGTCACCACGGGCGAGGCGGTGACCGGCGACCCGTCGCTCCGCCAGTCCCTCGTCACCGGGGACGTCGTGAACACGGCCAAGCGGCTCGAGGAGTCGGCCGGGGTCGGCGAGATCGTGATCGGCGCGGCCACCCGCGCGCTCGTCGCCGCCGCAGCGACCCTCGAGCCGCTGCCGAATGTCGCAGCGAAGGGGAAACGCGACGCCGTCCCCGCGTGGCGGGTCGTGGCAGTCGACGACGACGCGCCCGGCATCGCGCGTCGGCTCGACAGCCCACTGGTCGATCGCGTCGAGGAGCTCAGACGGCTCCGCGACGTCGTCGAGCGGGCCGACACCGAGCAACGTGCGGTGGTCGCGACCGTCGTCGGGGCGGCGGGCGTCGGGAAGTCGCGGCTCGTGCACGAGCTGCTCGACGGCCTCGCCGGCAGGGCGACGGTCCTCTCCGGCAGGTGCGTCGCCTACGGCGGCACGACATATCGGCCGCTCGTCGAGATTCTCCGGAACGCCGGCGGGCCCGAGGCAGTCGCACGCGCGCTGGCGGGCGAGGACAACGAGCAGCTGCTCGCGGAGCGGCTCGAGGCCGCCGGCGGGCTCTCCTCGGCGACGTTCACCACGGACGAGATCTTCTGGGCCGTCCGCCGGTTCGTCGAGCTGAACGCGAGCGAGCGGCCCGTCGTGCTCGTGGTCGACGACGCGCACTGGGCGGAGCCGACCTTCCACGACCTCGTCGACTACCTCGCCGCGTTCGTGACGCAGGCGCCGGTCTCCCTCATCAGGCTCGGGAGGCCCGAGCTCCTCGACCAACGGCCGGCCCCGCCGGATACCGAGACGATCGAGCTGGGGCCGCTCGTGGAGACCGACGCGGAGGCGCTGCTCGACGGTGTGGGAGCGCCGAAGCCGGCGCGAGCCGAGATCATGGCGGTCGCCGAGGGGAACCCGCTCTTCCTCGAGCAGCTTGCCGCGGTCGCCGCCGACGCGGCGCCGGGCGAGCTCCCCATTCCGCCGACGATCGAGGCAGTGATCGCGGCTCGGCTCGACCAGCTCCCCCGCCGGGACCTCGCGCTGCTCGAGTGCGCCTCCGTGATCGGACGGCGGTTCGACCTGCGCGCCCTCGTGGAGCTGGTGCGGCCGGAGGACAGCCTGCATGCGATCTCCTCGCTCGTCTCCCTCACGCGCGCTGGGCTCGTCCGGCCCGCGCCGGGGCCTGCCGGGGAGGATCGGTACCGGTTCGCGCACGGACTCGTCCGCGACGCCGCGTACGCCCGGATCCCGAAGACGCAGCGGGCAGACCTGCACGAGGCGCTCGCACGCAGGCTTCTCGGCGACCCCACGCGCACGCCGGCCGCCGACGATCTCGCGGGCCACCACCTCGAGCAGGCCTGCCGCGCGTTGCGAGCACTGGGCCGGGACGCCGAGCGAGCGCGCGGGCTCGGAGAGGAGGCGGCGGGCTTGCTCGAGACCGCGGGTCGTCGGGCCGCGGCGCGGGACGACGTTCCGGCAGCGATCGCCCTTCTCGAACGCGCCGCCGAGCTTCTTACCGACGACAGCCCGCGCCGCGGCGAGGTGCGGTGGGAGCTTGGCCGCGGCCTGTGGGAGATCGGCGAGAACGAGCGGAGTCTGGACACACTCGACCTCGCAATCGTGGATGCGACGCATGTGGGCGACCTGAGGGCGGAATGGCTCGCGCGCGTCGACCGCGCGGCCTTCCGGCTCGTCCTCGGGACGGGGGACGAGCTGCGTCAGGTGGCAGAGCGGGCGATCGAGATCTTCGCCGAGCTCCACGACGACTCGGCGCTCGCGCTCGCCTGGCGCCGGATGGCGTTCGTCGAGCGCCGCGAGGGCCGCTACGGCGCATCGGTCGAGCCGTCCGCACGCGCCGTCGAGTTCGCACGCGTGGCCGGCGACGCGTACGAGGAGTCGCGGGCGATCGACAGTCTCTGCACCGGGCTGCTCTACGGCCCGGTGCCGGCGGCGGAGGCGGCAGACCGTTGTCGCGCGCTCCTCTCGGACGCCGACGGCCGGCCGGCCACCCAGGCGAACATCCTCGCGTCGCTGGCCGAGCTCGAGGCGATGCTCGGCCGCTTCGACGAGGCGCGCGACGCCTACGGCCGATCGCGTGCGATCTACGAGGAGCTCGGTCTGCGCATGCCGCTGGCCGGGCTGACGACCATTGGCGCCGAGCTCGAGCTGCTTGCCTGAGATCCCGTCGCGGCCGAGGCGGAGGCGCGGCGCGGGCTCGCCGTCGTGGAGGGCAGCGGCCTCGAGGTCGAGCTCCTCCCGCTCGTCGCGGAGGCCCTGATCGCGCAGGGCCGCGAGACGGAGGCGGCGCCGCTCCTCGCCGACGCCGACGCGGATGCCGACGCCCACAGCATCCCGTGGCAGGTGCGCCTGCGGACGGCCCGTGCGCGGTTGCTCGTTTCACGCGCCGAGGTGGCGCCGGCACTCGAGGAGGCCCGGGCCGCCGTCGAGCGGGCTGCGTTGCTCGACGACGTGAATCTCTCCGCAGACGCCTACACCGCGCTCGCGTTCGTCCTCGAGGCGAGCGGCAGGGACGGCGAGGCGTCGGCCGCCCGAGAGGAGGCGCATGGCCGCTACGTACTCAAGGGCAACGTCGTCGCCGCCGACGCGATCTCGGCGTCGCGCCGTGCGTGACAACGGTCGCCGCAGGTCGTATCGTCAACCGGGGGGACCCATTCGAGCAGGAGGTCGGCGTATGCCCACCAACGGGATCAGAGGCGAGTCCCATGGCCCCGTGCCACGAGACCATCACCGAGGATTCGACCGCGCGCTCGAGGACGCCGTGCGGCGGTTTGCGGAGGACAACGGCCCGACGGACGGACCGGTCGAGCTGACCGTGACGTTCGGCGTGATCGTCACGGTCACGAACCCGGGCCGGATCGAAGGCTACGTCGCGACGATCGGCTGAGGCGGTTGCGGGATTGGGTGCGGCGCTCCTAGAGCGCCGCACCTGCGTACGTGGCGGGCAGCGACACCGCTCCCATCCGCTCGATCGTCTCCATCTCGACGGCAAAGAGGTTGTGAAGTGGTGCGACCTCGACGGTCGGCAGCGCCAGATAGCCCCGGAACTGCAGGGCCTGCTGGAACCGGTCGTGGAACGCCTGGAAGGCCTGCTCGGTCCTCCAGATCTCGGTGACCTGGAGCCCGTCCTGGCCCTCACCCACGAGGTGCAGGATGGCGCCGATCGGCGGATTTGCATCGAGGTCGAGCGTGGCGACGACCTCGTCGTAGAGCTGCGGGCTCAGGCCCGGGTAGCGCGCGGAGACCGTGATGGCCATGTCGCTCGATCCTCCTTTGTCCCCCTCGACCCAGTGTTGTCGGCTCGCTCTGAGACTACCCCGGACGGGGGATGGCACGCAATCCCTCGGATGGTTACCCGCGCGTTGCGCTACACGAGGAGCGCGCGGGCGTAGTCGTGCGCGTCGAACGGGCGGAGGTCGTCGACTCCCTCTCCCACGCCGACGAGCTTCACGGGAATGCCGAGCTCGTGGGCGATCGCGATGGCGACGCCGCCCTTCGCCGATCCGTCGAGCTTCGTCAGCGCGATGGCCGTCACGCCCGCAGCCTCCGCGAAGAGCCGTGCCTGCTGGAGCCCGTTCTGCCCCGTCGTCGCGTCGACGACGAGCAGCGTCTCGTGCGGAGCGCCCTCGAGCCGGCCGGCGATCACGCGTCGCACCTTGGCGAGCTCGTCCATGAGATTCCCCTGCGTGTGCAGGCGGCCGGCGGTGTCGACGATGACGACGTCTCGCTCACGCGCACGGCCCGCCTCCACGGCGTCGTACGCGACGGCGGCGGGATCCGCGCCGCGCGAGCCGCCGACGAACTCCGCTCCCGCCCGCTCCGCCCAGATCTCGAGCTGCTCCTCGGCCGCCGCACGGAAGGTGTCGGCCGCGCCGACGAGCACCGAGCGGCCGTGCTCCGACAGCTTGCGAGCGAGCTTTCCGATCGTCGTCGTCTTCCCCGTGCCGTTGACGCCGACGACGAGGACGACGGTCGGGCCCTCGGCGGCGTGCCCGAGTACCGGCGGGTCGCCGAAGAGCGCCTCGACCTCCTCGGCGAGCGCCTCACCGAGATCGCCCAGCTCGCCGCGGGCCTCGAGGCGCCTCACGAGCTCCCCCGTCGCGGGAACTCCGACGTCGGCGCGGATCAGCGCCACCTCGAGCCGCTCCCAGGCGTCCTCCTGTGCGGGGTCGAACGAGGCTCCGAGCTCCGCGACGAGTGCCCGCCGGCTCTTGCCCAGCGAGTCGCGAAGCCGCGTGAAGAAGCCGCTCCGCTCCTCGGCCTCCCGCGACCCGTCCTCGGCGTCCCCGAGCAGCTCGGCCCACGTCCTCGACATGGCGGGAGGCTAGCCCCCGTCAGGCGGTCGCGGCGGCGTGGTGCTCGCGCGGAAGGCGGCGAGAGACGATCTGCGAGATGCCGTCGCCGCCCATCGTGACGCCGTAGAGGACGTCCGCCGCCTCCATCGTGCGCTTCTGGTGCGTGATCACGACGAACTGGGCCCGGTCGGCGTAGCGACGGAGCAGCTCGACGAACCGCGCGATGTTGGCATCGTCGAGCGCGGCCTCGACCTCGTCGAGGAGGTAGAACGGGCACGGCTTCGCGAGGAAGAGCGCGAAGAGGAACGAGATCGCGCCGAGCGCCTTCTCGCCGCCCGAGAGCAGCGTCAGACGGGTGATCTTCTTGCCCGCGGGCCGCAGCTCGACCTCGACCCCGGGCTCCGCGCCGGCGCCGTCCTCGTCGTCCGGCTCCACGAGCCGCAACCGGCCGTCGCCGCCGGGGAACAGCGTCGCCGCGACCTCCTCGAAGTTCGCCGCAACAGCGGCGAACGTCTCGTCGAAGCGGCGGTTGACGGTCTCCGTCAGCTCGTCGCGGAGCGCCGCCAGCTCGGCGAGCGACGCCTCGAGATCCGCACGCTGGATCGCGAGCTCCTCGAGACGCTCCTTCTCGGCCTCGTACTCCTCCTTGGCGAGCGGATTGACCTTCCCGAGCGCCTCGCGACGCGATTCGAGCCTGGTCACGCGCGCGGCGAGCTCGTCGCGGTCGACGGCGTCGTCGTCGCCGTCCGACGGCTCAACCTCGGACGCGCTCGCGTCCGGCGCGGCGGCCAGCGCCTCGTCGAGACGCCGTCTCGCCTCCCCCGCCTCGCCGTCGAGCCTCGCCAGCTCGACCTCGACCCCGTTCATCCGCTCGGTCGCCTCGTCGACCGCGTGACGCACCTCGACCTCGGCGGCTCCGAGGCGGCGGAGCTCCGCACCGAGCTCTCCGGCGCGAGCAGCCCCTGCGTCCACCCGTGCGCGCACGGGCGCCTCGAAGCGGGCCGCGAGGGCGGTTGCGCGCTCGAGTGACGCTCCGAGCCCGGTCGCGGCACCCACGAGCCGGCGGAGGAGATCGACGTCGAGGCGGCTCCTGCGCGGCGCCCGCTCGACGAGCGCGGCGTCCGCAAGGCGCGCGGCGTCGGCAGCGGCCACCGCTGCGGCGGCCGCGTCGTCCGCCTCGGCCAGCGCCCTGGTTGCCTCCGTGGCGAGCTCCTCGCGGCTCCGCTCGCCTGCGAGACCGACACCGACGGGTGCACCGCCGAGCCGTGCGAGGACGACCTCGGCCCCCGACGCCCTGCGACCGGCGTCGCCTGCGTCGCGGCGCGCGTCGGCTTCCACTCCCGCGAGACGGCGCAGCTCGTCGCCCAGCTCGCGCGAGCGCCGGTCGGCGGCGGCGATGCGGGCGTCGAGCGGCGCCTGGATGCGAGCCACGGTCGCGGCCGCCCGGCTCGTCTCCGCGGCAAGCGCCTCGCTGACCGCGGCGAGCCGCCCGAGGAGCTCTGCATCGAGGGTCGTCCCGCGCAGGTGGGCAACCTCGGCGTAGGCCGCCTCGGCCGCGGCCGCCCGCGCGGATGCCTCGTCGGCCTCGCGCGCCGCGCCGTCCGCACGTGCGGCCAGCTCGTCGGCCTCGTCCGCGAGCGCCCGTCTCCGTGCGTCGAGCTCGAGCAGGACCGCCTCACCCGTCTCGCCCGCGAACCAGAGCTCACCGCGGTCGGCGTCGTACCCGTCGCCCGCGGTCGTGACGGCAATGCCCGATCGCATCTCGCGCAGCTCGCCCGACTCGACGAGCCACACGCCGTCGAGCAGGCGAAGCGCATCGTCGGGACCCGTTGCGACGGAGGCAAGCGCCCGCGCGCCGGACCTCGGCGGGCTCCCGGCCGCGCCGCGCGCGCCGGCGATCACGACCGAAAGGCTGCCGAGCCCGCTCGTGCGGGCGCGCTCGAGCAGCGCCAGCGCATGCTCTGAGCTGCTCGCGAGAAGCGCAGAAGCCCGCCATGCGAGCGCGGCCGCGACCGCCTTCTCGAAGCCGGGCTCGACCTCGAGCGCCGCGAGCGCCAGCCGCTCGCCCTCCGCGGCCAGCGTGCGCGCCGCCGGTGCGACACCTTCCCGCTCGGCGAGCGACCGCTCGAGCGCAGCGAGCCGCTCCCGGGCGGAGCGGGCGCGCTCCGCGAGGTCGTCGCGTTCCGTGGCGGCGGCGCGCGCGAGCGCCCGCGCCTCGTTCGCGCGCTGCTCGAGCTCGGGTGGGCTCAAGGCGCCGCTGCGCGCGTGCGCTCGGGCAAGGTCGTGGTCAGCGCGGAGCTTGCGGGCGAGCTCGGCGACGGTTTCCGCGCGCGAGCGAAGCCGCTCCCGCGCCGCGCCGAGCGCGACGAGCGAGCGGTTGGCCTCGCCGTGTCCTCCCGTCAGCTCGCTCATCCCCCTGTCGACCGCCTCGCGCTCGCCGCGGACGGCCTCGAGACGGCGGTCGGCCTCGTCGGCGACCGCACGCTCGGCTGCGGCGAGCAGCGCATGCGCGTGGCGGGCGCGCTCCGTCGCGTGGCCACTGCGCGTGGCCGCGTCACGCGCCGCCGCGGCGGCCGTGCGGGCCGCATCCTCGAGCGCGCGCAGCGTCTCGTCGGTTCGGGCCTGCGCCGCCAGCTCGGCATCGCTCAGGTCCTGGTGCAGACGCGCCGCGAGGCCTGCGACGGACTCGCCGCGGACGGTCAAGCGCTCGCCGGCGCCCTGGAGGCGGTAGAGCGCGCCGACCGCGGTCTCGCGCGCTCCGGCGGCATCCGAGAGCTCGATCTCGGCGCTCTCCCGCTCACCAAGCACCGCCTGGAGCCGCCCCTGCGCCGCGCGCCGCGCGAGCGAGGCGGCGGTGCGGCGCTCGTCCGCCTCGGCGCGGCGGGCGTCGAGCGCAGCGAGGTCGAGCCGCGCGAGCCGGGCCCGCAGGCCTGCGATCTCGCCAGCAAGCTTCTCCGCCCGTTCCGCCGCGGTCGCCTGGAGGGCGAGCGGGCGCAGGCGCTTGCGCACCTCCTCCTCGACGTCGCGGGCCCGCTCGACCTGCGTCGCGACACGCGCCAGCTTCAGCTCCGCGCGGTGCCGGCGCCGCTTGAACTTTCCGAGCCCGGCGGCCTCCTCGACCAGGGCGCGGCGGTCTTCGGGCTTGGAGGCGAGCACGGCGTCGACTTTCCCCTGGCTGACGATCGAGTGCATGGAGCCGCCGAGGCCGACGTCTGCGAGCAACTCGACGAGGTCGGTGCGCCGGACCGGCGAGCGGTTGACGAGGTACTGCCCCTCGCCGCCGCGGACGAGCCGCCGCGCGATCGCGATCTCCGAGTAGTCGAGCTCCGCGCCGAACCCGCCGTCCTCGTTGTCGAAGAGCAGCTCGACCTCGCAGTGATCCGCGGGCTGACGCGTCGCCGAGCCGCCGAAGAGCACGTCGTCGGGCTTCTCCGCGCGCATCTCCGACGGTGTGAGCGAGCCGGCGGCCCAGACGATCGCATCGGAGACGTTCGACTTGCCGGACCCGTTCGGGCCGACCACGACGGCGACCCCGGGCTCGAGCTTCACCTCGACGGGGTCAGGGAACGACTTGAAGCCGCGCAGCTTGATGGAGCGCAGGTGCACCGCGCGCGAACGCTAACGACGGCGACGGACGACGACGGATCGGTGGGATCAGGCCGCGGGCGGGTGCACGCCGAGCGCCGCGAGCGCCTCGGCCGCGGCCTCCTGCTCGGCCGCCTTCTTCGTCGTGCCGCGACCGGTGCCGAGCCGCTCGCCGTCGATCAGCGCCGCGCAGACGAACCGGCGCTCGTGCGGCGGGCCTTCGACCTCGAGGACCTCGTACTGCACCGCGCGGCCGGTGCGCGCGAGCGCCTCCTGGAGCTCCGTCTTCGAGTCGACGTGCCCGGTGCTCGCGTACTCGATCCGGTCGTCGAAGGCTTCGACGATCGCCGGCGCCGCGACGTCGTAGCCGTGCTCCAGGTAGACGGCCGCGATCGCCGCCTCGAGGAGCGCCGCGAGCACGTTGCGGCTCAGCGAGATGCGGTGCAGCTCCGGCCCGGGCACGTCCTGCGCCCGCGCGACGAGCAGCGCGCCGAGATCGAGCGTCCGCGCGACCGCGGCGCAGCTCTGCCGCGAGACGACGTGCGCACGGATCTTCGCGAGGCGCCCCTCGGACGCGTCCGGGAAGCGGTCGTAGAGCGTCCTCGCGATCGCGAGCTCGAGCACCGAGTCCCCGAGGAACTCGAGGCGCTCGTACGACGACCCGCGGTCGGCCGCCCACGAGGTGTGCGTGAAGACCTGGTCGCGGCGCTCGGGGGGAAGGGCGCTGATCAGGCGCGCGAGCGCCGCGCCCTCCCCCTCGCGCACCTCACTGATGATCGACGACGTAGTCGACGGACTGCCCGACCGTCGTCAGCTTCTGTGCGTCTTCGTCCGGGATCTTGATCCCGAACTGATCCTCGAGCTCCATGATCAGCTCGACGAGATCGAGCGAGTCGGCGTTGAGGTC
>Ga0157379_10004791_pt1 | contig 11624 bp, 7 predicted proteins | sample S25metaG_FD_121802 | JGI IMG/M metagenome (GOLD analysis project Ga0157379, IMG submission 121802) | Switchgrass rhizosphere microbial communities from Kellogg Biological Station, Michigan, USA - S2-5 metaG | ecosystem: Host-associated > Plants > Roots > Rhizosphere > Soil | place: USA: Michigan... | reverse complement strand
GTCGTCTTTCAGAAGGGAATCAACGTCGATATCGAAGAGCGTCACCGTCTGACCCTCGACAAACGGGCTGTTCGTACGCACCAGGCGGCCGGCGGGCTCGACCCGAAGCGCGACGCGCAGGCCTGCCAGCATCTGCCGCAGCATCGCCAGCTCATCGGCCCCCGTCGACGTTCCGCGTCCGCCGCCGGATCCGAGGCGATCGGCGAACCCCGTCAGCGGATCAGCCGGTGTGTGCAGGGTAAGCAGGACGTTGCCTCCGGGCGTCCGCGCCAGTTCAATCGTCACCGCGCCGGTCTGACCGGCGCCCAGGCTCAGGCCGCCGGCCCGTACCGAGGTGTTGCCCGGCGCCGCCGGCGCCTCGCTGATACGGAGTTTCGTGATGTCGCGGAATCCGTAGATCGCTTCTCGTCCCTCGGAGCCCGCCGACTTCAGCGGCCTGGTGGAGATCAGGGTGACGCCGTCGCCTATCTGGGTGGCGAGGTCACGCATCTGCTGCTCGGAAAAGGGATCCACCGGCTTGGTATCGGTGCCGCCGAAGAGGCCCGCCAGTTGGCGGATCTGCGCGAGCGCGGCCGCCGTCATCAGCGTCTGGTTTTCCAGCGTTCCGCTGCCGTCGGCGTTGACCTTGATGAGTGCCGTCGATTGCAGGCAGCCGGTCAGGAGCAGCGCCGGAAGCAGCGTCGCGACAAGTCGTGCAATTCGCATTGAACGACGATGACACAGAACGGGGTCGTGCTCCAACGTGCTTACGTCACGAAGGCCGAGAGCTCGACAGTTGCGCAGCTGCTGACTGGATGGCGAATGGCTAATCACTGATGGCTGATGACCCAGATCGAGAATTGATCTTCGAGGATAAGCCGGTAAGCGCGTAAGCCCGTCAGCCATAAGCCATCAGCCAAAGCCGTAAGTAAGCCATCATGACGTCGCCAGCGAAAATGACCAGGAAAGCTGAAGCTCAACAGTGTGCAGGAGGCCTGGAAACCGTGAAGTATCATGAGCAATGCGCTCGTTTTCGTCTGAGGCGCCTGCCACGTCCGCGTTGCGCCAACGCGATGAAATCCCGGCTCGGTTCAAATGGGATCTGACCCACATCTTCCCCGACTGGAACGCGTGGCAGGCCGCGTATGAAGAGCTGGACGCCAGGATCGCGGCGTTCGCGTTGCTCCAGGGCTCGCTCGGCGGCGGCGCGACGCAGCTGCTGACCGCGTTGCAGCGGCGCGACGACATCGGACAGCTCGAGTACAAGGTCTGGTACTTCGCATCGCTGTGGTACGACCAGGACCAGCGGGACAACCACATCAACGCGAAGCGCCAGCAGGTGCAGATTCTGTTTGCCAGGGCCGCACAGGCCGCCGCGTGGTTCGACCCCGAGCTGTTGACGATTGGATTGGACCGGGTGCGCCAGTGGATGGCCGAGGTGCCCGAGCTGGCGGTCTATCGTTTCGCGCTCGAAGACCTCTATCGCCAGCAGGAGCATGTGCTCGACGACAAAGGCGAACATCTGATGTCGCTGGCGATCCGTTTCGAGGCGACGCCGAACGACGCCTATGCCGCATTGTCGACCGCGGACGTGAAGTTTCCGAAACTGCGGCTGACCGATGGCACAGACGTCACGCTGACCTACGGCCAGTACCGCGCGATTCTCGCCACCAATCGCCAGCAGGCGGATCGCGCGGCCGCTTTCACCGCGTTCCACAGACTCTACGAGGCCAACGCCAACACCTACGCCTCGCTCTACAACGGCGTGCTGCAGCGCGACTGGTTCGTGGCGCAGGCGCGCGGATACAAGACGACCGTCGACATGGCGCTGCACGGGAACAACATCCCGACCGCGGTCCTCGACAACCTGATCGAGACCACCAAGCAGGGCACGTCGCCGCTGCGGCGATACCACCGTCTTCGCAAGCGCGTGCTCGGGCTATCGTCGTATCACTCGTACGACAACGTCATCCCGCTCATCGACTTCGATCGGAAGTATCCGTACGAGGACGTGCTGGCGTGGCTGCCGGCGTCGGTCGCGGCGCTCGGAAGCGACTACCAGCGGCAGCTTACTCAAGGGCTCCAATCCGACTGGATCGACGTCTACGAGAATCCAGGCAAACGGAGCGGCGCGTATTCGGCCCCGGTGTACGGCGTCCATCCGTACATGCTGCTCAACCACAATGACACGCTCGACGCCGTGTTCACGCTGGCCCACGAAGCGGGCCATTCGATGCACACGCTCCTCTCCCACGCGCACCAGCCGTTCGTCTATGCGGATTACACGATCTTCGTCGCGGAAGTACCTTCAACGTTGAGCGAGGCGCTGTTCCTCGACTACATGCTCGCCCGAACGACCGACGAGCGCGAGCGGGTCGTGCTCCTCCAGCATGCCATCGACGGCATCGTCGGGACCTTTTTCACGCAGGTGATGTTCGCGGATTTCGAGCGGCAGGCGCACCGCCTGGTGGAAGAGGGACGGCCGGTGACGGCGGAAGGGCTGAGCGACATCTACTTCACCTTGCTCAAGGCGTATCACGGCGATGCGCTCGACTACGACGACCTGTCGCGAGTCACCTGGGCGAGAATCCCGCATTTCTTCAGCACGCCGTATTACGTCTACCAGTACGCGACCTGCTTTGCTTCCAGCGCGCAGCTGATGACGCAGCTCACCAGCGGCACCGACGCGGACCGGGCCGCTGCCGTCGATCGCTACCTGACGCTGCTCAAGTCGGGCGGCAGCGACCATCCGATGGCGCTTCTGAAGAAGGCCGGCGTCGATCTGAGCCAGCCGGAAACCGTCCGAGCCGTCATCGATCAGCTCGATTCGCTGGTCTCGCAGCTCGAGACGGAAATCGCCGCGCTATAATCCTGCGACACGTTTTCCCGTCCGGCCGTTCGTGTCGTGCCTGCGTTGTGCCGTGGGCGTGGCGCTTCGAGTGATCTATGAAGCTCGTCCTCCAACCCGTACCTCACGTCATGGATGACTCGGCCAGGCCGGTGCAATTCGTCCGGAAGGACACACCTGCCCGTCGTCTGGTGCGCAGTTTCAAGATCAGCGCCCGGAGCAAGACGTTTCGCCGACGCTTTTTCCCGGACGTCACCGACGACACCTGGAACGACTGGCATTGGCAGCTTCGGGCGTCCCTCAAAGGCGTGCCGGCTCTGGAGCGCGTGTTCCGCCTGTCCGAAGACGAGGCCACGGCGATGCAGAGGAATCGCGAAGGCCTGCCGACGGGGATCACGCCTTATTACGCCAGTCTGCTCGACGAACAGGATGCAGGGCAGCCGCTGCGCCGGACGATGATCATGGTCAACCAGGAGTACGTCAGAACGCCTGACGAGTCCGTGGATCCGCTCAGCGAGGATCACGACAGCCCCGTGCCAGGCCTGGTGCACCGCTATCCTGACCGTGTCCTGTTCCTCGTCACCGGAACGTGCCCGGTGTACTGTCGTTACTGCACCCGTTCGCGCATGGTTGGCGCGCCGGGTAACGAGTACGAATTCAGCACCACGCAGTGGGAACGCGCGATTGAATACATTACGAACACGCCCGGTGTGCGCGACGTCCTCCTGTCCGGCGGCGATCCGCTTCTTCTTTCCGATGAACGACTGGAGTGGCTCCTGTCCCGGCTTCGGCGCATTCCTCATGTCGAGTTTTTGCGTATCGGGAGCAAGGTCCCCGTCGTGCTCCCCCAGCGAATCACCCCGGCTCTGGTGCGGATCCTGAAACGCTACCATCCGTTGTGGATGAGCCTCCACTTTGTTCATCCTGACGAGCTGACGCCGGAAGTCGAGCAATCGTGCGGACGGCTTGCCGACGCCGGTATCCCACTGGGCAGTCAGACTCCGTTGCTTGCGGGCGTGAACGACAGTGTGGATACGCTCTCGCGGTTATGCCACGGCCTGCTTCGTTTCAGGGTGAAACCGTACTATCTGTTTCAGGCGGATCTTGTCGTGGGTACGGCTCACTTCAGAACACCCGTCAGCAAAGGCTTGGAAATCATGCGAAGCCTTCGGGGCCACACGACCGGCTATGCGGTTCCGGTCTACGCCATCGACGTCCCTGGCGGCGGCGGAAAGATTCCGCTCCTTCCAGACTCCGCGCTCGTCCGGGACGGCGACTACCTGCTGCTCGAGAACTACGAAGGCAACGTGTACCGATTTCCGGATCCGTCACAGCCGCGCGCCGCGGACCGCGACGACTAAAGGACTAACCTAAGAGCACGTCTCAAAACTGTGGCTCATGCCTGAAGGCTGAATGGCAAAACATCAGATGAAGGCGGTGAAGGCCACGAGGCCATGAGAATCGGAATCACCTACGACCTGCGCGACGACTACGTGCGTCAGGGGTACAGCGAAGACGAGACCGCCGAGTTCGACGCTCCCGAGACCATCGACGCCATCGAGGGTGCGTTGACATCGCTCGGTCACTTGACGGTGCGCGTCGGAAGTATTCAGAATCTGGCCGCCCGGCTGGTTGCCCGCGAACGCTGGGACCTGGTGTTCAACTATGCGGAAGGCCTGCACGGTTTCGGCCGCGAAGCCCAGGTGCCGGCCCTGTTGGACGCCTTCGGCATCCCGTACACCTTCTCCGACGCTCTCGTGATGGCGCTGACGCTGCACAAAGGCATGACCAACCATGCCGTACGCGACATGGGTGTCCCGACACCTGATTTTGTCGTCGTGCCCGATGACGCCGGGGCCGGGAAGATCGTTCTTCCGTATCCGCTCTTTGTGAAACCGGTGGCCGGCGGGAGCAGCGTGGGAATCTCAGCGGCGTCCCGCGTCAGTTGCCGGTCCGAGCTGCTTACTGTGTGTCACGACCTGATCTCGAGGTTTCGCCAGCCGGTGCTCGTTCAGACGTTTCTGCCCGGCCGCGAGCTCACAGTGGGAGTCGTCGGCACGGGACCGAAGGCCCGGGTGCTTGGCGTGATGGAGGTTCTCCTGGGCGAGCACGCGGAACCGTACGCGTACAGCTACGCCAACAAGACGAACTACGAAGGCCGTGTGTGGTATCGAATCGTCGATGACGAGGCCGCCGCTGACGCGGCACACCTCGCTCTTCGCGTGTGGAACGGCCTCGGCTGCCGGGACGCAGGGCGGATTGATTGCCGCTGCGACGCTTCAGGAAAGGTGAATTTCCTCGAGATCAACCCGCTGGCCGGGTTGCACCCTGAGACTGGCGACTTGATCGTGCTCGCGAAAATGCTCGCGATAGATTACCGGCAGCTGGTCGAGTGGATTGTCGATTCGGCCGGCGAGCGTGTCGTGCCTGTCTCTCGCAGCCATCTCCAGATGGACGATCCCGCCGGGATGTGTTCATGACGCCGCGAAGTGAAGCGCCGGCGGGGGTACGAGCACGCCGGTGAGAGTGGTTGTTGCTTTCAACCGTCCGAAGACGACCCAATCCGAAGGTCACTGGCTCCAGAAATCTCTTGCCGATCGCGCCGTTCAGGAGCTCACCTATCGTGATGCCGCCGAATGCGGCAACCTCGAAGTCGTCCCCCGGATCGCCGCAGCGATCCGAAATGCCGGACACGAAACCAGCATTCTCGAAATCGGCGATCCGATGCAGCTGATGACGTGTCTGAAAGACGAGAAACCTCAGGCAATCTTCAACTGTGTGGAGGCCTTTGCGGGCGTGTCAGCTCTCGAGGCCGCAGTCGCGGGCATCTACGAACTGTACGGTGTTCCCTACACGGGATCTGGAGCGCAGGCGCTTGGCCTGACGCTCAACAAGTCCCTTTCGAAGGATGTGATGCGCGCTCACGGCATCCCGACTCCCGCCTCCTGGCTGATCCTCGATCTGGGAGCGCTGAAGGGCCCGGGCGCCCTTGACTTTCCTTTGATCGTGAAACCCAACGCGGAAGATGCCAGCATCGGGATTGATGCCGGAGCCGTCGTCCACACCTGGCCAGAGCTCGAGCGAAGAGTCGCGTTCGTTCTTCAGGAGTTCAGACAGCCCGCCCTGGTCGAAGAGTTCATCGACGGCCGCGACCTGAGCGTGTCGCTCCTCTGGCAGAGTCAGTCTGTCATCGTCTCGCTGCCTGTATCCGAGATCGTGTTCGAGTTGCCGGACGGCATGCCGCGCATCGTGGGATACGAAGCGAAGTGGATCGAGAGCTCTCCGCTTTATGCCGGCACGCCTCCGCGATGTCCCGCATCGCTCGACCCGGTTCTTCAGAAGCGAATCTCCGATATCGCGATCAACGTTGCGCAGGTTCTTGGACTGCGGGACTACGCCCGAATTGATTTTCGCCTGCGTGGGAGCGACGGCCGCGCATTTGTGCTGGAAGCCAATCCGAACCCGGACCTTTCAGAGGATGCCGGCTTCATGCGGGCCGCCCGGGCGAGCGGCAGGACGGGAGATGAAACGATTGTCGAAATCCTGAACCGCGCCATCGAGCGAAGCGCCTCATGACACGAAATCGCGGCGCTATAATCGCGACTGGCTGGCGACTTCGTCAGTGGCTGAGGGTAGCTGGTGTCCCGGTGCCCTGGCTCCTGTGCCGTTCCTGTTGTTGTTGCACGGAGATCACGATGAAGCTTCATTGGCGCGTACCCACCGTCGCGACGGTTGCCTTCGCCCTGGGACTGGCCGTCACGCCGGCCCGTCCCGCGGCTGCTCAGGGGAAACAACCCGTTACACACGAAGCGTTGTGGCTGATGCCGCGAGTGGGCGCACCGGCGCTCAGTCCCGATGGCAAATGGGTCGTTGTCTCGGTCACCGAACCGGCCTACGACGAGAAGGAGCAGCAGTCCGACTTGTGGATCGTGCCGGCGGACGGGAGCGCAGCGCCTCGTCGTCTGACGTCCACGAAGGCGACCGAGAGCAACCTCGCCTGGAGCCCCGATAGCCATCGCCTCGCCTTCTCCACGCGCCGCGAGGGCGACGAAGCCGCGCAAATCTACGTGCTGGATGTGACGACCGGCGGTGAGGCGATCCGGGTCACCTCCGTGTCGACCGGCGCCGGCTTTCCGGCGTGGCGGCCGGACGGCAAGGCCATCCTCTTCACCAGCCTCGTGTTTCCAGGCGCCACCGACGAGGACGGCAATCGCAAAGCCGCGGCGGAACGAAAGAGTCGCAAGTACGTGGTCCGCGCCTACGACACGTTTCCGGTGCGGCGGTGGGATCACTGGCTCGACGATCGCCAACTGCACGTGTTCGTGCAGAGCCTGGACCCCGGCGGGAAGGCGATCGACCTGCTCGCTGCGACGCAGTTGGTACGGAGTCCCGGTTACGGTGGACGCAATCTCGACGACGGCGAGCAACTCGACGCCGTGTGGGCGCCCGATGGACAGTCAATTGTCTTCGTTGCCACCACGTCTCGAAATGCGAGCGCGTACTCGAGCGTGCACGTGCACCTATATCAGGTTCCGGCGAGTGGCGGCGAGCCAAAACAGTTGACCCGCGGCAACGTGTCGTACGAGCATCCGCGATTTCGTCCGGACGGCCGCGCGCTGTATTTCACCGTCAACGACGAGCACGAACAGATCTATTCGCTGGACCGTCTGGGCATGGCGTCGTGGCCTTGGACCGGAGAACCCAGCGTGCTGACAGCGAGCTTCGATCGGTCGGTTGAAAGCTGGGGGTTTACCTCGGACGGCCGCTCGATCTATCTCACGGCGGAAGATGCCGGACTCGAGAAGTTGTACCTGCTGCCGGCACAGGGCGGCGAGGTCAAGCCGGCCATCGAACCGGACCGCGGCGTGTACACGAACCTGAAGGTCGCGTCGGCGGCGGGCACGCCGATCCTCGTCGCCAACTGGGGCAGTGCGATCGATCCGGCGGAGGTCGTCCGGATCGACCCGGCGACCAGGCAGCACCGCCGCCTGACCACCTTTGCCGTGGAGCAGGCCGCCCGCCTCGCGTGGCAGCCGTTGCAACATTTCACGTTCACGAGCTCGCGCGGCCGCCGTATCCACAGCATGGTGGCGCTGCCGCCCGGCTTCGATCCCGGCCGGAAGTATCCGCTGCTGGTCGAAATCCACGGAGGCTTTGCGAACATGTGGCGCGATCAGATCACGCTGCGCTGGAACTACCACCTGCTCGCTCAGCCTGGCTACGTCGTCCTGCTGACCAATTACACCGGATCGACCGGATTCGGCGAGAAGTTTTCGCGCGACATCCTTTTCGATCCGTTTGATGGCCCGGCAAAGGACATCAACGAGGCGGCCGACGAAGCGATTCGACGCTTCAGCTACATCGACGCGTCACGACAGGCGGCCGCAGGAGCCAGCTACGGTGGCCACCTCGTGAACTGGCTCGAGGGGACGACGACGCGGTATCGGTGTCTCGTCAGCCATGCCGGCCTCGTCAACAGCGAAGCGCAGTGGGGCACGAGCGACGGCATCTATCATCGCGAACTGATCGCCGGCGGCCCTCCCTGGGAGCAGAGCAGGACCTGGCGCGAACAGAACCCGATTCGGAACGCGGCGAAATTCAAAACGCCGATGCTGTTGTCGGTGGGTGAGAACGATTTCCGAGTGCCGCTCAACAACACGCTCGAGAACTGGAGCGCGCTGCAGCGGATGAAGGTGCCGAGTCGGCTGCTCGTGTGGCCGAACGCCACCCACTGGATCAGCAACGGCGAAGACAGCCGTCACTTCTACGAGGAGGTCCACGCCTGGCTCGCGCGATGGCTCGCCCCTGTAGCGCCGCAGACCGCACAGAAGTAGGAAACACTACCTACAAGTGAAGAGTGCTTAGAGAAGGAATTCGCGCATTCGATGCAGTTCCGTCTCGAGCTCGCGTGTGAAGGCGCGGTGGCGCGGTTTTGAGACGACGTAACCGAAGTCGGACCGGAACTCGCCGTCTTTGACCGAGAGGTTGCCCCAGCCGACGACGCGGTCGCGCCACAAGAGCGGCAGCGCGTAGTACCCCAGCTTCCGTTTGTCGGCTGGCGTGTAAGCCTCGAAGCGGTAAGCCCAGCCCCAGAGCAGCTCGAAGCGACGCCGATCCCACACGACAGGATCAAACGGGGAGAGCAGGCGCACGGCGTCCGCTGGCGTTCCGTTCCCCGGACGCTCCCCCGACGGCCAGTACCAGTCGATACCGTCCACCCGCGCATGGGACAGGCGCTCGTTCGCCCGCTTCAGGGCCCGCTTCAGCTCGCCCGACCACTGCGGCACGGCGTAGCGCAACCGGCTCACGAGCGCCGAGAGGCTCGTTCCGGGCAGCGGCGCGTACTTGCGCACGACGATGTCGACGAGCGCGTCGATCTTCGCATCGCGCGTGCCGGCGTCGTCGCCGCCGCCGATCGGTGCCGTCGCGTTCGCTGCGTAGACGCGGACCCCACGATCGCGGCGTGCGACCCGGAGCAGGCCGCGGTAGTGCATATCGTCCAGCAGATGGGTCGTCGCGCTCGACGAGCCGCCCCAGTAGTTTTTCACCGTGCCGCGCGCGAAGTGCTCGTCCGCCTCGCGCGGATGCACCACGCCGCGTGCGCGGACGAAGTCGAGCAGCGCCTCAGCCTCTTTACGTCGTGCCGCTGACCAGACCGAGGTGTTCCCGCGTGGGTGCATCAACGCTCGGACGGATCTCGTGACGAAGCCGTAGTTGACGAAGAAATCTTCTTCGACGTCGAGCGCCTGGTAGCGGCGTTCGAGATCGCCGGCGCGGTAGCCCTTCACGCGGTGCCGCAGCGTCAAGTCCTGCGCGCGCGCCGGCGCGCGGATCGGGTCGGCCTGCAGAAAGCCGAACTTGTCCAATGCGCGTCCCAGCGTCGTGGGCGTGAAAAGGCTGCGGTCGACCGCAAACCGGCGCAGGTCATCGAGCCCGACAGGCACGCCCGGATTCTGCCACCAAGTCGCGCCGGGAGATCGGTCCTTTTACCGGAGCGGAAACAATACGGGTGGATCAGTTCTCCGGACCCGGGGCGGTGACCGTCTTCAGGCGTCTTTGAAACAGGAAGACGATCGACGCGGCGGATATGACCAGCGCTTCGATCGCGAATTCGCGGGCGGTCGCCTGGGAGAGCAGCCACACGATGACGGCGGCGGCAAGCGCGGGAATGATCGGGCCGCCAGGCAGCCGGAACGGTCGGCCTGCCGAGCGCACATCACGCCGCTGCAGCTGATACGCCGCGATCGCGCAGAAAAGGTAGAGCGTCAGAATCGCGACGTTCGATACGACCGCGAGCTCGGCGAAACTGCTATTGCAGGCGACGATGGCCACCACGAATGCGTAGACGACGATCGCCCGATTGGGCGTGTGAAAACGCGGGTGGATGTTCGCAAGCGCCGCAGGCAGCATCCCGTCGCGCGCGAGACCGAAGAGCGCGCGTGGACTGCCGAGCATGTCACCCGCCGTATAGCCGAACATCGAGACCGCGGCTCCGGCCAGCACGAGGAGCCGCCCGCCGGGACCGGCCACTCGCGCCATCGCTTCCGCGAGCGGCGCGGCCGCGTAACTGGCGAGCTCCGCTCCCAGCAGTCCCTGGGCGACGATCTGGATCGCCAGGTAGATGGTCGTCGTCACGGCGAGCGCGAGGAAGACCGCGCGCGGGACCGTCCGCGCCGGGTCGATCACCTCTCCGCTCGGCACGAGCGCAACCTCGATCCCGCCGAACGCGAAGATCAGGACGACAGCGGTCCGTCCGATCGCCGATGCGAGGGGCAATGTCCCGATCGCCAGATGTGCCGGGTTGATGAACCAGACGCCGGCCATGATGAGCGCCAGAAGCGGGGCCAGCTTCACGACGGTCATCGCTTCCACGAGCCGAACGCCGGACCCGGCGCCGCGAACGTTGACCGCGGCAAGGACCGCGAACAGCATGACGATGAGCGCGGTCCTGCCGACCGGCGTCGTCGCCGGCAGCCAGGCGAGGCCGACCGAGGCCACAAGCGCGCTCGCCACGGATGCGCACGCAAAAATGGCGCTGAGCGTGTACAGAACGCCGCCGAGGAATCCGACGAACGGTCCGAACGCCACTTCGACGTACGCATACAAACCGCCGGTCATCGAGACCCGACTGCCCGCCGACGCGAAGCACAGAACGAGGAGCGCCATCAGCGCGCCGCAAACGAGGTAGGCGAGCGGAGCCGCCGGGCCGAGGCCGGCGGCGACGGTTGCCGGCAAAACGAAGATGCCGGCGCCGATCGTCGCGTTGACAATCGCCGCGGTCAGTCTCCGGACGCCGATGACGCGAAGCAACCCCGCGTCGTCGCGCTTGCCAGGCTCCACTCGCCAGGTACGTTACAGCCATTTCCATTTGTACGTAGTGTCGTCTTCCGCCTTCGCCACAGGCTTCCGTCTTCGCTGAAGCTTCGGCGGACCGCCGTAGCTTTAGTGGGAACGCCTCACGTTCTTCGGCGACGAGCAGCTACACGGCGCGTCCCAGGCGGGCCCGAAGACGTAATCGATTGTCCTGGCCAGCTTGTGGATTCGGAAGTCGCAATACCTGGGATCCTTGGAAATCGGCTATTCTCCTCGGGTTCGAGGTTTGCGGGGCGCCGGATCGCGCTCCGCTTTGCCGCTGCGGTTCTCGGTCATCTTCGAGTACGGAGGGTTGATTCCGTGAGTACGCAACATCGCTCGTTCCTTCTTGCTTTGCTCCTGCCAGCATTCCTGCTCGTCAGCGTATTCGCTGTCGTTCAGGCTCAGAGCGCAGGAGCGCCCGCTGTCAAACAGACGCGCTGGT
>Ga0157379_10004790_pt1 | contig 11624 bp, 13 predicted proteins | sample S25metaG_FD_121802 | JGI IMG/M metagenome (GOLD analysis project Ga0157379, IMG submission 121802) | Switchgrass rhizosphere microbial communities from Kellogg Biological Station, Michigan, USA - S2-5 metaG | ecosystem: Host-associated > Plants > Roots > Rhizosphere > Soil | place: USA... | reverse complement strand
CTGAGAGGATGTAAGTAGATTCGACAGAGGCAGTTGGAATACGGCACACTAAATTCTCTAATTTTCTCGACGAATTTCTCATCCGATCGGGACCCAGTTATGACAATTGCAGGAGCAGCTTGTTCGATGACTTAAAAGAAGAGTGAAGGAAGAAGACTAGAAACTGGAATAGATAACTTATTTCTTACGCAATTGTGTCACATCGAAATGGGCCGAATCGGTAGTATCTTCCAATACATACATTGTCGCCTTCTGGGGATCATAATATGCCGCGCCAATACGACCACTAAAACATAGTGCTAAATATCAGAGAAAGCGAGATTTAAATGCTACGATAGTCACTGATAACAAGCAACCGAAAGGCAGATCTATGTTTGTTTGGTAAACGCGTAAGACACTTGCGAACAGGTAAGAGTCTCCACATGCCTCTTCTGGGTCTCCTTCTCCAGCTTCTGTTTCTTCAGCATCATCTTTACTGGTGCCCCTGACTAAAGTTTCCCATCGAACGCGCTTCCTTCCTGTGGTGGTACTTTCCTCATCTTCACTAATGTCTTCCTCTGCTGAGCGTGAAACAACGGGCGAACGGCTGCTTGAAGTGGTATGACTGTGAGTTTTCTTCCTCTTAGCAGGAATGGAACCATTTCGGCGTGCCATCATGGCTCCCAGCTATGATGGGGAACAGGAGAGAGGAGTGACGCGTCCATGGGCGTCCACATCCCTAGCCTGTCTCGGTTTGCATCCGCTATTTTCTAAACAGAGAAGGAGCACAGATGAACGGGGAACGGAACGATTCTTTGCTTTAGAACCAATATATAGCAGTACAAGGATTGAATTTATATATCAGCATATTCCAACGCGAGTCATCGTCCTTGACTCCTTGCTTACCTTTTCCAATGCAGGCGAACAACTGTATACATGCCAGACATGTTCATTTCCTTAGCCTAGAAGTAAAATGTTTTCTAAAGACTCTCCAACTTTTGATTTGCCGGATTGAACTTGACGCATTATGGTGGACGAAGGTCGCCAGCTTACAAAGTGACAAGCTGATCGGCTGGAACTTGAATTCACTCTGACCATTCAAGTCGATGGTAATGGTGCCGTCCAGAATACAGCTGTGAGAATTATTCTAATAATCATAAGGATAACCTAAACTATGTTTTGGGCCTACACTGGTAAAATTAGTCGGCCTGAGAATGAACTTGGAGACGACACAGAGGAATGTCGACGATAATTCTCCTTCGTGTGTCTCATATTGCTTCGGCTATCGCGCCAAAAAAACCTGTATTGACATTTAAATGGTCTGGTAAAGCTCTCCCGTCTATATGCATCAATCCACCTTCATAGACCGTCTTCTTGGTCCACCTCCTCAGTGTGTAAATTTCCTGCTATTTCTCAAAATAAGCCTAATTCATTCCGTTACAAATATATAAGTCAACAGGATGATATTTTCATCTCTTTACCGAGACCCGCACGGCGACTACTGTACACGATGAGACCGAAACCCTTCCAGCTGCTCCTATCTGTCTAAGTGACGAAGGTTTTTGATCTGAAATTGAGCTTTCTTCGTGAATAAAATTTAGAATCTCAGATAGATGTCTATATTTAATTCCTTCTAGAGAGATAAGTACGTAGAGCTCTGCTAGCCTTATATTTCATTTCAGGTCTACTCACTTGAAATTAGAGTCTGCCCAAGTTTCGAAGATAAGAAGATCAACGCATCATGATAATCAAACGATATTGAAGTCAATTGTACAGAGGTAAGCATCATAGAACATGAAAATTATTGTCTGGCAGGCGAACGAGCCACTAGCAGAACATGTCTTCCTAAGAGAAAAGAATCCGCTCGGGTCAGAAAGACTCCAGATTAATCTTCGAGACAGTTTATACTCCTGGCTGTATGAATCTATGCCAACCAGAACTATTGTAAGCCTTCAGAAAGAAGACTTAAGTCTCGGTATTTGCAGTTAATCCAGTCTTCGCCGAAGTGATGAGTCTGGCGGGCAGAACATAGTCGGGATACCTAAGAATACCCAGCAGCATCTAAAAACGTCTCGAACTTTTCCACTGGTCCTTCGAGTCTTAGCGGAGAAGTAGGTTCGTCACAAGTCCTCCTAGTGGAGAAGGTGTATGGTTTGGTCCAAGTTTGGTCAGCAGGAGGTGAGCGGTCCATAGGAGCCCACAACACTGACGCGTCTCGCGTTCTACAGCCTTTCATTATCTTCCCCATGTCCGCCACAAATCCCCCAAACCAGCCTTCTACTCCTTCCAAAGAACCGTCGACATCGTCTCTGTCACAGCCTCCAGTAGCAGAACCCGAAGCAACCATGGATACCACTCCAGATCAACCCGCAGAGGAGACCTGGGACGATATCCCTGAAGACGTTCTTAATGCCACTACAGATGAAATTTCGACCCGTATACGACTTATTGACAACGATATCAAGGTTAGTTGTGAATATGTAGTATGATTCCAATAAGGCGTTCATCACCTCTTGTCCATAGGTCATGCGTTCCGAGACGTTACGGTTACAGCATGAGCAAAGTACAATGAAAGAGAAGATTAGGGATAACGGGGAGAAGATTAAACAGAACAAAGTTTTACCCTATTTGGTTGGAAATGTTGTTGAGGTGAATTAGCCTCAACGGACTTGGTATTGTCTTTGGCTGACAAACATTCCAGATTTTGGATGTCGATCCTGAGGTGGAAGAGGATGGTGCAAATCAAGATCTGGATTCAATGCGGAAGGGCAAGTGTGCAGTTATCAAAACATCCACACGACAAACTGTCTTCCTTCCCCTCATTGGCCTTGTCCCATCTGACCAGCTGAAACCTGGCGATCTCATTGGTGTGAATAAAGACTCCTATCTTGTTCTCGATAAACTTCCAGCAGAATACGACTCCCGTGTAAAAGCCATGGAGGTCGATGAGCGACCGACGGAAACCTATACCGACATCGGTGGCCTTGACAAGCAGATTGAAGAACTTGCGGAGGCTATCGTCCTACCAATGGAACAGGCAGACAAATTCAAGATATTGGGGATTAGGCCACCGAAGGGTGCTCTGATGTACGGTCCTCCAGGTATGTTCGGCATCTTATTATAAGTTTTGCCCATTTTAACCTGCTCATAGGTACCGGAAAGACCCTCCTCGCTCGTGCCTGTGCAGCCCAAACGAAGGCATGCTACCTCAAGTTAGCCGGTCCTTCTCTCGTCCAAATGTTCATCGGCGACGGTGCAAAACTTATCCGCGATGCTTTCGAGTTAGCGAAGGAGAAAGCACCCGCCATTATCTTCATCGATGAATTGGATGCTATTGGTACCAAGCGGTTCGATTCCGAAAAGAGTGGTGATCGTGAAGTGCAGCGAACTATGCTCGAGCTGCTTAACCAACTTGATGGTTTCAGCAGTGATGAGCGTATTAAGGTGAGACCCTTTATTTTTTTAAACATAATTGATAGAATCCCTAATCTGAAATTTCTAGGTCATAGCTGCTACCAATCGTATTGATATCCTCGATCCTGCATTGTTACGATCTGGTCGGTTGGACCGTAAGATCGAATTCCCTCTCCCCAATGAGGCTGCTCGTGCTCGGATCCTTGAAATCCACTCTCGAAAGATGACGGTTGGAGACGACGTGAACTTCGAAGAAATTGCACGCAGTACGGACGAATTCAATGGTGCGCAGCTGAAGGCGGTATGTGTTGAAGCTGGTATGATCGCACTACGGGAAGGAGCGACGAAGTTGCACCACGAACATTTCCATGCTGGTATTGCCGAAGGTAAGTTGTTATGGTATTTCAACGATCACACATATTTATTAACTCGGTTTATGCACAGTCCAAGCAAAGAAGAAGAACGATCTCATGTATTTCGCATAATTAGCAGTAGATTCACACTGTGTGCATTTTCACGTTATAATAGTTTTTATTATTACATGCCCCGACAATTGGTACACTGTGAGTTACGGTGGTTGGTAAATGTCTATCTCAACAAGTCATATTCCATGACTCATCCCTTCCGAGATGTTTCGGTTGTCATAATTTTGTTCACAAGCCACATATTTATTCTAAGGGTTTCTCGGCTGTTTCATCTCGCCTTCGACGCTGGGAGATGTACCTCTTCTCTTCCATTGCTTGATGACCCAACGAATCGTGTACCAACCAAGAACGAGGATAACGAACACTCCCACGATTCCTGCTCCTATGAAACCGGAATTATCGTTTGCCTTGGGGATCAAAAGTGAGCTCAGTATTTCTAAATGAAGAGAGAGAAAGTATACTTTCGCCCATCCTCTCCACCAAGAACCAGCAAGTCCCCCTCCATCTCCTCTTTGGGCAGCCTCCTGGCATTGGGAACATCTTTCGCCAATGAGCCCCATAATGGTAATTATGGATATACTGAAGAACCCAGTGAAACTTAAATCAATAAATGCAGAAGAGATCTCATACCTGAAAGCGACGAGAATGCTGATGATTGTCAGGGCAATACTTAAATTTGACATGGTATAAAATTTAAGATTGTTTTGCCGATCCACCACTTCGCCTTCCACCATTCTAGATTCTTCTGGGGTCCCTGTGTACACGGCAATGTTTGGAGAACCTTCAGTGCCAAGTTTCATAGACGATTCGACCTCCTTGTCGTTTCGCAACTCCGGAGAAGGTAATATGCTAGTGGCATCGTTTTGATTAACCCTCCTGTCTCCAATGTCGAAAGAGTGAGAAGCAGGCCCGACATTATTACCGCCTTCAAGATTGTTGATTTCGGTTTCGTCACGGCGTTTTATCAATGACCATTTATTGGTGGTAGGGAACCCGGCGTAGGAATATAGCATGAGGATAGAATCTGCTGAGTCGACAAGAGTCATTCCTGCTGTGAAGAGAAACTAATACAACGGACTTCAGCGTGTGATAACAGCGGAAACCGAGGAATACAGTTTACCGGAAGGATGACAATATCACCGTGTCCTATTTGGTTTGCATCAGTACCTTTCTTTGCTAAGGCCGTTATAGCCAGAAGGGCAATTGAGGACGCAGTATCAAATCCTTTATAAAACCGGAATTTAAGGATCTTCTTAACAGACATGAAAATAACCCACCAAATCCAAAAAGAAGTCCGACTGGGTACATCTGCGGGATAATTAGCTCGGTACGGCAAACAAACAATTCCAGCCCTCACCTTCCAAGGCTTGTTTACAAAGGTCGTAATGGGCCCAATAAATCGCATCATCAAGCCTGACTTTTCATGGGAATTATTGGGTAGTGAAGTCTCCCCCGCTTCGATATGGCATTTCATCTTCGTATAATTCAGGTTGTATAGTTCAATAAGGGTAGAAAAGCAAACTCACGACTCGTCGTTTGGAAAGGATTCGATACAGTATGATAGAGTTGGCCAATCCAATTATGAACAAAAAGGAACCGCTAACAGCAGCACCTGGTTACATAGCGTCGGGTTGTACCAAAGGCACGAAGGAATGTTCTCACCTAAGATACCTCCGATGTCTCCTATACCCCCTAGTTTATTGTATATACCAGAGCTTATAGCTATCGCTACATTCTTTTACAGAAATTAGACCTGAAAAAAAAAGGGACTTGATGACGTACCACTACAATGACGATGGTGCTGTGGCCAAATGAAAAGAATAGGCCGCATGTTACTGGAAGTTGATCCAAGTTAATGAGATTCCGGGTGGCATTATCAATTGCGCTTTAAAGGGAAAAGGATGAATGATTTTGGAATGGCAACATATTCTGAGAAGGGGTGAGCTTCAGATACAACTATCAACGTTTTGGTCTACCTGAAGGAGAACCTTATATGGTCAGCATCGAGCCCTTTAAGGAAATTTAATGAATTGATCTACAAGGATGGGGAGAGTAAAATTTAGTGATTAGGAATATTCTTACCAGCGAAACTCCCTTATCATTCACTTGCCATGTCTGAGGCCTGTCGTCTTGCGTGATCAAGGATAAAAGGAAATTTCATTCCAGTAATTTAAATTGCCATACCCAAGCTAGAACGCATAAACTTAAAACATCTCGAGTCGAGTCCCGTCTTCCAAACAAGATCCCGGAGATAATCCAACAGATAGCATTGAAAGCAAAGCAGAAGGTTAAAAGCAAGACGGAGCGTGCAAAAACGGTTAATTTATAAGGAAATATGCAATTCCTTTTCAAACCTTGGTTCCACTTCATATCATCAGTAAGGGATCTTGGGGCTTGTATGAAGCATGAAGAAGGGACTCTGGGAGAAGAAGCAGCCAAATAAACTCCGCCGTTTTGTCCCTTCTGTGATCACGCCATAGCGGATGACACATGCCTCCTCGAAAACCTGCCAAATGCGAGGTATGCAACGTTGAAAACGCGAGATATTCATGCCCAGCATGCTTTATTCCTTAGTAGGCAATTCTTTCACTTTTTAGCGGCATTTTAATGAATTCTCACACCGCCCTATATCCCTTCGGTTAGTTGCTCTGTGGAATGCTTTAAAGATCATAAAGGTGCGATTCTATCAAATTAACAAATTAACATGTTCTTATCTTATCCATAGCAACAAGCTGTTCAACTTCCAATCTGCCGGGTTCATCCAAATCTCCAACATCACAGCTTCTAAAATTGAGAGAGGAAAAAGGGAAAGGCAAAGAGCCACAGGAAGAAGAGCTTACAGAGCCCTCACCTTTGAGATATTTAACGTCACTAAAATGGCCTTATATACCAGATGAGCCTTCATACGACGATCCGTTAAAGAGAGATGAACCAAAAGCACTCAAAATGTGGGACTACGAAGCAATTGGTAATGCATTTTTTTTTACCCATTTTCAGGTGTCCCTGACGGTCATTAACTTTTCTAGCAACATCTGAAGCTATCAGAAAAGCCCTATCTTCTCATCCAAATCTTCCGCCACTACTTCGCAAGATCGATAAACTCCGCGGTGCTGAAAGAGAGGAAGCTCTGGAACGATTATTAGGCGTCTCGCCGGATTCACACAAGTCTACAAGGGCAGAGTCAGAAGACGATAAAACAGCTATGAAGGAACTTGCAGAAGCTGTTGAAAAGTGCGTACGTGGCGAGAAGCCTGATGCTTTAGGCCTTGATTGGGAGGAGAAGGCTTGAAGTGCTTACTACAAATCGCTAAAGAACTCCTCCATTTGAAACTACTACTGTCACTGAGGAACGTGTAGAGGCATTCTAAATGTGTTTCCATAGGCAAGGCCTTTTTCTGTGTATTATATTAGTCATTTCTCGCTTATTTTCCACTTACAGTAAGATTGGTGTCATATCCGGTATACGGAGGCTTGGTTCTTTACGAGTGCTTCGATTTCACTAATTTGCAAGCTAGTTAACAGTCGCGGTCTTGAGAGAGCAGCCATACTTCTTCCTACGATTTTCAACGATCTCGGCTGATTGAACGGTCCAATCCCTCAGTCCGATGTCCACCACCACGCCGAGCAATATCCATGAGAATACAATACTTCGAATTCAAAGCGAGGTGCAAGAGGGATTTTCCCTACCTCTAACAGATGAACCTCACAAGATGAGAAGCTGCTCTCATTTTCCTGGTAAAAATACCCGGATAAAGACGGAAGTTGCCGACCAGGTCTGGAAAATTTGAATTAAAGACCTCCATCGCGGTTGGTAATCTGGTCTGTTACCATAGAGGTAAACCTCGCTTCGAGTTGGCTTACATCCGCATGACAGAGACTGTTGGCCGCAATACTAGGATCAGTCTGTTTCTCAGAGGCGATCTAGAGGGGCGTGAGAGTGGCTACAAGTTTTTCCAGAGGCTCCTAGATATTGAGAGCGGTGAGTTGAACAGAATAAACGGGGAACTTATGTATTTAGAAATACTGTGTGCTCTTTGCAACTAGAGGGGATATAATGTAACGCACCAAAGAAGAATATTACCTTGTCGAGAGTGATTTATTGTTAACTACGGTGAAGGTGTATTACTATTTCGAGAGATAGTCTCTTTGGGTATTCGTCTCTCACCTGATCCCGTCCAAGAGAGTAAAGTAAGCTGTTTTAGTGAGTTTGCTGCGTGTCTGTCTCAAAAATAAAATATTCTATCGGTCGAGGTGCTTTGGGTCCCCCAAAAGTTAAGGGGCACTTTTCGGCAAACAGCTCAAAACTTAAACTGCTGTGCCTCCAAGAGAACCACTCCTTGCCACCTGATTTCAGGATGTATATTAATCTGTCTAAACCCAGTAAGGTTCGCGTCAGAGGAATTCACCAGCAGCTTTAACGAAGTCTGGTCAGGTTTCTTTCTGGGGTTCTATGGTTCGCGTGGGATGATTGAAAGATGCCAAAGGTCCACAACGGCTGCGAACCGAAGTATTTAGCCTGGATTGGGAGGTCATCGGGTCAAGCAAGGAATTCGTGTATATCCTCGTGAGGAATTCCGATAGTCAGAACGGAATTCCCGTCCTGCAGAAGTCCTAGATAGGAGGTAGGTCCTGCTGCATCCCCGACCCATTCCGAACATTGGAATTTCTTTCAAAGCTCCAGATTCTTGTTATAGCCATTGGCATTGCAGAGAAATAGAAACTACACCGTGGTCAAGGTGCAGTGCACTGTCTTGGATACGTAGAGAAAATAGGTTAACATCCCTACCGACAAGCGGCAGCGAGAGGAGACTCATCTATCCTTGGAGAACCTGGAGTAAGTTTGCCGATCCACCAAACGACCTTCAATTAGAAAATCAATTCAAGACGTCCGGCGACTTACTGACATTTTCGTAAACAACTAGTTCAGAAGGCAGAAGGTATTATGGTAGAGGGGCTCAAGAAATTATGGATGATTGTGTTCCTGAGATGGCTTGCCACCTGCGGGCCTGAAGATGCTGTAATGTGTAATGTTTTTTGAAGGTAGAGAGGGGGTGGGAACTGAAATACGAGTCGGAAGACCAGAGGTAGACAAGGTTCAGATGGACGTTTCTGATGCAGACGCGGGGGAGGGCGATGGCTTCCGCTCGTGGACAAACCCAATAGCTCGGTTGGGGAAAACTCATCTGTAGAACTTGTATACTCGTTCAAGATGCTGGCGAAGAGAAGACAGATATAGCTTCGTCTGCATCCAAAGGAAAGAAAATTAGGGAAGTCGAGTTTACTCACCGTCGCTTCGGAAATTTCTTTGGGGAAACGGCTGACGTGAATCCTGGGTAAATTTCGGGGGATAAAGTTGCTTACTTTGGTAAAGTTAATTTGTCATGTAAATTCCGGGAATGAATGAATGATGTTGGATCTGCATGCGTTGATGGCGGACAGCTTGATCCGGTCCGAGGACGTTTACTTCGTTGACCCTGTACGTCGAGTAAGTGTAGCGAGGACGAGGAATTGCTTATCTGGTAAAGCTTGTTAGAATCGAAGAAGGAACAAGTTTTGTGCCTCGGAAATATCCGTTAGATCGTGAGAGCAAATCGGAGGGAGAACAGCTATGCCGAGATTCACAAGAGCCAATCAAGCGGCCCCTAATTGAAAGCGGGGGCATACTTCCCGATAGGGAAGGCCTCCCCTGATTGGTCGAATTAGACTTTTCAATCAGAGATTTATACTGACAAGGCTCTGGATAAACGTGGTTAATTGCCAATCATGGTAGCCACGCGAGTGATGATGGAGAAGTCTAATAACAAATGTAAATTAAAAAGCACTGCTATGGGCGGAATACCAGATCCATATGGAGTGAATCGCATTCGGACCTCAGTGGAGGATTATATCGTTACTATTTTATTCTGATCGAGGTCGTGCCTCTCCCAGGGCATGCGAAGATCTAAAGTGAGGAGAGTAATACACTCTATAAGATGGTAGAGAATGTTCTGACTGATGACATGCATACGTGAGCTGCTTAGACTGTGTACCCTCGAACCTTAGAAGGATGTCATACCGGCGTAACTGTAAAGATCCAGAAATATCTCGTGAATATTTGCCTTCCGGTTGCTAAGGCGGTCCTCGGTCGAAAGAGGTCATATGACCCTACAATCGAGAAGTAATATTTTGGAAGGGATCGATTTTACGGATAACGAGCCCGACGAGGTTTGCGAGATGAGGGGGATCATTCACACTGCGTCGCCGCCATGGAGGACTTTCGTGCGAGTACGCTGCACTTCCCTCCAGATGGGAAAGAGCAGTATGATAAGCGATAGGCTTCTTCTCTAAAGCAAGAGGCAGAATGATATCATGACCTAGGGTGAGTTCGTCTGATTGGAGGAGGGGGAAAAGAGAAGCGAACCTGTAGGAAAAGGAACTTACTGAAGTTGTTATTTGAATTTTTGAAAGTTCTCCGGAATGATCCATGGTTGACGGGTTAAGGGATCCGGATGAGAAGCACGCTTTGTTACGTTAGTCTTTAGATACATAGGTCGAGCATAGCAGCTGAAAAAGGAAGAGCAATTTTGTCCAAAAAGATTGACAAGATATCAGGAACCCATCCGATATTACCCTGCACGAACCATTGGGCGGCGAGTGTAGAAGCCATTATAGGACAACGGGCGGTGCGGTGGGTGGCCAGCTTAGAGATGAGCTCGTCATAGAAGAGGAAAGGAGCAATCGAATGATTAAACCTTTTAACTGATCCTGTTTCAGAGTTCTTTACGTAGCAAGGAAATGAGGGGTATGTGTGCACAGACAGCACAGACAGCACAGACAGACAAAAGTGCGGGAGGACACCAGAGGGGGAGGTGGAAGGATCACCCAAAATCACTAAATGCCTCAAGCGAAATTATTCTTGGGTGCGGATGTGGATAATTTAAATCGATCGGGGGGATTCTCGCGAATCTGCATCTGACACTACCTGAACAGGGAAGGATAACTCCCGGTTTCTAGGAGAGGAATATAGTACCGAAGGGTTGTAGTTAGGAGGAATGTCTACTAGTCAGGTCAACGTGCGCGTAAACGATACTTTTCGGGACGATAGGCTTCCCTTGCAGACAGTGTAGGTAATCGAGTCCTAAGGAGGAAATATTAAAGAGTGGTCCGTGATTCTAGCTTGTAAGGAGGACAGGGACTGTCTAGAGGGGACTGTTTCCTTCGGATAGCTTGCGAAGGCTTTCCTCGCGTCGAGGATATGATATACAGGGTTGATTTGATTCTTGATTAATAGGAAGTATTTGCACGTAACCAAAAAAAAGCATGCCTAAAATTCCGATACTCCATTGCAGTCCAAAATGGAGTCCACCTCAGCAAAAACTGAACAGCGTCACCGCGCTGCAGTTCCCCTTATCAGAGGGAACCCTCAAAAGCGGCTCCACCTAGCCTTAAGGTTGCTAGCCGTAGCATGACCAAAACACTTTAGACTAGCAGCAACCACTCCCTAATGGGTAAATGCATGTATAGGATACTCAACCTTAATTAACGTGCGGGGAATGGTGTAAGGGTCGTTTTCGGTGATGATTTACTCATTAGTCAGAGAGGTTTGTTAACCTGGGCTCGCATGGGGCAGGCATCAGATGACATTTTAGCTTTCGAGGGTGTGGCAATCTACGCGACGAGTTCGCCGGAGATACGGCGTGGCTGCTTTGGAAGGACAACGAATCATTATCTTAAATCTAGTGGTGGAAATCTGCCGAATGGTCCAGATTCCATCACAGTAGTGCGAAAGATCTGCAGCGGAATAGGAAATATGGAGAGGAAAGGAGG
>Ga0157379_10004789_pt1 | contig 11625 bp, 11 predicted proteins | sample S25metaG_FD_121802 | JGI IMG/M metagenome (GOLD analysis project Ga0157379, IMG submission 121802) | Switchgrass rhizosphere microbial communities from Kellogg Biological Station, Michigan, USA - S2-5 metaG | ecosystem: Host-associated > Plants > Roots > Rhizosphere > Soil | place: USA... | reverse complement strand
GGGTGAAATAAACTGGGGACCTGACTCTCCCAATCCGCCTGAGCAGTCAGGAAAAAGGGCTTTGGTTGCTCCTTTATGATGACATGAAGCTCGCGAACCAGCTTACAAGGCATTTTCTTCCAGATGTACTTCCGGTTGGGGAAGACTTTCAGCTTTGTGTAGACTATAGGCTTGACGATTTCATACATATTTTTGGAGACAAGGCCAAGTCTGACGATGGACTGAGTATCTCCTTCGAGATATCCAAGTATCTGTAAAATGAGTTCTGTTGGAAGCCAGGGAAATTGTAGTGCGTCTGGTTGGCCACTGTTATAGCATCAATTAGTATTGCTCTGTCCCCGTCAAGACGCACATACCTTTGTCCCTTTGACTTTCGGAGTCCCGTTATCTTGAGTATGAATTTCTCCATCTGACCCATGGATTGTGGCGAAAAAGAAATGGAGAGAAATTTAAGGGGGTCTGGGCGAATAGTACTTCCTCAAGCGCCAGTCCCTCTATAAGTAGTAGAATTCATGGTAGATTCCTTATATATAAATTCTGTTAGGTACATTGTATTGTTTATGGTACAGTTTGCCGTCGAAATTATTAAGTCTCGATTAGATCTCCAGAGTACGCTTGTATAATTAATATAATTTACCTGCCACCAATGATCTCTTCTTTTTCTCTCGATGTTCGCTCCACATATTCCAGAACATCTTCAGGTAAATTCGGTATCTTACTTCCATCTATCCAGTGATCACTCCTCATATCCCTCACTGCCACTGTTTTGTCCCTCAGTTTCTTCGGCAGCACTCGAACTCAGTCTTCACGCCTTCAGTCACACCCTCAGTAGTGTCAAACAGACAACTGATAACCACAAATACCAATGTGCGATGAAAGGTTGAATGAGCAAGGTTGAGTGCGTTTGTACTATGAGATCCATCATAATAATTAATTGACATTCGTCTATGTATGTCACAACATGGGGGAAATTACAGCTGACATGGGGGTATACAATACTCGACGCTAATAGGGAAAGACGAAATGAAAATCAGGGAGCCTCAGAAAATAGTAGCCAATGCGCCGTCGTCCGCACTTCCGTGTTGGGCGGCAAGACGTGCCGCAGCTTGACCAGCAGCATTATTCTTCCCAAACGTGAACCCAACCCAGACGCCACGTCCAAAGGGTTCTTCTTTCTCCCTAACACGCTCGACATTCTTCTGCTTCTCCTTAACTTCGGCATACTTGGCCATATCTTCGAGGGAAGTGAAGTCGTCGTAGTAGCCCGTATCGATTTCAGAGTCGAGGGCAGGGACGAAAGGAGCCTCGCGTTCGCGGAGAGCATCCCATGGGACACCGATAAAGAAGGGATGGAGCTTGACTTGGCTCATCGAGGTGTAACGCACCGTGGAGTGGGCGATTAGTCTACGAGGGATTGAAAAACGTTTCTGAACAAAATAAACGATACATACCTTGTTATAGCGTCCCAAGCAACATCAGTAAGATTGAAGATAAGGTCTTCAGGCTTGTCATATTCGGGACGGCGGAGAACCTTGGTCCAGTTCTTCAAGTTCGTCCATGTTTCTTCAGGTGTTCCGCCAGAGAATGGCGGGAAGCCAGCCAAGAATTCAAATAGAATGCAACCAAGAGACCAATAGTCTACGGAGTAGGTGTAAGGCTTACCACGAAGGACTTCGGGTGCCATGTAGTCGGGAGAACCGACAATGGAGTCGGCATAACGAGGATCGGCTTGACGAATGGAACGGTACAAAGAGCGACGTTCAAGTGTGCTGCGCTGAATAGGTTCGCTATCCTTGACTTTATCTAACTAAAGAGACAGATTTAGAGCCTTAATGGCGAATGCGGTTATCAGAGTCTACCTTGATCTTGAGTGATTCAATCCGCTTTGGATTCAAAGCACCCGTAGCCAAACCAAAGTCGGTGAGCTTTACATGCCCGGATCCATCCACAAGGAAATTCTAAGCATAGTTCAGTGGGCTGTCACCCGTGTCACAGCATCCACTAACCTCAGGTTTCAGATCACGATGGATATAGCCCAGCTGATGCAGTTCATTCACACCAGCGAACATCTCTGTGATGTAGAAACGTGCGTGTTCCTCCTTAAGAACGCCAGAATTATTCAGCAGCGTCCTGAAATCGCCTCCTGGAACATATTCCATGGCAAGATAGACGAATTCAGGATCTTGGAAAGCATATAACAATTGGACTAGCCATGGTGTCTTGGTGGCAGTCAAGATGTCTCGTTCGACGAGAACATGGCGAATCTAAAGGCGATGACGAAGTTTTAGGACAATGGATTCATGAAAGACAGTCGTACCTCGTCCATCTTGAACAATGTTCGTTTGCGCATCTTCTTGAGAGCACATACTTCTCCAGATTCTTGCTTGCGAGCTAAGAAGACTTCACCATAACCACCTTGACCAACTTGTGCAATAATATGGAACTGATCCACCTTGAGCTTAGTGCGACGCTTGCGGAGAAGTACGCGTTCACGACCTGTGTAAGATTTGAACTCTTTGGTGTACTGTTCAGGAGAGAGATTCCGTGCAGCCGTATCAACATCAAAGCGTGCACGACGATCCTTGCGAGCAGCAAGATAGCCTAAAGTCTGGAAGTAATAATCCAAGAAGTCTATCATAGTCAACTTCAGTGCTTATACACCATAATCGGGATGAATAGCCATACACAACTGAGCAACCGTGGCCTTCCTCTTTACCTCAGCGCTCTCCACGAGCTCCAATTCCCAAATCCTAAGTCCTCCTTTGACGGTTGGAGCACCTCGAGCGGTCTCCATGCGAATGTCATTCAGGGTATTGTCGCTGGCCACCGGGAGTCCAGAAACCATTGCATTACGAGCAGCCTGCATTTTGAAATCTTTGAGCGTCGCGTTTTTGGCCGTGTTCATATGAATATCGGGGTCATAAGCATAATCAGCGACGGGTATCCTCGAAGCTGCTATTCCAGGGCCGCCTTTACGTGGAGAGGCGGGCGGGGTATAATCTGCATGGGAACGAGTCGCAATCATAATTGTAAGAAATCGTCAGTAGTGTTGGTTGAGAGTGAGAATTGATTCAAACGCACGAAACTTTGGAAGTGTAGGTCCACGGTTGCGAACGGGACGTGTCACGTGACTGACGCGTTTGCGCTATTCCAAGTTTCCGTCATGTATGCACGCGCTGCTCAGCCCATTTCTCTTGCAACGGTTCTTGCATCGCCGCAGCCTACGATAGACCTGCGTTTGGAAGCATTTGAGAAGTCATCACAGCTCTTTTTGGATGCGGTGAAGGGCTACACAAGACGAGCGATCGAGGAGATATCGCGCCGACGAGATGCAGATGCAAGTCGTGTTCAGAAGGATACGGAGACGAAGAAAAAGCTGGAGTTGGAAATTGCAGAGTGGAAGGAAAAGGAGGTTGAATTGCTCAAGAGTGAGTCAGTTGAATTGATTCGGGCGAAAATACCTCCCATGACGACAACTTTACAGCTCTCGAACACGAACAAGAGGAGCGCAAAGGCGCAGAAAGCTCTGTCAGTGTACTCAAACGACAACTGGCATCCGTGAAAGAGAAATGCAGCAAGGTTGACGTGGAAGTCGAGCAAGTCAAGTCCTCGATTATAAGTTTACGAGAAGGTGCGTGGGGGTTCCTTTGGTGATGATATTATCTAATGAGCCATACAGAACGTAAGAAAGAGGGGATCGTTTTAGAGAGTCAATCAAGTCACCAGAAACCGGAATTGCAATGGCTAGAGAGTAAACTACATTTCACGGTCGAAGGCGTACAAAGTGAGCTGCCGCCAATTCCCAAATTCCTCTCCTCTCATCTTCTATCGTTAGAGGACATGCTTCTTGTTCGGTTCACTTGCATTGACATCTCAGACCCCAATCATGATTTCAACATTGTGGTGGATGTCTCTACACCCGTCTACCGAGGTAATCGCATCACCTTCCTAAGCCCTCCGTATAGTTTGTTCATGTCACTTTCCAGTCCCCACCTCCTCTCCAATGATTTCAACTATGCCTATCCTCATCGCAGAACTGAATGAAACGCGTCAATTCTTCCGCTTTATCAAGAAAGTAAGGCAAGCATTTGTAGATATGGTTTCCTGAGGGAAAGCGTAGCGTATATACTTACTTTGGCATTTATACCCTTCATGTTGTGATCTATTCCTATTCCACATTGTATTCCATACTTAATCATGTCATGCCCACACCTTTTCCTTCCCTGATGATGAACATTCGCGATGAACATGTATGGGAGGGTCTCCGTATCGTTCTTGGGTTCACCGACCCCGACCCCGAGGTGTCAGTCGATCGTTGCCGAACCCAGATCTGATGCAATCAGCCAACCTCAGTAATGCTCTGCTGTCATCCCCACCGACGAAACGAGGCCCCCAGAACCATTCGCCGCTCTGTTGCACAGGCACTCACGTGGGAAATCGATAAATTTCTGTAGAAATGTATCTTTGCTGGTATATGATATAGATAGTCTCGAAAAATGAAACTCTGCCCTGTCCTGTTCAGAGGATTGAATATTCAGGTCAACTAGTGGGACAGATCAGAAAAGGAGTGTAGATGAAAGAACAGTTTCACAGAAAATTAAACAAATATGGTTGTAGTAGAGAGGGTAATGGGGAGGAACATGATGGGGGGGTATAAGGAGAAGAAATACTTTAAGTGAAGCAGGTGTGAGTGAGCAATTCAGCCTCGGAAAAGCCAGTGTTGCACCCATCACAAATCTCATAAGAGATATTAGGGCTTCTCAACTCTTTCCCTCGCACGTTTTCCCTAGTCGGCACTAGCACATACCATATGGGAGGGACACCTGGTGAGATGGCGATCCGTTCCGTCGGGTCCAAAATCTTAGGGAAAGGAGGGACACATCCATGTTCTGCCTCCGTGACAATTAGGTGACATGCGTCATCATGGCTCGCTTTCGTCGACACCCTCCTGTCGAGGAGTAGTGTTCTGAGAATTAAGGTGTACAAAGAATTAATTGGAGGGAGCCTGAGAGGAGTTTTCATTCCCCAAGTGGTGTCCTGCTGTGCAAGCAGGTATCACTGGAGAGGGCAGAAGGTGCAGCTCCATGTTGGGAGGTGATAAAAAAAGATATAATTATGAAAGATTACTGTACATGAAATCAATCATGCTGACTAGGGAAATACACAAGGGAAACGTGACCAATTAGAGTCTTTCCCTAAGGTCCTGAGAGTTTGGTGGTCCCACCTGAGGCTCATGCCGAATGAATCTAGGGAAACTAGGGAAGTTCAGAATTGAGAACCACTATTGTCATGGATGGAAGAAGATGCGGAAGAATTGCCATTAGAGGTTCTAGTGGATGAGGAGGAACCTCTACTGGTGTCAGGAGAGGCATTGCAGCTCCCAGGAAACTGGCAGAGGGTGCCAGGAGAGGGCTGCGGGAAGAGGACTGAGAATGATGGTCTCAGGAAGGTGTTGCCATGTTTTATCATACAATTTTATCAGTATGGTTTAATACTTGAAATGAATACATTAGATGCACCATAGGGAGCATTCCTACTGTGTGTAATGCACCACCCTCAAGTAGCACCTATTCCCCAAGATTGAGGCTGTTGTTACCTTTCAGAGTGTTGAGCAGTGCAGGCATGAGCTGTGGCCAAGTCTGGGGTGGAACACACAGGTTGAGTGTCTAGAGAAAGGTGTTAAGAACAAAGTGTGAGGTCAGAAACATGTAACATATCTCCAAGCTTCAGAGCCAACATAGTCACCTGTAAGGGTACAGGTCTCAAGCTTCTCATCAAAGCAGACTAAATAGTGCATTAATAAGTAATGTATGTATGAACAACAAGTTATATATGCCTTGAAGGCAAAAATTTTTGTAAATAGCCCAAGTTTGATTGTTGATGGCTCTGGGTACCATAAATATGAAAAAGTCAGTGATATAGACCAGCTAGCAAAATACCTCTTGATGTCTGGAAGGCTTTTCCAACACAACAAATGGAAATGAACAGTCTCGTCACAATATCTACTATGAGGGAAGGAAATTGAGTTTACCTGCAACTGCTGTTGACTGTTGGACTATTCAGGCTACTGACACTGAACTTGCTCAGACATCTGAACAGCTCACCTCTCTTCAAAATAAAGTGCAGTCAGAAATGGCTACAAAAAAAAGTAGGCACTTTCTTCCGAAAAGAATACAGACCCCACAATAAAACTGTTACAAACCATGGAAGGTCAAATACATGAACTAGAATCAATGACAAAGGCCTTCAAGATCAAAGAATTCCCATCCCTGCATCTATTCCTGCTGGATTCTCATCCCATCCAACTAACCTTTTACTAAGACTGTCTATCACCACATATTTAGATCCCAACATGAATGCTAGAGATCATCTGCATTCCCTATGGTCCATGTGCATATACCTCCCTCTACAGAATCCTGGGGACAAGATCTTCACCCTCAAGGACAGCCTCCTCACTCTTATAATAGTTGTCATCCTCACACTGTTCCATATAATGTGAGTTTCTCTCACTCTGATATGTTTGTTATAATTTTATATTGCCTTTCTTAGCACCATCCACCCCAACCTCCTGTTTATCCAACCTCCCCTCCCTCTGGACACACATTTCCTCATATTCCTCTGAAAATATCCTTTTCATACCCATATACTCTTTCAAACGAGTTCATGACTCCTCAGTGCTTGGAATTTGCAGTTCAAGAGCAACACCACCGAAACATTGCTTCTCATTTCCCGGAACCTCCGGCTACCAATACCCATCCCCATATTTCTCAATATACTTCACCCTCTCATGGTCCTTATTACTATGATTCCAATGCATCAACCTCCTACTGTTTTAACGAAGTTACCAGATAATTTTTTCCCTCTCCTTCTAAACGCTGAGCAATTTTTACGGAATCTAGCTTTCATTAATTTGCTTTTTTATTACATGAAGAGATTAAACCGTGATGTCGTATAGAATCCCCCAATGTGAGGCAGGACTATAAGTTGCATCGTACCGAGAACGGCGGGTGAAGAGTCCGGTGTCCTAGGCGGAGGCGGGGCGGATGCCGATCGACCTCAGATCTCGGTAATCAGCCAGACCATGCTGTCGGACGACAGTGATCGACCCCACCCTTACCGGGGGAATTTGCGGAGCGGCATTATTGCTATGAGACAATGCCGTTCCACAGACCCCCATTATTGACGCACCAAATGTCTGGAATTCGGTCACAACGGAGATAGGTGGGTATTGGCTAGTACATATTCGGTTGGTTCCATGTTGTCCGATAGCAAGAAAAGACCTGAAAGTCCAGTAAAGGGATATAAGGTGTATGAAATTTTACAACAAGGTGGTAAAGAGTTGCATGCCGCTGTGTATAGTGAGCGTCGATTGGATTGTAAACAAATGTGATAAACCCACCGCTAAAGGTTCTACTTACCGGTCAATGATGTTTATCTCCGCCCATCTGCCCGACATCTCGTGGGACCCGGATTCAACGACCTGAACGTTAGCCAGTTCAAGGATCCCTACTAACTAACAGCTCTCACTTTCACCACCGTGTGGCCCCAGTAACACAGGTACAATGGACCCAGTAAGTGAAATTTAACGTCAAACCCAGACTGACATCCCTTAACCTGCTGTAGTATACGTGCTCTGTTTGCCAGAAGACCTTCACTCGAAATTCTAATCTTCGTCGACATTTGAAGCGGCATGAATCAATTAAAACAGATCTTCGCTGCCAGCTCTGCAATTCAACAAACTTTTCTCGCGAGGATAGTTTAATTCGACACCAGAGGGACTGTATGATAAAAAAGAATGACATCTATTCCCAAGGTTTCCTAAAGGTTTAAATTTTTTCCTCATTCTATACTAGAAAAAGACATTTACATAAAGTTTTAGGACATTTCCAAGCCCAGGATGTCCACCTCTGGGTTTTCAGTGACCAACCAAAGCAACACCTCCATTCGGGAAGATGAAGAACGTCAGTATAAACCTGAACGTGATATTATTTACTGGCTCAACCTCTGAGCCCCTAGGTGAAAATTCCGCTGTATACATCTCGGAAGACGGCCGTAGATTCTCCACAATATTACCTGCCGATGTATTCCAAATAGGTTCAGCTCGACCGTTTGGGCAGGATAACATCCTCTTTCCATCCTTGCCAAATGACTTTCTAGACACCTCCTTACACATTCCTCGTCGCATCCCATCGTGTGGACAATCCCCTCTAAAGTTCGAAAGTCCACACCGTGAGGAATATTGTATGTATAATATATTCGCCTTCCGTATCGTGTTGCTCACAGTACCGTAACCCCAGTTTCAAACGGTATTCCCTTCTTCACGAAAATATGGCCGGTTCTCCATAAACCCACTTTCAATCCAGATTTAATTCATCCATTTGTGCGGGAGGGAATAATCGTGAAGGGAGCTTTGTACACGCGGGGCACACCTGAGCTTATGAATGAAGCTGCTGCCTATGTCATCAACGTATTGGAGAGCGATCTGCGAAATCAAATATTCAGAGAAATTGTGCGTGCAATTCCTTGTGTTTAATTATTCTAATCTTGCGTTTTTCAGATGGAGCTCGATGGTTCGGACAATGTTCATCTTCAATACGAGCTTCTCCTAGCATTCAACATGATACAACTGGCCGGGTCATCACATAAACTTCAAAGCACTGTAGAAAGGCATATCACGGATGGATATCATACTATGGCTGCAGCTGTATAAGATTCTTCTCCTTCTCAATCATTTCGGCTAACCGAACCACCAGATGATTCGCAAGAGTATAATACCATCTACAATCTGCCGATTTCGCAGATCTATCAACCTCTCTGATCCATCCACTTCAATACGCGAAAAATGGACGGAATGGGTTCATTATGAGTCTATGAAACGGTAAGAAAGTTATGCAATCATAACCAATTTCCTCGGTTCATCCGACACCTTATAGTGCTATGCTTGTATATTTTATGCTTGATTCTCGACGAGGGGACCTCACCAATCAACCACCATGTTGTTCGGACGACGAATTGGACGACCTGGGAATTTTCCTTCCAGCCAAAAGTAATCTGTGGTTCGCTCCCTCACCAGAGGAATGGTTCCATTTGGCAAAATCCAGCGATCGGACAAACCTCCTCGGTTTGCCGCTAACGGTGGCCGTGGAAGTACTCCTTTCTGGTACGGAAGTAGAACTCGCGCTATCCAACTTCGACACACCACAAGGTTTCATATTAATTCATGGCCTGATTCGGATCATTTATGTATACTTTATTTCATCACTGCACGACCAGCACCGATACCGGGTCAAGAAAGCCCTCGATACTTGGAGTCAAAAACAGCTCGGAATAGTGGAAGAAAGTCTAATGAAATGGACAAGTCTGTTCATCTATATGCAAGCTGTGGTCGTACATGATGATACTCGCCGACTGGTGGACCAAGCAGAGAATAATTACCAAATGTTCACAGGATGGATTGAAGCGCTTCAAATGGATGAAAGAGCCATAAGTCATCTTTTGTCCACATATCCTTTTTAAAAATATGTTGATGTTTTTCGAGCTATCCATCTCCCTATTACTAATAACGTTTTAATTATGTATTTTTTGACTATGATAATAGTACGCTCATCTGACTGTCTTGATGGGAATAGCGTCGAGTCTTACTGAGTGCTAGACCATGCAGCTCTTCCTTCGATGCCCTTGAAATAAGATGAGATAATTTTCGAGCTGGAGGTATATCTAATTATGATAGATCAAGGGAAATATACACCTTCACAAGGCAAACGGGGCGTTGCGAGTCTCAAGCACAAAAATGTATAAACATCGTAGAAAGGCAAAAGCTTCGATAACTCAGGCGTGTCTTTATTTATTCAAAGATCGTACCTTGATCACCATGCATAGTCTCCTCCGGATCGTTGACTGAACTCTAATGTGGTGGTACTCCACGCTGATGTCACCCAAACGAGTTGTCCCTTCCAGACACTTGTACATAATTTCGGACGCCATTGTCGTTATTAAAAGATTAACTGTTTTTTGAGATGCAAATACCGGAAGCGGAGAAAGTATCTGCATCCCTGCTTCGAAATTCAATCGAAGTCCGAACACGGAGCTGAAGAACGGATATCCAGGAAAGTAACTGAGGATTCAAGGTTACAGCAAAGTAATAGTTGAAAACCCCAATTCTTTGGTTCACTGGCCTGGTTGACTCGTGTTGGCTACCAGTGCTTTGCTTAACTGGTGCTATTTTGCTTCGGAAAGTCCATATAAATAGTAATGTTTGAATGCGATCTGAATCAGAGGAAATCTTATTAGAGACATTTAGGAATGAGGTCCTCAAATTTAAACTTTCAAGATCATAAAACATTCCACAAGCACTGGTGAAAAGAGACGGCCATAACGGAACGGGTGAGCTCAGGCCGTACGTGTGGGTGGATTGAAGGCTAACTAACCGATAATATGATCTGCTTGAGGAAGAACTTTATCCATGAGTGAGCTACTATAAAGTTCTCGTATCTCACACAGGCCTAGTCAAAGGAGTTAGTACGGGAGTTGAGTCGGCGCCTCGAATATACTCTACATGCCCGAGTTGGGAAAAGGCATATAATGGATTATGATCCAGCGTAACATTGCTCCAAAGTAGCGACTAACTAGTCAGGTATTAAATTGGACTTCCCAGATACCATCTCTGAAAGATTCGTCACTTTTTGGTTTTCTTCCACCTAATTACCTTCAAAGACCGGCAGTTTATTCTTGAGGAGATGGATTCTCTTCCGAGATCTCATGAGACAAACCATTAGCCCGTCCAGCGCCAACCCGTGGCCCGTGACACTCCCAACGCGTGACACGGAACCAAAATCTCCCACCATTCAGCCTCGCCACTCGTCATAATTACCTCTCTTTCATCTCTCCCCCTTCACTTCCTCTCAACCCATCTAGAAGACGGAAATCACCATAGATTAAAAACCGAAAATGACCACCGACCTCTCAAACGCCCGCCTCGAGCCGTTTCTCCTAATGTCCAAGTCGGCGCGAGGAGCGGGAGCTGCCAAGTTGATTATGGATGCGACGAGTGCGCCAGGGGTGTTTGTGTTTGCGGAGTTGTTGGAGGTGGCGAGTGTGCAGGACGTGAGTTTCATGCGCGCTTTTTGAGTTGTGCAGGTTGACCGCGTCTTTTGGCAGTTAAAGAACCATGAACAACATGCACCGTATTATGCGTTGTTGGAGTTGTTTTCGTATAAGACTTATGAGGATTATGTTCGTGAGTGTTCCTTCTTATCTATCTTTCATTCCCGTTCGTAAGATAACTCACACCTCGGTGTTCGTTCCTTTTCCCAGAAAACAAATCCTCCTATCCCACACTCAACACCTCCCAAATCGCCAAACTAAAACATCTCTCCCTCGCCACCTATGCAATGACCCGTCGTGTAAGTTCCCATCCTTCCTTTGTCCCACGTCTCCCAGGCCCTAAGTAAGCAACACTAGATCCTCCCCTATTCAACCCTCCAATCCGCCCTCGACGTCCCCTCAATACGCGCCCTCGAAGATGTCATCATCGACGCCATGTACCTCGACATCATCCGCGGCAAACTCGACCAGAAACACCAGCATTTCCAGGTGGAGTGGGTGATGGGGAGGGACCTTGCCCCC
>Ga0157379_10004788_pt1 | contig 11626 bp, 9 predicted proteins | sample S25metaG_FD_121802 | JGI IMG/M metagenome (GOLD analysis project Ga0157379, IMG submission 121802) | Switchgrass rhizosphere microbial communities from Kellogg Biological Station, Michigan, USA - S2-5 metaG | ecosystem: Host-associated > Plants > Roots > Rhizosphere > Soil | place: USA: Michigan... | reverse complement strand
TTAAGTAGTCAATTCCCACCGATTTTATGAGCAGTAGCCATGGCTATATCTCTCAGCAAGAATCAAGAATTGTGGCGCAAGTGTCGGGAAAGAGAGCAGAAACGCCTACCACCGCCCACATAGACCCATATCTATTCACAACTCAACCCTGCTTACGCTGTCCTGTTTGGATTGACATGAGTTTACGACTAGTGTATGAATGATAACTTCCATTTTTACTTCTCATTCAGATCATATTGAACTCAATACAGTGGGCCGGATGGAACGTCATAGTGAACAGATGCAATCGTTAGAGGATGAGGTGGAGGGAAATGAGCGGAATGGGTTGCTCGGAGGTATGGATAACGAAGAAATTGTAGGAGGTAAGTATTTTAGAACTATTATTCTTTGGAGAGCTAAAGGAACCTTGATAGAACGAAGAAAGCTGCTATTCAGACTAGGCTTCTCCTTCTTCATCTTCGGCCTAATTAACAACGGTACCGTCCTCACCCATGGCCATAAATTGCTTTTGCCAACTCACAATCATTTCTGTCAGTTCTCTACGTCATTATCCTGTCCGCCGCACTAGACCTAGTCCCACCGTCCACACCCAAAGGGATAATAGCATTCTGCAATATAACCCCGTCGCTGGTTGCGAAAGTGGGGTGGCCGTATGTGCTCAAAGGAAGAGTAAGATATTGGAGAAGATTGATTGGATGTTGTACACTTAGTGTTCTGGGGATGCTGGTATGTAATGCAATCCGGTTTGGAATTATTGACGAATTAGTACCCTAGATTATATCGTCATTTAATTCCCTTAACATGAGATTGCTCGGTATTTCTTTTGCATCATTTGCTTGCGGTATGTTCGCCCCTACTGTGTGGAACTTATGATTTACCCGAGTCTTTTGACTTGATCAGGCTTAGGTGAATTAACATTTCTACAATTGTCAACCACATATCACCCATTGTCGGTCGCCGGCCATGCCGTTGGGTATGTTGTGAGACTTGTGGTTTTCCTTTATACACACTAATCATGCATTCCTCCATTTAGATATTTTGCCAGTGGAACGGGCGGGGCTGGATTGGCGGGTGCAGCATTATGGTGGTTTATTCGCTCTCTTGGTGTTCGAATCGGAATTGGCGTTTCTGCCGTGAGCATATTCAAATCCGTCAGTTAAATTACTAATCATATTTTAGGTTCTTCCATTCATTATCCCCATCTCCTACGCCTTCGTCATGCCACGGCCACCTGCGCTAGAGGCTGTGCATCTGATTGTCGATGAGGAGGCAATCGTATCAGAGTATCGTCCACTTCCCACTTTGGAGGAAGAACAAGGATTAGAATCAGTTCAACCTACGCTTGCGGGACCAACAAAGATTTCCAGCTTGACTTTACAAGATAAATGGCTCCTGGTGCGTCCATTGTTGATGAAATATATGTTTCCGCTTTGTGAGCAATTTTGTTTGGCTTCCGCCTAAATTACTGACTCGCCCCCCTAGTTTCCGTCTACCTAGTAAGCATACGAATGTCCAAATTCTATGAAGTATAGCATCCTCATCAGCTATTTCGCCTACAGCTGGAGTACACCATTAATCAAGTATGTTTATGTCTTTTTTCATAAATTGCCTAAAACTCAATTCCATTCAGGGAGTAGCACCGACACTTATCTATCCTGTACCACATCCTTCAAGCTTCTTCAGCCACATCATAAAATCAATACGTGATTATTATCCACTATGGCAGGTCCGTTCGCCCTGATTTGTGATATCTTAAGGCTTTACACATGCCTCTCATAGCTTGTATACCAAAGTACTGTTTTCCTCTCCCGTTCATCTCTATCAATGGGTATTCCACCTCTCCCTGCGAAGCTATTGCCTCTACCAGCAGTTGTTCAGGCCATCATAATACTGACCCTTGCATTAGACTCTGCGAAGGGAATACTCGAATTCTCCGACGACGGATGGAGTATCCTTTGTGTCTTTTTACTTGTTAGCATGGAGGGCATCTGCGGTGGTCTTGCATAGTACGTAACCCCTTTTTTTCCATCCCCCTGAGCTGCCTTTTAAACATTTCCCATAGCGTGAATACATTCTATCATATCGGTCAGGAAAAGGGTCTTGATTCCTCTGGTACATATTCTGAGCGAGCTCGTCAGGAGCGGGAATTCAAAATTGGATCAATCGGGTTTTCAGATTCGTTTGGGATTCTTTTGGCTTCGATCTTGTCCGTCCCTACCGAAGTTGAACTCTGCAAAGCGCAGGTTCGGAGAGGGAAGACCCTTTGTAAGGAATTGTAATTTCCGTGTATCTACAATATATTGTTCTGGTTGCTTCCATAATATCATGAAATTATCCTGAACCCATTCCTCTATGATCATTCATGGGTATCGCCGCAATCATAATGTATAAGAAGTTTACTTGAATAATTCACCAAGTCTCTACCACCCTCGTTTCTTATTTAAAGACTTTTGTTAGGGATTAAAATAGTAGGCGCGATCGCTGATAAGTAAGAAAAAGCGAGGTTTGTTAATTTTGTTACTTGGCGAAAGCGTTTCACTAACGACGCACTGAGTCGCGGTGCCCGTCATTTCCCGCTTCACGCCAAATCTTCGACAGGCCTTATTACATAGTACGATCAAAAAATGTCGCGCCCAGATTGGTATTGAATAGGGTCCTTTTCTAGCAGATCGTCAGAATCTGGTTAGGTAACATTTAGGAGCAATCCTTTTCTGAAGGCATAAAGACAGTGCTATACCTTTGTCGCCATCTTGTTCGCGTTCTTTTACTTCTACAATTCTCATCGTGATATCTTCATTCCTCCCTTCTGAGTCGTCAGCAATGTCTTCATGCTCCCCCCTGCATTAGTCTCGGAGTTGCCGTCGTCGCTATCGCAAACAATGCCATCGTAAGGGAGGCACATCCCAGGAGATTGCGTCAATATAACAAGGGGTGACCTCTTTTTGGTAACAATCATCTAGGCCGAATAACCAACCCGATTCTCCAGGCTCTTCTGTCGGAGGTAAATCTTCCAGGGGAAAATAGTCTCTAAATGTGACAATCCTCCCCTCTGAGAGATTCGGACAAGGGTGTCATCTGCTAAGGGCCGGGCAAAGCCTTTGAATGCTCCTGGCTCACAAAAATAAATGCAGAACAATGCCAGGGTTTTGAAGATGACCCCGCTATAGCTTTATTTGCAGCCTTTGTGATATGATGCAACAGGATCTTCTTGAGCGACATTTCTGGATTAACGAAAAGAGATGGAATGAGTGTTTCAAGGCGAAGGATTTTCGGTGGGATACTTGTAATGAAACCCATTCCAAAGCTGGAGCTTGGACAGAGCAGAGGAGTCTAATAGAATCGGCCGCGCCATTTTCAGAGATGAACAGAAATTGACGAGCTTGGATAATTCTATTCCCAACAGACTATCACAAATTCGGCACCGTCGGCGTCCTTGGAGCGCGCCAGATTTGGAAGATTGAAGAAGATCATTGGATGAGTTCATGACCAAGACCGACAGGGCGAGATAGACTCTGTGGAGTAAAACAGGAAAATAGCGTAGACGAGACGGCGTTGAATTCAAGTTGAACCAGATTGAGAGAATTTATTCGTTCTTGGGATGTATATTGACAGGGAGCGGAAATTGGAAAGCCATGAAGGTGTCCATGGGGGGCTTTGATGCAACCTACTTCGTCTCAAAGCATGACATGTTTAAATCGAAATTAGGTGGAAAGAAGTTTCTAAACACCGATTAGTTATCCGTCGGATCTAGATATTAAATTTTGAGGCGTTCAAGCGGCGTAGAAAGTGCAGGAGTATACTATTCTGATACCCTTCTTGGACTTCCCCGAAACGTACCAAGCGGAGGTTAACTTCGCATGGCACTGCCTTAGATAACGTCAGAGCGTGCGCAAGGAGCCTCTTGCTGAATGGCTTTGGACACGTAGCAAGTGCAAGATAGGATATAGACTACGCCTTTGGCGTAATGTCGAGAATGCTCTTCCAGGCGCGATAAACGAGACACTGACACGCACCAGCTATGGATGTTACTCACCTTCCCGAAAGAGAGAGCTGACCACAATACTGAAAATCTTAGAAATAATGGAAATTGAGGTATATACTTATAACAGGATCGGACATCTCCACGGCGAACTCCCTCTATAAGAACTCGCAGCCCCTGCGTGAAGACAAATTTACCGTTAGATTGGAATAGTTAGAAACATAAATACCTTTCTCCGAGTCAAAATAATGCTGGATATCGAATAGAATACGCATGGTTGGACGTAGGAAAGAAAATTGAACTATGGGGTGCGAGCTGACGTAATAAAGAACGGAAAAAGAAATAAAAAAACTCTGAAAAAGGTATTTCAGCTTACATATAATTCTCAGTTTCGTAATAATATCCAGTGAGTACTGTTTTTATTATCGGAAAACCAGTGGGTACAGAAGAATATATTGATTCCAGAAAGCAACAGCTTATGGATCTGCGATGGGAGGGCGTGCCCAGTGGAGACCCATCTTATCTGGAGAGGGAATACACCAATAAGCCTAAAGGAATGGAAACGAGTATCGCTGCCCATATTGCACCAAGCCCGAGATATATTGGCAACAAAGATAATAAGGTAGCTTGTATCGAAACTAGAATCACGACTGTAAACCAGCCGAATCTATGTTAGCAGTAAGATGGAAGTGTGCCCCATTAAATATTAGAGGCTCACATGCGGTTATCCTCGAAGTTAAAAGAGTTCTGGAAACAGCGACTTTCAATGAAATGACAACCGCGAATAGGAAAGAACGTACCGCGAAGATAAAATGGTCACATACAAGCAACATAGGTGGAATGGAAGTACGAAGACAGATGTCAATAGCAGATGCTAATTTCTGACTGTCCCCATGCTGTAGTCTTGGGTGGCGGTACACAGGGACGTACTACAGAGTAAAGACGCGGTCAGTTCTCCATAGCAGGTAGGACAACCATACTTACTGTGGAAACTACGGAAAGGAAACAGAATGTTGGAATAACAGTATAAGCCCATTGAAGACGTACTTGCTGCGCCAGACTAATGACACTATGTTTATGGAGGCCGTAGGTAATTCTATCGAAGAACGTTAATTCTGAAGGAAGTAAAAAGATATAAAGCGTGCACTTTATACGGTAAAGTAAAAGTAAGAAGACCAAGGCAGAGTTGAAAAAGTAACGGTTGTACAATAAGCAGATCAAGTCCGTTGATTCTAGAAGTCGGACGAGGTCCCCGTCATCCTAGGTTGTCACCGTTCGCAAGACCCTCACCTGTATCGAAATCAAACTTTCGGTAACTATTTTGCTTCGCGGAGAGACTCTGGTCAAGGAGTCCCATGTGAAGGTAGTTCAGCACTGCTACACCAGTCTTCCGAAATCGTTAGTGAGATTTCCGCTGCAAGATATCACTGACTGACAAGGATTCCCTTGTACGCCACTCCGTCCATCTGCAACCACAAGGACAATATAATTGGGATAAAGGATGTTTTTCTAACTTCCCGCTGAGTTGCTAATCACGAGTCGAAGTTGTAGAAGGGAGTCAAGTGGAAAGGAAAGGCTATGACAATTGCCGCCGGCGTTGTTCTTCCGCGGGACAAAATTACCTTGGGCGGTCGATTGCTTTAAGTAATTTATTGTATTTATCTGTCTGGGGGAAGCATAGAGCTTAAGACCAACTAGAAACCAATGATATACTCTGTCCGCCCGTCAAACGCCATGAGTAAGAACTCGAGTCAACCATTAACTTGGATGAAAGCCCACTGGTGAATAAAGCTTGATTAATTGCATTGTTATTGTTCGCCTTTCGAGGTGGATGGAGAACACATCGAAGAGCTCTTTTGAGTAGTTTTAGAGCAAGTATTGTGCTACCTAAAGCCTTCCCGCAAAGTATGGTTTATTCTGGAATTAGGTGCACTGTAATAATGAAAAGATAATAACTTGGTGCTTTATGTAGATCCTTCTTGGAACAAGAGCCAAAATGAGTGACAGTAATGCGTTTTGGTTGAGCAAAGTTATTAAGTAACCTGTGGAGGATTAAGCAACTACTACTTACCAGGCAACGTGACCGAGTGGTTAAGGTGTCAGATTTGAATGTTACCTTATCTGATGGGCTCTGCCCGCGTAGGTTCAAATCCTGCCGTTGTCGGATTTTTCCTTCTCTTATTCATGTTTATACTACTCTTTGATTCCCTTCTTTACACGCACAAAGGGTTCCGGCCCCTGCAGGCGGCTCACCCAGCACCGATATTCCGCGGGACAAATGTGTGACATCGCGCCAGCGGGGGACCGTGGAGTGGATCACCCATGGGATGGTTTCGATGAGATGTCTCTGGGGATATCCTTGCTTTTGCTTTTCACATCCATGTTTTGTATGCTAATTATCCCCTCTTTCGTTGAAAAAGATCGCGTTTCGAGCAGTGAACACAAGAAAGCGTAAAATTAATTATTTGATCTCGATGAGCTCGTGAGGCAAATAGATACAGTATTTACAGTTTGTAAACTACTTATAAAACGAATAAAAGCTGTGTAAACGACAGAGGAATCAAAAAAAAAGATCCCTCCACGGGTGACCGGCGATATCCCGCAGTATAGCATATATGGAGCTTGCTCCTTGCAGAGCGCTCGCTATTCTAACATCTTTATCTCTCTTTTCCATAGCCTCTCTATTTAAAAACTAAGATATAATTTAAGCGCAGTAACGATTATGACAGTGATGACGAGGAGAGGAGCATGATCAAGGAAAGCGGCCAGTTACCAGAGACTCGGGCCTAATGCGACACCCTGCTCCTGTCCTGTAACCCTGGTAAAGAGGAGACCTTGTTCTTCGACCTCTTTCTTCTTCGCTACAAGGTCATCCACATCCTGACGGGTGGCCACATGTCATGAACAAGAAAACTAAACAATCGGTAATTTCAACTTACCCAGTTGGCAAAGCTAATTTTGCCCCTTAAGAAATCGGTTTTGTCTCCCTTCTGGGTGATCAACCAGAGAGCGAAACCAGCCGCAAGTTCGGGTGTATCGACAAAAAGGCTACGTGAGGATTCTGGCACAGAAGCTGACGTATCGGTAGCGATCGCTCCTGTGTAGGACGTCGGCGGAGCTGATTTACTATTCAGACAAACTAGGAGACATACCAGGGTGATAAGCGAAGACGCGTACACCGTCTCCTTGGTACTCAAAGTGCATAAACTCGGTCAAGCGATTCTGAAATCTGGTAAGTAGGAGTCCGAAGAATTAATGCATTTACTGACGATCATGTTCTTGGAAGAATAATACGCAGAGTATCCAGGGATGGTGGCAATTGAAACAGCAGAAGAAGTGTTAAGAATGGTGAGAGGCCTTCCAAGGTTCTTGCGGAGGAATTCCCTGGTTGGCAAGAATGTCCCCTTGACATTGGTCTGGTGGATTGTATCGTATCAGCGCCTGTCTGTTATTGTGATTTCAGGGTTGGTCAATACCTCGATGGTTCCCCACCATTGATCAGCCTCGAATTCGTGAAGCTTGGCCCTGCTTTCTGCGACGCTATAATCCTGGTGAGCTCAGGTAATCTACCACCAATGGCGACTAATTTACCCAGCATTGTTGATAAGAACTGTTCAAAAGTCAGAACGTTTATCTATCGATATCTTGTAGATGAACCTCACCGTCAAGTTCTCCTGCATCCTCAAAGATTTTCTTTACAGAAGCTTCATCCGTCACATCCCCAGTGACAGCGATAACTTCAGTGTTCTTTGCGGCCTCCTGGATTGATTTCTTGCTCTGCTCCAGGTAGGCGCTGTTCCTTCCACTGATGACGACCTTAGCCGCGCCAGCTTTGGCGAAGGTGAGGGCAATGGTGCGACCAATTCCTATTCCACCACCTGTGACGAGGACGCGAAGCCCATTTGCCGCATTAGCAAGAGCACCGTCAGTAGAGATGGCGGGATAGACATCCTTGTGCCAATTGGCGACGAAGGGGGCGTGCCAGCCTGGAACGGGGAGCTGCTGGAGTTCGCTGCGAGTCGCTGGCATCTTGGATATTGTTGAGTTAGTTAACTTGGTGAGTGTTGGAGCTTTGGGTTTTGGTTTCTTTAAATGGGCTTCTCTAGAAGGCTTTTATATAATCGAAAGCCCTAAATCGGGTTCCGATTCGCGATGTTTTCACACAATACCGTGACGTCGACGACACGTTCAACGTCTTAGAAATGCCCGTTGTGGAGGGCTTATGCATGATTATTGCGCGTACAGACATCTATGCTGTGGCATTGTCGAACGCTGCGAGATATCGGAGAGAAGTTGGTTCGGGGATAAGGGCTGACCGCTAGTGGCGAATATATTTGAGAGGGCGATTTTTGGAAGATCAACTATCGCCAAAGGCGACTCTTCAAAGTGTCATTAGATTAGTGGTCTAGTTATTGTCTTTTGTAGTGCTTTTATATTGCTGGTGCTTGAGTTCAATTTGCGTGCTGTGTGATCTTTTTTTGACACCTTTAAATAATTCCCCATAGGTTGCGACATTATGTTTCTACTGATTGTACAAATATTTTCCTATACTTCACACATTTCAACATGGCATTATTTTTGATAGCTGGCAGCTATAGTTAAGTTGTGTTACAACAATTCTTCCGGTGACCCTTCTCATCAGAAACTTAACTCTCTAGTTTTTCAACGGCGAATAACGAGTGCTCCTACAGCTCATTCATTCAATTTAAAAGATTTAAATGTCCATTGAACTTTTCCTTCTTCCCCATAATATGAATCATTGGAACTGATTCCACCGGAGCTCAATTCCGTGGGGGTGATAGCTGATTCACCACAAAAACACACTACTACATGACTATTTGGTATTTATTGTAGTGTTAATATTTCATTTATCTTTGTCCATATTATTAGCAAATTTTATACCAGTGAAAAATATTTATTCAAAGTGTTATCGACTCCAATCTGAACTAGCAAATTGCAATTTCTGAGGCCGGTGACTTTCCGACACGTGTTACGGTGTTCCGGAACCGCTAGGCTGAAAACGCGAAAACACGATTTTGTGATTTTGTGATTTCGCAATTTGATGGTTTCCCACAAGCAATAAAACTCATAAAAAATATCTACATCACTCGTCAACCTCTTTCGCCCATAAGGATTATTAGTATAATAAGATATATAATCAGCATAATAGCCAGAGCTGCCGGAAAAATGGGGAAAATGAAGTAAAATTCAGTTGGGATGCTCGGGCCACATAAAGTCACAAATTGCAAAAGGATCTCTGGTACTCCTTTCCACTATTGGACTGCCCCGAGGGTTTAAAAGGCAAGAGTTATAATCTGCTCTATTATTTGCCATTAAGATAGCAAGACCTCTAGCCAGACAGTTTGGCTATCAACAATAGGGAAATGAAAAATTATGTCCTTTGTACTATCCCCAGGGGACTTGATGGGAGTCCCTTTCACTACATGAAAAAGTATCAGTGATGAAGAAAAAGGGTGGTCAGCTGAATATTTTTTGACATGAGATGGAAGAGGTGGAGGAACCCTACCGAAGATGCCTTAAGGAACAACATGTACTATGATGAGCTTCAAACCATACTGAAGAACCAGTGGGTCACTATAGTCACACTCCTAAAGAATCTGAGCCACTTACTACTCTAGAGATAGGCAGAAAATTCATTTGATTTTACTTTCTTTTTGAATCTTGCTAGTAGGGGGAGAAGACCTCTAATAGATCACAGGAATTTAATCAAATTTCCATTGAATAACAATGGGAGTTTCTCCAAAGAAATCTTCATACTAGCAGTCAGTGTCATGAGAGGCAGATAGTCTCACAGTGCCACTGGGATTAGAAAGGGAATTTATAGGAGCTCTCACTTTTTATCTAGTTTAACTGTGAGTATTAATGGGAGCAAAGGGACATTAGATGAACTCCTCCATAATTCATTGCAATACCAGAGCCCATCTGGGCACTCAGGATGTATGCTCAGCGACACCCATTATTATTGTTATATTAATTTTATTCTTCTTTCAAGCTGATAGGTAACTGCAAGGAGTTTGGAATGTTGTTTTAATATTGAGCTTATAGGTATAGAAGTGTGGAGGAGGGCGAGGAGGGTCAAAAAAAACTCAACCTATCCTGGGATACCAAGGGTGAGAAACCATCAAATTGCGAAATCACAAAATCGTGTTTTCGCGTTTTCAGCCTGGCGGTTCCGGAACACCGTACACGTGTGAATCTTCGGTGACTTCGGGTAACCATGAAGCGCCCGTTCGGGCTGGGGAAATTAAGGCCACCCGAGCTTGACGATCAACCTCCGAGTGCCACAGCTGTCCATAAGCGTTACCACGCGCCTGTGACCGTCTCGTGACACATGGCACACGCTCATATCTCACCACTCCTCGCAGTTGCTCTTCTCATTCTAGCACAGACAGATGACCAGGGTGACGAGGCACTCGCTCTTAAGAACGTCCGTAGGTTATTTCAAACTCATGGCGGACGCCCAATTTGGTGCCCATGCTGCCTCGTCAGCAGGAATCCCCAATATCTCGACATTCTGCCGTGGGACACCTTGGCTCCGTGTGCAAAATTTTTAGACAACTATTATTTATACGCTTCGGTCTTTATACTCCCGCCAACCCCACTGTCTTCCGCCCACCAGTAATACGAAATAAAATATTCTCTAATAATTTAAATTCTTTCTACATTCAACAATCCACCACCCTAGATGCTCAGAGACAATGCAGAATTATTATTTCTACTTGATTGAGAAAGCATAGAAACCTTTCATAAGGGGAAGTGTTGCGCGTAGGACTAAAATATTAAATGTAAAGTATTGAGTATATTAGCAACTAACTACGGGCTTTTATAGCCTACAATAAATATTAGTAATATACTCTAATTAGTAATGAGTGAGTCATATAGAAATACAAGGAACAAAAGAGATAGCTAGTAAGTACGGGGAGATGGACGAGTTATTTCTGACCAGCTATGGACCAGCTATATGCTGACTGATCCGGGGGTAATGATCTCCGTAGAGGGATCTAGAATACCAACAGGAAGATCTCTGGAAGACCGGGTATGGCATGAGAGGTCGCAACCGCAACCTCTCTCCGATACAGTGAAGCGTTCGACAATGCCACAACATTGATGTCTATACGCGCGCATGTGTTGTTATCTTTAATAATCATGCATAAGCCATCTGTAACAGGCATTTCTAAGACGTTGAGCTTGTCATAATTGTGAAACATCGCGCATTGATTTGGGGCTTTCGATGATATAAAAGCCTTCCATAAAGGCCCATTTAAACCCAGAGCCCCGGCACCCACCAAGTTAACTGACTCAGCGATATCCAGATGTCATCCACTCACCACGAACTCCAGCAACTCCCCGCTCCAGGTTGGCACGCCCCCTTCGTCGCCAATTGGCACAAGGATGTCTATCCCGCCATCTCGACTGAGGGTGCTCTTGCTAATGCGGCAAATGGGCTTCGCGTCCTCGTCACAGGTGGTGGAACAGGAATTGGTCGCACCATTGCCCTCACCTTCGCCAAAGCTGGCGCGGCCAAGGTCGTCATCAGTGGAAGGAACAGCGCCTACCTGGAGCAGAGCAAGAAATCAATCCAGGAGGCCGCAAAGAACACTGAAGTTATCGCTGTCACTGGGGATG